>ERZ1026860.113-NODE-113-length-62620-cov-11.039591_pt1 | contig 62620 bp, 48 predicted proteins | sample MGYA00380160_ERZ1026860 | MGnify/ENA primary metagenome ERZ1026860 (study PRJEB33269, sample SAMEA4719796) | human gut metagenome | biome: human-associated habitat; feature: organic feature; material: feces | place: Cameroon | collected 2013-10 ... | reverse complement strand
ATGCGTTTCACCGCCCAATCGAACCGTATGTATTTATTGTTGACTTCCATGACACTTCTCTATTTGACGACAAAGGTAAGATATTTCTCCGAAACCGATGGTTGATTTCGCAACAACTGTTTGATGGTTCATATCTTTCCGCCTATTCCTCTGAACTTTTCGACAAAGGCTGCTATCTTTTGAAAAACGCTTTGTTTCTTTATCAGGTATTGAGGATTTAGCGGACTCATCTTTGGTAAAAGAGTATTCAGGTCTGTTCCGTTCTCGCCGGCATACTCTCGTTTCAAAGAAAGTTGTATATAGCGTTTTGCCTCTTCTACGTTTAGTTTTTCATCTGCAATAAGCCTTGCTGCCTCGGCTCTTTGCTTTTCTTGTGCGTATGTAAAGAATGCTTCCATTACGCCGGGCTTGTCCTCTATGATGTCCAAATTCGTTTCGTTTATGAAATCGTCTGAGTTCAATTCCAATAATGCAACTTCGGTGTTATACTTTAAAATCGAGCATGAAAAAGGCGTACCGATACCACCGGCACGCCTCGTTATTCGTCGAATTATTTACTCTTTATCTGACAATAAGTGTTTTCATATCGAGCATCTCCCCATTCGGCAAGAGCAATCCTACGGAATAGCTGCCACTTGCAAAAGTTTGAATGTTTATCGTAACGTTTGTTTGAGTGTTACTTATCGGGGTTGTTTCCACTACAATACCTGCGGAACTTACGATTTGAATCAAAGCATTGCTTACGTTTTCGGCAAGCCTGTATCCGACATCTATTCTGTCATTAGCAGGATTCGGAGAAAGGGAAACAAGCATGCCTCCACGTACTGCCACGCTTACAGTATCATAATCCTTTGCTTCGTCAGCCTCTGCAACCACCTCCAATTTATATTGTTGCGACATCATAGGCTGAACTGTCAAACTCATGCCTGCTCCGACCGTATCACCGTTTACATCATACCATGTATATCGTGCAGGTTCGTTTATGTTTACAGCAGAAAAACTTACAGCTTGCGACATAAGAACGGAGGTATCGTTCAATGCCAAAGCCTTGAAGTCTCTATTCATGTTTTTGATTGCCTTATAGTGTTCTCGCCTATGATTTGGAGTTCCTTATCCCAATGATACAAAGCAATATCGAAATCGAATACGCTATCTTGCGGAACGCTCTGAGTAAAGAAGCAAACATCCGTTCGGGTGAAATGAAACGGCGAAAGAATTTAGTAGAACGGTGTTCCGTCAAATTCTTTCACCGTTTCGTTATTTTGTTTGAGGGAAAGGGTGAAATAATCCGGGAAAGGGTAATCTCATTATCATGAGTTCATTCCGATTAAAGCACACAAAGTCATAAGCCGGTTGCAAAGCGTAGGTTCGATTATTCGTCCCCCTCATTCGCCTTTTTGTTATACCTTTGCAAACAAAAAGAACAATGGCATTCAAACTCAGAGCTGTCGAACTCGAAGACGCAGATTTATTCTACGAATGGGAAAACGATATGGCGACATGGGAAGTCGGCAACACTCTCCGCCCTTTTTCTCGCTTCGCATTGGAACAATATGTCATGCAATCGCAGAATGAGAGTTTCTATGCGGCGGGGCAAATGCGGCTTATGGTCGATGTGGAAGACGAAGAGGGTATCAGAACCATAGGTTGTGCGGATTTGTTCGACTTCGAACCGAGAGATTTGCGTGCAGGCATGGGTTTGCTGATTCGTAAAGAAGAAAGGGGAAAAGGATACGCCAAAGGGATATTGGAATTGCTTTGGAATTATGTTGTGAAGGCTTATTCGCTCAGACAGCTTTACTGTTTTGTTCCCTGCGACAACCAAGCAAGCAAACGCATGTTGCTTTCCGGCGGTTTCGCACACACTGCCACATTAAAGGATTGGATATATATCGACGGTAAACCGAAAGACGTGGAAGTTTATCAACGAATAAAAAACGACTGATGATGAAAAACAAAAAAAAATTGGCGATTATATTGATTGTATGCGGTGTACTGCTTTTTGCAACCGGCATTACATCTGCATTACTCTTGAACGCAAAAGTCAAAAACGATAAAGCGGTGGATTTATATATCTATCCCGCAAGTTCTTCCGAAGAAGTATTGAAGCAATTAAAAGAGAAAGGTGTGTTGGAAAGTACAGGGGTATTCTCTTTCTTCACGAAAGCTCTTTCGGATAAGGCGACTTTCCGAAGCGGACACTATACCGTTCAACCGAAAGCAAGCCAACTGGAATTGGCAAAGCAACTTGTCAGAGGCTTGCAAACTCCCGTGAAGTTGGTTATAGGGAAAGTCCGGACGCAAGAGGAACTTGCAGATAAGATGGCAAAACAACTGATGATAAGTTCCTCAGACATTGGTAATGCAATACTCAAAACGGAAAACAGTTCGAACATCTTCGATGACATAGTACCGAACACATACGAGGTTTATTGGAACATAGGAGCTGAACAACTGTTGCAAAGACTGAAAAGGGAGAGTGATAAATGGTGGAGCGGTAAAGACAAGCAACTGAAGAAGCTCGGACTAAGCAGACACGAAGCCGTGGTTCTTGCTTCAATCGTTGAAGAAGAGACGAACAAGAACGAGGAAAAACCGATTATCGCAGGAGTTTATGTAAACAGGCTTCGCCGCGACATGCTCCTGCAAGCAGACCCCACAGTCAAGTATGCGGTGGGAGATTTCACCATAAAAAGAGTAATGTACAAGCATTTGCAAACAGACTCTCCCTATAATACTTATATGTACAAGGGATTGCCTCCGACAGCCATTTGTTTACCGGAACAGAGTTCCCTTAATGCAGTCCTCGGATATGCGGAACACAATTACGTTTTCTTCTGTGCGAAAGACGATTTCTCGGGTTATCATAACTTTGCGGAGACTTCGGCAGAGCATTATGCGAATGCGGACAGGTATCGTGCGGCTCTTAACCGTGAAGGTATAAAATAAAAAAGGGTAAGCTACTTATATCGCACCGCTCAACCTTCTTACCTTGCTGCGTTCCCGCCCTGGGGAGATTCAAAGGGAGCTGGTCGTACAAGACTTACCCATTGCAAAAGTACAACAAAAAAACAAATTCGCAAGACTTCGTCGAAAAATATTTTCCGCCCGTTTGGAAAATACTTTGACAGCCAAAGGCTTTGCTACTTGCAAGAAGTGGTTCCATCTTTCAGCATATCGCTGCTTTTTTGCAGCATCGAGAATGCATATATCCTCATTTCGCGAGCTTTCGACGAGTGTATCCCTATCAGATTTCGCTTTTCAATATCATCCAATCGGTAGAGTTTTTCCTTGCCCGAGCGTTCGTTTATGTAGAAATACTCATCGTCCAAAACTCCGAGCTTATCATCCGCACTGAAATAGGCATATTGTCGCACCACTCTTTGCAAATCCACACCCAAAGTATTGTTTCCGTAATCTTCAAACAGCATTGAAAGTACCGTAGGTGCAATATCTATCTGCAAAGCGAGGCAACTATCCTTTTGCGGCGGTATTTGAGCGGGACAATACAATATCATAGGCGTATGATGATAAGACAATGGCATTTCATACTTTGAACCCGGTTTGGCGTAACCGTGATCTGCCACAAGCACAAAGAGAGTGTTCTCGAACCAATCCTGCTTGCGTGCAAGCGAAATAAAATGACCGATTGCCCAATCGGCATACTCGACCATCTGTTGCTTCAACTCTTTGCTCTTGGGCTTGAATGCGATGTCTGTCGGCAAGATATAGGGACCGTGATCGCTTGATGACAGCAAGCAGGCAAAGAATGCCTTCCCCTTATCCCTCTTATTGATTATCTCGATGGCTTTCTCATACATCACATGGTCGCTCACGCCGAGCGTACTCTTGATTTGTTTGGACGGATAGTCGCTTTGCGATATGATTTTCTGCACTTTGTTGGCATGAAGAAAGCCTGCTATGTTGTCGAATTGGGCATCGTGAGTTGTGAAATAAAAGGTTTGATACCCTCTTGCGGCAAAATTATTCGGCAAACCGCACATTTGCGGGATCATTGTAGCCTTCATGCTATGCCTTGAAAAGAGAGCAGGGTGTGCAAACAGCGTCGAATACAAACCGTTGTAGGTATGAATGCCCGCAGTGTAACATCTCTCGTAACTCAACGAGGCATCAATCAAAGCATCCAAGGAAGGCGTCAAACGACTCTCCGCATTAAAATGTCCGACCTTATCCGCAGACATGGATTCCATGATAAGAACAATCACATTCGTGCCTTTCCTCAATTTCAAAACCCGATTGTTTTCTCTCTCGGCCTCCATCTGTCGCTTCCAAACCTCGTTTGCCGTCTTGCCATCGACAAGTTGCAGAGGTTTGTTTGCCGTTTTGTTGTATTCCTCGACGCTTTTCAAAAGTGTAAACGAGGGATTCAAACCGACATAATTGAGGAAAGTATTATCGCAATGGTATGCCGTTCCGACCCTCAGCGGACTTTTCGCAGCCAATCTGCCACGCATTCCCACACAACAAAGCAATACGCACAGCAAGGCAAAAGGCACACTCTTGAAATACCGTATATCTTTACGCCTTTGCAACAACACTTTCTTGTAATACCTATTATTCATCAACAGCACATAGAGAACACAAACCACCGCAAACAGCAATGCGAAAACCAAATAAGCCGGTTCCTGCACTATCATCTTGACAAGAAAACCGAAAGAGGAGAAATAAGAAAATACCGTGGCATTCAAGTGTGCGAAGAAGTAATTGAAATACGGTATATCGGCAGCCGAAATCAGGAAAGCGACAGAAAACACCGTGCAAGTGAAAATGTGGACAATCTTATAGTACACCTTATTCTCTATCTTGGCGAAATACCCTGTCAATACAGCCAACAGAGGCAACGCAAGCAAATAGCAACTGACACATGTGTCGAATTGCAGACCTATTGCAAAGCTCTTCAACAACAAAGCATCGATTGCGACCTCATGCCCCGCCGTCATCATATACACGATTACCAACAAAAGTCTGAATATTCCGAAAAAGACCACACCGGTCAGGTAAGTAAGAAAAATATATGCCGTTCTCATGAATTATCTCTTTATTTCGTTTGTTTCTCCGCCCTGTCGGACGCAGAATATTTCCTCATTGCCATCACAAAGTCTGCATTGCTGCCATTTTCGCAAAGTGTCCGTTCATGTTCATCAGTTCCTCGTATGTGCCGCTCTCTATTATACGACCTTTTTCCATGCAAACGATTTTATCAGCCGTCGTTATGGTCGATAGTCTGTGGGCTATAACAATGCAGGTCTTGCTCTTGCTCAATTCGTCTATCGCCCTGCGGACAAGTTCCTCACTTTGGGCATCGAGTGCCGAAGTCGCCTCGTCCAAGAGCAGTATTTCCGGATTTTTCAACAGTTCCCTCGCTATGCAAAGTCTCTGTCGCTCACCTCCCGAAAGGCTCATTCCCCTATCGACCAAGCGGGTGTCGTAACCCTTCTCGCACTTCATTATGAAGTCATGGGCATTCGCTGCACGTGCTGCCGCTTCCACCTCGCTGCGACTTGCATTCGGGTTGGCGAAAGCAATGTTATTGAATATTGTATCGTTGAATAAAATCGCCTGTTGGCTCACATAACCTATCTTCCGCCTCAAAGAATTTATGTTCAAGCTCTTTATATCCTTTCCGTCTATGCTTAACACTCCCGAAGTGCAGTCTGCAAAACGCGGAATCAAATCCACAAGAGTCGATTTGCCCGCTCCGGAAGCACCTACCAACGCAACGGTTTTGCCTTTCTCAATCACCAAATCTATATCATGCAGAACCTCTTCTCCGGATTGCAAATAGGAGAAGCAAACTCCCTTGAACACTATCTCCTTTTCAAACTTCTGCAAAACCTCTGCATTCTCCATTTCCTTTATTCTCTCGTCCGCAGTAAGTATTTCGTTCACTCTCTCGGCACAAGGCTCGGCACGCTGCAAATTATAGAAAGCCGTGGCAACGGCTTGCAAAGGAGCAATGATACGTGCGAAGATAAGCGTGAAGCCTATCAGCATTTCCGGAGCAAGCTCTCCCTCCAACACCATACCGCCTCCGAATACCACCACGAACACAAGGGCGGCTATCGCGAGGAATTCTGTCAAAGGCGAAGCCAATTCCCTTCTTCGCAACACCTTTATCGCCGTTTTGGTGTAATCATCATTATCCTTGCAAAATTTTTTCAGCACGAAATCCTCTGCATTGAACGCCTTTATCAACCGCAGACCGTATATGCTTTCCTCACATACCGAAAGCAAAACGCCCATACGCTTTTGAGCCTTGGTGGAATTGCGTTTCAAACTCTCACCCACCTTTTTTATCAGGAAATAAGCGACAGGCACGACAAGCAAGGTCAACAACACCAACTTCCATGATACAATCAACAAAGTAACAAAGCAGAACAACACCATCAAAGGGTCTTTCACCAACATCTGCAAACTACTCAGAACGCTCCATTCCAATTCCTCCAAATCGGAAGTAAGGCGGGAAATCAAATCTCCTTTCTTTTGGTTGGAGAAAAAGCCGACAGGCAATATGGTCATCTTGTAATAGAGTGCGTTTCTCAAATCACGTGTTATTCCGTTACGAATCGGAGCAAGAAAATACATGCCGAGATAACGGAAAAGAGCCGAAAAGAAAACGCAAACGAGATATACCGAACTTATTGCGAACAAACAGGCATATATACCGTGCTTTTCGCTGTACGCATTTATGTGCCATGAAACATAATCCGAGATAACGTCCCTGTCGAAAGCGAACTCAGGGCATTGCGGCGGAGCCGAAGTAATTCCGAACAAAACCGAAACGAACGGAATTACCACAACGAAAGAGAACAAAGAAAAAAAGACATACACGGCATTGGAAAGAATATTCAGAACGACCTCTTTCTTGTACTTGGATATGCCTTTGATGATTTCGAATACGTTTTTCATTCAATCGGATTTTGGTTCAAAAAGCCTTGTTGCCTTATGAAAGCCGCTTCTTTTTATCTTGATGAAACGAAACGCCGTTCCATCGGGAATGAATCGGCGTTTCGATTTTTTCTTCCAGCGTTTCGCCAAATTAAAACGGCGTTTCATAATCGTCTAATAACGATAGTGTTCCGCCTTATAAGGACCTTCAACCCTTACTCCTATGTAATCGGCTTGTTTTTGCGTCAACTTGGTCAGCTTCACGCCTATGTTGGCAAGATGAAGCCTTGCAACCTCTTCGTCCAAGGTCTTGGGCAGACGATAAACGCCCACTTCGTATTTCTTTGTCCAAAGTTCGATTTGTGCAAGCGTCTGATTGGTGAACGAATTGCTCATAACAAAGGACGGATGTCCCGTTGCACAACCGAGGTTCACCAACCTGCCCTCTGCCAAGAGGTAAATGCAGTGTCCGTCGGGGTAAATATACTTATCGACCTGCGGTTTTATGTTCACTTTCTTTATACCCTTCCAATTTTCAAGCCTTTCGACTTGTATCTCATTGTCAAAGTGTCCGATGTTGCACACTATGGCTTCCGACTTCATGCGAGCCATATCCTCCGCAGTGATGACATCGCAATTTCCTGTGGTCGTTACATAAATGTTTCCTTGCGATAAAGCCTCTTCAAGTGTCGTTACCTCGAAGCCTTCCATAGCTGCCTGCAAGGCACATATAGGATCGATTTCCGTAACCAATACTCTCGCACCGTAACCTCTCATGCTCCTTGCACAACCCTTGCCCACATCTCCGTAACCGCACACGACAACGACCTTTCCCGCTATCATGACATCCGTGGCTCTCTTTATGCCGTCTGCCAACGACTCTCTGCAACCGTAAAGGTTATCGAACTTGCTCTTCGTTACCGAATCATTCACGTTGATTGCCGGAATAAGCAATTCGCCACGCTCCATCATTTGATACAAACGGTGTACACCCGTGGTGGTTTCCTCACTCACTCCCCTCAAACGCTTCATTATCTTATGCCATTTGCGATTGTCCTCCGATTGAACTGCCTTCAAGGTTTTCAATATTATGCTTTCTTCCGTCGAAGCGGGAACTGCATCGAGCAAAGCGGGATTATCCTCCGCCGCATAACCCTTATGCACCAGCAAAGTGGCATCTCCGCCATCATCGACAATCAAATCAGGTCCCTCTCCCTGCGGAAAAGACAACGCCATGTTCGTACACCACCAATAATCCTCCAAACTCTCACCCTTCCAAGCAAACACCGGCACACCGCTTGCCGCAATGGCAGCCGCAGCATGGTCTTGCGTTGAGAATATATTGCAGGAACACCACCTCACATCGGCACCCAATTCCACCAAAGTCTCGATTAACACTGCCGTTTGTATCGTCATGTGCAACGAACCCATGATTTTGGCTCCCTTCAACGGCTTTTGCCTTCCGTATTTCTCCCTCAAAGCCATCAAACCCGGCATTTCCTTTTCGGAAATCTCTATTTCCTTTCTTCCCCACTCTGCAAGGGAAATATCTGCGACCTTATAATTCAATGTATTGTCCGTCATATCAAATCGTATTTTGTGTTTAATTCATCAATTTGTAAATCTCGAAAAATATATCCGTGTTTTGCATCACTCCCGTGAAGTTCTCCGCTCCCTGACCGAAAGAATAAACCGGCACAGGCACGCCCGTGTGATCCAAAGACGTCCAAACGTCTTTCGTCTTCTTGCCCTCGGCAGGCAGTGTCAGTCCTCCGGTTTCATGATCGGCTGTAACGATGACGAGGGTATTGCCGTCTCGCTTGGCGAAGTCCAAAGCCATGGCAACGCAACGGTCGAAGTCCAGCACCTCATCAATCATCAGCTTGTACTTATTATAGTGTGCTTCCATGTCTATCTTACTTCCCTCCAACATCATGAAGAAACCTTTCTCGTTTCTGCCGATTACCTCCAAGGCTTTCGCCATATTGCTTTGCATTATGCCTCCCCGCTTGGCGGCTTCCGCCAAATGCTCCTCGGCAAAGAGACCGATGATTTTATCGTTGCTGCTGTTGCTCAACTCCTGTTGCGAGAATATTACGTCGTAACCCCTTGCCCGCAGGCTGTCCGCAAGGTTCAGTTTATCCTTTCGCCCTGTGGGAAGAAACCTTTTGCTGCCTCCGCCCAATGCAACATCGCAATATCCATCCAAATAGCACAAAGCTATCTCGTCTTGCAACTTACGGTCTTTCACATTGGCGACGAAACTTGCCGGAGTGGCGTGTGTAAGGTCGCAGGAGCAGACAATGGCAGTCGATTTGCCGTATTGCTTCGCTATTTTCAAGAGAGAGGGGTGCGAGAAGCCGTTCCCGTCAAGTCCTATGGCATGATAATTCGCCTTATGTCCCGTTGCAATCGCCGTTCCGCCCGCTCCCGAATCGGTAACCTTTCTATCCGCACAAGTGGTTATGGAGAAGCCCGTAACAGGCATTGAAAACATTGCAAGGGAGTCGCCGTTTGCCATGTATGCGGCATAACTTTGAGCCAAGCCCATGCCGTCTCCTATCAACAATATGACGTTCTTGACTTTCTGTTGCGGGAATGCGACAAGGCACATCACCGAAAGCAAGAACACAATGACCGTTTTTTTCATCTTTCTTACAAATTCAGTTGTTCCAATATGGTGTTGTAAAGCCACTTGGTGTCCTTTCCCATTGCTCTTACCTGCTGCGGTACTATGCTTTGGGCGGATTGTCCGGGAGTGGTGTTGATTTCCAAGAAGAAAATCTTGTTCTGCTTTTCGTCATACCTGAAATCGGCTCGACAAACACCGCTGCAATGCAATCCTTTGTAGATTTCCTCGGTCAGATGTTGTATTCTCTCGGTGAGTTCGGGGCTTATCGGTGCAGGTGTCAGTTCTTTGCTTTTACCCTTGTACTTTGCCTCGTAATCGAAGAACTCGTTCATCGGCACGATTTCGGTAACAGGCAGAGCCTTAACCTCATTGCCGATTTGCATTACGCCGCAACTGAATTCTCTTCCCTCTATGAACTCCTCTATCATCACATCGTGCCATACTCCGAAGGCTTTCTCCACAGCCGGAAGCAAGTCCTCCTGCTTGCAAACCTTGCTCATGCCGATTGAGGAACCGCCGGCAGTGGGCTTCACGAAGACGGGCAGTTTCACTCTCTGCATTATTTCTTCCGAACTCAAAGGAGCCGTTTTTCTTGTGATGACATTATTCGCCACATCAACGATGCCGAGACTTCTTACCACGATATTGCATACGGATTTGTCGAAAGTGATTGCAGAAACAGTGGTCGAACAGGTTGTATATGGGATTTGAAGCATATCGAAATAGCCTTGCAACAAACCGTCTTCCCCCGGTGTTCCATGTATGGTTATGTAGGCGGCATCGAAAAGCACCTTCTCCGCACCGAAACGGAGAGAGAAATCGTTCTTATCCACTTCCGTCCTTACCCCGTTTTGCTCGCAATACCACGATTGGCGGGTAAGAATTATAAGATAAACATTATACTTTTCCTTGTCGATGTCTTCTTTAATCTGTTTTGCGGAAGCAACGGATACTTCAAACTCTCCCGAATATCCGCCTGCAACCAATGCTATGTTTCTCTTCATTGCAATTAGTGATTTTGCGTATTGTCGTTTTCAACGATGGATTTCTCGATGGAGGACAGGCTTTGTTTCATGTCGGTGAGGAATTTTTTCAGTTCGTTCAGCGTAAACGCCACCTCGGCAGCCGCATCGGTTTTCACCTGTCTCTGTTGCCTCAACACTCTCTTCGCCCCGTCTAAGGTATAACCGCAATCCCTTGTCAGATACACCAACTTCTTCAAAAAAGCCACATCATTCTTGCTGTATTGCCTCAAACCCTTGGATGTGCGTTGAGGTCTGAGACTGCCGAACTCCTTTTCCCAGAAACGCAAAGTGGGTTGCGACACACCCAAACACTCCGACACCTCGGCTATGCTGTAATACAACTTATCTATCATATTGCAAAGGTAAATATTATTTTCATTTCCCCGCACCCGAAGCCCTCTATATTTTCCCATAGAAGCACTCCGACCTAACGCCATAAGCACCGGTCGCAACCGAACGCCTTTTCACAAAATCAAAACGCCGAAAGAATTTTTCGTAACGCCGTTTCATCACGACGAATCGGCGTTCTGTTTCCATCGAAAAGGCATATTATCCAATTCATTGGTTTAGCGATATATCCCAATGAATGATAAATCAAGTTCCATACACCGGTTGCAAGTACGGCAAGCCTCTTTTATGACTAAGTATTGCAACAAGATAATAGCATGAAAAGTACAAATTTCATTCTTACTGCAAAAAAAGCCTGCCGGATTGCGACTTCTGAGAGTTTCAATGCGAAAAAGATATTGCAAAACGTGCCGAGGTTATTGCATTACCGCAGGGAAATCACGGCTGACGACCGAATATATAAAAAGAAGAGTTCGACACCGAGCCGAACTCTTCTTTTACTTTTTCATTTTCTCTTGCGGATTGACGGAGGCTGCCGTCGGCAGTGTCCCTTTTCGGCAATCCGTGAAGCGAAAACTTATTTCAGGTTTATTGTTCCCTTGCACCCATTCTGTCCATGGCACAACGGAAGCCTATCCAACTTGCACTCTTATTCTGATCCAAGAAACGCCTTTGTCCGGGGCTTAGATAGAATGCTCTGTCTTTCCAAGAACCGCCTTTAACCACTCTTGCCTTGTCATCGACCATGGAAGTATTTCCGAAATCATACATTCCGCTCGATACAGGCTTCATTTCCTCATCTCCATTGTCTTCCGCAGGAGCTGCTTCCTCGTCTCCGTTGTCGGTTATCCAAGCATCGGTAAGTTGAGATGCCAAATCACCGTCCAAATAGTTGATGTTATCGGATTGACGATAATTCATTCTGTTGATACATTCCTCTGTGGTTACGGCTCTGTAAGATATTCTTCCCAAAGAGTCCTTTTCCGCTATCATACCGTCACTATCCGTTACCTTGGTCATGTAAACGTTTCCTCTGAACGGGTTCATGTCATCGGCATCTATGCCTGTGTTCGGTCTGTAAACGTCCATTACCCATTCCGCAACGTTACCTGCCATATTGTAAAGACCGAAATCATTAGGGAAATAGAACATTACCGGTGCCGTATATTCCCAATGGTCGTTCAAAGCACTTGCAACACCCATTGCATCGCCACGGCTTCTCTTGAAGTTGGCCAACATTTCGCCGTAATACTTCTTTTCTGCAGACCTTGTGATGTGTCCGTTCCATGGATAAATTCTTCTCTCCACTATACGCTCGTCAACAGTATTTCCGACCAAGGAAAGAGCTGCGTATTCCCACTCTGCTTCCGTCGGAAGGCGGAAACGTGGCAACAAAATGCCGTCCTCCGGTCTTACTTTACGCGTTCCTTGCGAGTTAGGGTCCAAATCCTCCAAGTCTCTCTTCACATAACCTTCGTATTGTCCCGCAAGATAAGCGTCTGTCGTGAATACGTTGTCGCCTTGTTGGTCGGGATCGAATTCCAATATGCCTTCGTCAATCAAAATCTTCTCATTGACACGATCCGTTCTCCAATTACAGTACTCGGAAGCCTGAACCCAACTTACGCCGACCACAGGATACTCTGCCCATGACGGATGGCGGAAATAATAGTCCACCATAGGTTCGTTATAGCTTAACTTCGATCTCCAAACCAAGGTATCGGGAAGAGCCCTTTGGTAAACCTCGGGATAGTCATTGCCATACACTCTGTTCAACCAATAAAGGTATTCTCTGTATGCAAGGTTCGTTACCTCGCATTCGTCCATATAAAATGATGAAACAGTCGCTTTCTTCGGTTGATTATGCCATTCGTATCTCACATTGTCCGTCATGGAACCCATAACGAACGCTCCGCCCTCGATGAATACCATTCCGGGAGGGGTCATCTGCTCTTCTGCATTTGCAGCTTCAAATCCGCCCCATTTCGAATCGTTCAAATTCCAACCGGTAGTTGAAGAGGTTTGCTTACCCTTGCAACCGAAGAAAAGGGCTACAACGCTTAAACCAAGGATTACTTTGCCGATTATTCTCATATTACTCTGTTGTTTTATTGTTCTACCATTATATTGTTCTGCTATGCCGAGTAAAGGTCATCAGAATGAAGGACACTTTATCGGTTTTACCTTTTTACGTTTTTCAGGGCAAGGAAGTTGCGCCCCCAAGGTTACTTCATGAGCTCCGCCCGAAGCATTGGACAACTTGGATACCGTGATATCGTAGCTATATCCTATCTTGAATGATTGGTATTGCACTCCGAACATCAGCACCAAGGCATCTGCATTGGCGAAACTGATGGATTGACGAAACCAAGTGCCGACTATGAACGGTTCCCAGTCCAAATAGAGTCCGTAATTTATCATTTGGAACTTTCCTTGCATACTATAAATAATGTTAGGCGAGATTATCGGAGCTCCGAAGAAAGCATTGGTTCTTCGTTTGTCCCTTGCAAGATTAAATCTCAGTCCTGCATTTGCGGTAAACCTTATTGGAACTCTGTTATAGGAGATAAAGCCGTCATCGGGTCTCAAAAGATTTGCCGCAGACACTCCCGCAAACCAATTCTCTCCGTATGCCACGGCTCCTGCCGCTATATCGAAATATGTATGCGACAAATCATCGGGTCTTTCCGCCATTGTACCATAAATAAATCCGTAACGCGGGTCTATCATATCGGGAAACGCCAACTTGTCCCAATCCAAACTGCGGTTCGTAAGGCTCGCCTGTGCAGCAACATTGACGTAAACATCTCTCGCAACCTTCAATCGAAGGGAGTAAATCAACGCCGCAGTGTTAGTCCTGTAAAAATCGCTTTGAGCATCACTCATAATCATAGCTCCGACTCCGCCGGATATTGCGTCGAAGTATTGATCGTAGCTCGCCGTAAAAGTCTTGAATGCGTCCAAACCCGGCCATTGGTTTCTATAAGATAGGGAAAACCTCGGGCAAACCGCCGTTCCTGCCAATGCAGGGTTGGTATATAGCGGATTGGCATAGAATTGCGAGAAGTGAGGATCCTGTGCCTGTAAGCCTAAGCCCACACTCATAAACGCAATCGCAAGAATCAGTATTTTTTTCTTCATATTCTGCTTACTCATTTTTTGAGACCGTACCTTGTTAACTCTGTTTGAATTGGCAATATTACGAAAAAATCTTCACACATCAACGCTTTCTTCGTTTTTTTTCTTCGAGGCATATCGCTCATTCGGGCTAACTGTCCGTGTTTTCAGAGTAAAACCCTACAATCCCGCCCTTATTGCTCTTCTCTTTCTTATATCGCAAAAATCCGTCTTTTGTTTCATTTTCGCCATTTCATGAAGCAAAAAATCGTATCTTCGATCCGTCGAACTCTTTCGCCGTTCCGATAAATTATTCCGCCGTTTCGCAAAATTCTTTCGCCGTTTCATTTTCTTCCTTCCCTATTTCGTTTCCCATGCAATAAAATACTGATTTTCGGTGTTTCTATCTTAGCTCTTTCGGAGCATGTTTGATTGGTTTAACAGAAGATTATTTTCACATGAGACGACAGTTGATTTGTTTTTTTACGGCATTGGCGGGATTTATAGGCTTGAATGCACAAGGTCTCTCCTACCCCGACTCCTCCGTTCTTGCACACGGTTCATGGTACACGGTAAACATTCCGTCCAACGGCATATATAAGTTGACCTATTCGGATTTCGTATCCTTGGGTGTGCCGGAAGAGGATATAAACTTCGACAATCTTTCCATATTCGGGCGTCCCGGCAAGGCGATTTCGGAAAAGAATTCGGAATACACCCAATCCGATATAACGGAAAATGCTATCTATGTGAACCCTGCCTCAAAGTACGCACTCTTCTATGCAGAGAACACCATGTCTCTCGATTACGATACGGAAAACTCCCGTTTCGACTTTTCCATACACCCCTACTCGGACGTTTCCACCTATTTCATAACATTCGATGCAAATATAGGAAGTAAAAAACGTATCTCCGCCCGAGAGAAAATACATTCCGCTGCAACACATCAGGCAACCACCGCTCACGATGTCTTTATCCATAAACGAGAAGTGGCAAATCTTTTGGGCAGCGGCAGGAACTGGGTCGGGGAATCCTTTTCCGCAGGGTCGCCGGAACTCTCCATTCCTCTGAATCTGCAAAACGTATCGAGCGAACAAAGCACCGAAATAACCGTCAAGGTTCTCAATCAAAGCGAAACGCCATCTTCATTCGATTGCAAACTGAACAATACCTCCCTCGGCAGCATAACGGTCAACAAAACGCCTACCGACTACGTCGCTTATGCCGGAAGCAAAACCTTTTCCGCCAAAATAACAAACGACAACAGCACTTTGAAAATCGCTTTCAACGGACAGGGAACCTCCAAAGGCAGACTTGATTACATCAAAGCGGATTACGTCAAAAGACTACACTACAACAACGCCTCCCTTCGCTTTTATGCAACAGAGAACATAGGCAACGATAATATAGTCGGCTATCAAATAAGCAACGTCAAGGCAAACAACTTTCAAATATGGGAAATCCGAAACGGCAATGTCTGTTCGGTGAACGACTATTCGCAGGACGGCGAAACGGTCAACCTGAAAATCAAAGCCGACACGGTGTGCAGCGTCATCATGTTCAGCGGCAGCAATTTTCCGACACCGACCCTTAAAGGCAAAACGGAGAACCAAAACCTCCATGCGTGGGAAGCGACGGATTTTGTCATCGTTACCGCCCCTGCTTTCTTGGAACAGGCGGAACGACTTGCCGAATTACACCGCACATACGATGGTATAAACGTCAAAATCGCCACGACACAGCAGGTATATAACGAATTCTCTTCCGGCACAAAGGATTTCCTTGCCATAAGAGAGTTGATGCGAATGCTATATAATAAATATGTAGAAACAGGTTCGGCACCGAAGAATCTGCTTCTTTTCGGCGATGGCACTTTCGACAACAAGAATATCCTTAAATACAACAACAATTTCATTCCCACCTACCAAGCGGAAAGTTCTTTGATAAACGCAGGCTCCTCTTTCACGACGGACGACGTTCTCACCTACCTTTCGCCATACGCAAGCGGAAACATACGGGATACGATGAGGATAGGAGTGGGACGATTTACCGTAAACACACCAGCAGAAGCACAAAACATGGTGAACAAATGCGAAAGGTATATAAGCAAAGCCGACATCAAAGCCGGAGATTGGGGAGATTGGAGGAACGCAGTAACTTTGACGGCAGACGATGCCGATACGTGGGGAGAGAGATACTTCATCGAGAACGCAGAAAACATATACTACGAAATAAAAGCAACAAATCCTAATTTGAACGTGGAGAAGATTTACTCCGATGCCTACAAACAATACTCCTCTTCGGCAGGTGCCACATACCCTGACGCATCGAAAGCAATCAATCAAAGAATGAAAAAAGGTTGTCTGCTGTTCAACTATGTCGGACACGGTTCCGACGACCACCTTTCGAGCGAAAGATTGATTACCATCACCGATATAAGCGGATGGAAGAACCATAACGCATTACCGATTTTCATTACCTCCACATGCGAGTTCACACGATTCGACCAAGTCGATAAACAATCGGCGGGAGAGTTCGTTCTATCCTCTGAAAACGGCGGAGGAATTGCACTCATATCGGCATCGAGAAAAATTCCTTCAAGAAATGAAATCAACAAAAACCTGCATAAATTTGCCGTAATCAAAGAAAACGGACAGGGATTGACCTTCGGAGAAGTCTTCATGAAGGCAAAAAACGCAACAACGCTGGTTGTGGAAGAGAGAAGCTTCGGATTGTTCGGCGACCCTGCGTTAAGGATAAGTCTTCCGCAGTACGACATCAAGACAACGAAGATAAACGACAACTCACTCGAAGACCCGGGTGTACAAGACACCGTAAGAGCATTATCAAACATGTACATAGAGGGAGAAATAACCGATGAAGCGGGAATGAGAGTAGAAGATTTCAACGGAAAAGTGCAAATCACCATTTTAGATAAGGCAAGCAATTACAGGACTTTGGACAATGAGGGACTGAATACCGATATTGAGTTTGAACAACAAAAGAACATTCTTCACAAAGGCACAACCACCGTAACGGACGGCCGCTTCGCATACCGTTTCATGCTGCCTAAGGATATTGCATACAACTACGGAAACGGCAAAATCAGCTATTACGCCCAATCGGACAGTCTCGACGCAGCCGGAAACTTCACAAACTTCATCATAGGCGGCATCGACACGACGGTAAACATAACGGAGAGCAGACCGAATGTGCGATTGTTTCTGAACGATACCAACTTCCGCAACGGCGGAATAACGGATGAGAACCCTCAACTCTTCGCAATAATCACCGATTCCACTGCAATAAATACCGTAGGCACAGGTTTGGGGCACGACATCATGGCACGATTGGACAACGCCGCAAACACATTCGTCTTGAACGACTATTTCGAGCCATCGGGCGAAGATTTCTCGCAAGGAATCATACGTTTCCCGCTCTCAGACCTCACGGAAGGAACTCATACTTTGAGTATAAGAGTCTGGAATGTCTTTAATTTCTCTTCGGAAGCAAAAATAACTTTCGTAGTCAAATCTTCCAAGCGAGGGGAACTGATGAAGTTGAAGAATTACCCCAATCCTTTCTCCGAAAGCACCGAAATAATTTTGGAACACAACCAAGCGAACAGCATACTTTCGGCAGAGCTGCAAATATTCGACAGAACCGGCAGATTGGTTCTTCAAGAAGATGTTACGCCATACATAAGCACATATACCGTAGGACCTATACAATGGGACGGAAGTTCCAATGGCGGAGGACAAACGGGCAACGGCATTTTCTTTGCAAGGATGCGATTGAAAACCAACACCGATGAAATTTATACAGAGCCTCAAAAGATGGTCATTTTCGGTCGCTCGAAATAATAAAAGCATATTAAACACGTTTCAAACAAGCATATAAAAATTATAGACAAGATGAAGAAAACACTAATCGCAATACTTCTTGCCACTTTTGCGTCAACAGGTTTTGCACAGTTGAACAACCCTAATGCAAACGTGGATTGGCTGACGGGAAAAGTGGAGAACGGCAATCGTATAATCTCGACAGGCGTTCCCTTGTTGCTGATTGCTCCCGATTCGAGAGCCGGTGCAATGGGCGATGTCGGTGCAGCGAGCAGACCGGACGCCAATTCCATACATTGGAATGCCGCAAAGCTTTCTTTCATGGAGAAACAAGCAGGGCTTACCTTCACTTACTCGCCATGGTTGAGGGAAATAGTTTCAGACATCAAGCTTATGTACCTCAGCGGTTACTATCGCTTGGACGAACGTAACACATTGGGAGCCTCCCTGACCTATTTCTCACTCGGTTCCATAGATTTTTTCAGCGAGGACGGTCAGGCAACGGGAACATACAAGCCTAACGAGTTTGCCTTTGACGTAGCCTATTCGATGAAACTCTCGGAAAACCTGTCCATGTCCTTGACGGGAAGATATATTCGTTCGGATTTGACGCAGGGACAGAACGTGGGAACGACCTCTACGCATGCTGCCAATGCAGGAGCTGCCGATTTGGGATTGTATTACCAAAACAAAATCGACTTGGAAATGCCATCGCAGTACGCTTTCGGCGTTCAGATTTCCAACCTCGGCTCGAAGATTTCGTATTCCGACAACATGGAGAGTTCCTTTTTGCCCGCAAATTTGAGAATAGGCGGAAGGTACAGCATGGACTTCGACCAATTCAACAATCTCTCCGTAATGGCGGACTTCAATAAACTTTTGGTTCCGACACCTCCCGTTTACGACGATGAAGGCAACATATTCGCAGGCAAAGACCCCAACGTGGGAGTATTGCAAGGAGCAATCCAATCATTCTATGACGCACCCAACGGCTTCAAAGAAGAATTGCAGGAAATAAGCATGTCTCTCGGTTTAGAATACTGGTACAATAAAATACTTGCCGTTCGTGCCGGTTACTTCTATGAAGCAAAGAACAAAGGTGCAAGGAAGTATCTTACCCTCGGAGCAGGACTACGCTACAACGTAATGGGCTTGGACATCAGCTACCTCATCTCCACATCATCTTTGAACAACAACCCGTTGAAGAATACTTTGAGAGTATCCTTGTCATTCGACCTTTAATCCGAAACCGAACGGCGTTCCGGAAAAATAAAACGCCGAAAGAATTTAACGAAACGCCGAAAGAAAAAATTCTTTCGGCGTTTCGTTTCGATGGAACAAAGTTTCATTTTCTTTTTCCTATGTAAAAATCCAAGAATCCAGCAGAAAGCAGTTGAACATGTAGGCAGTCCAGCATATATTCAGCAGTATGCATGCAACAAGTGCAGGGTAAAGCAGACGTTTTCCAAATCTCCGATGGAAGAACGCAAGCAAAGAGCCGAGCATGACAAGCCATGTTCCTGCGAAGTCGGCTTTGACGAAATTATGTATGCACAATACAACGGTGATCAGCCCTATAACCGCATAGACTGCCTCCCACATTTTGTTTCTTCGGTTTTTCACCGTATCGAACAGCAGAAAGACGAAGAATGGTGTTGCCAACAGATAACGGGCAAGGGAATACAATCCGCCGTGTTGGGTCAAGAGTGCGGTGAATATGTTTCCCGTCAGGAAGAGAAAGCTTAGCAACCTCGTATATTGCCAAGTCGTGATTTCCTTTTCCACTTTTCGTCCGATACCTGCAAGAAAGGCTCTCACCAACACAACTATCATCGGCACAAAGTAAAGCAAGAGAAAAGGGTCTGTTATGCTCTTACCCTCCGATGACCAATCCGAGAACGGCAATTCGGGAAGCGACAAGTATTTTCCCCATATCTTCTGCGATATAAAGAACTGAAGGAAATTTTCTGCACCTCTTAATTTTTGGAATATCATGACACACAACACACCAAGGACGACAGGCAGTATTCTTTTACCGAATCGGGCGAGAAAAAGCAGGGGTTTGCGATGATATGCCAGCGATATGATTTCTGCGAACAGGAATACGGCTATCAGTATCGAAGCCGAGGCTTTCGTCATCGAAGCAAGCAGAAAACCGATAAAGTAAAAACCGTATTTTTCTTTGATTATTCCATACAATCCCACCGCTATGCAAAGGAAAAAGAGAGCTTCGGTATATGGCATCATGAATATGACGAGGTACGGAACGCAAAGCACGAGCAGAAAAGCCCATGGCGGCAACTCGTTTCCGAATATCTTGAACATTATCAGCATTCCGATTACGAACAACAAGCAGTTGAGTATTCCTATACCCAAACTATCCAAGCCTGTCGCCCTCCAAACCAACGAAAACAAAGGGAAGAAAGCCCAACACTCTATTCGCTCCGTCGTATAAAGCGTTTCCTTTATTCTCTTGTAGTGTTCGGCGTCCCATGAGTTCATCTTTCCGGCTTCTATTCTCTCGAATGGTTTATCGGAATTGTTGACGCACTTGCCTCTGTTCCAGTCCGAGCTTACGTCGTAGGTTTTGAAAACATGCCTCAGCGGAGTATGCACCGCCGGTTCCTGCAAAAGCCTGTGCAAACCGAAGACTGCCGCAAAGAATACGATTATCGCAAAGCCCGACAACCATATTCGCTTGTTCGTTTTATTCATTCAACTTCATTTTATGCCAAAACATGTCGAAAAGTTCGGACTTTGCAAAGGTATGACTTGAAATCGTAACGACCAAACTTTGTTATCAGTTTTTCCAAAAGGAGGGCATGAAGACGGCGAGGACGGTTGCAATTTCCAGTCTGCCGAGGTACATTGCGGCAGAGAGTATCCACTTGGCGGCAACGGGAATGTCGGCGTAGCTTCCGAAGCCTCCGTATGCTCCGAGGCCGGGACCGGCGTTGAAGATGCAGGAAATAGATGCTCCGAAGGCTTCTTCGGGATTCATTCCGAGGAAAACGAGGGAGAGTACGCAGATGAGCAGCAACATGATGAACATAAGAAAGACCGCCATGACGTTATTCATCACGTTTTCGGGGACTATCTTGCCATCGAGTTTGATGGGCATACAGGCATTCGAGTGAACGCCTTGCCTGATGATGTGTTTTGCGTTTTTGTAAAGGAGGATTACTCTTACCAATTTCAAGCCTCCGGAGGTGGAACCGCTCATCGCTCCCGAAATCATTAGCAATACAAGTGCTAAAACGGCAGGTTTTGTCCATATAATGTAATCATCTGCCACAAATCCTGTTGAGGTGAAGAAGCTGACGGCATGGAAGAGGGAGCTTCTGAATGTTTGTTCTATGCTTTGGCTTTGAGGGAATATCAAAATGAAGATTAAGATGCTTGCGGCAAGTATTCCGAACATATAGACACGAAATTCTTCACTTTTTTTCAGCATGGAGAATTTTCCTCTGACGCAGTGATATATCAAAATGAAGTTTATGCCTGCCGGAATGGTGAAGAATATCATCATATATTGCAAGAGGGGCGAGAATGCTGCAGCCGAGGCGTTTTTGGTGGAGAAGCCGCCGGAGGCAATAGCGGAAAAGGCATGGTTGACGGCATCATAGAAACTCATTCCGCAGAGATAGAATACCAAACAGCAGATTGCAGTCAAGGCAAAGTAAATTCCGCAGATGATTTTGCCCGTTGTGCCTATATGAGGCGATATTCTGGCTTTGGAGGGTCCCGCACTCTCTGCCGAGAAGAGTGCCATGGCACTGCCGCCTATGAAAGGAATAAAGGAGATGACTATCACAACTATTCCCACTCCGCCTATCCAATGCGTCAGACTTCTCCAGAAGAGTACGCCTTTGGGCAGGGCTTCTATGTCCGGCAGGTTGGTTGCTCCCGTTGTGGTGAAACCTGACACGGTTTCAAAAACTGCCGAGCTTATATCCTTTATATATCCACCGAGAAGGAAAGGCAGTGTGCCGAAAACGGTCATTATTATCCAGATGGAAGCGACTATAAGAATGCCGAGCCTGCGATTGATGTTTTCTCTGACCTTTCGGCAGCTCAGATAGCAAGTCAAACCGACGGAAAGCGTAATAAGTCCCGATACCAATATGGCAGCAGCATCGCCTTCCGCATAATAGAAAGCCGGAACGAGACTCGAAAGCATAAATCCTGCCTCTATTGTAAGCAGTATGCCGATTACCCTTATGGCAACAAGGATTTGTTTCTTGTCAGATGGTTTCATGCCGCTTTGTTTTCAAATATGGAAAAGTCCGAAACGCACTCGCGAGTTCAAGCGAAGAAACACCGCTTTGCCGGAACGCCGTTCCGCAAAAATAAAACGGCATTTCGGCAAATTCTTTCGCCGTTTCATCACCGACGAAACGGCGTTTCGGTTCTCTTCTTTCCTCATAAGGTTTGAACATAAAGGCAAATCGGTTTAAGTAGATCGGCTTATTCTGTTCGGAAATCAATAAAGACGCTTCTCTTTGCCGAAATCGTAACGACCTTCATCCACTTCGTCTTTTTTCTTTTTGTTTCGCGGAACGGGATTGTCCAATGCTCTCCATCGTCCCCGCTCGAAGGTCAGCCCCAAGACCTTTCCGCTCGGCACGTTCAGTTGATTGAAGCCCGAAATGCCGTCCGTCTTGGACTCCAATTCGTCATAGACAATCATCTTGGAACGCTCCAATTTCTTTTCCTCCACTTCAAAGGGTTTGTTCTTGCCTATGCGTTTCTTTTTCGCCTTTTTCACGCCGCCGATTTCAAAATACTGATTGTCGTATTTAAGGTTGAAACTTACGTCGGGGGCATATTCGAAAATCATACGCTTCAAGGCTTTCTGCTTATAAAAGACCGATGCCCCGAAGGTGGGTCTGCCGCTGTTGTGTTTGAAGGTTACGGGTTCTATGACCTTTCTCTTGGAATAGATGTCCTTTCCGTCCCAGCCCAAAAGGGTATAGTAGGTGATGTTCTCGTATTTGGAAGTGATAAGTTCGTAATATACCGCTCCGAACCAGCAAGTATCGGAGAGCTTCTGCTCTTCGGGCGAATAGATTTCGTTGTTGCGGGCAAGCAGAGGATAAACCTCATATTCGTCCGTGGCTTCGTTCTTCGCCTGAATGAAACCGAAATTATCATAACTGCCCTCGGAGGATATGATTGCCCATGTGAATATTCGGAAACGCTTGTCCTGCGAAGTCAGAACGCTGATTTTGTTCAGCGAAGCAAAGGCATGGGAGAAACTGTTCGGCATTTCGAGACAGTTACCGAGTTTTTCCTTGAAACGTTCGTTGGCATTGAATCGTTCGTTATCGTTGTCGGCAAGGAACATCGTGTCTTGCAATTCTTTCAACTCCTGTTCCGCATTCTGCAAAAAGACGGAATTCTGTGCATGCAAAGCTGTGAGCATGCAGCAAAGTGCCATTAAAAATGAAGCTGTTCTGTTCATGATATGCAAAAGTACGAAAAAGCGACGAGCCTACCCCGATATGAAACGAAAAAAGAGCGAATCGAAAGACCCGCTCTTTGTACCGAAGGATTGTTTCTTTTATCGAATGACCTCTATCGAACCCTTGAATTCCACATCCCTAACAGGACCTCGTCCGATGAAACGATAGAAGTACGTTCCAGAAGGAGTATTCGTCGCAGCAGGGTCCCAGAATTCGGATTCGTGTCTCAAATCCTGCACGAAGTAAATCCTCTTGCCGTAACGGTTGTATATAGCCAACTCATTGTCCGGAAAGGCTTGTCCTTCTATAAGATTATGGATTACGAACACGTCGTTCACTCCGTCTCCGTTAGGCGTTACGACCGTCGGGAAGATAAGGTTATCGTTGATTATGGTAATCACTCGCGTTATTGTGTCATGACATTCGTAAACATAGCCGCTCGGTGCAAGGTTGACGCTGTATGCGTCCAAGTGAATGTTATAATCTCCTGCCACGCTTTGACCGGATTGCGGCGTCCATGTGTAAGAAGGATTTTCTCCGAAGACGTTATCCACATCATAGGCGTTGTTTCGGTTTGTCTGTATCGTCCAATGATACTTGTTGGTAGGGTCGTTAGGCTTTGTAAGGTTCACGATGTTCGCCGTAGGGTCGGACGCATACGGATTGGTAGGTTCCCAGCCGAAATCGGCAACAGGGTGCTTGTAAACGTTTATCATGGCAGGATAGAATATGGAATCCTGACAACCGAACTCGGATGTAACCTTCAACTTCACGTCATACGTTCCGTAAGGGAAAGTAAAGGAAGGGTCAGGCGAAGAAGAGGTTTCCTCTCCAACCGTCCACTCGAACGTATTTGCACTCGTGGCAGTGTTTCTTAGTTGGAACGAGAACGGCTCACAGCCTTCCAACGGATAGGTATCGGAAGTGAATGCAGCCGTTGCCGCAGGGTGGACAATCAATTTTATATCGTCCTGTCCGTAACAATAGATGGAACCGTTATACTCTGTAACCAATACTGTATATGTAAGTTCGGAAGCCGAATTTTCGGGAGCCGCTGCCGTTATCACTCTTGTCGTTTCACCCGTAGGCGACCATACGTAGGTAGCAGTAGGCGTTTCGTTACCTGCATCGAGTTGCACGCTCGTCATCTCGCATAAAGCGATATCCTCTCCCAAATCCACAACCGGCGTTTGCACAACCGTCAAAGGAGAAACCGTATCCCATTCGCAACCGAAGTCATCTATGATTTTCACATTGAAGATAAAATCACCGACACTGTCGATAGGAGGAGCGATAGCCGCAGACGTGCTGGAAAGTTGATTGAAGAAAGTAGGACCCGACCATATTACCGTATCTATCGGCACTTGGTAATCCCAGTTTGCGGCACTGCTTTGTCCCAACTCCAAATCCCACCAGAATATATAACCGTTGTCACTGCCCCAGTCATCACAAAGTACTATTTTCCATTCACCATTTAACGGGCAACCAATCAAGTCTTGAAATGCATTCAAATCGACGGTCTCGTTAGCGGTACCTTGTTGAGGCGTTTGAAAGTATCCTATTGTATCATTGACGTATGTGGAATCCATAGTGGTTCTTCTTAGTCCCGGCACATTAACCATAGGGGCATTACTTCCAAAAACTCCTCTCTGTCCGTTCAGATATTGATTGGAAAAGCAATATGTCCAACCTATTCCGGGAGGATTTAAAGTAGAATCACATTTATACGGAACACCATTGGGACCTATCGAAGTACCGGATTGATCTGTTTCATTCGGAATACCGGCAAAAACTTCGCCACCGCTAAGTCTATGCTTCAACCATACCGACTGACCATTAGGACAAACCAATTTTATTTTCAAGTCATATAACCATGAGTGTTCTATGTTTATACATACAGACATTACATCGTCTTTACTACCCACTGTCGAGCCGGGGGTGAATTGGTCGAAAGTTACCGGTGATTCGTAACAATCACTTCTTGAATCAGTGCCACAACCTTCTCCATCGGGTATAAACACTGTGTTTTCATACCTTTCCTTAGCTCCTCTTCTAAAATCCAAGGAATCAACGATGATTTGACTGTTCGCACCATAACCAACAACGAAACCCATCTGCGTACCGGAACACATATCAGGCAGACGTTGCACGGTCTTAATCGGGTTCGTTGCCATACGGATGCGGGTATCTATCACGTTTCTGCTGCTACAACCTCCGTTATTGGTATCTCGCACAACGAGCATCAAATCATAGCCGCTCAATTCGCTCCATTTATGTCCGACCTCAGGGTTATAATCAACAGTTTGCGTCTGTCCGTCTCCGAATGTCCACTCATAAATACAATTATTCGCTTCTTGGTGATAGCTATTGTCGTTCTCAGGGAACTCGGGTTTGGCAACAAGCACTATGGAGTCTCCAAGGCAAAAATCAACCGACTTATATCGTACAATAGATACAGACCCATCGGCATTCACCAATGTATCGGCTCCGTCTCTTACAGGTCTCGCTATTCTGTTTCCGGCTTCGTCTATTTTGTAAAACACAGTATCCAAAGCAGCATCGGGATACTGACATAAAGAAGCACATTCTATTTTTGCCTTAAAGCCGGCTGCTTCCCCCGTTGCGTCGGTTGTCAACCGCAAAGTCAAGCAACCGGAACCGGAAGCGATAGATGGCATTATGGTTTTTCCCAATAACTCCTGCCCTGTGAAATATGGCGTATTGTTATTGTTATTCATAACCATGGAATTTATAGTCGGTCCTTGATAAACGATGAACTGATCCGACGCATCGATGTCAAATTCCTCGAATGTGAGGGAAATTCTACCTGTACTGCCGGTCGATGCGGGCGGACAGATGGTTACCCAACGGTCTTGGTTGGCTTCGTAATTTCCTGTCTTGGAATTGTCATACAGATAACCGCTACACGTGTTCTTGGTCTTGTTATGGTTACTGTTGTTCAAAATGATGTCTTGTGCTTGTGCCGTTTGGGCGAATGCAAACATAAAGACACTCATCAGGAATAGCATTGTACTTTTCTTATTCATACAAATCCGATATTTGACTGCGAAATTAAGCATTTTACTCCTTACAGCCAAATTTTCAACGCTTTTTCTTCGTTTTTTCATGTGAGCCTCCTTTTTGCTGTTGTTATACATCTATGGTTTGTTTCTTTGTTTTGACTTGTTTTCTTTTCGTTTTGCCTCATCGAAACGAATATCGGTCGCAAGAGACAAAGAAAAGGCTTTTCGGCTTTTTCTTTTTGTGCCGTTCACAGATAAGGACAATCGAAAACATCAAAAAGTAAACAACGCGGATCGAAAAAATGAAAAAAAAATTCTACTTTTGCACGCCGAACAACGGTATTCACGCAAAAAGAAACAGTTATGAATTACAGAGCAGTCAAGGGAACAAGGGATTTTTTACCGCTTCAAATGCAAAGACGCAACTATATATTCGACACAATCAAGGAAGTGTATCGTGCTCACGGCTTTCAACAAATCGAAACTCCCGCTTTGGAGAACTTGGACACCTTGATGGGAAAATACGGTGAAGAGGGAGACAAATTGTTGTTCAAAATACTCAATTCAGGCGACTTTACGGACAACAAGGATTTGACCTCGGGCAATTACAAGCAGATAACGAAGCAGATTTGCGAGAAAGGCTTGCGTTACGACCTCACCGTGCCTTTCGCAAGGTTCGTCGTAAACCACTTGAACGAGATTTCTTTTCCTTTCAAACGCTATCAGATACAACCCGTATGGCGTGCCGACCGTCCGCAAAAGGGAAGATACAGAGAGTTTTACCAATGCGATGCGGATATAATAGGCAGCGAAAGTCTTTTGAACGAGGTCGAACTATCGGAAATCATACGGGAAGTATTCGCAAAGTTGAATTTGAAGACGCTTATCAAACTCAACAACCGCAAAATTCTCCTTGCAATCGCTCAATATATAGGAAAGGAAAACCAACTCACCGACATAACCGTTGCGATAGACAAGTTGGACAAGATAGGTTACGATAATGTGGTAAAGGAATTGCGAGAAAGCAAAGGTTTCTCGCAGGAAGACATCGACAAACTGACACCTATACTCACTCTTTCAGGCTCCAACGAAGAGAAGATTGCCAAGTTGAAAGACATTCTCACCACGGAAACGGCTCGAAAAGGTATTGAAGAGACCGAATTCGTGCTTTCGCGTTGCAAGGACTTGGGAATGGAAGACATCGAGTTGGATTTGACATTGGCAAGAGGCTTGAACTACTACACGGGTGCCATCATGGAGGTCAAAGCTTGCGATGTGGAAATGGGAAGCATTTGCGGAGGCGGTCGCTACGACAATCTGACGGGCATTTTCGGCAAAGAGGGATTGTCGGGTGTGGGAATATCTTTCGGAGCGGACAGAATATACGATTGTTTGGAGCAGTTGAACCTCTTTCCCGAAGAATTGAGTTCACAAACCGATGTATTGTTCGTTAATTTCGGCGAAAAGGAAAGTCTCTTTGCCCAAAAGACGGCACACACGCTGAGGGAAAAAGGCGTGAAAACAGAAGTCTATCCCGACAATGCCAAATTGAAAAAACAGATGAACTACGCCAACGACAGGCATATACGCTTTGTCGTCCTTGCAGGCGAAGAAGAAATCCGTCAGAACGAAGTTTCGTTAAAAGACATGCTCACCGGCGAGCAGCAATCTATCCCTGTCGAGGAAATTGTTTCCCGTATTTCTTAAACACATTCCTCGCCCAATTTCTGTTTTCGGGCTTATACCAAAAGAAAATCCTGTTCTGCATTTGTTTTGCGGCAGGATTTTTTTCTGTAAACACCTTTTCGCCGGTATATATATCCATTCCCGTGTAATAAGTTTCAGTTGCGATGGTCATGGGTGTGGGTGTGAAGTCCTGCACCTGCTGCAAACGATAGCCCAATGCGGCGGTTTGTGAAGCCAAATCCACCATATCCCTCATATCGCAAGCCGGATGCGATGAAATGAAATAAGGTATCAACTGTTGGTTCAAGCCATACTTTCTATTGATTTTCTCGAAACGTTTCTTCAAATCCACGAATTGCGAGAACGGCATCTTACGCATTTGCTTCAAAACCCTGTCAGAGGAATGTTCAGGAGCGACTTTCAATCGTCCGCTGACATGATGACGGCAAAGAACCTCGAAATAATCGCTCTTATCGAACAAATCATACCTTATCCCGCTACCGACGAAAGCCTTTTTTATGTACGGCAGCTTTCTCACCGCCTCATACAATTCCAACAAGGGCCTGTGGTCGTTATTCATGTTCTTGCACAACACAGGATAAAGACAGGACGGACGAGTACATTTGCGACACAACTCATCATTTCTGCCTTTCATCATATACATATTGGCGGAAGGTCCTCCCAAATCGGACAAATAACCCTTGAAGTCCTTGTCTTTCGATATTATTTCTATCTCCCGCAAAATCGATTTCCTGCTTCTCGAAATTATTCTCTTGCCCTGATGTGCCGCAATGGTACAGAAAGCACAACCGCCGAAGCACCCTCTGTGTATGTTGACCGAATATTTTATCATCTCGAAAGCCGGCACCGTTCCCCGCTTGGCATACTTCGGGTGAGGCTTTCTCTCGAACGGCAAAAGGTAAATATTATCCAAATCCTCCCCCGAATAACCCCTGTCGAAAGGGTTCACGACAACATAAACGCCCTCTTTCTCGTATTTCTGTATCAAACGCTCATCATCGGACTTGTTGCTGTGCTTCTCGAACAAACATACAGACTTTGCCTGAGCCTTTTTATCCCTGCGGCACTGCTCGAAAGACGGAACGAACACGTCAGCCCACGCTTTCTTTGTCGCATTCGGTTTGCGGCAAAGATAAGCCGTCTGCTCCATATCGGTGATTTCATTTATCTTCCTGCCCGCTTTCAACTCATCGCAAATCCTTTCGACCACCTTCTCCCCCATTCCGTAAATCAACATATCCGCTCCGGAGGTCAGAAGCACCGAAGGCATGAGCGTATCCGACCAATAATCGTAATGAGCAAGTCTCCGCATGGAAGCCTCTATGCCCCCGATAAGCACAGGTACCGACGGGTAAAGCCGTTTCAGTATTTCCGAATAAACCGAAGTCGCCCTATCCGGACGAAAGCCCGATTGACCGCCTGCGGTATAGGCATCATCACTTCTCTTACGCTTTGCCGCCGTGTAATGATTGACCATGGAATCCATGCAACCCGAACTGACACAGAAGCAAAGCCGGGGCTGACCCATCTTCTTGAAATCCCTCAAATCGTCCTGCCAATTCGGTTGAGACAGAACAGCAACACGATAACCCGCCTTTTCCAAATAGCGGCATATAACGGCACAGCCGAAAGACGGATGATCCACGTATGCATCACCCGATACGAAAATCACATCGACATAATCCCAACCCCTCTCCTCCAATTCCTTTACTGTCGTAGGTAAAAAAGCCATAAGCAATCATGAAATATCGACTTGCAAAGATAGTAATTAAATTCATGAAAGCCATAACCGTAACCGACACACCCATACCTCGACCTGCAACACTCCATTCCTGCAAAACGACATCCATTTCAAACAACACGACACCACCTCCTCTCAACCACAAAAACGAAACAGTGTTTCGTAGCAGATGTATCTACCAAAGGAAAGTTCGGATTTCTTTTCCGCCCGAATGCTTTTGGTTGCCTATTCAATACACACACAAAGGATATAACAGATAAGTTGCATTCGGGCTTGCACAAAAAAGACGGCGGAAAATCGATAGGTTGATTTTCCGCCGTCTCACAAAAGAAAAACTACAATGTTATTCCGATTTACTTCACTTCGATAGGGAATGAAATACCGAATCCTCCTTCGTATGAATCGCCAAAGAGCACTTCTCCGTTCTCGATCGAGCGTACATGACTGCAATCCGTATTCCCGTCAAAGTAATAGAAAACGGCAGCATTGAAAACAGTCCATTTCCCTTTTGGCAGATTTGAAACTTTCAACTTTACATCTCTTGATGCACTACTGTTGGAACCATCATTATGCCATTCCTCAACGACAAAAATAGTATCATTCGAAATCTCCGTCCATATACATGGAGTGTCTGCAAGCAGCTTACAAAAAGCATTTGTCTTTTCTATCGTAAGAGTATTCCCATCTACATGATAAGAGAAATCTTTTCTATCGCAAGAGACCGAACTGATTTCACCCAAAAAGGTATATTCCGCTTTAACCCCGCTATCGTTATTGTTCGTTTGTTCTTTTTCTTCTTTATCATTACAGCTTACAAAGCCGATGAGACCGATTGCAGCAGCAACTGCGATTATGCTATGTATCGTCTTTTTCATTTCTTGTTGTTTTTACGTTTTACAATCTGTATTTATCTTATTTGACCGATATATGAAATGCGTTGCCCGAGCGAAAACGAATTCCGTCTCCGATAAGCAATTGTCCATCGGAAGAAACTCCTCTTATGAAACGATTATTCGTATTTCCGTCGGAACGGTATGTTACGCTTATATTCACTACCACCCAATCACCCTTTGGCAAATCATAAACAGTAAGGTTCATATCCCTTGAATCTGCATTGAAAACAAAATCTCCATCGAAACCTCCGTTATACCACTCTTCCATTACAATGATTGTATCATTATGAATTTCCGTTGTGATACGAGGGTTGTCGGCCATGGTATTGCAACGATGGTTTTTCTTCTCTATCGTAAGGGTATTTCCGTCCAAATGATAAGAGAACTCAATCGGAGTCAGGGCCGGTTCATTTATATCGCCCAAATAAGTATATTCTGCCCGAAGCCTGCCATTATTAACGGATTGTTCTTTATCTTCCTTATCATTGCAGCTTGCGAAACCAATGGCAGTCATCGCAATTACCACTGCAAAAAGGCTATAAACTACTTTCTTCATTGTGTATTGTGTTTATTGTTTGAATGATTACTGCTTGTTTATCACTTTCATTACAGCTCCGTATTATCGGAATAACAACCAGAGCCGTATGCGACAAACCCTTTATATACTCGGGCTGAGAATGCATATATGCTCGAATTATTTTCGTTTGTTTGCAAAATATACTCCGATGAATACATGAATTTCAAAGACTATTCTGCCGGCAAATATACCACTTTATTCGACAGCTACAAAACAATTACCGTATATTTGTTACAATTTTGTGTTTCAACTGCAAAAACAATATACGAAATCCATGTTGTTTGAATGTTCGAGGGCTTTATCTGCCATCGGATTTTCTTTGTGGTCGCTTCCTTGTAATGAAATAAAGAAGTAACTTTGCGGTTTGATAAAATGTATTAAGAGTGAAGCAGGTATTTGTTTTCATGGCGGTGTTGTCGATGTGGCTGTCGGCTTATTCGCAAGAGAAATTGCTGTCCATGCGGATTATTTATGAGGTGCCTATAATGCAGGCAAAAGTGGGTTCTTCACAGGTGAGGGATTCTGTCGTTTATGATTATCTTGTGGATAAACGCTTCTGGTGGCAGACGATAGATTTTGTGAATGCTGCGGCAAAGGATAAAAAATTGTTCTTTTTGAATGACAAGGGCGATTCTCTGAACTACGATACAGTGATGTGTGCTTTGACAACTGCATTCGGCAAGGTTTACGGACGAACTTGCACAAAGGAAGAAGTGCAAAGGTTGATAGAGGAAGAGGTAAGAGCGATAAAGTTCGAGGAACAATGGTTTTACAATCCCGAAAACATGTTGATAGCGAAGAAAGTCCTTGCTTTTTGTCCTGTAATAAGAAAGGATACGGTGGTTTTGCAGGGAGAGGAGTTGCAGACCGTGGAGGCTTTTCGCTTCGAGTTGGGTTGGATAAAGCCGAAAGGTGATGTTATATCGAGGGATACGCTTGTGTTGGCGAGGAACATAGAGTTCACCATGCCGATATACAATCCGCAACCTTATCATTGGTGGGACTCCCATTTGGAGGCGGAATACTCCATTCCATTCTTGGAAAGGCTGATTGCAAGAGCTGAGTCGGGCGAGGTGAAGGCATACGAAAATCCATCGGCAAGCGAGGAGTTGTTGCGAACCGACGTCTTGAAGAGGCGACAATTCGATATATTGGAGAGGCTCACCGTTGCCGATACGGAAGGCAACGTAAAGGAACGGGATACAGTAATCAAAGCACTTTATGGGAGCGAAAACATAGACCGTTTCCGATTCGGAGAGGAATGGTGCTTCGACAAGGTGAATTTGAACCTCATCAAGAGAACGAATTACTTCGCACCAATGGTAAGTATTTTCGGAAAACAGGGTGATTTCAGGGGCTTATACCCTCTTTATTATATTCGCAGGAGGTAATATGAAGAAGTTTTTGTTGGCATTTGTGTTTGCGGTTATGGTCTGCGGAGGGGTATTCGCTCAATATTACACTCATGCAATGGAGCATGAGTATCATGACATAGGAGTGTTCAATCCGCAATGGGAAACGGACAAAACGCTGAACCCCGTGAAGTATGAGCATATCACGGGTTGGTTCAGGGAGGAATTGGCAGAGGTTATACTTTCGGCAGTGAAGCAAAAGCGGGTGAAGGTTTATGACGAACGGAAGCGGGAGCTTAATCTCGATACTGTTATCGGCAGGATTATCTCTTTCGAGCAAAGGAATTTCGGAAAGGTAATAGGAAAAGACAGCGTATTCGAGTATATACGACCTTTTATCTCTGCTTACCGTTTCGAGGAAGTTGTGGATTACAAGTATGATGATGTTTCATTAAGCAAGACTGTCAAGGCTTATTGTCCTTATATGGTAAGATACAAACAGTTTTCCGGAGAAAAGGAAGACAGTGTCTGCATGCCGCTTTTCTGGATTTTTCCCGAGGGTGATTTCGATTCGACGGATATGCTGCATATTCAGGATACGGTGTTGTATGTGCATGCTTTGAAGTATCCGAACCAAATGCCGTTTTGTTCCAATCTTTTTTCCTTTGTACAGCAAGGCAAGGTTAAAGCATTCAAACCCGATGGAAGCGAGTTCTCATCACCAAAGCAGGTGGAAGATTTGTTCGTCGTCAAGAATGATTTCGTTTTCTATGATGAAAACACAGGACAAGAGAGCATGAAGTCGGCATTTTCGGATATTATGCCCGAGGACATTATTGCCATAAGGATAGGCGAAGGTTGGGATATAGACAAACGTTCATTGAATATACGGAAGCGGATTTATTTTTACCTGCCGCTTTATCGCTATGACGATGAACGTTTCAGGCAACTCGGAATAAGGGTCTATAATGGCGAGGCAGGACATTGAGAGAATATAAAAAGCTATAAGCGATGAGAGAGAAACTATCTATGGAACAACTCGACCGCAAGACGGTGGAAGAATTTAAGGCTGCGACAAAGAACCCTATTGTTGTTGTGTCGGATAATATTCGGAGCATGAATAATATCGGTTCTATATTCCGCACTTGCGACGCTTTCCTTGTCGAGGAGTTCGTTTTATGCGGCATAAGTCCCGTGCCGCCTCACAGAGACATTCAAAAGACAGCCTTGGGGGCAACGGAGAGTGTGAAATGGAGTTATTGCAAAGAAACATCGGAAGCAGTGGAAAGGCTTCGCAAGGACGGATACAAGGTGTTGGCTGTCGAGCAGGCAAGAAACAGCACGATGTTGAACGAATTGCAACTCGACAAAGGCGAAAAGGTGGCAATAATTCTCGGTAATGAAGTCGATGGCGTAAGTCAGAACGTGGTGGATATGTGCGACGATTGTGTGGAGATACCTCAATTCGGCACAAAGCACTCTTTGAATGTTTGCAATTCCTGTGCCATAGTATTGTGGCAGATATTCTGCCTGACGAGATAAGGTTGTTATGAGAGTTTCACGCCTATCAGGTGCATGAACTCCTCTCTTGTCTCTTTGTTTTTGAGGAAAGCTCCCGTAAAGTCGGAAGTCGTTGTGAGGGAATTCTGCTTTTGAACACCCCGCATACTCATGCACAAGTGTCTGGCTTCGATTACCACTGCCACTCCGAGCGGATTGAGGGTGTTTTGTATGCAATCTTTTATTTGTTGCGTCATTCTCTCCTGCACCTGCAAACGTCTTGCGAATACATCGACCACTCTCGGGATTTTACTCAACCCCACAATCCTGCCATTCGGTATATACGCCACGTGAGCCTTACCCACCATAGGCACCATGTGATGTTCGCAAAGAGAATATATCTCTATATCCTTCACCAATACCATTTGCTTGTAATCTTCCTTGAACATGGCGGAGCGAAGTATCGCTTCAGGGTCAAGGTCATAACCATGAGTGAAGAACTGCATCGCCTTTGCAACCCTCATCGGCGTGGCAAGCAAACCTTCCCTGTTCACATCCTCGCCCAACAGCCTTATGATTTCCTTATAATGGGAAGCCAACGCCTCCAAAGTCTTTTCGTTGTAACGCTCTATCTTTTCGTATCCGAAACCACCGTTATTCGTCGTTTCGTCCTGCTTGTTTATCATTATCCCCAATTTCTTTTGAGTTTGCAAAGGTACAAAAAATGAGACTGTATCAAAGTGCCTGTATGGCTTTTCTGCAAAAACGAACAGATAATCGCGAGTTCGGTTGCATTTGACTGCCCCTCCCGATCTTAATTCGGTTGTTTACAATATAAGGAATCATCAAGCACGTCTCTACACATAAAAACATTCAAGCAAATAAAAAACAACAAACCCTGATAGCCTGATAAATATGACTACCGCAACACTATGATAAACTATTTATAACGTAGGGTTCGTTATTTTTCTCGCCAAACGGAAAGTGATTGCCAGTATTTTGGAAATCCCATATCTTTAAGGTCAAGCAGACGACAATCGGATTTGAGCAATTCTTTGAGATTTCGCTTAAAGTAGCTTCCGGGACTGATAATGTCAAGAATATACACAACGCAAGAAAGTACTGCAAACAATTTGTTTGTGTGAATTTGTTTGATTGTCATTCTATCCATAAACGGATAAAGAGTATCGTATGGCAAGATTACACTAACCATAAAACGACGATTCCACACTCGGCTGTGATGGGCGCAACAGTTGCGAAGATTGGAGATTGCATGTAGCCAATTCTCCAAGATTGCAACTTTCTTTAAACCGAATTGTTCGGTAATGTATTTCTTATGGCTGTCTGACTTTAAGGATTTGAACAAGCGGCTCAATGTGGCGAATGACACTACTTCGAGTGCCATCCAACTTGGCGGCATCGGAGGATTGTTGTATTTGGAGTTGTAATGCTTGATAAAATCTTCGTTACTGCGGTTCACATCGGCTTCGATATGCTTCATTAGGTCTTCATAGTCGAAACGATACAAATTTTCATTATCGTACCAATGACTATTATCTGTACTTTCGGCATAGATTTGTATAATCTTAGTGCGTACTGCGACTTCGATTTTTTCAATGGCATTGAATATGAGCGAACGCAGTCTGCGGTCGAAACAATAAAGGTCAATGATGTCTTTGAAGTGAATATCTTTACGAGTAAAGTTATGTTCGACCCCCTCTCCATTTTCTTGAAACGGATAAGTGTAAGCACGAAGTCGATAGTAGCTGATATTAAACAAATAAGCTATAGCCTCACTTTCATCATCGAAAACAAGTCCCCGTTGCTTTAACCGTGCAACTTGCTCGTCGAGAGTCAACGGTTTCTTTGTATAATCAGTTCTATCAGCCAATTTTATCAAAAGCTACTATAAAAAAACTCGAAGACCTCCCCGGGTGCGCTGTTCTACGAGAAGCGTGGGAGGTCATATCGAATGCAAAAGTAATACTTTTATTTGATTCCGCAATGGATGTAGCAAAAATATTTTCGACATTGTGAAGACTTCTGCAATAAGTTTATAGTGCGATATCCACGGATAAATCGATTGTATGTTTATTTGCAAAGGTACAAAAAATGAGACTGTATCAAAGCCCCTGTATGGCTTTTCTGCAAAAACGAACAGATAATCGCGAGATAAACCCGCAATGTCGAAGATTTCCGTAAGCATGAGATAAGACATGAGCCTTGATTACAAAGAAAGCCGCAGACATATTGCCTGCGGCTTAATCAGAGTATTTTGCAATTTCTCGAACTTACTCCACAATCAACTTTTTCGTCGTGTTGCCGAGCATGATGGTGTAAACGCCCTTAGGCAGGTCGCTTACATCTATTCTCAAAGTCTGTTGAGCTGCATTCAAGACATACTCTTTGAGTTTGCGTCCTTGAATATCGAACAAATACACAGGCGTTTGTTCTTTCAAGCCCTCGACTTTCAACGTTGTATAAGCATTCGCAGTATTAGGATACAACGAAACTTCGACTGCGCTCGCAAGTACATCACGCAATCCTACAAATGTCAAATTCAATGTAACGATACTGTCGCATCCATCAATCGTTTGCAAGGTTTGGGTGTACTGACCGGCTTGATTGACATCGAAGCCATTCTCTTCGTATATTGCACCTTCTTCTATGCTTGCATTTATTGTGATATTATACGCAGGATTAACCGTCAAATACAGTGTAATCACACGATCGCACTCCTCGCTTTCGTTATGCAATGTTTTGAAGTATATACCTGTCAGATTTGCATTGAAGCCGTTCTCTGTATATATGTTTCCTTCACAAATCGTTGCTTCGACATCCTCAAAATACACTCCTTTTATATGATTGAAATTTTCCCAATAAGTTGCTTCTTGATAGCTTGGTACCGTAGAACAAGGAACAAATAATTTTGCAGAAAAATCAGAGAAAGCATATTGTCCCAAAGTAGGAGGAAGTTCTGCCCGTGAATAAACATTCCTCAAAGGAACATTCCAAAACGCAGCGTAGCCTATATTTGTAACACCACTCGGAATTGAAATAGCATTCAAACTACTGCACTTATAAAAAGCATAATCCCCGATGGAAGTTACATTGTCATTGATATTAACCGTACTCAAATTAGAGCAATTATAGAACAACCCCTCATTTATAGCTGTAACTCTATAAGGAATTTTGATCGAAGTCAATCTGATACACATCGCAAAAGCATAATCCCCTATGGAAGTAACGTTATCAGGAATTACAATGGAAGTCAAACTTTTGCAATATCTGAATGCAGATTTCTCAATTGTTGTAAGACTTTCAGGCAAAGTTATGCTGCTTAAATTGACACAACTGTCGAATGCCCATGCTCCGATTCTCGTCAAACCATTCGGAAAACTAATCGCATTTAAACTCGTACAATAATAGAATGCACAAGTATCCAATTCCGTAAGTGAAGATGGTAATTGTATAGATGCCAAATTATCACAATAGGCAAATGCATACTTACCTATTGTGTTCACCGTGTTTGGAATTACTATATCAGCCAAAGACCTACACCTGTAAAATGTATAGTTTTCAATAGATGTAACATTATTCGGAATAGAAACCGAAGTCAAACTGCTACAACCACCAAATGCAAATCCACCGATGGAAGTAACACTCTCCGGAATGGTAATCGAAGTCAAACTGCTGCAACCTTCAAACGCCGCTTCTCCGATAGATGTAATATTGTTCGGAATGGCAACAGAAGTCAAACCGCTACACCCACTAAATACACCCCACTCGATGGAAGTAACACTCTCCGGAATGGTAATAGATGTCAAACTGCTGCAATTCATAAATGCGCAATCTACGATAGAAGTAACACTGTTAGGAATGGTAATCGAAGTCAAACCGCTGCAATCTGCAAATGCAGCATATCCGATAGATGTAACACCATTCGAAATGGTAACAGAGGTCAAACCGCTACACCCACAAAATGTACCCCACTCGATGGAAGTAACACTCTCAGGAATAATCACAGAAGTCAAACCACTACAATCCTTAAATGCCCAACTCCCGATAGAAGTAACACTGTTAGGAATAGTAACCGAAGTCAAACCGCTGCAACCGGCAAAGGCTTCTGCTCCTATTCCCGTAACACTATATGTTCTTCCGTTATGAGTAACCGAACTTGGTATGTTTACTATACTATCTGTATAATAATCCGGCACAACTTTCACAGTACTTTCCGATGTAATATCGTAGCAAAGCATATTTCCCTGATAAGTATAGGAAAAGTCATACGCCATCGCTTGGAGCGAAAGCATCATCATTACCACTGCTATTATTCCTCGGCACAGTGGTTTATAAATCTTTTGTACTTTCATAATTTATCTCTTGTATTAAAATCGGAACCGCTTCCGCATCTGGAATCGGTTCCGATTACGTCATTGACTGTTATCAGTTATTCTTGATTATTTTCTTCACTACTACTCTATTATCAGAGATTATATGCAGATAATAACAAGCCGCAGGTAAGCCGTCAAGATCTATTCGTAAAGTCTTCTTGCCATTTTCCAAAGTATATGTCCTTAGAATTTTGCCTTGAATATCGAATAGTTGAACCATTGTCTCACTTGCTTCGCCCGATAGTTCCATATTCACAAAACTTTGTGCAGGATTTGGATACAACGAAACTTCGATTGCGCTCGCAACAATATCATTCAATGACGAGTTCACTGTCAGGTTGAGCGTTATCACGCTGTCGCAACCATTTTCTGCTTGAAGTGTATGAACGTATGTTCCCGCTTCGCTTTCGCTGAAACCGTTCTCCTCATACGTCTCACCCTCGTTTATGCTTGCGTCTATCGTGATGTTGTACGTAGGATTGACTGTTAAAGTCAATGTTACAACGCTGTCGCAACCGTTAACGCTTTGCAAATTTTGTGTATAAGTACCCGGTTCGCTTACATTGAAGCCGTTCTCGGTGTAAGTCGAACCCTCGCAAATTGCTGCCGTAATATCATTGTTGATTACGGTGCTTACCGTCAGGTTCAAGGTTACTATACTGTCGCAACCGTTGACCGTCTGCAAGTTTTGAGTATATGTTCCTGTCTCATTTTCATTGAAGCCGTTCTCTGTATAAGTCGAACCTTCACAGATTGCTGCCGACAATGTCGTGTTAGCAACAGGGTTTACGGTCAAAGTCAAGGTAACAATGCTGTCGCAGCCGTTGATGGTTTGCAAGTTCAATGTATGAGTTCCCGCTTCGCTGACGTTAAAGCCGTTCTCCGTATAAACACTGCCCTCGCAGATTGCTGCCGACAATGTCGTGTTAGCAACAGGGTTGACGGACAAAGTCAAGGTAACAATGCTATCGCAGCCATTTGTGGTTTGCAGGTTTTGCGTATATATTCCTGCTTCGCTTGCGTTGAAGCCGTTTTCGGTGTAAACACTGCCCTCGCAGATTGCTGCCGTAATATCATTGTTGACGACATTGCTTATTGTCAGGTTCAAAGTAACTATGCTATCGCAACCGTTGACCGTCTGCAAGTTTTGAGTATATGTTCCTGCCTCGCTGACGTTAAAGCCGTTCTCCGTGTAAACACTGCCCTCGCAGATTGCTGCCGACAAGTTTGTGTTCTCAACAGGGTTGACGGTTAAAGACAAGGTAACAATGCTATCGCAACCGTTAACCGTTTGCAAGGTCTGTGTATAAGTACCTGCTTCGCTTGCGTTGAAGCCGTTTTCCGTGTAAGTAGAACCCTCGCAAATCGTTGCAGACAAGGTCGTGCTTGCAACAGGGTTGACTGTCAAAGTCAAAGTTACGGTGCTGTCGCAACCGTTGACGGCTTGCAAGGTTTGCGTATATGTTCCCGCTTCGCTGATGTCGCTGCCGTTCCATGCGTAAGTCGAGCCTTCGCAGATTGCTGCGGTAATGCTTCCTGCATAATCCACTCCTTCAAACATTGCAGTCAAAGTGGTATCGCTTACAACTGTTATCGTACGCGGGTTCTCTGTGTTACCGTCTGTCCAACTTACAAATCGGCTGCAACTGTTCGGCATGGCAGTAAGTGTAACATTGGAATTGTAGTTGTATGAGCCACCACCATTGACGCTTCCCATTGAAGGATTTTGCACCTCTGCCGTAACGGAATAGATATTCGGTGCGAACACTGCCGTATAGGTGATGTTGCTTTCGACCGTTACCGTTCTCGGATTGTCTGCATTGCCATCGCTCCAACTTACGAAATGATAACCGGTAAACGGCGTTGCAGAAATCGTTGTCGCACTTCCGTCATCGAATGTTCCGCCTCCGGTCACACTACCCATTGCAGGATTATTCGGCTCTACGCTTACGGTGTATGTTGCATGTCCTCCGAATATGGCAGTGAACGTTGTGTCGGTGGTAATGGTTACCGTTCTCGGGTTCTCCGTATTGCCATCGTTCCACCTTACGAAAGTTGCTCCATTCTTCGGAATAGCCGTCAATGATGTACCGAACTGTACGCAGGAATAAGTAGCACTACCCCAAGTCGTATCGTTCACCAACAAATCAAGTTGGTAAAGCATTGCATCTTGAATATTGATAAAGCTGTTCCAATATGCTGCATATCTGTAATTCATCGATGAACCGCAAGGAATATGCACCGGTATATTACGAATGGCTGCGAATGGGAAAGTATTGACATTACTCAAAATAGGAGGATAATATGCCATCGATGTTATCGAACTTAAACCTGTGCAACCGCTGAATGCACCCGTACCCGTAGCCTCGCTGCCTATGGAAGATACCGTGCTTGGAATGGTTAACGCAGACAGACTGCTGCAATTTGCGAATGCCCCATCTCCAATGGAAACAAGTCCCTCGGGAAGATTTATCGATGCCAAACCGGTGCAACCGTAGAATGTATTGGGTTCAATAGAAGTAACACCGTTAGGTATATCGATAGATGTTAAACCTGTACAACCGGCAAATACACCACCGCCATTGAAATAAAAACCATTATAATAGGCACCGCTACCAATAGAAGTTACTGTGCTTGGAATGGTTAATACAGTCAAACCGCTGCAATATTGAAATGCATAACCACCTATTGAAGTCAGACCTTCCGACAAACCAACAGATGTAAGCCTGGTACAACTGTTAAATGCGCTTCTTCCGATAGTCGTTACACTGCTCGGAATAATTATGCTATCCAATTCTGTACAACCGTAAAGAAAATTATCGGGGATTCGTTGCACATTGCTGCCTATGTTTACTGCCGATAGATTTATACCAAGAGAACTGCACTCAAAACCATCTTTATAATATGTGCCAACCATATTGCAATTCACGGCATTGAAGTTCAGCGTTGTCAAACTGTCGCAATTCGCAAATGCGTATGAATCGATTGTATCAACCATCTCCGGAATAGTGATTGAGGTCAAAGATTTACAGCCATAGAATGCTCTTTCCCCGATAGTATGTATATTAACAGGGAATTCAATTGATGTTAATTCGCCACAGTTTCTGACAAAGTTCGCAGGTATTCTCTGTACACTATCTCCGATGTTGACTGTGGTTAAAGATGTACCAAAAGGATTTGAACTGAAATCCTGACAGTTTATGGCATTGAAGTTAAGCGTAGTCAAACCGCTGCAACCGTCAAACGCACTACCTCCGATAGAAGTAACGCTGTTCGGTATGGTTACCGAAGTCAAACTACTGCAACCGTAAAACGCCCTATCTCCGATGGAAGTAACACTGTTCGGAATGGTTACCGATGTCAAACCGCTGCAACCGTAAAACGCACTACCTCCGATAGAAGTAACGCTGTTCGGTATGGTAATCGAAGTCAAACCGCTGCAACCGTCAAATGCCGCTTCTCCGATAGCAGTAACGCTGTTCGGTATGGTAACCGAGGTCAAGCCGCTGCAACCTCTGACAAAGTATGCAGGTATTCGTTGTACACTGTCTCCGATATTGACCGTGGTTAAATCTGTACCAAAATTGGAGTAATAGAAATCCTGACAGTTTATGGCATTGAAGTTAAGCGTAGTCAAACCGCTGCAACCGTCAAACGCACTACCTCCGATAGAAGTAACGCTGTTCGGTATGGTTACCGAAGTCAAACCGCTGCAACCGTAAAACGCCATATCTCCGATGGAAGTAACACTGTTCGGAATGGTTACCGAAGTCAAGCCGCTACAACCTCTGACAAAGTTCGCAGGTATTCTCTGTACACTATCTCCGATGTTGACTGTGGTTAAAGATGTACCAAAAGGATTTGAACTGAAATCCTGACAGTTTATGGCATTGAAGTTAAGCGTAGTCAAACCGCTGCAACCGTCAAACGCACTACCTCCGATAGAAGTAACGCTGTTCGGTATGGTTACCGAAGTCAAACTACTGCAACCGTAAAACGCACTATTTCCGATGGAAGTAACGCTGTTCGGTATGGTTACCGAAGTCAAACCGCTGCAACCTCTGACAAAGTTTGCAGGTATTCTCTGTACGCTGTCTCCGATATTTACCGTAGTTAATGATGTGCCAAAAGTATAATCATTACCGAAGTCCTGACAGTTTATGGCATTGAAGTTAAGCGTAGTCAAATTGTCGCAATTATAAAACGCCTCATATCCGATGGAAGTAACGCTGTTCGGTATGGTTACCGAAGTCAATCCCCTGCAACCGTTGACAAAGTTTGCAGGTATCCGTTGTACACTGTCTCCGATATTTATCGTAGTTAATGATGTGCCAAAAGGAGCATAATTCTGCCAACGACTTTCATCGTAATTGTAGTACACAAAATCCTGACAGTTGATAGCATTGAAATTCAGCGTGGTCAAACCGCTGCAATGCAAAAACGCCCCATCTCCGATAGAAGTAACGTTGTTTCCAATGGTAACCGAGGTCAAACCGCTGCAATAGCTAAACGCACTATTTCCGATGGAAGTAACGCTGTTCGGTATGGTTACCGAAGTTTTTGCACCCGGGCATTGCATCAAAGTATCTTGAACGTAATTGTACAACACTCCATCTATTGATGAATAATACGTATTTCCGGAAGCGACATTTATCGAAGCCAAACCGCTGCAATAGCTAAACGCACCCCCTCCTATGGAAGTAACGCTATTTGGAATGGTTACCAATGTCAAACCGCTGCAATAGCTAAACGCATCATTTCCTATGGAAGTAACACTCTCCGGAATAGTAACCGAGGTCAAGTCGCTGCAACCACTGACAAAGTACGCAGGTATTCGTTGTACACTGTCTCCGATATTGACCGTGGTTAAAGGTGTGTCACTAAAAAGGTCATAATAACCATCATAATCATAGAAACCATGACAGTTGATGGCATTGAAGTTCAGCGTAGTCAAGCCGCTGCAATTGCTAAACGCACCCCCTCCTATGGAAGTAACGCTATTTGGAATGGTTACCGATGTCAAGCCGCTGCAACCGCTAAACGCATCATTTCCTATGGAAGTAACACTGTTCGGTATGGTTATTGAAGTCAAACCCCTGCAACCTATGACAAAGTTTGCAGGTATGCGTTGTACACTGTCTCCGATATTGACCATGGTTAAAGGTGTGTCACTAAAAAGGGCATAATAATCATCATAATCATGATCATAGAAATGATGACAGTTGATAGCATTGAAGTTCAGTGTAGTCAAACTGCTGCAACCACTAAACGCATATTCTCCGATGGAAGTAACACTGTTCGGTATGGTTATTGAGGTCAAACCGCTGCAATAGTTAAACGCACTCTGTCCTATGGAAGTAACGTTGTTTGGTATGGTAACCGAAGTCAAATCGCTGCAATCGCAAAACGCACTCTCTCCGATGGAAGTAACGCTATACGTCGTGCCATCGTAGGTTACAGTTGACGGTATGACGACATCGCCACTTACGTAATAATAATTGTTATAATTATTGGTATAATACGTTACTGCAACCGTATTTTCGGAGGTAATGTTGTAGTAGAGTGTTTTTCCTTGATGGGTGTAAGGAAAGTCGTATGCCATCGCTTGGAGCGAAAGCATCATTATTGCCACTGCAATTATCGATCGGCACAATGGCTTGCCGAATTTGAATTTTATCATTTTTTCTTGTTTTTATTTCCGCCCAAGTCCCAAAGACGATTTGTATTTTGCGGACTTTGCCCGCTTTGTCTCTTCCCTTTGCGTACGGACATAAAAAAAACGTGGGACTTTTTATTTCTTACTCGCTCTATGAGGTTCTGGACTACCTAAACTAACTAAATAAGTAAAAGCCCACGATTTTCATCGTGAACGTTATCACTTTACTTTCAGTTAGTTTAGCATGAAATTGTCCAGATTTCATAGAACTAAAGTATAAGCAAAACGCTTTATTATGTCATATAAATACGTACTGAATCAATGTAAACTCTTTCTTCTGTTGCCTCCTTTCTGTAATGGTTTGATTTCAACTTGCAAAAGTATGAATTTTTCATGGTTCAATGCACACAATCAAGAGAAAAAGTAAAGAGAGAGTAGTTTGGGTGTGTATCCTTTCGATTCTCGGGGTTCACTATTTCAAGTCGTCTTTATTGCTTCTTCTAAATCGTTCTTGCAACTCTTCCATCGAAGTCAATAATTCATCGAATGAAGGTTTATTACCGTATATCATAGATTCTTTCATTGCGTCATAATCCGACCTCCAAAAATCGATAGAGTCTTTGCAAGGAAGGAGTTGTATATGATTACGCACATCCGGAGTATAATCCACTCCTTTCACGGAAGTGTAAATTTTCCTATGATGAAGAATGCTATTCCACAATTCATCATCTTTTATGGCAGTTACAGCAAAATCTTTATTCATCATAACATGAAGGTCGTACAGATGACGACTTTTGCGGTCTGCTTTAGTTCTGTTATTAGATACAGAGAATATTTCATGAAGTAAAAATGCTTTTTCAAGGAACGTTTTTGCAGGTGTGGCTGCATTGATAAGGCTATCTTCAATGGGAATAATCGGTAGATTATCTCCGATAATGCTATTTATCTTTATCGGTTCTGTCGGTTCAAGCAATGAACGGGCACTCACCTCCAATACGATATCAGGACGAAGGTAGTCAAGCCCTTGTCTGAAGACGGACTTATAGCGAATATATATCTGACGAGGTTCGGGATAAGTGTTGTCTCCGATTCCACCGGATTGAGCCTTAACATTTATGAAACTTTCAAGTTTTTGTCGGGTTATCATCTCATAAATCATTCGGGAGAACTGTTCGGATACAAATAACGAAGCCACCTTGCGGAGTTTCTTTATTTGTTTCTTTGTAGGGTTGCTTTCCGAACTGCCAAGTATTTCCGTCGGATCAATTGCAAGGTCAATATCCTCCGAAAAACGTTCGATAAGTTTCCAACCTTTACTAAGGCTGGTGCCTCCCTTAAACACAAGATGCTTTGCCATGGGTAACGCAAAAATGATTTGAATAATAGCGGTTACCCAAAAATCTTTTTCTATCACTTGTGCAGGCAAATCGACTTTAGCTGCCACCGATTCGAAAACATTCCTCCGCTGTATATCAGATAGATTGAGAAATTTGTTCATATAACTTTGTTATAAACTCCCTTACTTTCACTGTCATTAGTTTCAGGTCTGCCGTTTGAAACTTTGGGTTTTCTTTTAGTTTGATTCTGATTATGTCAATCTGTTCTTCTGTCAGGTTTTCCACCTTCCAATCATTGAGAGCTGTAGTCAATAGTTGTGCCAATTTGTTGCGAATAGCGAAGTATTTGGGAGAAGCGTATTTGAATTTAATGCTTTTTTCGTCATCAATTTTTATGGTACGTGATTTACCATTGGTCAGATATACAACGTTTGTCGGTATTTGTTGAGTCAGTCCGAGCTGATATTGGGCAAAAAGTCCCGTAGGTACAATCTTTGCACCATCTCTTTTGGCTATTGCTTTGGCAATATCGCTAAGCGATGGAGGAATAAAGCCAAGTCCGTATATCTTTTCGATTTTAGGGTAACAATAGAGACCTCGACTGACTCGCATGAAGATTTTCTTGTTCGTCAGACGTTCCAATGCTTTGTTGACTGCATTATGGTTTCCGTATGATACAAAATCGCCGGCAAAAAAAACATATCCACGTCCGCATTTTCTCACTTTATTAAGTATCTTGTCTTCAATGGTATCTGTCATTATGATTTAGAAATCTTGTCGCTAATCAGGATGTTTATTCAAGACCGCAAAGATATGAATTTTCTAGATTTCAAGACATAAATAGAAGAAAAAGGAACGAATGATAGAGAAGGAACGAACACATACTATGACGAATTTCTCGGAATTGGAGAGAGAAAGGGTATAGAGAATTTCCGATTTGTTCAAGTTTCTTTTTTTCTTCACTATAAAATTCTATGAGACCTTTGTATCGATATACCACTGTTCGTAATAATGGAGTTTTCACAAATTTCCGTATCTTTGCAAGTCAGTAAATTCATCGCTATGATACTCAATATAGAAAACTTGGGAGTCGTAAAAAAAGCACAGATAGATTTATCTAAAAAGTTCATCGTATTTTGTGGGAAGAACAACACGGGAAAGACTTATACGTCGTATATTCTTCAAGCTTTTTTAACTCCGAACGGAGTGATACATCCACAAGATTGTTACAAGACTATTTTTGAGCAATTACAAACCGATGGTACGTTCAAAATAAAGAAAGAATATATTGACGAATGGTTAGCTTTCACTTGTGGAGATCTAAGAGGTCAAATTGGAAATATTTTCGGAATTTCCGATGTTGCAAGCAAGAAACTTTTCAACAATCTCATGATAACAGCTGAATACAGCGAGGAAGATTACATGAATTCTTTGAGCGACCCTATCGATATTTCCATGAAAGATGGTAACACAACTGTCAAAATCAAAAAAAATGCAGATTCGGATATCGTTTCTCTCGAGTGCAATCCCGTCGCTTTCGACCACAGAAATATGCGAGCGTGGCGTTATATATATGCGACAATGTACATTTTGGCATTTAGAACAGCATACGGAGCAAGAATGCTTACAGTGGAACGCAACAGCATTTATACATTTAAGACAGAGTTATCTTTAAGCCGAAACGAACTTATCGACAAAATACAGCAACAAGCAAATAATCCGAAAATCGATATATTGGATATTGTAAACAGTTCCTCGCGTCGTTATCCGCAACCCATAAGAGACAGTCTTCGGATTGCCAACGATCTCAGTAATGTACAAAAGTACGTAAGTCCATACTCTGAAATTGCAGATATTATAGAGACAAAACTACTTCAAGGAAAAGTTGATACGACAAAAGAAGGTGAAGTGGAATTTCACGCCGATGGTATGTCGAAAACAAAACGTCTTCCTTTCCACATGTCTTCATCGATAGTCAAAACAATGGCGAGTCTCGTTATTTATCTTCGCCATATAGCCGGCAAGGGAGAAACGCTTATTATCGATGAACCGGAAATGAATTTCCACCCGAATGTGCAAGTGTGGCTGGCTCGTATTTTTGCTTTACTTTCAGCCAAAGGTTTGCGTATAATAGTCAGCACTCATAGTGATTATATAGTCAGAGAACTCAATAGTCTGATTATGGGAGGAACTTTACTGAAAAAAGGAATAAAAGAACCAATCCATTCATTGGGATACAATGATGATATGTTGCTTGATTATGCTGATTTATCCGTATTATTTTTTTCGCAGACAGGCAAGAAAAATAACGTAACAATCAAATCACTTCCTATCGATGATGAAGGTTTTACCGTGGAAAGTATCGATGAAACGATACTTGAACAAAATAAACGTGTCGAAACTCTCTACGCAGCTTTGGAAAACAGTCTCGAACAACAATAAACAGTTCACACATGAACGAATACAAACTTTATTTACGTATATTAGCTCCAAAATACAGGGCAAACGACCGGAAGTTATTTGTCGAGGAGAAAGATAAAAACTCAAAAGTCGAAGTGGTTAACTATAAAGAAGTTGAGTATTCTTCGTATCGCTTCGATATGGATAAGGAAAACTTTCTTCCAATGTTCAATAACACTCATGGCGAAGCGAGTGAGTATCGTTGTCCCAAATATTTGTTGTCATTTTGTGATTACATCGTTTTGGCTGTCGTAAAAGATAAAATGTTTGTATTGTTGATAGAAATGAAAAGCGAGAACAATGACAAGGCTCGGAAACAAATTGAAGCCTCGGAAAAATTCATGGATTATATAAAGGAGACAGCTATTCGTATAGCACCGGACAACAGTTATTCATTTGATACAAACAATATCGAAATACGACGCATTGTGTTGAAACCAAAATCTCGTACGACTACCAATCCTATCAAATACTTAAAGAAAAACTGGGATAATAACGGCATTAACTTCTACCCCGGAACCTCGTTCGATATTAAAAGAGCATGCTTGGGCTACAATTAGCCTAGCCTATTTCTTTCAAAAAATATCTCATCATCTTTTCTTATCAAATCAAAGAACTTTCCATCTTCACATTCTTTACAAATTCAACCCTTTCGCAAGCATTGCGGATTAACGATTTTCAATTCCTTTAACTTCATGGCTTGCGAATTTTTCGTCGGAGGGAATTTACTCGAAATTTTGCGAGTATTCAAGAGTTAAGCAAAGGATTGTATTTCAATACCTTGCAAACATATCGAAGACCGACCGAAAAAAGACGGCGTTTTGACGGTCGAAAGACGGCGTCTTTTTCCAAGAAAACGAAGAGTTAGTGGTGCTAAAACGAAGTCTTTCGAGTCAAAAGACTTCGTCTTTTCTGAAGAAAACGCCGTCTTTTTAGTGAGGAGGTCTCTTTTGTCTTCCGAAAAGTATGGTTTCGGTCGAAAATCACCTCAAAACAGGATGAAAATTCCGCAGACTTACCTGTTTTGCATTCTTGTTTTGCAGTTAGGAAAATAGGGATATTGTATTTCGGATTTCGTTAATCGATTGAACAAAACGGGAAATTGCTTTCTCACGGTGAGTGGTTCGGAAAGATGACAATGGTTTTGTTTGCTTTTTGTTTTGACGTGATTACGGTAGAAAAGGGCAAAAAGGCAGTAAAACACCCGTGTTCGGATTTTTTCGTACCTTTGCAGTCTGTATAACTAATAACGAAGTATATGAGTTTGAAAATCGCAGTGTTGGCAAAGCAGGTACCGGATACTCGCAACGTGGGTAAAGATGCAATGACGGAAGAGGGTACGGTAAATCGTGCAGCCTTGCCGGCTATTTTTAATCCCGAAGATTTGAATGCTTTGGAGATGGCTTTACATATAAAGGATATTGTTCCTCAAACCGAGGTTTATGTTTTGACGATGGGACCTGTAAGAGCCGCAGAGATAATCCGCCAATCCCTATATCGCGGAGCCGATGGCGGTTTCGTGATTTCCGACCGTAAGGTTGCGGGTAGCGATACCTTGGCTACTTCTTACACCATCAGTCAGGGCGTAAAGAAACTCGGTAAGGTCGATTTGGTCTTTGCCGGTCGTCAAGCCATCGATGGTGATACGGCTCAGGTAGGTCCGCAGACGGCTGAGAAGTTGAACATGCCGCAGATTACATACGCAGAAGAGGTGATATGTGCAGATGAAAAGAAAATACGTATAAAGAGACGCTTGGAACGCGGAGTGGAAGAGGTGGAATGTGCTTATCCTTGTTTGGTAACGGTGGGTTCTTCTGCACCGGAGTGTCGTTTTCCCATAGCGAAACAGTTGATGAAATACAAGAATGCTTTGACGGAAGCCGAAGCTGCCGAAATGAAAAAGGATTGCGGAGATATGTTTGCCAAGAAACCGTATTTGAAAATCGGTCTTTGGAGTGCAGCAGACATAGAAGCGGAGGACAGTCGCCTCGGATTGAGCGGTTCTCCTACAAAGGTAAAGAAAATCGATAACGTTGTCCTTACGGCGAAAGAAAGCATAGAGGTCGAACCAACGGACGAGGGTTTGGATAATTTGGTCAAAGAATTGATTGCTTCACACATCATCGGTTAGTTATCAGTGTTTAACAATAAAGAATATCAGAGATGAACAACATATTTGTATATTGCGAGCTTACGGAAGAACGTACCATTGCCGATGTGAGCTTGGAACTTTTGAGCAAAGCGAGAAAATTGGCAGATAATCTGCAATGCCAAGTCGAAGCAATAGTGATAGGAGAGTCTGCGGAAAACCTTGAAAAGACCTTGTTTCCATACGGTGTGGATATAATAAACTATGCAAAAGATGAGAGATTATTCCCTTACACTACTTTACCTCATTTTGCGATTGTAACCAAACTTTTGAAAGAAAAAGAAGCTCAGATATGCCTTTTCGGAGCAACTTGCATAGGCAGGGACTTGGCACCGAGAGTATCCTCTTACCTTAAATGCGGATTGACAGCAGACTGCACAAGTTTGGAAATAGGTTCTCATGAAGACAAAAAGGCAGGCAAGGTTTATGATAAACTCCTATATCAAATACGTCCGGCTTTCGGAGGTAATATAGTGGCGACAATCGTCAATCCCGAAACACGTCCGCAAATGGCAACGGTCAGAGAGGGCGTAATGAAGAAAGAAATATACGACCCTTCATACAAAGGTGAGTTGCAGATGTTGGACGTGGCGAAATATGTCGGTGAAAGAGATTTCTGCGTAAAGATTTTGGCAAGAGAAATCGAGGAACAGAAAATCAACATCAAGAATGCACAAATCGTTGTCATAGGAGGATACGGCATGGCAAACGGGAAAGACGGATTCAAGTTGATACACGAACTCGCCGATGTACTCGGTGGAGAAGTGGGAGCGACGAGAGCAGCCGTCGATGCGGGAATGACAGAGCATGAACGTCAAGTCGGACAAACGGGAGTAACCATTCGTCCGAAGCTATGTATAGCTTGCGGAGTATCGGGTGCAGTTCAACACCGCGCAGGTATGGAACAATCTGCCAAGATTATTTCCATAAACACCGATTCCAATGCTCCGATAAACGCCATTGCCGATTACAAGATTATTGGTGATGCTTTTGAAATCCTTCCAAAGCTTATAAAGCATTATAAGGACAATACCAAATAATCATATTTGTAAACATAAGAACAGATTGAATCATGGGTAATTTTTTCACAGATAACGAAAGATTGAAGTTTCATCTTCATCACGATTTGATGCAGGAAATCATTCGCTTGAAGGAGAGGGACTATGCAGATAAAGACAAATACGATTTCGCACCGGAGAACTTTGAAGATGCTTTGGATTCTTACGAAAAGGTCTTGGAGATAATAGGCGAAATAACTGCCGATGTATTGGCAGAAAACGCAAAGGACGTTGATGCAGAATGCCCCAAAATAGAGGACAATGCCATTATATATGCCAAAGGCACTCAAAAAAATCACGAGGCTTTGAAGAATGCAGGTTTGTACGGCATGAGTCTTCCTCGTCAGTACGGAGGATTGAATTTTTCTTACGTTCCTTACGTAATGGCTGCCGAAATCGTATCTCGCGGAGACTGCGGCTTTGCCAATATATGGGGCTTGCAGGACTGTGCAGAAACGATATATGAGTTCGGTTCGGAAGAAATAAAAAACGAATATCTTCCGAGAATAAACAAAGGTGCTACTTGCTCTATGGATTTGACCGAACCGGATGCGGGAAGCGACCTTCAAGCGGTACGCTTGAAAGCAAGCTATGATGAGAAAGCCGGAGTTTGGCGATTGAACGGAGTGAAGCGTTTCATCACAAACGGAGATGCCGACATCAAATTGGTACTTGCGAGAAGCGAGGAGGGTACAACAGACGGCAGAGGATTGAGTTACTTTGTTTATGACAGGGCAAACAAAGCCGTAACAGTAAGAAGAATAGAAAACAAGCTCGGAATAAAAGGTTCTCCTACCGCAGAATTGGTGTTCAACAATGCTCCTGCACAAATAGTTGGCGACAGAAAGCTCGGCTTGATAAAGTATGTGATGAGTCTTATGAACGGAGCAAGGCTCGGAGTGGGAGCTCAATCCGTCGGATTGGCAGAAGCAGCATACAGAGAAGCTGTTAAGTATGCTCATGAAAGAGAACAGTTCGGTAAACCGATAGCAGACTTTGCTCAAGTCTATGAAATGCTCGGCAACATGAGGGCAAAGACCGATGCAATAAGAACATTGCTTTACGAAACGGCTCGTCAGGTCGATATGTACAAGTCCTTGGATGCCATTTCCCGTGAAAGGAAAATAAGTCCCGAGGAGAAACAGTTGCTTAAAGCCCATTCGAGATTGGCAGATGCCTTGACACCTATGTTGAAATTGTTCTCTTCGGAATATGCAAATCAAATAGCATACGACTGCATTCAGGTTCACGGCGGCAGCGGCTTCATGAAAGATTATGCTTGCGAAAGATTGTACAGAGATGCAAGAATTCTGACCATATACGAAGGTACATCGCAGTTGCAGGTCGTTGCAGCAATCAAGGGTGTAACATCCGGAGTGTATGCAAACAGAATAAAGGAATACGAAACCGTTGAGGTATCGGGCGAATTGGCAGAAATGAGGAAAACGCTCGTAGCTTTGAGAGAACGTTACGAGACAACGGTGGAGAAAGCCAAAGAATTGGGTACGGCAAGTGAAGCATTCGATTTTCTTTCGAGACGATTGGTCGAGATGGCAGGTTATCTTATCATGAGCAACCTCCTTGTCAATGACGCACAAAAGGAAGCAGGCTTCATTCAATCGGCTCGCATAATGACACAAATTGCACAAAGCGAGATTGAGAAAGCCGCATGTTACATAGACAACTTCAATCCCGATATATTGCAAGACTACAAGGCTTGTTTATAACGGGTGAGTTTTTCATAACGTTTTATTTTGGTTTGACTGCGGCGGAGGAAATCTCCGCCGTTTCTTCTTTCGAGGAATATTTCCGCTAAGAGAAACGAATGAAACAATAATCTTTCCGAAATGACAGACAAAAACAAAATCATCATCGATACTTATCTCTCTCCTTGCGGTGAGTTGTTGCTCGGTTCTTACGAGAGAAAACTCTGTCTTTGCGATTGGAATGTACCAGACCGCAGAGAGAAAACCGATAAACGAATAATGGCAGAACTTGATGCCGAATATATGCAAGGTTCATCAGAAGTCTTGCAACTCGCAAAGGGTATGCTCGACGAGTATTTTGCGAGACAACGCAGAACATTCGACATACCGTTGCTCTTTGTAGGCTCGACTTTTCAGAAACAAGTATGGGAAACTCTGCAAGGCATACCATACGGCAGCTGCCGTTCGTATTCGGACTTGGCTGCAAGCATCGGTAATCCGAAAGCGGTGCGAGCCGTGGCAGCAGCCAACGGAGCCAACGCCATATCGATTATCGTACCATGTCACAGAGTAATAGGCACAGACGGAAGTCTCACAGGCTATGCAGGAGGCTTGCAAGCCAAGCGATTTTTACTCGACTTGGAAACAGGCAATAAACTTCTCGCATTATGAAGGTCGAAACAGATAAATTCCAAGATGAAGTTTGTTGCGTGGTTGCTCAAATCCCTTACGGCAAAGTACTGACCTACGGACAAGTGGCTTATTTGGCTGGAAAGCCTCGCAATTCGAGGCAGACAGGGCATATCCTCAGCACCTTTCCTGCCTCATTGAATCTCCCTTGCCACAGAGTAGTCAACAGTCTCGGTCGCACTGCTCCATGTTTCAGCGAACAACGTACACTCTTGGAAGCGGAAGGCATTACTTTCAAGTCTAATGGGTGTGTCGATATGAGGAAACACCTATGGCATTTTGAAGAAGAAATCTGAGCTGTATCAGCACAGCAAAATAAAACACCATTTGGAAAAACAGTAATGAAGAAACAGTATTTGCAATGAAGTTTAAGGTTGGTATAGGTTACGATGTTCACCGTTTGGAAGAGGGAGAACATCTCGTGTTGGGAGGGATTGATGTTCCCTCTCCTTTGAGCAGTGTAGGACATTCCGATGCGGATTGTCTGATACATGCAATCATAGATGCTCTTTTGGGGGCTGCGAACCTCAGAGACATTGGATTCCAATATCCGGACAGCAAGGCGGAATACAAGGGCATCGACTCCAAACGACTATTGAGGGACAGTTTCGAGAAAGTCCGCAACAAGGGTTTCTCGATAGAGAACATAGACGCTACAGTCTGTCTTCAAAGTCCTAAAATCGGCAAATATGTGGAAGAAATGAAACAATGCCTCTCGGAAGTTCTCGATTTGGATACGGAGGATATAAGCATAAAAGCCACAACGACCGAGAAACTCGGTTTCGTGGGCAAAAGCGAAGGTATAGCTGCATACGCCGTTTGTCTTCTGTCAAAGGAAAAATAAACCTTACGGGAAAATCGATATGTCGGTTCGCATATTCGCTACTGCGGATCGACATCCGTGATTATCCGAACATGGTTTTTAGGAACGGAGGCATACATCTCTTCGTTCAAACGAAGTATTGCTTCCTTGGCTTTGGCGTATGATAGGTTTCTTTCGAGTTTCAGGATTATGTTCTTGATGTAGAAGTTCCTTATACGACTGATAGGAGGATATTCGGGACCTAAAATACGACCGCCGAATATGTTTCGCAATTTCAGTGCATACGTATCGGCAAAGCCGTCCAGTTCTTTGTGGTCTCTACATTGCAGACTTATCCGCAGCAAATGGTAGAAAGGCGGATAGCGAAAGAGTTTTCGTTCGACAATCTGCTTGTTGTACATAGCCTCGTAGTTGTACGAACACACGTCTTTGAATACGGGGTGAAGCGGATTGAAGGTCTGAATGATTACCCTGCCTTTTTCCTTGCTTCTTCCTGCCCTTCCGGCAAGTTGGGTCAGCAAAGAGAAGCAGCGTTCGTAAGATCGGAAATCCGGATAGTTCAACATGCTGTCCGCATCTATTATCCCCACCAAGCCTACATTGGCAAAATCAAAGCCCTTGCTCACAAGTTGAGTGCCGCATAGAATATCCGTCTTGCCATTACCGAAATCATCTATGATTTTTTGGTAAGCTCCTTTGTTGCGAATGCTGTCTGCGTCCATTCTTGCCACTGTCGCATTCGGGAAATACTTCTTGGCTTCCTCTTCCAACTTTTCGCTTCCGCTGCCTGTCATTCTCACCGCACGACTTCCGCATTGCGGACATTCCGAAACCACGGGTAAGGTTTCTCCGCAGTAATGACAATTCAGCATACCGCCGTGCTTATGCACCGTAAGGGACACATCGCAGTTCGGACACTTGGCGGTCCAACCGCAAACATCGCAACGAAGCGAAGATGCAAAGCCTCTGAGATTTCGGAAAAGTATAACCTGTCTGCCGCTTTGCAAAGTATTTTCAATGTTCTTATAAAGAAGTTCGGAAAAGATGGAATACATGCTGTGTTGCTTGTAGTCCTGCCTCAAATCAGCCAAAAGAATTTCGGGCAACTCATAACCGGCATAACGTTTCGTCAACTTGGCATAGGCGAAACGCTCCGTCTGTGCATTGAAGAAAGATTCCACCGCAGGTGTTGCAGAACCGAGGACAACCTTTACGCCTGCGGTTTGAGCAAGATAAAGAGCTGCATCTTTGGCATTGTATCTTGGGGCAGGTTCTGTTTGTTTGAAACCGCTGTCATGCTCTTCATCTACAATCACAAGCCCGAGATTGGAAAAGGGAAGAAAGATGGAGGAACGTGAACCGATGATTATGCGGTAGCTCTCTGCCATATCTTCGCTTTTAACCTTATGCCATATCTCCACTCTCTCGTCCTTGGAGAAGCGACTGTGGTAAACACCTGCCTTTTTGCCGAAATATTTTTCCAAACGATTGATAAGATGAGCCGTAAGGGCGATTTCAGGGAGGAGATACAGGACTTGTTTCCCCTCTTCAAGCATTCGTGCAATCAATTTGATATAAACTTCCGTCTTTCCGCTGCCTGTAACCCCGTGAAGCAAACTTACATTCTTCGTATTCCATGAGCGGGTGATAATATTGTACGCTTCGCTTTGTTCGTCATTAAGAATTATCGTATCCGAATCGACAGTCTCCCGATTGCCAGCAAGTCTGCTGTATGTCGAACGCTCTATTGACAATATGCCTTTCCTGATTAAGGTCTGTATTGAACTTGGAGAGTTTTCCCTTTGGAAGTCCGAACGCTTCACTATGCCGCTTTTCTGTTCTGCAACTATGAACCTCATCAGCGTTTCCAACTGTGAAGCACAATTCTTACGGCTTTCCAATTCTTTAATTCTGCATTGCAACTGCTCCTTGCCTTTGCACTCCTCGCCGAATACCAGATAATCCTCAGTCTTAGGGCTGTATCGGTCGTACAACTGCTCATCTGCAATAAGTACCTGCCTTTCCATCAAGCCTGTAATAAGCGGCAGAATATGTAAGTCGCCGATATGAGCGGCTATTTTATCGACATCGGTGTTTTTTTTTGCCGCAACGAATTTCAGAATTCTTATTTCCTTATCCGAAAAGCCTGTTGTATCACCTGTGAAATCTGGAGACACCAACAACTTCGTTTCACTCTTCAATCTGAAAGCGGCAGGCAGACCCGCAAGCATTATATCGCCTATATAGCAAGCGTAATAATCGGCAATCCATTGCCAAAAGGAAAGATTTTCTTGGGAAATGACGGCTTCTCTGTCTATGAGTTCCAAGATGAATTTCACGCTTTGCACTCGTGGAACCCTGTTATGCAACTCTGCAACCAAAGCACTGTAAATTCTTTTGTTGCCGAACTGAACCGCTACCCTGCAACCAATTTTCACCTGCCCTTGCAAATCGGTCGGAATACGATAAGTGAACGTCCGTGGCAAGTGAAGCGGCAATATAACTTCACAAAACATCAGCGTCTTTGTGTTTCCGATTTGTCAAAAGGCTGTAAAGCATGTTATTTCTCAAAAATCAACAATACCTTATCGTCTTTCAGCAACATCAAAGTATCATTCTGCACGGTGAAAGAGTTAACCTTGTCGAGTAATTGCAGATACCTGTCTTCCAAATTCATGTCCTGTTGCGGGCAAGCCATCAATGTACAAGCCATTTGTTTGAAAGAAAGTTTGTTTTTCTTGGTTGCGAACTTACCGAAGTAGCGATTGCAACCCGAAAATCCGCTTACATTTTCCGGTTCCGAAGTAAGCAAGAGGGTTATAGGCTCACAACCCTCTTCATATTTCATATTCTTGGAACCCATCTTCACAAGCCTCCATTCGTTATTGAAAAGCATTGTGTCATCTGCCTTTACGACTTTCTCTTTCTTGCTGAGCGAACATGCAGACAGCAAAATAAATACTCCGATAAAGCCTAAGAAATTCCGTAATCCGATTTTAATCATATCAACTTACTTTGCCAGACTTTCAAAATACCCGTCCAATAATTTTTGTGCTGCCATGTATGCAGAGACGCGGTCTTCCAATACATCGTTTTTCAGTTTCTCCAAACGTTCTTCAACGAAAGATGAATCATAGAAGCGTTCCGTAAGAGTGTTGTTGATGGTTTCGGTAAGTATTCTGAGGTTTTGTTCGTTTCTTTTCTTGTAAAAGAAGCCGTTTGCCTTGGTTTGGGCAACGTAATCCATCACAGTCTCCCACATTTTTTCTATTCCGCTGCCTGTATATGCCGATGAGGTGAATACAATCGGCTTCCAACCGTTCTCGTTCTTTGGAAACAAAGAAAGGGCACTGCGGTATTGCGTTGCCGCAAGTTCAGCCCGCTCAGGGTCAAGCTCGGCTTTGTTTATGGAAATGGCGTCTGCCATTTCCATAATGCCTCTCTTGATACCTTGAAGCTCGTCTCCTGCATTGGAAAGTTGCAAAAGCAGGAAGAAATCGACCATTGAATGAGCTACAACTTCGCTTTGTCCCACTCCGACAGTCTCCACGAAAACCACATCGAAGCCGGCTGCTTCGCAAAGGATTATCGTCTCACGTGTTTTGCGGGCAACGCCGCCTAAACTGCCTGCCGAAGGAGAGGGACGAATGAATGCGTTCGGGTCATTCGCCAATTCCTCCATACGGGTCTTGTCTCCCAATATGCTTCCTTTGGTTTTCTCGCTCGTAGGGTCTATTGCCAAGACTGCCAACTTGTGTCCGCTGCGAGTGAGCTTGACTCCCAATGCTTCAATAGTCGTACTCTTACCAACACCGGGTACTCCCGTTATGCCGACTCTTATACTCTTTCCTGCATAAGGCAAACAGCGTTCGATTATTCGCTGAGCCTTTTGCTGGTGTTTGGCGAGATTGCTTTCCACAAGGGTGATTGCCTGCGACAACATCACCCTGTCGGAATTCAATATGCCCTCCACATACTCGTCAACGCTGATTTCCTTACGCTTTTTCAGCTTTGCAAGATACTCTGAGTTGATGTCGGAAGGTTTTTTGCCCATTGCACTCTTTACACTCAAAGCACTGTCGGGATTGCCTTCGTCTATTATTTTATCGTACATTGGTTTCTATTTCTTGAAAAAGTGAGCCGAGTCGGCTTGTGCCGTAGGCATTATTGTCAAATCATTGATGCAGACATGTGCAGGAAGAGATACGCAATAATATATTGTATCTGCTATATCCTCTGCCGTAAGCGGTGTGAAGCCTTTGTATGTTGCTGCTGCTTTTTCTTCGTCTCCATGAAATCTTACTATTGAAAATTCTGTTTCAACGGCTCCCGGGCAGATGTTTGTTACCTTAACCCCGTATGGAAGTGCGTCAATTCTGATTGCTTTGCTTATGGCATCAACCGCATGTTTAGAGGCACAGTAAACATTGCCCTCTGCATAGACTTGTTTGCCTGCGATGGAACAGAGGTTGACTATATGACCGCCGTTATTTCGGCACATCATCGGAAGTATTATCCTGCTTACGTACAGCAAACCCTTGACATTGGTATCTATCATTCTGTCCCAATCCTCTATGGCACCTTCCTGAATAGGCTCTTTTCCCAAAGCACCGCCGGCATTGTTCACAAGCAAATCAATCTTTGCCCATTTGCCGGAAAGCGTTCCGAGATTGGATTTCACTTCTTCGCATTTGCTGACATCGAAAACAAGACTCAATACATCAGCCCCTGCTTTCTTCAATTCCTTCTCCAAATCGGCAAGTCTGTCTGTTCGTCTTCCCGTAATCACGAGGTCGTATCCGTTTTCGGCTAACTTGATTGCAAGCGCTCTGCCTATGCCTGAACTTGCTCCTGTAACTATTGCTGTTTTTCTCATTGCTTCTTATCCTTATAAAATCAGTCCGTTATGGCCTTTATTCCCGGTAATGTCTTTCCTTCCAAGTATTCCAACATTGCTCCTCCGCCTGTGGAGATATATGAAATCTTATCTGCAAATCCTGATTTCTTGACTGCGGAAACGCTGTCTCCGCCGCCGACTGCCGCAAAGGCTCCTTTCTCGGTTGCTTTGGCAACAAATTCTGCAATACTGTTGGTTCCTTTGGCAAAAGTTTCAAATTCAAACACTCCGACAGGACCGTTCCAAAGTATTGTGGAGGATTCGAGAATTACCTTGCCGAATAATTCTATCGTCTTATCGCCTGCGTCCATTCCTTCCCAACCGTCAGGAATATCAACTTCGGAACAATACTTCACATTGCAATCATTAGAGAACGAATCACCCGCCAATATATCCACAGGCAGGTAAAGTTTTACATTCTCTTTCTTTGCCTCTTCCCGCAAATCCAAAGCCACCTGTAATTTATCGTCCTCGCAAATCGAATTGCCTATACGTCTTCCCGCAGCCTTTGCAAAAGTATAACTCATGCCGCCTCCTATAATCAGATTATCGACCAAAGGCAACAGATTTTTGATTACATCTATCTTGGAGGAGATTTTGCTGCCGCCGATTATGGCAGTAAAAGGCTTTGCAGGCTTTGTCATCAAACGGGTAAGGTTAATAATTTCATGCTCCATCAAAAGACCGAAATACTTGTCCTTAGGGAAGAAACGAGCTATTGTAGCCGTTGAAGCATGCTCCCTGTGAGCTGCACCGAATGCGTCATTCACATAGCAATCTCCCAAAGAAGCCAAAGTCTTTGCAAATTCCACATCGCCCTTTGTCTCTTCGGGGTAGAAGCGAATGTTTTCCAACATCATGACATCGCCACCCTTCAAACCGTTTGCCAAAGATTTTATCTCGGTAAAGTCAAGGCTTTGAGTGAATACCACAGGCTTTTTGATGATACCCGACAAATAATCTGCCACAGGCTTCAAACTCAAATCGGCTTCAAAACCGCCTTTTTTCGGACGGCCGAAATGAGCCATCAATATAATGGAAGCCCCATCGTTCAACAGTTTGTTGATAGTAGGCATTGCCTCACATATCCTTGTATCGTCGGTTATATTTTTATGCTCGTCAACCGGCACATTGAAATCCACACGCAACAGAACCTTTCTGCCTGCGAAGTTTACATCCTTTATACTCTTCATATCCTTGCTTGTTTGAAATTTTCCACAAAGGTAACACTTATCCGCAACATACGGTTCACCCGCCTCGAAAATTTCAACCGGCATACGTCTCGCCTTATCGTGAACACGAAACATCAATGCATATCGTTCCACACCTTTTTCAAACAAAAACATATAAGAAAACACACCTTACACATACAGGACAATAAACCTTGCGACACAAAAAAAAGAGCGGTGAAATGCCGCTCTTTTGATTTATATGGGAATTATTTTACCATTCTTCGGTTTCGTTTCCGATAACTCCGTTCTTAATGCTTTCTTCGATATTTTGCATTATGACATTGGAATAAGCAACGACTTGCACAAGTGCTTCGCAACACATGCTTTTGTTGTGTTTACTCTTGGAGTTGAATGGGTAGCAATCAGATATAAACCACTCGTCTCTTCGTGGACGATTATCTCGGTACAAATATGATTGCACAGTATAAGTAACTCTTACTTTTCCATCTTTTATATCACATTTCAAAATCGGTTCTGCATTGAGATGTTTGCGGTATGTAAATCCTTCTGCAATTCTTCCTATTCCGATTTTTGCGATGATGGTACCAGTCTCTTTGTCGTTGAGTTCGATAGCATTTTTGGCATCTTTGAACGTGGTCGAGAACCAGTAATTCAAAATTACATATAATTGGTCTTTGGTCTTACCTTTCGCCTCGATTATCTGCGAAAAAGACAACGCACCATTCTTGTCGAGCGTAGCCTGTGAAGCTATATTTTGAGCAGCTTTTTCCCAATCGTCGCTATAACGTTCAATCGCATATTTTCTCAACTCTTTTTCGGTCATTATTTGACCAAAAACCGACACCGAAAACATCACAAAAGTGATGAGTGAAAATACTACTTTTTTCATAGTGCTTACTTTTTACTTGCTATCTGATTACTGATTTGGGATAATTTTTCGGATATGTTGCAAATCACATAAACGAAGAAACGTAGGACTAAACTGCCGACAAGCATCGATAAGGAAGACGATAACCCGAGTACTACGTTCATTTCGCCTGTGAATGTGGCAAGAAGAATAATAACGGCTGCAATTATGCAGACTGCTAAAATTCCATCTGCAATGTTTTTTAACCATTTCTCGGCGGAATTATCCACATCAAAACTATCCACTCCCATTTCGGTTAATCTTGGTTCATTTAATGTCGGATTTGACGTTTCACAATCCGGACATTTCTCATTATCCATCGGGTATTCTTTACCGCATTTTGGACACTTTACAAAAGCATTATTCATTTTTATTGTGCCGGTTATATTCCATCGGCTCATCGGTTTAATTGACTTTTCTGTTCTTACTTGTTTTTATCTCCGCCCAAGTCCCAAAGACGATTTATATTTTGCGAACTTCGCCCGCATTGTTTCTTCCCTTTGCGTACGGACATAAAAAACGTGGGACTTTTTCTTCTTATCAGAATGCGAGGTTCTGGACTACCTAACCAATCAAATAAGTAAAGCCCACGAATAATCATCGTGAGCGTTTACTGCTTTACATTGATTGGTTATTAACGAAATTGTCCAGATTTCGCACTCTCAAATATAAGCAAAAACGCTTTATTATGTCATATAAATACGTACTGAATCAATATAAACTCTTTCTTCTGTTGCCTCCTTTCTGTAATGGTTTGATTTCAATTTGCAAAAGTATGAATTTTTCATGGTTCAATGCACACAATCAAGAGAAAAAGTAGAGAGGGTAGAAAATGTATGAAAGTAAAGAGAGGTACGAGTGAGAAATATAAAGAGTACTCTTTCAATCCGTGTTGTCCAAATTTGAAAACGCAACCTTGAATTCTCTGAAAGGGGCTTTCTCCGCTCGAAAACTCTCTTCACATTCTTTATCATTTCAACCTCTCCACAAGTATTGCGGATTAACTATTTTCAATTCCTTTAACTTCATAGCTCACGAATTTTCCGTCATAGGGAATTTACTCGAAATTTTTCGAGTATTCAAGGGTTAAGCAAAAGATTGTATTTCAATATCTTGCAAGCATATCGAAAACCGACCGGAAAAAGACGGCGTTTTGACGGTAAGAAAACGCCGTCTTTTTTCAAGCAATCCTCGATATATTCACAACAGTCTAAAACAC
>ERZ1026860.111-NODE-111-length-63493-cov-10.091428_pt1 | contig 63493 bp, 42 predicted proteins | sample MGYA00380160_ERZ1026860 | MGnify/ENA primary metagenome ERZ1026860 (study PRJEB33269, sample SAMEA4719796) | human gut metagenome | biome: human-associated habitat; feature: organic feature; material: feces | place: Cameroon | collected 2013-10 ... | reverse complement strand
CTGTAAGTGAAAGTAGCAGCAGAAACACAACTAGTGATAATTTTCTTTTCATAATATAAAATCTTTTAAAAGCTCCCTTCCTTTTCTGTCTTCTTCATCTATAAACATGCCCTCTTCCAGGTCATAGTACAGACGATTATCCTCATAATTCATACCTTTATCTTCCCGAGTCCGGAATATCTTTGGACAGAGCCTGCTTTCTCGCAGAGAAGATCTATCAGACTACATCAACCCATACGACAACAAGCAAAAATAAATGGGTGTCCCATTGCGGAAATCAGGAAAAGTATCTTTCTCATACTCAAACTCTTGCAAGTAAGATATTATGTAAATTCTCAATCTCTATAAGACAAAATTAGCCAAATTTCCAAGATTTTCAATGCCGGACTCCCAAGATTTTCATATTTGATGCTAAGGTTAGTTGCCCGAACTTATATTTTTTGTTGTGAATGCAATTGGAAGAAATCTGGCATAGATTTTTCGGAGATGCCTAAATGCGAACTATTTCATTCTCGCAGGCAAGACTCAGTCGAAGACAATCAGAGAGGATAAACTGAATGAATTGATAATAACATAAAAAGGCGATGATTATGAAAACAGAATCAGAAAAGTGTTTGGCGGGTATGCTTTATAACTGTCATTCGCCCGAATTTATAGAACGTAAATCTTTGGCTACAGAATGGATGCAGCGTTACAATTCTTTGCCATACACTGATCGAAGCAAACGATATGAAATGCTTAAAGAGTTGTTTGGTAGTATTGGAAATAATGTAAGCGTAGGGGATGGCATTATTAAGCATCAATTATCGTTGTATGCTGATAGACTGCAATAAGATAACCATAGGTGATAACGTGCTTATAGCTCCAGGAGTACAGATAAATACAGCGTCTCATCCAGTTGACCTAAATGAGCGGCTCACCAAGGATTGGAATCCTAATTCTGGAGAATACCGTTGGCGTACATATGCCTTGCCAATTACCATAGGGAATGGCTGTTGGATTGGTGCTAATGCAACTATTCTTGGAGGTGTCACTATTGGAGATGGAGCTGTAGTAGCCGCAGGAGCTGTAGTAACCCAAAATGTTGATGCAAATACTCTAGTTGGAGGTGTACCATGCAAGGTTATACGCAGGTTAATATAGCCTGCACAAAGTGTTTGCAAACTTCTTCCGATATCTAAGGCTTCAAAAGGTTGATAGGTACTACAAATACTCCGTCTTTGCGCTGATATGCTCCGCCGACTGCGGTGAGCACCATCAAGAATGACGGGGATTTTTCATTGCTCTTCTCCTCGATTTTGGCTTTCAATAGTTTTAGGGATGACGCTCCTGCCTCAATCAGGTCGTCACCGCCCAATTTTATTTCAACTGCTCCCCACGAACCGTTTTCCAAATGGATGACGGTATCACATTCCAGTCCGGCATTATCCCTAAAGTGACGGACTTTTCCGCCGAGAACGTCGGAATATATCCTCAAATCACGGACTGCCATATCTTCGAAAAAGAGGCCGAAACTCTCAAGGTCGTTCAGTAAATCTTCCGGTCCTGCGCCCAAAGCACGGCAGGCTATTGATGTGTCGACGAAATGGCGTGTCGGAGTTGAGCGGATTGAGGTCTTTGAACGGATGTTCGGATTCCACGCCGGCATATCCTCAATTATGAAAATGTCGTTCAGAGCTTCGTTGTAATCGTCGTATGTCTTTGTGTCCATCGTGCGCTCGTTGCTTTGACGCACATCTGCGATGATTGTGGAAACGGCTGCCTCTGTGGAGATGTGGCGGGCGTAGCTCCTTACTATCATCTTCATAATTTCCGGATTCTTGTTGCGGAAACGTTCATTCTCACAATCCTCGAATACAAAAAGCCCGTTATAATAGTTCTTGGTAATCTCAATTGCTATTTCTTTGGGAGCAAGAACCGAAATGGGCCACCCGCCGCGGCAGATGAGATGAGCGACGTCGGATAAGGAGAAATCCGGGTTCAAATCCCACGGAATCGGCTTTCCTCCTTTGAAAAGTTCGGCAAGAGAGACTGTTCCCTTGGAATCCTTTGATTCCCACAGGCTCATTGGTCGCATTCGTACCGGAGTAATACGCCCTGCACCGCTATGATGGACTTCGGTTTTATCCGCAGGTGTCGAACTGCCGGTGAGGATGTACTTGCCGAATTCGTAATGAAAATCCAAATCATCCTTGACCTGATTCCAGATGTCCGGCGCTTTCTGCCATTCGTCAATAAGTCGTGGAGTCTCGCCATCGAGAACGCCGCCTGGGTTCATACGGGCCATTGCTATCGCTTGCTTTGTGTTGAGTTTCACAAAGCTCTTCTGGTATTTCATACAGGTCGTTGTCTTGCCACAAAATTTTGGTCCAGTGACAAGGACTGCCCCCGAGGATTTGAGTTTTCTCTCGATTTCCTTCTCTATCAGTCTTTCGTAATACATAGGACTTTTGATTGATTTTGTGCAAAGTTAAATAAATTCCCAAGATTTTCAATATAAAACTCCCAAGATTTTCAATGCTTGACTCCCAGGATTTTCAATTACTGCATAGTCCAAAAAGCTGCCCCAAAGTCACAAAAGGACTTTGGGGCAGCCTCATTCAAATCTGCGTCACTACTCCTTGTTGTCAAAAATGGTGATGGTCATTTCCTTTACATCTTGGGAGGCGCCTGCGTAGTTGGAGTTGGTGCCTACGAAAGTCACCGTGTAGGTGCCAGGCTCCGTCCAGGTGTATTCGAATGTGTGGAGGTAGTTCTGCAAGTTCTTGATTGCCACACCTTTGTCATTCGCAACCTTGTTCAGAGGAGTCGCTTTGGAAATCACCCAGCCGTCGATTGCGTATGGGAGTACATTGGCTCCGACACCTTGAAAAATCAGCGTTGCTGTAGACGGTTTGTTGAGGATGATGCTTCCGTTGCCGTTATTCTTCATATACGGGTCTTCAATTTCATCGTTCATCATCACTGTGACAAAATCGAGTCCGCTGAAATTAATCGTCGACGGTTTCATACCCTCAAGGTCGAGAGTTATCCCTCCGTTAATCCAATATGACCTCTGGGTCTTCTTGTTGTCCTTCGGATTCCAGTGGAAGGCGATGGCAAAACTTGACATATATTCGTTCAGAGGATATTTCTGCGTAGTCCATTTCTGACTGGCACCTTCTTGATATTCAAGGCGTTCCCAGCCCGCCATATTGCCTTCTGTCATCGCTTTGACGGCGGCCTTGTCAGCAGCTGCGTCAGTGCCGCTCAGTCCTGCAAATTCTTTTGAAATCCAGACTTCCATCGCCCCGGCATCTCCATACCTTGCCTGATAATCAATCTGCAATGAAGCTTCTTTCACGGCCTCGCGCAAGACTTCATATCTGTTTCGGAACTCATACCTGTGTCCTGTTTCACCGCTGTAGAAAACGATGTTGTCGACCTCTCCGCTGAAGTTGAAGCGGACAGGCTTTCCCACCTCGTATGTGTTTGATTTGTCGAGGGAGATGCTGTAGTCGATGTCGTAGACAACTTCGTGCTTGCACGAGAGTGCCAGGACAGGGACTAAAAATAGAAGCATATTTAATTTTTTCATAATCTTTCGGTTTTACAGATTAATTGGCCCACAATGAGTTCTGGCTGAGTTGTTTGTTCACGCCAAGTTCGATTGAAGGAATCGGGAGGAGGACATTCTTCTCAGTGTAGCTTCCGCCTATGGTGGCTGCACGAGTCGATGTCACATTTTCAGACCACCTTGGGTCTCCTACCATCTCCGTCGCATAAGTCTTCATCTCCTGAACAAGTATTCCCCAACGTATGAGGTCGAAACGGCGAAGAGATTCGAAGCAGAGTTCGCGTCCCCTTTCGTTGCGAACCAATTCGCGGAAACTGTCCTTGTCGTAGTCAGCGAAGGCTTTTGTCGCAATTCCTGCTCTGTCACGGACTTTGAGAACGCAGTCGTAGGCTTCCTGACTCGGGCCTGAAAGCTCGTTGGAAGCTTCGGCAAACATCAACAAAATGTCAGAATAGCGGAGAATAGGGTAGTTGATTGTTGTGTAGAGGTTTTTGGCGGTTTTTTGCCCCTCATACTCAACCTCCCTTCTGAATTTGCCGCAGTTACGCATTCCGGCCGCCACTGTCTGGTCGGTAGTCGTGGATACGTTCTTGTAGACATAAGGTGTACGGTCAATTCCGGAGACGCTCTTTCCGCTTGTCTGTCCGTATGGCGGCTGTTTGTCGTTGCCGGCATAGTTGTACGGAGGAAGATTCCACGCCTGACGCTTGTCTGTGATGGTCGGCTGTGCGTTCTCCGCAGCTGTCCTGTCTGTCTGCCAGTAGAGGTCCCAAAGTTTGAGAGAACCGTTGTACTGACCGTAGGCGTAGTTGCAGTTGAATTTGCCGAAATCTTTTGATGCGCTGTTCCCGCTCTGAAGTCCGAGCAGGTCACCGATTCTTCCGTTCGACCATTTGTCTGCGCTTGAGCGGTCGCCGAGGAATTCCGCTTCCCACATAGACTCGTGATGCTCTGTGTCGTATTTGTCGGAAATCATATTGATGAATACCTGTGAGTATTCGGGATTCAGTTTATGCTTTCCGCTATCAATCACTGCTTTAGCATAATCGCGAGCCTTGGTGAGAAATGCCGTCTTGTCGCCACCCGTCACACTTGAACCGGCAAGGAAGAGGTAGACACGTGCGAGTATACCCTGGACTGTGGTTTTGGTGACACGCGAAGGCTGAAGAGTCAGCTCTTCATTTGTAAACTCAAGGCAGGCTTCCATTTCTGAGGCAGCCCAAGTGAGAACCTCAAACTGTGGAGTGCCTTTGAGCATCACCTCGTCAGGCGTCTTCACCCCTTTGTCGCGAAGGGGAACATCACCCCAGGACTGTGCGAGAATGAAGTGGTAGTAGGCTCTGAGAAAACGTGCCTCATTGTAGTATTTCCCGTCCTGGTCAAATTTTGTCTTCTGCACCGCCTCCATAAAGTCGTTGGCATTGCGAATTCCTTGGTAGAGGGCTGTCCAGATGTCATAAATCTGAATGGTTGTCGCATCGTGGCGGTTGTATTGGAGGAAATTCGTTCCTACGTCCCTGTTGAAATAACAGAGGTCGTCGGCATTGGCATACATAAGGCTATAGTAGTTGCCGTAGAACTGCTCCTTTCCGATGACTCCGTAAACTCCTGCAAGACCATATTTTACTTCGCTTTCCGTGTTGTAGAAAGTCTCGGATGCGATGATTTGCGGAGTCACGTCGAAGAAGCTGCAAGAGGCAAGACTCGCAGCGGATGCAAGGCAGATTATATGTCCGTATATATTTTTCATAGTTTCAATGTATTAGAATGTGAATGAAATACCGCCTGTCAGACCGAATGCTCTCGGATATGCAGACCAGTCAAATCCCGGAGTTAGAACCGAATTTCTGGTGGAAACCTCAGGGTCAGGTCCGGTGTATTTCGTGAATGTAAAGACATTGTCTGCGGAAATATAAACTCTCATCGTGTCGAAATGCATTTTTCTCAGAGCTTTTCGTGGAAGGGTATATCCGAAAGAGAGATTTCTCAGACGAAGGAACGAACCGTCCTCGACGACGCGTGAAGAGTAGTGGTAGACTCCGTTAGCCTGCACCCTCGGGACGTCGCTTTCCGGATTTTCCGCTGTCCATCTGTGTTTGTAACTTGCCCACTGATTGGTGTTTGCGACATTTCCGTTTTCGAAGTAAAGCCTGTTCGCGTTGAGGATGTCGTTGCCATAACTCCAAGAGAAGAAGAGGTTTATGTCGAATCCGTGGAAATTGAATGTGGTGCCGAATCCTCCGGTGCTCAGCGGCTGTCCGCAGCCTATAACTGTGCGGTCGTTGTCGTCGATGACACCGTCGCCGTTAATATCCCTGTACTTAGGGTCTCCCGGCCGCACGGCACTCTTTCCGACTTCGCTAAGGTATGGAACGCCGTCCTTGAGCGTGGAACCGGAGTTGAAGTCATCGTATTTGTAGGTCCCGTCATAGATGTATCCGTACATCAGGCCCGAAGGCTTGCCCACCTGGGTTATGTATGGATAGGCTCCGTTGAATTTCTGATCCCAGGATACTCTGCTGAGGAGAGAGTACTGGTCGTTGGTGAGAGCGGTGACCTTGTTTCTGTTCATCGACATATTGAAGTTCACGCTCCATATGAAATTGCGTTTCTGGATGAGAGTCGCGTCGACAGTGAATTCTACTCCCTGGTTACGCATCGAGCCGATGTTCATCATAGCCGAGGTGTAGCCCGAAGACGACGGGATGGTTGCCTGAAGGAGCAGGTCACGGGTGTTTTTCAGATACCAGTCCGCCGTGAGTTTCAACCTGCTTTCGAAGAATGAGAGGTCCACACCCGCGTTCCACTGACTGGTGGTCTCCCATCTGAGCTTGTCGTTGGTCATATTGGACGGGAAATATCCCGAAACAATCTTCCCGTTGAATACATAGTCGTAGGAGCTCTGGTCGCCCGGAAGAGTGGAAATCTGCGAATAGTAGTCATAAGGGGTGCTTGTCCGGTTGTTTCCGGTTTGTCCCCAAGACAGACGCAGCTTTCCGTTTGAGAGCCAGGTCGCATTCTTGAGCCAGTCTTCGCGATTGAAGTTCCAGGAGAGACCCGCTGAAGGGAAGTAACCCCACCTGTTTCCGGCAGGGAACTTTGAAGAACCGTCGGCACGGAAGGATGCTGTGAGGTAGTATTTGTACTTGTAGTTGTAGTTGAGTCTGAAGAGACCTGACATCATTGTCCAGTCGTGCTGCCAAGGCTTGACGCTCTGATAGTTACCGGTGTGGAGACCGTTCAGACCGAGCGATTCGGTGGTGAGCTGTGTCGCGGACGTGCCCTTGTAGTCGAAGGTTTCGCCCTGCATCGTGAATCCTCCCAGAAGCTGGAGATGGTGCTTGTTACGGATGTGTTTGGTCCAAGTGAGGGTGTTCTCGTTGAGCCAGGTGACTTTGCTGTTCCAGTAGATGGCACCGTTGATGCCCTTGCCGGAAGGGGAGCCCGGGTAGCCGGTGTAGGTCTGTGTGCCGTTGAACTCTTCTCTGCGGCGTTTGTTCATCGTGTAACCTGCCGTGATTTTGAGTTTCAGGCCTTCGATGATTTCCCAACTGAGTCCGGTGTTGGCGTTGAGGTAGTCGACTATGGTCTTGCGGTACTCGTTCTGGGCTGTTTTCACAGGGTTGAAACGATAGTCGTTTGCTCCCGTCACTTCTGAGTCCACAAGGTCGTCATAGAGGTCGTCGCTCTTTCCCGAACGCAGCGGTTTCACCGGTCGGTAGCCCCAGACAGAATACATAAGCCAGCCGGTAGCAGAAGATGCCGCCTGAGCATTTGTAGGTGTGACTCCGTTGGTGATAGCCCTGGAGTAGTTTGCGAGAACATCCAGAGTGACTTTCTTACCGAACTTCTGCTGGAAATTGATTTTTCCCTGATAGCGCTGGAAATTGGAACGGATGATGATTCCGTCCTGGTCGAGAGCTGAAAGGCTGATGTTGTAGCGGTTGCCGGCATCCTTGCTTCCTCCCGAGACTGAGACCGTGTAGTTTTGGGTGAGGGCAGTCCTGAAGAGTTTGTCCTGCCAGTCGCTGGAGGCAACTCCCCGGTAGTCCTCGACCTTGTAGGAAGTGATTCCCGCAAGGGCGTCTTCGTCGGATGGTTTGAGGTAGGCGTTGGTGTTGCCGGTGATGTCATAGATTTCGGTTTGAAGTTTCACGAAATCATAGCCGTCCATCAGTTTCACTTTGTTTGCAATCTGATTCATTGTCCAGGTTGCGCTGAAATTCACCTTCGGTTTGCCTTCCTGACCCTGTTTGGTGGTGATGACAATCACACCGTTGGCTCCTCTTGCTCCGTAGATTGCGGTCGCAGATGCATCCTTGAGAATGTCAATTGACTCGATGTCAGCGGAGTTGAGGGCTGTCGCCATTGAACTTTCGGTCGGAAATCCGTCGATTACATAAAGAGGTGCGCTGCTCTGGGTGAGGGAGTTGTTGCCTCGGATGGTGATGTTTGCCTCAGCTCCGAGTGCTCCGTCGGATGTTGTCACGACAACGCCGGCAATCTTTCCCGTGAGTGCCTGGTCGAAATTTGTGACAGGAGTCTTGAGCAGTTCATCCATATCGACTTTGCTCACTGAACCGGTGAGGTCGCGCCTTGCTACTGTGCCGTAACCCACGCTGACCACCTCGGCCGCATCGATTGACAACTGCTCTTCTTTGAGAGTCACGTTAATCGTAGTTCTTCCATTGACAGCTTCCTTGATTTCGGCAAATCCGAGACAGGAGAAAACCAATGAGGCTTTGCTTGATGACACGGTCAGACTGTAATTTCCGTCCATATCCGTCACTGTGCCGTTTGAAGTTTTTCCATCTTCAAAAACCGTGACCGCCACGAGCGGATTGCCCGCGCTGTCCACTGTCCTTCCGCTGACCTTAATGCTCTGCGCCGCCATCGGGATTGCCGCACACAACAGAAAAGCCGCTGTTAAAATTTTAGTTAAGACTTTCATTTTGTTTTATGGTTATTAATTTGCGTTTCGCCCCTGCGAAACAAAAGTTATCAATATGAATATTTATGTTTCTGGGATATTATGATTTCTTGATTATAAATTCCACCGGCTGTCCATTGATGCAGCTGACGGAAAGTTTTGTCCCTTTTTCCGCGTCTTCGGCCTTCACCGCATCGTTCTCTCCCACAAGGACATATTTCCCGTTGAGTTTGATTTCCTTTGTGAGCGGCTGGCTCGGCTGTGAGGTCGTGTAGCCCTTTTTTGTGATGCCCAGATCCGGTGTGCAGACACTCATCACCACTGTCCCGTCTCCTCTGTCTCGTTCCATCACGATGGTCTCCGGCTGGATTTCTGCCGCCCTGGTTTTGTCGGAACTGTAGCCGCGGTAGCTGATGTATGCGGTAATCCCAGTAATCTCGTCTTTCACTACGTGGGCGTCATTGTCAGCCTTCAAGACAGTGTAGGGCAGTTTTTTAGAGAATTTTCCGACCTCCTTCCCGCTTGGCTTGACAAGCATCATATACTCGTATGATGCCCCCGAAGGTGAGCTGCCGTGGTCGATGTAAGCCGTCACAAAATCACCCTCTCCTGTTTTCTTCTTTGTGTCCGAAGGTGAACTCTGGTGCTTTTTCTCCACCACGAGGCCCCGTCCGTTTTTAATGAGGTATGAGTTCTCGTTTATGTCGGTCAGAACCACAGGACTGTCCTCCGTATGCCTGTAGGAATATGGGAATGTTCCGGAATAATCTTCATTTATGTCAACTTCTGCGTCCTTGTCTTCGAGTCGGAGTTGATAGATTGTCGTTTCTGTGGGATATTGCGAATTGTTCGAAATCCCCGTTCCGATGTGGATGATTCTGTTGTCGAAACAGAATACGCTCTTTGTCGCGGTTGCTCCAGGGCAGAAATTCTTGCGGTCGGATTCTGTGTAAGTGAATGCAAGACAGCCGTTTTCTCCTTCAAGTGAGGATACGCCCGGAAATCTCGATGAGTTCCTTTCCATCAGCGTTCCCTTTAGAGGGTTTTCAAGCAGGTCGAATGGCAGGTGGATGGATGTGACGCCCGGGTAGCGGTTCCAATCCCAGCCTTCCTGTGCATAGCCGCTTGCCTTTGCTCCGGACGGGAGTATGATTTGGGCCGAGCCGTAGCTCTGATAGCGTCCGTAGCGGTTGTCAGCTGCGTAAATCTCTGAGCACCAGATATCTGAGTTGTAGCCTTTGAGGGTTATCATCCAGCCGTCTCTTCGGTGCACTCCGAAAGCTCCGTAGTTGTAAACGTGGAATCCTTCAGGGGCGGCCTTTGCCTTTATCCCGGCTTTCTTGAATGTGGAAAGCGCCGCCTTGTCTTTGCCTCCGAGGGCGATGTAGGCTCCTGCGAGCTCCGGGTCAACTGCCTGACCTGAGGCGCTGAGGTCTCCCAAAAGGGCGAGCTGTGCGTAGGTCTCGACATCGGCGTCAGGAATGCTTCCGTTGAAAGGGTGTCTTCCGCAGACTCCGATTCCCCAATCGCGTCCGTTGGTGTAGTCGTACATTGCCATAAGGGCCTTCTTGAAATATCCCCTCGACTCTTCATCTATTTGGAAATCAGTTCCGTGGCAGAGTCGGATGAACTCTCCCAGGGCAGCGAATGCCCCGACGCTGTAGCCGGGGTAGTGCCCACCGTGGTGGAATGATGTGCCGTCTATTTTTATGCCTCCCACAGTGCCGTCCGTGAAATGAAGCGACCCCGAAGTCCATTCTCCGAGAGCCTTCATATAGGCATATTTCCTGTCGTCGTCTTTCGGAAGCATTGCGGAAACCACGCGGCAGTTGTGGAGTGTGTGCCAGGCGTCGAGAATGCCGTCACGAGTCTGTTCATAAGGCATACGCACTTCCTGAAGACCGGACCAATAGCTCAGCGCACGGAGATACTCTTCCATCTTTCCCGCCTTTTCGAGCGGTTCGCGCAGAATCCATATACCTTTATATAAGTTGCGCACCTGGTAGCCGTAGTGGTGGTTCGTTCCCTGGCCGCTTCCGTAGGCAAATCCCTGGTCGATGGCGTGGTCCATTGCATTTATGACTTTGTCGAGATTTGCCGTGTTTCCGGTGTAGAGATAGTCGAGTGCGTACCAATAGACTATGTTCTGAATGAAAAGGATACGCATTTCTCCTGCGGAGTTGTTGAATTCGTCGTCGCTCAAAAGAGGCGCTCCGGTGATGCTTCCGTCAGGAAGCCGGCGGATTCCATATTGGTCAATCAGTCCCTGTGCTATTGAAAGAAGGGTACTTTTTGTGTATTCCGGACTCGGATTTCCGGAGGCTGCCCATTCGTCAAGTCTGCGCTCGACTGTCCGGAGCATTTCTTTTTCTCCGGCAGTTGTCGGGCGTATTTGGGGTTCCGGATATTGTTCCCATTCCCAAAGTCTGCACCACTGCCACATATCCCTGGTCAGATTGTAGTTGTTTTCGGGAATCTGTTTGTCCGGGGTGATTTGGTCGTGAAGTTTCTTCTGGGGAAAACTCACTCTGTCTATATATATAGTACCCTGCGGCGCTGCGGATGTTACGACCATTTTCGCCGCCATCGTGTTGCGTTCCGACAGTTTTTTGTCTCCGTAATGTCCCTCCGGCGTGAGCATATCGATATATTTTATCCATATTGCCCTCCATCCGCTGTGGTCCATATCGAAATTGAAATGGCAAATTTCCTTTCCTAACCAATCGTAGAATGTGAAAACGAGCGGCTCGTTCATCGGGGCGGTGTTATAAACCCACATCATCAGTCCGGAACCGTTGACTTTCATCGACGCCTCAATTTCCGAATGGTTTGAGAATACGATTTCTGACTCACCATTCCAGGAGTATTTCACGGATTGTTTGCCGTCTTTGAACTTTTCCGTGGATGCGGAAATATTCCCGTTACCGTTAACGGAAACAAAAGACGGGACTCCTCTCTCAAAATTATGCATAGCGTCAATTGCCGCTACAGCATTGTGAGAAAGCAAAAAAAATATGAGGAGATATAATAATTTCTTCATAACTTGCGTTTTATTGCGCAAATGTAATAAAATATTTCTTAACTTTGCAACAAATTACGTGAACGCGCACGGAAATTTATATAAATGATTTTTTAACTTTAAGAATTAACCGCAAAATCTTATAACACAATCGATACCACTCCATGAATATATACTCCATGAATATATACTCCATGAATATGCACTCCATGAAACTAAGAACAATTGTTATTGCCTTCGTCGCCATTGCAGCAATCGGATGCACGGGAAGGCGTGACATCATCAGCGAAAACATTCACAATGCAGAAATCCAGCTCGGACATCTTCTTGAAGCTTCAGAGGCAGGAGATACGCTCCGCATTCCGTCAACCTACAAGGACGGGGAGATTCAATTCGTGCCGACAGACGACTGGGTGAGCGGATTCTTCGCCGGCACACTTTGGTATATGTATGAACTCACGGGGGACGAGAAATGGGCAGAACACGCACGGCGTCACACGGAGATTCTTCACGACATACAATATCTCAAATGGCATCACGACGTAGGATTCATGGTTTATGACAGCTACGGCAACGGTCTCAGGCTCAAGCATCTGCCGGGTTACGACACCGTTCTTGTCAACACCGCCCGCTCTCTCTCCACCCGCTTCCGTCCGAAAGCCGGCATACTTCAGTCCTGGAATGTGGTGAATAACGGATGGCAGTCTCTGAGAGGCTGGAAATGTCCTGTCATAATTGACAATATGATGAATCTCGAACTTCTTTTCAAGGTGAGTGAGATGACAGGCGACCCGGTCTACAGAAATATCGCAATCAGCCACGCGGACAAAACTCTTGAAAACCACTACCGCGACGACTTCAGCACCTACCACGTTGTCGATTATGACGACGAAACGGGCGCAATCCGCCGCAGGTGCACGGCCCAGGGCATCGCTGACGAATCCCGTTGGGCAAGGGGACAGGCATGGTCGATATACGGATTCACGGTGGCATATCGTTTCACAAGGGACGAAAGATATCTTCAAAGAGCAAAGGATGTTGCGAACTATCTCTTTGTGACAGAAGATAATATGCCGGAGGATTTGGTTCCGCTCTGGGATTTTGACGTGGAGGAATTCAGCGCACAGATGCCTCAGCCGGACTATTTCGAGAAATATGGACAGATCCGCGACGCTTCCTCGGCGGCAATCATCTGTTCTGCTCTTTATGAACTCTACTGGGACACAAAGGACGAGTTTTATAAGGCAAAGGCCGACAAAATCGTCGAGAGTCTTTCTTCTCCTGCCTACAGGGCACAGCCGGGAACTAACGGCGGATTCATCCTTATGCACTCTGTTGGAAGCATTCCGCACGGAAGCAGCATAGATGTTCCGCTCAACTATGCGGACTACTATTTTCTTGAGTCGCTCCTGAGAAAACGCAAAATTGAAGCCGGCAACAGTCCGGTCGAATAATCCTAAAGAGTTGTTGTTATTATTTATTAGCGATGAAATTCAGACTTAAAACATACCTTTCGCTTGCCTTGGTCCTGTTTGGCTGTGTCACGGCATCCGCTTTCAATGTGGACTATGGTGAGGAGTTCGGTGTGCTTTCCTTCGAAAAGGGCACGGAGGCTGTGGTGGCCGGGAAATACTCCCGTGTGAGCCTCTCACAGTTGCATTACAAGCTTGGAGCTCATTCACTTGAATGGAATTGGAAGCGTCCGGGGGCTTGTATTTCAGTACCCGGAGTCATACCATATTTGAAAGAGAATCCCAATCCGAAAGAGACCTCCATATCGACTTTCGTGTTTTGGGTTTATGCCGACAAGGCTCAGGAGGGCTCACTTCGCTTTTCTTTCCGAAAGAATGGACGCGAATGTTGCCATTTCGACTACAAACTCGGATTCACCGGGTGGAGAGGTGCCTGGGTGGCGTTTGACAGGGATATGAAAGGCTGTCCGGAAGAGGGTATGGACGAAGTTGTGATTTCGGCTCCTTCGCAGGTACGCAAGGGATGCTTGTGGTTTGACGGCATCATCACCTCCGCGTTTGAGGATGCGCGCTATCACACTCCCGACTGGCAGGCTCCTTTTATAAATGAGGGGACAGACATCCACTGGCTTGTGTTGAACAAAAGCTGGAATCTCCGGCTCGATGTCCCGCAACAACCGCTTGAAGCTTCTGATATAGAGGATATTGAATTGGTGACCGAACGTTTCGTGAGTCTTGTCACTCCTGCAAAGACCCCGAAAATCAAGGCCTTGAGGAAGATGTTTGAAGACTATGGGATTAAGGAAAACCCAGATGGCACGGTGACAGGCAAGCCTATTTGGTTTACGCGCTATGGCGAGACTTTCCTCAATCTCGGCATCCCCGATGCGTCGGCTTCTTTCCGCAAAAATGGACAGTTGCTTCGCGCATATAACGATAATCTTCTCAATCTTGCCTCGGCCTGGACGCGGACCGGGGACGCCTCTGAAAAAGAGAAACTTGCCCGGATGTATATTTTGATGACCCGCCACCTTCTCGACCAGGGATTCGCCGCAGGCAGCGCACAGGGAACTCTGCATCATCTTGGCTACAGTATGAGAAATTTCTACATCGCGCCTGTTCTTATGAGGGATGCGCTTCGCAAAGCGGGGCTTTCCTCCGAGGTACAGAAGGCGATGGAATGGTTTTCGGGAGTGGGAGAAGTTAAAATCGCTCCGACCGAGCCGGGAATGGACATCGATGCATTCAACACATCCCTTATGGGGCGTATGGCCTCCATTCTGATGCTGGAGGACAGTCCATATAAATGGGCATATCTCAAGGCTCTTTCACGCTGGATTGACAACGGATTCAAATATGTCGACGGCACAAAGCCTTGCTTCAAGAGCGACGGTTCAATCTATCACCACCGCAAGGCCTATCCGGCTTATGCCGTGGGAGGACTTGACGGGGCGGTGAACTCCGTTTGGATGCTTCGGGGCACCGCGCTTGCCGTTTCGCAGGAAAGCCACGAGATTCTCCGTCACGCACTTTTGGAAATGCGTTTTTGGTGCAATCTGCGTTCTTTTCCTCTGGCAATGTCGGGAAGGCATCCGGACGGAAAAGGGGAGCTCATCCCAAGACACTACGCTATGCTTGCCGATGCCGGCACTCCTGACGGAGAGTCACTGACTGATAGCGAGATAGCCTCTGCTTACCTGCGTCTTGTCCCTGATGCGCGGCCGAAAGAGAGGGAGTGGATCGAGAAATTCGCAGCAGTTTCCCTGCTTCCGGAAACGACTCCGCAGGGCAGTCGGAGCTACGGCTACAACTGCTCTCTTTCTCACCGCTACGGAGAGTCGCTCGTGACCTTTGCGGGGCACAGCCGCTACCTGTGGGCCGCGGAAATTTACAGAGGGGCAAACCATTACGGACGCTACCTCACCCACGGAAGTATGCAGATTCTCTGCGGCGGAGCACCGGTGATTGACTCATTCGGAAGCGGTTTCCAGGTGGAAGGCTGGGATTGGTGTCACATTCCGGGCACGACTGCAGCACAGATTCCGATGGAAAGGATGAAAGCCAATGTCCTCAATGTGGATGAACATTCGGGATATGAAGAAATGCTCCTGTCTGACGAATGGTTCGCAGGTGGAGTCAGCCACAAAGGGCTTTACGGGGCATTTGCAATGAAGCTTCACGAACACGACAAATACAACGGCAGCCTTCGTGCACGCAAGTCTTTCTTTGCTTTTGGAGACAGGATTGTCGCTCTGGGTTCGGACCTTGAAAACCAGCTTCAGGGGTCGGAACTCCATACTACGCTATTCCAAAACACTGTTATTGAGACTCTTCCGACTTTTGTCAATGGAGAGGCTGTCAGTCGGGAGGATTATTCCGCAGAATGTGACGCGCCGCTCACTGTCCTTAAAGACAGATTCGGGAACGCCTATTTTGTGCGTGATGCAAGACTGAGGGTTTCGCGTGGAATGCAATATTCCCTGCACGAAGAGACTGATGCTCCGACCTCCGGACTTTTTGAACGTGCCTACATTTACCACGGAACCATTGTCGGAAGGGGCGCCGTTGCGGGGGATATATATATGAAGGACGATTATGAATATATGGTGGGACTCAATCCATCGGAGAGCCGTATGGAAAACTGGAGCAAAGCCCTGCCATATCGTGTCATTCGTAAGGACCGTTCCGCCCATATTGTCAGGGATCACGAAAGCGGAGTGACAGCTTGTGCGGTGTTTGAGCCTGGAGCTGTGGATTCTCTCATTTTGGAGAGCAGTGCCGCTATGATAATGTATTCCGGTGATGCTTATAAACTTACTCTCAGCGTCTGCAATCCGGACCTTGCCCTATATGAAGGCGAAGCTGATGAGGTTTTCGACGAAAACGGTAAAAGGATTGAACGCAGTGTGTATGGACGCAGTTGGATTGATTCACATTGCCACCCTACCGAGGTGAAACTCAAATTGAAGGGATTGTGGGAGGTTTCGGCCGGTGCGACTTGCGTTGTGGAAGACAGCAGGGAAGACAATTGCACCACTCTCGTTTTTCACACGGGGGAGGCTCGCAGCGAGGAGCTTGTGCTGGAGAGAGTTTTATTGTAATATGTTGAAACAAACAAATATATGAAGGAGACAGAAAAAATATTGTATGACGGTTTGAAATGCTGTCTGCTGCCTTTGGCCGCATTTTCTGCCCTGTCCTGTTCGCAGACAAAGCCGACTGCTCCCAATATAATATATGTATTCCCGGACCAGTTCAGAGCTTCTGCACTCGCATTTTGGGACGAACCGGAGTTCAGTCCTTATGTCCGTTGGAAAGCCGACCCGGTTCGGACACCTGTTCTGGATGCTTTCGCTTCGGAATCTGTAGTCCTCTCCAATGCGATGAGCAACTGTCCCCTGAGCAGTCCGTACAGAGGCGTTTTCCTCACGGGGATGTACCCGGAAAGAAGCGGGATTCCGCTCAACTGTATGGCTGAAAGGCCTCAGAGCAGTCTTCGCGAAGATGCAGTCTGCATAAGCGATGTGCTCAAATCCAAGGGCTATAGTTGCGGTTACATAGGCAAACTCCACGCGGATTTCCCGACAAAGAACGACCCTGAAAATCCGGGACATTATGTGAGTGAGCGTCGCCCCGAGTGGGATGCCTACACTCCGCCGGAGAGGCGACACGGCTTCGACTGGTGGTATTCCTACGGAACATTCGATGTTCACAAAAACCCGCATTATTGGGATACGGACGGTGTGAAACACTCTCCAAAGGAGTTTTCCGTAAAGCACGAAACTGACAAGGCAATTGAGTATCTGCGCAACCGCAATGGCGAGCGCAGAGCCGACGCTCCGTTCTTCCTTGTTGTGGGATACAATCCTCCACATTCCCCATATTCGGGACCGGAAGACTGTATGGCGGAGGATTACGAAATCTATAAGGATATGTCTTATAAAGAGTTGTATCTTCGTCCGAATGCGGACACTACTCTTGTGAAGGCTCCTTCCGCACGCTACTATTTTGCGAATGTCACGGCAGTTGACCGCGAGTTCGGAAGAATACTCAATGAATTGAAGGCGCTCGGACTCGACAAGAACACAATCGTCGTCTTCACTTCCGACCACGGGGAGACGATGTGCAGCCAAGGCACGCTCGACCCGAAAAATTCGATATACACGGAGTCTTTCAATGTTCCGATGATTATAAGATATCCCGGAAAAATACGTCCTCACGTGGACACAACCCTCTTTTCATCAGTTGACATAATGCCGACTCTGCTTTCGATGGCAGGCCTCTCCGATGATGTCCCTTCCACAGCCGAAGGGCTTGATCTCTCAAAGCTTCTGATGGAAACGGACAGGGATTGCCCAAGGCCTTCTTCTGTGCTTTATATCCGAAATCTTGACGGAGAAAGAGACGCCGACGGGATGGTTTCAGGCTTTTTCCCGCAGGCAAGGGGAATCAAGACAGCCACCCATACGATGGAAATTTCCATAAAACGTGACGGAAAACTCGAACGTGTACTTATTTTTGACGATTGCAACGACCCCTACCAGATGCATCCGATTGACCCTCAGGATAATCCGCAGCTTTTTGAAAGCCTGTTGACGGAACTTTCCGCAAAACTTGAAGAGGCTGACGACATCTGGTATAGAAACGAAATCATATCAAACTTAAAATTTTAATTGTATGAAAGTTTTTTCAAAATTGATTGTAGCATTCCTTTCTGTGGCTGCCGTACTCTCTTGCGAGAGCACTCGTCTTGAGGAACGTCTCAATTCACTTGAAACCCGCATTGGTTCGCTCGAAAAAGCCGTCGGGCAGGCGAATGAGAATGCGGAGGCTCTTCGTAAACTCAAAGACGAAAAGATTTGGATTGAGAAGTATGAAACGCGTTATAACGACAAATCCGTTCCGGTGGGATATGTCCTGTCCCTGAGCGACGGCTCCACTGTCGAAGTTGTGTATGGCCTTGAGGCTGAGACGATTATTCCGATAATCGCCATTGATTCCGAAAACAAATGGATTATGTCCATTGACGGGGGAAAGACCTTTACGCGCATTGAAGGGGCTTCTGATGCCACATCTGTGATTGGTAAATCTCCAAGAGTGCGTGTGGATGCAGCCGGTTACTGGCAGGTGAGCACCGATTGGGGAGATACTTGGAAACCTCTTTTGGGTGCGGACGGAAAACCTTTGTACGCACTGAGCGCTCCATCGACTTCCGGTGCTGGAGGCAGCGTGTTCAAATCCGTCACCTTCAATTCCGAAACTCAGAAGATGACTTTTGTTCTTATTGACGATCAGACATTTGATGTCAGTGTCGAACTTAATTTCAGATTTGTTGTGCGTGAATACAAGCCGGGTTACGGAGTCTTTATGGGAAGCGAGAATGTGTTTACGGTGGAGGCGAAGGATGTGGCCGAAGTGATGATTCAGGCACCGGACGGTTGGGATGTGGTTTTGGACGATACGAAACTCACGATTAAGACTCCTCAGACTGGAGTCGAGGGCGGGTATAAGATTGTCTTCGTCGTTGTGTCCAATAGTGGATTGTTGAAGCATTTTGAAATGGGCTTGCAATTGAAGGAGATGATTTCAGGGCTTTTGGATTTCTCCTTTGCAGGTTATGACCACGGAGAGTCAGCACCGCTTCCTGCGGATGCTTGGGGCTACAAAGTCTACAATGTGCGTGACTATGGGGCTGTTCCTAATGATGGGAACTCAGACCGGGACGCATTCCTGAAATGTCTCACGGCCGCTCTTGGAGTGGAAAGCGAGGTGAATCAGAACAATATAATCTGTTTTAAAGACAAAGCGAAGGCAAATGCGATAGTCTATTTCCCTGAGGGAGAGTATATTCTCCACACATCTGCGGACGATGTTCCTAAAACCGGTTTCAGCGCCAGCCAGACCATTCAGATTCGTTCCGGCAACTTCATCCTCCGCGGTGCCGGGAGGGACAAAACCGTCCTTATTATGCAGGACCCGAACCAGCCGTCAAATCCAAGTGTTCTCTACAGCTCTCCGGCGATGATTGAACTCAAACACAACAGCGGATTGTCGAAAATTACAGATGTAACTGCCGACGCTGCAAAAGGTTCGTTCTCAGTGGAGGTGGCTTCGACAACGGGTCTTGCTGAGGGTAATTGGGTATGTCTTAGCGTTGTCAACAACGACCCGGCTTTCGTCAAGAATGAACTGAAAGACGGAAACCCTACTGATTCTGAGTTGTCAAGGATGACCAATATCAAGGATGTCGGTGTGCAGGTCTATGATTATCACCAAATTAAGAGTATATCCGGCAACACCGTCACGTTCTATGAACCTCTGATGCACGAGGTGGAACTCAAATACACCGCAAACACAAATTCAAAAGGATATAACTGGGGAATCTACAAATATCCGCATTATGAGAATGTGGGAGTCGAGGACCTGACATTCAGGGGAAATGCAAAGGAACATTTTGTACATCACGGAAGTTGGGAGGACGACGGAGCCTACAAACCAATCAATCTTGTGAGACTCACTAATTCTTGGATTCGTCGGGTGGGATTCGAGAGCGTAAGTGAGGGATGCTCAATCACTTCCTGCTCGAATGTCTCGGCTTATGACATTAGCTTCAGCGGTCGCCGCGGACACGCATCCGTGCGCTCTCAGGCTTCTTCCCGGGTATTCATCGGCTCTTGCACTGACACGGCTTCGGGAGATTTGATTGACAATCCTTCAACTCATTCCGAAATGGCAGGGCAGTATCACGCCGTGGGCGTTTCAAAACAGAGTATGGGAACTGTGCTCTGGAGAAATGTTTGGGGAAATGACAGCTGTTTCGAGTCTCACGCCACACAGCCTCGTGCAACCCTTATCGACTGTTGTAAAGGCGGTTGGATGAAGTTCCGGCAGGGGGGAGACGAGAGTCAGGTTCCAAACCATCTTGCCGACCTCACCATCTGGAATTTCGAATCGACTACACCTCAGTCCAAGGTTTTCGGTTTTTGGGACCACAATAGCCGTTGGTGGAAGTTCCTTCCTCCTGTGATTGTCGGATTTTACGGACAAGCTGTCACTTTCGATGAGTCTCAAGTCAAGACTCTTGTGAGCAACGGCTCTCCGTTCCCAATCGAGTCGCTTTACGAACACCAGCTCAAGGAACGCCTTGGCTCTGTTCCGGCTTGGCTTGGGGAACTTAAATAACCACTTGGAAGATTTTTGCCAAACATTAATGTTGTAATAATTGATAATAAATAAAATATAAATACTATGAAAAAGATTTTCTCATATATTCTGCCTATGTTTGCGGCCCTCTCGTTTGCCTCTTGCTCGGATTTGTCAAGCTTGGAGAACAGGGTGGATTCACTTGAAAGCAGGGTGGAAGCACTCGAAAAGGGAGTGAACAAAATCAATGAAAGAGTTGAAGCCGTTCAGAAACTCGTCGAGGGCGGAACTGTCAGCAATGTTGTCGAAAAAGACGGCGTCTACACAATAACATTCGCCGACGGAAAGACAATAACGCTCAATCAGGGTAGTGTCGGTGTGGCAAATCCTCCTGTTATGACCGTGGACGGGGAAGGCTATTGGATGGTTGACTATGGTAAGGGACCGGAGTATGTTCTTTCCGGGAATCAAAAAATCAAGGCTATCGGAACTGATGGCGTGACTCCTATCTTCGGAGTGGATGCAGAGTCTTATTGGACAGTGAGTTACAATGGGGGTCAGAGTTATGAGCAGGTTAAGGACGTTAACGGTAATCCTGTGAAGGCTGTTCCTGACGGAGGTGCTGTCGAGGACAAATGGTTTAATTCTGTCTCTGCCACTGATGGTTATCTCAAAGTGGAACTTAAGGACGGAAGGGTCTGCAAGCTTCCAATCGATATTGGTTTCAGCTGTGTCATTGATGAAACCGCTAAATTGGTCTATTTCGCTCCGGGCGAGAAGAAGACTTTCAATCTGAAGATGACAAGTGTCGCTTCATTGATGGTGACTGCACCTCAGGGATGGACGGCATCTGTTGAGAGCGCTGTGCTCAGCGTGACAGCCCCTCTTCCGACAAAGGCGATTTCTGCAGACAGCAAGACTGATGTTTGTATTCTTGCCTTTTCTTCGAACAATCTTTCTTCAATCAGCAAGCTTCGTGTCGCTCTGGGTACTATGCCTCCTGTGAGCTACCCTGGACTTTATGGAAAGTATTACGGTGGTGAGGATGTGATTGTCGGCGACATAGTTATCAATAAAACAAATTATCCTACAGTCAATTACATCACTTCATCAAGTGAGGACAAAACCCTCAAGACCGGTGTGAACTTCGTTGAGGCTGACGCAATGGCTGAATTCCCTGCGGCAGGAGTGGAACTTCCGATTATAGTTGCGGGTAATGTTGAGGGCACAAGGGCTGAGCTCAAGACCAAGAGTCAGATTAAACTTCTCAGCACGGAGAAAACTGCGGATAATGTTGTGATTTTCAAGGGAATCAAGCTTAGTACCGCAGGCATTGGTGAGGGTTATCTTCTTTCTAACACTATGGACAATGCTATAAACAATTTGGAATTTTATGATTGTAGGCTTGACGTTGTTGAGGACAAAAACCTCAGTTACGCTAATCCGAACAGGCCGGTCTATAAATTTGTGATGAAAGATTGTGATGTGCTGTCAAACGCTATTACGAAGGATGTAAATTATATTCTTCAGATTGGTAATTTTGCCTATACTATGAATGAACTGACATTCACAAACAACGTTTTCTGGTCTAACGGCTCAAATGGAACCAAGGGTTTTACGCTTTTTTCCGGAAGACAAGTGACAGTTACGGAACTGACTGTGTTGAGCAATACTTTTGTAAATGTCTATCCTCAGGCAACTTTTGCCTATTGCCAGGTTGTAGATATGGCAGGCGGTGACATATCCAAGAACTTGTTCTATTTCGCGGATTATACAACCATTGTCAACAGTTACACAGGTATCGTTAAGGAAGAAGACAAAACTAAAGTTAATGAAACTCAGTACGAAAAATTCTTGCTGAATTATGCAATATACGCTGTTGATACTGTTCCTGTCAAGAAAATGAAAGTCGGTCAGAATACCAACAAGGGACAGATTTACAATAAGAACAAGACAGAAGCCGCAGAAATGTTTGACTTCACACCAGGTTCAACCAACTTCGACATCGCAGCCGGCATATTCAAACCGAAAAAACCGGAATTTGGAGCGAAGAGATAGAACTCTTCGTTTCTGATAATTATGCATTTTTAAAAAATTTGCTATATTTGGCATTCCGATCACGGGAAACTTCGTATTGCTGGCCTATCTTTCGGGTCTTAATGTGAAGTTTTCCGTGATCGGGTGGATTAAATTTTGACTATTTCTGCATAATTGAGAAAGGCAGAGCAATATTTATTGACCCTTACGGTCCTGTTGATTACAGCGCGTGTTTCCCTTTCGGCCCAGACATCTGGGGAAAGGGGGGATTTCGCGTTTTCCCGGACTGAAACAACAGTTCAGGATGATGACAGGATTATAGGATTGGACCGCTGGGCATTCAGAATCAATGCTTTGGAGCTTCTATGCACTGTGCCCAACATAAATATTGAGTTCGATTTGTCCTCATCTCCATTCAATCGTTGGTCTTTGGGGCTCACTGCAAAATACAATTGGAATACAACTCACAGCGTACCACCGCCATTGGTGTTCAATATGTTCGAGATTCGTCCTGAGTTTCGCAGGTGGTACAGACTTTCTCCAAAGGAGGGCAGAAGCAGTGCGGCAAATGAGAGGGCGTTTTTCGTCGGGGGATATATTCACGGGGGCACATATTCCATCAAACCCGGGACCTACGGTATTCAGGGACCTCTTTGGGGTGCCGGTGCGCTTTGGGGCTACGAATTTCCACTTTACGCATACAGACATTTTTCAATTGACTTTGAGCTGGGCTTTGCCGCCGGACTTGGGATGACATCCTACACCGGTTATTCTCTGAATCGCAGCGGGTCGGATTATATCAGGGTGCCGGAACGCTCCAAAGGCCTGCATTTGTGCCCGTTCCCGATTGTGTCAGAACTTAGGGCGTGTTTTGTCTTCAGGTCATTGTCTGTCAAGGAAAAATATAAGAAAGTCGACGCCAAGAAGTTGATACTCAAGCAGGAAAGAGACGAAGCGAAGAGACTTGAGGCTGAAAGAAGGAAAGAAATCAAGGCAGAGAAAAAGGCACTCAGACAGCAGCAGAGGGCTTTGAAAAATGCCGATGTGGAACAAAAAGGGAGGCGGAAATGAAAAAGTTCTTGTTCATATTCTTTCTCTTAATGGCTTGTTCCTGTGTTCAATTGGAACTGAGCCCGGAAGACGATGCTTCCGACCGCACAAAGATTTCCTTCCTGGTGAATTGGGGCGAATTGGATGAGGAGAGTCGTCCTGACTCGACTTTCATCGCTCTAAACAGCATTTCTGAGGAGCTTCACTATCTTTTCGAAACGGATAGCGAAGGGAATTACTTGCCGGATAACCATCACGACAGTTCCGCCTTTTACGGAAGCTATGTGATGCTTGCATACTACTGTGACAAAGATAATTATATCCTTTCCGGGCCTAAGAATTTTCTGTCCGACAAAGCGGTTTCCGTGAGGGATTTCAAGGCCAGGGTGAAAGACCTTCCCGAAGAGGAATTGGAGGAATTCAAGGCCGGGTCAAAATTGGATTTTAATTCCGCCTATCGTTTCATTCGCACTCCGGGGCCGGTTTGGGCGGCTTTTGCGAAGAATGTAGTTTCTGACACGAGGGGGAATCTTTTCTACTTTACGATGGCCCCTCTGCAGCAGACGATAACATTCTCCGTCAAATTGGCACCTGCGGACGGGGTGAGAATACTCTCTGCGATGGCGGAACTTTCCGGAGTGCCGGCCTCCTTCTCTCTCCTTACGGGTGAAGTCAACGAGGAGGACCTTGCAAGAGTCTTTTTTAAGATGAATCCTTCAGATAGTGGCTTTGAGGGCACAGTTGCAGTTCCGGCTGTGCTGCCTTCCGAAAACAACCGCCTCCGCACCGGACCCGGAATACTCCGCCTGAGCATTACTGCGGAAAAAGACGGGGTGAGCCGGATACTCTATCCGGCAATCAATATTGGCGACAAAATTGTCGAATTGTCTCTGCTTGAGACTATTCCGGGCTCTGACGGGAGGCGTATTGCAAAGAGGCAAGTCCTAATGGAGCTTGACGAAAAACTGGAAATAGGCTCCGACAGTTTCAGTGGCACCGGCGGAGATGACGGAGTGACGGATTGGTTCGACAGCGGTGTCATAGATGTAGAGGTTTAAATTAAGAGGTTTTAAATTGGTAAGTGAATAAACTGAAGTTCATATCGCTTTTCGTTCTGGTGTTCGCATCCTGCAACAAATCCTGGCAGGGTGTGACTGACGGGGACTACGACGATTTCAACGGCGGTTCACCGGTTCCGGTGCTCGTTGGAGTCGGGGATTCGGGTTTGTCCTACACCAGGGGAAGCGGTGCGATTGATTCGGAAGACGGTAAGAAGTGGAAGGACGTAAATGTCTATGTTTATGCATTCAACAAAAACGGAGCATCCTTCACATCCACTGCGGCATCCTCCGGGACGGGCTGTCTTATAGACGCTTCCATCGACAATACTAATTCAAGGTCCGGACGCAAGGCATTTTTCGACGGCACAAACGGCTATCTCAGTTGGGCGGATTCCGAGCGGCAGGCCTACTATCCGTCCGGCAGGGAGATATATGATTTCTATGCCTATTACATTGACAATCTGGACATTTCCCAGTCTTCGGTGAAGCGCTACAACGACAAGATCACTATCCCTGTAACCATTGACGGCAGCACGGACCTTATGAGCGGCAAGGCTCCGTTTAGGGAGAGTGTTTTCAACGGCAACTTATATTCCGATTTCGAAAAGGAACTGATTCGCAAATATTCCTTCAGTTCCTACACAGCCCGAAGGAGCATAAATCCGCAACTCGAATTCAAACACCACCTTACAAGACTCAGATTCGAACTCTATCCGGCTTCTGACGGGGCAAACTCGGTGATGGTTAACTCAATAAGCGTGAAATCCAAGACACGGGGAGTCTTTACTGTAGTGAGCAGAAATGATTCGGAACGCGGTGTGGATTTTTCACAGGACGCGAACTATAAACCCCTTTTCCTTGCGGAAGCGGACGGAAGCGCATTGATTCAGGATAAATATCACACGGACTACAACGGCGATTTTTCTCAGGCCCTTTATGAGCGTCCCTCTGTTCAGGTCGGCGGTTCATTGCTTCTGGCTCCGGACACTGAATATGAAGTGAGTCTGGGAATGAAAGAGATTAGGGGACAGTCCTATCAGACGAGTTCCACATTCACCATTCGTTCCTCCGCCGGTTTTGTCGAGGGAAGGCAATATGTCGTGCGTCTGGCGATTTACGGAATGATGGATGTGCGCCCAAGTGTTGAGGTGGAGCCGTGGGGAACGGGAGGAAGCATTATTTTGGACGAAGAAGACAAATACAAATAAACAATATATTAACAACTGTAACACAAATGGTTATGAAAAAGTATCATTTTCTCGCAGCTCTTGCCTTCGTAGCGTTGGCATCCTGCACAAACAAGGTTCAGACAGATTCTCCGGAATTTCAGGATCCTCTCGAAGACGGAACTCCGGTTCCAGTACTCTTCTCAGCAGCTTCTCCGAAAGCATCGGTTGAGGTTAAATCAGTTGGTGCTGTGGACAAACAGTGGAGTGCTCAGGAACTTAAAATCTATGGTTATGACAAGACTGTGACTGACTTTACTCAGGAAGCTTTCATTGAAAACGTTTCTGCAACAGCTCCGGCAGACGGCAACAAAGGCGGCATCCAGGTACTCAACGCCGCTTCACAGAATGAGCCGTTCTACTATGTTACCGGAAAATACTACGATTTCTACGGCTACCACATTGATGACGCTGCTACAGCTGAGCCTGTGAAATCCGAGACTTCAGTTGTCGTTCCTTTCACCATTGACGGTTCACAGGACCTTATGATTGCGAAGGCTGACCAGCAGACCGATATTGACGCAGCAGGCAAGACCAACGAAGTGAGTGCAGAAAGGGCTTACAGTGCTTTCGCGGCTCGTCGCGGTGTTCAGCCGAACCTTCTTTTCAAGCATCAGCTTGCGAGATTCACTTTCGAGATTGTTGCCGGTTCAGAGGCAGGTAGCGACATCTATGTTACTGAGGTTAAGCTTGTTTCAAAATACAAAGGAAATCTTGCAGTAGTGGGACAGAACAGAGGCCTTGTCGATGTTGACGCCGAGACTGCCGAGCTTTCTCTTAAGGAAAAGGGAGCCCAAGGCATGCAGGCTCTTACCGAGGTGAAGCCTGAGGCATACGTTACAGGCGGCCCGGCGAACTACAAGGCAATAGGTGAAAGCCTTATGGTCATCCCGGGCGAGGCAAGCTACAAACTCTATGTCGGAACCCGTCAGGACGGTGTGACCACGCAGATTGCTCCTCAGGAGTGGACTCTTGACATCAACAAGATTGAAGGTGCTCCTCAGGGTGCCACTGCATTTGAGGCAGGCTATTCCTACAAGGTGAAGATTGTAATCTATGGTCTTGAGGAAGTGAAGATTACAGCTGAACTTGAGGATTGGAAAGAAGGCGGTTCAACTGTTCTCGACCCGGATCTGATGTAATTTTTGACCTCCCGGAGGCACTGTCTTCCGGGAAGTCTGAATTGTGAAAAATATGAAGAAATACATTTATATCCTTGCTTTGGCTGCGCTTTCTGTTGTGGGATGCCGCAAGGCTGAATCTGCGGAGGACGAAAATGCCTGGATTCACGACGAGAGTCTGCGGGTTCCTGTGCTTTTCGGCTCTGCAAGCAATGTGGGAGCCACCACCAAGGCCATACAGAACGGGCTTGTCACAGGAAGTGTGATGAAATCTCTCGATGTGGGAGTTGTGGGAGTCGCTGAGAAAAACAGTGACGCCACTCCGGTCCAGTGGGGTGAAGATGTGGACGGAAGCATACTTATCAACAATCTCGGCGTCACCACAACGGCAAACGGCGAAGTGGTCTTCTCTCCGAAGATTTACTATCCGTTCGGAAACAAGTATGCCTATTCTTTTTACAGCTACTATCCCTACAAGAACAGCGAAGGAACTACGGCATCTGTTGTGGACGGCGCATTCAAAATCACCTATCCTCTCGGGAACACTGACATTCTTTGGGCAGGTTCACAGGCTCAGGACTATAACGGAGTTCCGGGCTACAATGCTGCCTACTGTCGTGCCGTGAAGCAGGCCGGGGTCGATTCTCAATACTATCCTAAGCTTCAGTACCGCCATCTCCTGACTGCTCTTGTCTTCAAGGTTGTCGGAAAGGATGCTGATATTGCGAATTACGACGTGAAGGTGACAGGAATGCAGATTACCAATACTCCGACCTCAGCCACTCTCTGCATTGCAGACAGCAAGGGCGTGAATTCCGGTGTGCTCACCGGCAGCGAGGAGTTGGGAAGCATCGGCTTTACCGACCTTAATGTTGTTCCGACGAGTGAGGAGACAGAGTTCTGTACGATTTTGGCGATGCCTGCCGCTAACTACACTGCAGCGATTACGCTGACTGTGGAGGGAGCAAACCGCAGTACCGTCGAACTTCCGCTTGGAAACACTGACGGAAGCACCAGTTATGATGCCGGATACATCTACTATTTCACCGTGACTGTGAACAATCCGCAGGAGGTGACTATTGTGGAAACCGGACTGACTGATTGGGTGCCGGGCGTAAATCCGACTCCTAACGATGAAATTTGACACTTATTTTGTTGCGTTCTTGGCGGTGGCGCTTCTTGCCCTTTGGGGCGGGGAGCGTCACGCCTGTGCGCAGCAGATAGCTGTCAAAACCAATGTGCTGACTGATGCTCTGCTGACTCCGGATTTAGGCTTCGAGATGGTGACCGGAGAGCACAGTTCGCTTTCAATCAATGTTTTAGGACATTGGAAGCCTTATGGGGTGCAGTCAAAACTGATTGCTGTCCAGCCTCAGTTCCGCTGGTGGTTCGGCGGTCGTCCGCTCGCCAGGGAATATGTAGGTTTGGGGGCTGTTTTCACCGGCTACGATATGGCAATAGGGGACCACAGTTACTCCGGACTTGCAGGAGGTTTGGGTATCACCGGAGGATATGTCCTCCAGATAGGAAAGCGTTGGTGCGTAGACTTTTCCGGTGGAGTCGGACTTGTCGCATTCGGGCAGCGAAGAGCCGGTCGTCACGACAATTTCGGCGACCTTGACGCACGGGCACACAACTCCAGGGGCTACAAACTCATACCAATAAATTTGGGCGTCAGTTTCGTATATATCATTAAATAAATCAGACCATAGAGGGTGTATGAAAAAGGGAATGAAATTATTTCTTCTGATGGCTTTGCTTCTTCTTGCGATGATGCCGCTCGGCGCTCAGCAGATGAAGCGTGTCACCGGTCATATACTCGACAAGACCACCGGAAAACCCATTGACCTCAAGCAGGTTGCGGTGATGGTCTATGGTTTTAACACGGTTGCTCAAGCCGAGGATGTCAAGAAGCAGATGGACGGCGATGAAAACACTTTTGTTGTCCCTGATTCCCAGGCATTTCCCGACGATAACGGCTACTACGAAATCTCAATTCCGGAGACCGGCGCACTCATCTTCAAGGCGGATATGAAACCGGCGGTTCTTGAGAAAGTGAATTTCCGGCTCGAAATAAATGTCAGGATTGAGATGGGCAACTACATCAAGACAAGTACGATTACGGCTGTTCGTGACCAGGTGGGCGTGCTTGACCCTCAGGGTGATATCGAGGGAAACTACCTCAAGGCCCGGAGCACGATTTCGCTTCCGGAAAACAGTGGGAAGACCAATGCGAGGATGATAGTCCAGCCTGTTCTGATTGACGGGGCGACGAAAGACACTCTCCGTTACCTGAAACCTATGGTTATGGACGGAAAGGAATATCACCTGACTCAGCTCCGGCGGATGAATTATGATTATTCTCTCGACCCGCTGAGCAACTATCTTTCGCCGGACACTCTCTCCGCCGATGCCCAGATTATCAACTGGGCCGACACCATTTATCTCGAGAATCCGTCCCGAAACTATCAGGTGAAGGGAATAATCCTCCTCGAAGACTACAATCTTCCATATTTCCGCAAAGACTATTTTCTCGCTTCATCCAGACTTCGCCGTCCATTGCGTTTTCTGGAGTATTCGATGGACCCGTATATGCTTGACCCTGAACAATATCGCGAACGGGCAAAACGGGAGAAACGGAATACTGCGGGAAATATGTCCTTGAATTTCAAGGTCGGGAAGGCTCAACTTGCGGAAGATGACATTGTGGGGCGTGCGCAGATTGATTCAATCAAAACGGTCCTTTTGGACATCATCCACGGCGAAGGTTCCCAACTAAAGGAGTTTCACATCACGGGAATCGCCTCTCCGGACGGACCTTATGCGGGAAATGTGAATCTCGCAAAAAAGAGAATGGAATATGCTCTGAATCAGATTGTTTCGGTGCTGCCGAAGACGGTGAGAGACAGGGTGTATATGACAACAACTGCTTCAGTGGCTCCTTGGACCGCTGTGGCTGAACTGCTTGAGGCAGACTCGCTTATGACTCAAGCAAAGGCAATCAGGGACATTGTTGCGGCAAATCCCGGTACTCCGGACAGACAGTGGGGAAAAATCCGTGCGCTGCCGTATTACCGGAGTCTTATTGTCAATTACCTGCCCCGCTTGCGTTCAGTACGCTATCAATATGGTTATGAGATATTCCGTGAACTGACGCCGGATGAGATTATGGAACGTTGGCGCTCGGATGAGGACTATCGAAGCGGCCGGAAGAAGTTTGCGCTTTATGAGTATTGGCATCTTTTCCAACTGGTCAAGGATAAGGATGAACTGGAAAAACTCTACCGGCGGGCTTACGACGAATCAATTGAGGCTAATGGACGGCCGTGGATTCTGGCAGCGAACTCTCTCGCGGCATCTTACATTGCAAGGGGGGTGGCGGACACCACACTTCTGAGTGGATTTATTGACCTTCGGACTCCGGCGGTGGATTTCCGCCTGATGAGACTCGACGGCAATGGCTATGACATCGTCAATCCGGAAGCTGTCATTGCCAATCAGATGATTATGTATGTCTTGTCCAACGATTTCCGCAAGGCGGGACAGCTCACCAACATACTCCCTTCCAATGAGAAGAACCGTCTTGTGAGAGCTTTTGCCCTTTGTCTTGGCGGTTACTACAAGGGGGGAAACACCCCTGAGCAGAGAAGCCGTGCGCGGGAGGTTTTCGAGACGGTTTCAGAAAGTTCGCCGCTTAACAGGGTTGTGCTGGCTCTTGCGATGAACACGAAGACTTATGATGCTGTTGCTGAGGAGGCGATGGCGGATCTGCCTCCGGATTCAGCGCTTACAGACTATCTTTGGGCTGTAATTTATGGCCGGAAAGGGGCGAGAAGCCACGATTTTATGGATGATATGGCTTCGGAGGACTATCTTCTTTCCTGCTTCCGAAAAGATGCGTCTTTTGTGGATATTGCCGCAGGGGATGGGGATATTGTTGAGACTATAATGAAAAGTGCACGGGACAGATATGAAAATGGGGAATAAACATTTTATTTGTTTTGCGTTTTTTGCGCTATCTCTCTTTCTGACACCTCTTTCTTTGCCGGCGCAGGAAGTGGTGGCGGATACATCGAGTTTCAATGCGTTGGAATTCAGTATGCAGAAGCGCTACCGTCCTGAGAATGAGCCTTTTGTCTCAGAACGCTTTTTGGACAACACATTTCTGCGATTGAGCGTGGGGTCTTGCGGGCTGTTCCCCAATTCCGTATCAAGCTATTCTCAAGGACCTGTCGCGTCGGTTTATATCGGGAAGATGTTCGGCCCTTTGAACTCCGTCAGCGTTGGAGCATCTGTGTCAGAGTTCCGGCGTAATGTGGACGGAGTGAGAATCTGGAGAGGAGGAGTCGGCTTTTCGCACAGTTTCAACTTCAGTTCATACTTTTATGGCTATTCCCCGTCGAGAATACTCAGTATCTCGACTCTTGAGGGGGCGGAGCTCGGGCTTGTCCGCGCAAAAGGGGAGTATGAGGCGGCGATGCTCCTTAATGTCGGGCTGGATATGAGGGCTCAGATAGCAAGGGAAATCGAACTTTTTTTCGCTCCGAAAATACTTTTCGGAAATGACGGTCTCGACAAATATTCGTCTCCACAGAATTGCCATTTCGGCTATGGTTTCGATTTTGGAATTCTCGCCCATTTCAACCGTCATAGGGAAGACAGCGGCGAAAAGGAGAGTTTTTCTTCTTGGTTTGCAAAGGATGCGTTCATTTCATTTTCCGGCGGTGCCCAGTTTCAGATTTCTGAACTTGTAGGCAAAACAGCCGGCTATCTGCCATCGACAAGGGAAAGTGCGGCTCTGTCATACGGACGCCGACTTAGCGGTCCTCTATCTCTCAGATTGTCAGCTTTTTACGGACGAGACATTTGGAAACGCTTCAATGACGGCAGAAGTCTCAACTGTTGCTACGGGGGAGGGCGTGCGGAACTTATGTTTGACCCCCTTCATTGGTGGAAAAGAAGCCGTCCAGTCTTTTCTCTTCCGATTCTCCTCGGGCCGGAAGCCGGCTTGCTCTGGAAACCGGACGAGGGTTACACCATCCGCAGAATCTATCTGGGTCTGACCGGGGGGCTCCAGATGCGTTTCAACATTGCACGGCATTTCGGACTCTTCATTGAACCGAGGATGTCTCTTGTCCCATATTCCTGGAAAACACGCAGCGGCAATGTCCTGGTTTCTTCAATGACCACTTGGTACGACACACTTTTCTCCCTCCAACTCGGAGTGAACATCCCGCTGTAGCTGCAACACATAATTTAAATCTTTATGACGAAATTTCTCTCAGTTCTTAATTCGGCAGTTCTTCTGCTTTGCGGAACTTCTCTTTTGAATGCTCAGGAACAAGACTCCCGTTCCCGAACATACATTTCTCCTACGCGAGTCGTATGGCAGAGTGATGCCGGAGTGCGGCTTTCCGATGTCCTGCTCAAACCGGGCAACGGACAAGCCTACTGCAACAACGACACCCCGGAATCTTATTGCGTAATGACATCCGCAGGGGGAGTGCAACCCGCTGTCCTTCTTGACTTTGGAAAAGAATTGCATGGCGGCCTTCAACTTGTCACCGGACCAATCGGAAATCCAGTTCAAGTGCGTGTGCGCTATGGCGAGTCGGCAAGCGAGGCAATGTCCGACGTTGGCGGCAAGGGGGGAGCAACAAACGACCACTCAATACGCGATCAGATTGTTTTACTTCCGATGATGGGCACGGTGGAAATCGGAAATTCCGGATTCCGCTTCGTGCGCATAGACCTCGTTGATAATGACAGGGAACTGAAACTCAAAGAAGTCAGGGCCATTTCAATAATGCGTGACATCGAATATGTCGGTTCTTTTCGCTGCAGTGACGAACGCCTGAACCGGATTTGGGAGACTGGAGCCTACACAGTGCATTTGTGTATGCAGAATTTTCTCATCGAGGGCATAAAACGCGACAGACTTGTATGGATGGGAGATTCCTATCCTATGGTTATGACAATCGCGACTGTATTTGGCTACAATGAGGTGGTTCCCAAAACACTTGACTGGATGCGCGAAATAACTCCGCTTCCCAATTGGATGAACGGGTTTTCAGCTACTTACTCAATATGGTGGATGCTTTGTTGTTACGACTGGTACATCCACACCGGCAATTTGGGCAATCTTATGGAGTCGAAAGGATACATCACGAAACTGCTGCATTTGCTCATCTCCAAGATTTCTCCAGATGGACGTGAGCACTTGAACGGTCCACGTTTCCTCGACTGGCCGACCGAAGGTAATGAAACGGCAAAGAATGTCGGAATCCAGGCCCTGATGGTTCTTGCAATGCAGTGTGGACAGAATTTGGGAATCATATTCAATGACCCGCAACTCCGGAAGGACTGCGCTGATGCAGAGAAGCTGCTCACTAAGCCTGCGAAAAAACTCTACACCGAGTTTCTCAAGTCCGGAGTTGCAGCGGACGCACCGGGTTCAAAGCAGGCTGCGGCTCTTATGACCCTCGCCGGGCTTACAAATGCGAAGAAAGCTGACAAGGATATCCTTTCCTTCAATCGAGGTCATGGTTTCTCAACCTTCTATGGATATCTGATGCTTGAGGCGATGGCCTGTGCCGGTGACTATCAGGGGGCGCTTGACATTATCCGCAGCTATTGGGGCGCGATGCTCGACCTTGGTGCCACGACATTCTGGGAAGACTTCAACCTCGACTGGCTTCCGAATGCTGCCGGCATAGATGAACTCGTCCCGGAGGGTAAAAAGGATATTCACGGTGATTATGGCGCTTACTGCTATCAAGGTTTCCGCCATAGTCTCTGTCACGGTTGGGCGTCCGGCCCGACAGCCTGGCTGAGCCGACATATCCTCGGCATCGAAATCCTTGAGCCGGGCTGCAAGAAACTTCGTGTAGTCCCTCATCTGGGCGATCTCGACTGGGCTGAAGGAACTTTCCCAACCCCATACGGCCCGGTTCGCGTCCGTCACGAAAGGCAAGCGGACGGTAGCATACACACGGATGTTTCTGTCCCGGATGGTGTTGAACTTGTTCAGTGAGTTTTCGGAACTCGCTGTGCTCAGAACTCCAGCAGGGCGGTAACGGGGTAGTGGTCGGAGATGTAGGGAACGGCGGCGTAGCTGTCTGTTACTGTGCGGAAACTTAGGCATTTGGAGAAGCCGCTGTAGTAGATGTAATCGATTGTGAGGCCGTCAGTTGTTGCGAGGTCGATGAACTGGTCGCCGACTGCGGCTTTTTTCAGAGGCTTCCCGAAGGCGTTGAATGACGGCGTGTCATCTGTGACTTGGGCCGTCTCTCTTGCGCTTGACATAATTTGGTTGAGTTCGGAGAGGACGGAATCTGAAGGGAGGACATTGAAATCACCGGTCAGCACCATCGGATAGCCGTCGGGATTGATGCTCCCGATTCTGTCCACAATCAGTTTCAGACCGTTTTTCTCGGCAAGTCTTCCACGGTGGTCGAGATGGGTGTTTACATAGTAGAACTTTCTCTGACCTGTTTTCATCAGTGCCCAAGTGGCAGTTCTGCGGCAGGCGGCATCCCATCCGAACGACGGAATTTCCGGAGTCTCGGACAGCCAGAATGTGCCCCATTCGAGAAGTTCAATTTTTCTCTTATTATAGAAAATCATCATCCTTTCGCCTTCTTCCTTTCCGTCGTCCCGTCCGACTCCCACGCCCTCATAATCCGGACAATTCTCCCTGATATAGTCGGACTGGAAACCGAAAGCCTCCTGCAGCCCCATAATATCAGGCTTTATGTCCTCAATCATCGCTATTGTCGCTTCCTTTCTGTTATCCCACGAATTCTCGCCGTCGTCCGCCACACCCATCCGGATGTTGAACGAAACGACTCTCAACTGTTCGGCGGCAGGACTGCAGGAAAGGATGCTCAGCGCCGCAAAGATTAGTGCGAATAATGTGATTCTGACTCTTTTCATGATATATTCAAATCTATAGTTCGTAGATAAAGAGACACAAAAATAACAATTATTTCGCAACTGAAGTTTAATAGCGTATTGCTCCCGATATATATCGTTTTAGAGTGGTTGATGATTGATTTTAATGGAGATTGTTCATAAATTTGGCTTTCAGATAAAACTTGAATTATGAGACAGGCAGTTTTGATTGGACCGGAACATATTGAATTCCGGGAAGTTCCGTCTCCGGAGGCAAAGGACCTCGGGGCGCATCAGGTGCTGGCGAAAATAAAGCGGATTGGTATATGCGGAAGCGAAATCCACTCCTGGCACGGGAATCATCCGGCGACTTTCTATCCTGTGGTTCAAGGGCACGAATACTCTGCCGAAGTCGTTGCCATCGGCCCTGAAGTCGGAGTCTGTGCACCGGGAGACAGGATAACAGCGCGCCCTCAACTGGTCTGCGGGAAATGCGGACCTTGTCGTAGGGGGCAGTACAATGTCTGCGAAAATCTGCGAGTCCAGGCTTTTCAGGCGGATGGCGCAGCGCAGGATTATTTTGTAATCGATGATGACAGAGTCGTGCGTTTGCCCGATGATATGCCTTGGGAATACGGTGCAATGGTCGAACCTGCGGCAGTGGGGGCGCACGCCGCTGCAAGAGCCGGGGATTTGAGGGGTAAGAATGTGGTGGTTTCCGGAGCCGGAACCATAGGCAACCTTGTCGCTCAGGCAGTGATTGCTTCCGGGGCAAAGCGGGTGCTTATCACCGATGTGAGTGACTACAGGCTTGAAATCGCCCGTCGCTGTGGCATTGCCGAAACCTTGAATGTCCTCCACACTCCATTGAAAGACGCCGTCAGGGAGGTTTTTGCCGATGAGGGGTTTCAAGTCTGTTTCGAGGTCGCCGGAGTGGAAAGCAGCCTGCGCTCTCTGATGGAATCTGTAGAAAAGGGAGGAACTGTCGTGGTCGTCGCGGTTTTCGGTGAGGACCCGCGGCTGAGTATGTTCCATCTTGGGGAACACGAATTGAATCTTGTCGGGACTATGATGTACCGTCACGAGGATTATCTTCTGACAGTGAAGAATATCGCCGATGGCTCAATCAAACTTGACGCTCTGATTTCCAATATCTTCCCATTTGAAAAATATGCTCAGGCATATAAATTCATTGACGAAAGCCGTGGAAAATCGATGAAGGTCATAATTGATCTCGATGCCTCGGATTCAAATTGATGTTAAACATAATCACCGACATATCAGGGAAATACAAATAAAACTATGGCAATTGTTGACTGGCTTATCGTCGCCCTTTTTCTATGCACACTCATATTGATAGGTTATTTCTTTTCGAAGAAAAACCGAAATATTGAAGATTATTTCGTTGCCGGACGCTCTATGCCCGGTTGGCTCGTGGCAATTGCTGCGACCGGGACGTCCATCAGCGCGGGAACTTTTGTCGGCTCTCCCGAACTGGGTTTCAATACCAATCTGACCTATATAATGAACCTAGTCGGAGCGATATGCGGGGGACTGCTTGTGGCAGCGTTCATACTTCCAAGGCTCTATAACGCAAGGACAATCACCATCTACGGCTTCATCGGTGAGCGTTTCGGAGAGACTTCCAAGCGGGCGACTTCGGTGATGTTCCTGCTCGGTCAGCTCTTCACCTCCGGCAGTCGTCTGTTCATAGCGGCGATAGCCATAAGCGTAATAGTTTTCGGCAATATCCAGTTCCAGTTTATGGTGTGGAGCATAGTCATACTCGGAATAGTTTCGACTTTCTACACTATGATGGGCGGAATCAAAGGTCTGCTCTACATAGATACCTTTCAGACCCTGCTGATGATATTCACCGGCATACTCGCCCTTGTCCTCGTGGCCTGTGACCTGAATTCCGTTGATTTCACTCAGTTGTGGCATCTGCTGACCGACGGGGGTATGGTCAAGAATCCGGCTGTGGAGGGAGTTGTGCCCGGTATTGCGGCTGACGGGCAGCTTACAGGTTGGAGCCGGGGGAGCAAACTTGAAATGTTTGACCCGAGTATAGATTTCAGCAAACCCTATACTATAATAGGAGGACTTATTGGCGTCACAATATTTCGTGTTGCGCAGTTTTCCACTGACCACGAATTCGTCCAGCGGCAGCTCGCCTGCAAGGACGTGAAAAAAGCCGGACGTTCACTGGTAGCCTCCCAGTTGATTACCCTCCCGACAGTTCTCATCTTTCTCGGAATCGGCTTGCTTCTTTATGTGAAATACATCACTGACCCTTCCGCGGATGGCGCTTTGAGCGAAGGATTTTTCAGCGACGCCCGCGACATTTTCCCGCAATACATCAAAAACCACATTCCCGTAGGAGTGCGTGGACTGATGATTACAGGGCTGCTCGCCGCTGCACTTTCGAGTTTCAATTCAGCGATTAACTCGATGGCGTCAAGTTTCGTCTCCGACCTTTATCTCCCGATTCGGGAACAGCGCCGCGGAACCGGGGTTTCGGATTCACAGCAGATGGCATCCTCCCGTTGGGTGGTGGCTCTGATGGGCACAATGCTGACACTTTTCGCTATACTCACCTGCGTGATGCAGCAAAGCAGCGGACTCAATCTCGTGGATTTCGCAACCGGAGTTATGTGCTTTGCCTATGTCGGTATGCTTGGTGTTTTCTTGACAGCCATCTTCACCAAAAGGGGAAATACGGCGAGTGTGCTTTCGGCTTTGATTGTCGGGCTTATAATCGTGATTCCATTGATGTTTCAGAAATCATTTTTCGGGCACAACTACATTGCGTGGACATGGTGGTGTCCTTTGGGGGCTGTTGTGACCACTGCCATTTGTCTTCTCGGTAAGCCCGCTAAGGGGAGTGCGGCCGAACTTCGTTAAATTTTACTAAAGCATTCATTTAGTAACCAGGTTTTGGATATTTCGTGTCGGAAAATTTTTATTTTCCGGCACGTTTTCGTCTTATTATCGTTGATGTAAATCGTTATACATAAATTTGTTTTGTGTTTAGTAAAACCGAATTCATATATTTGCGCATACAAACCGGCAAAGCTTTTTCGGGCTTGTTTCAGAAGCCGGTGGACAGAAACTAAAAGGCGAAAATATGAAAAAACGTCTGATTTCATCTGGAGTGACAATTGCCGATGTGGCTGAGGCTGCCGGTGTGTCCGTGTCTCTGGTTTCGTTTGTGCTGAACGCAAAGAGAGGGCCTGACGGGGAGTATATGTGTTCTGCATCAAGGGCTACAGCAGAAAAAATCGTCGAAACCGCTACAAGACTCGGCTACCATAAGAATATGTCGGCGTCCGCTCTGCGCACGGGTTACAGCAAGACACTCGGCATAGTTGTCGCAGACATCTCCAACTCCTTTTTCGGAGATATATGCAGAAATATCGAGAACCTTTCTTCGCAGGAGGGCTATCTTTCGCTCTTTGGCAGTTCCGACGACAATCCGGAGAAAATGTGTCAGATAGTCCGGAAATTCATTTCTTCCGGAGTTGACGGACTGATTGTCGCTCCTTGCGCGCATACGGAGAAGGAGATTTCTAAAATCGCAAGAAATTCGGTTCCGGTCGTATTGATAGATCGCGACCTTCCGCTGGCACAGGGAGTGGGACGGGTTATGCTCGACAATGAGTCGGCCGGAAGGCAGGCCACCCGGCATTTGATAGACAACGGCTACAAGAAGATAGAGATGGTCAGATACCGCACGGACATCCCGACCATACTCCAGCGTTTCTCCGGCTACCGTCATGAAATGGAGGATAACGCTCTTGGAATGTATGTCAGGGACAATATCGTCAATGCCGAGACCATAAGAGAGGAGGTGACCGATGTCATCAAGGACGCACGCGAACGCGGTACGGAAGCCTTGATTTTCCCTTCCAATATGCTGACAGTCGAGGGGATCGCGGCAATCGTTGATCTCGGCTACAAGATTCCAGACGACATAGCAGTTGTCGGTTTTGACCAGGAAGACCACGCCGGGGTGTATAATCCCAAATTGAGCTATGTCTATCAGCCTACGAGACTTGTGGCCAAACATTCATTTGAAATGCTCCATTCGATGATTACCGGAGAAGAGGAACCGAAGTTCAAGATGCTCGACCCGAAATTTGTGATAGGTCTGTCCTCTTCGTCTCCAAGGGGGCGCAGGACGGATTCCATACTGCTTTGCGGTTCTTCTTTCGACAATCTCGGCGGATGGATTTCAGATTCCCAGTTTATGGACCAGATGGGTTCGAGTTGCCTTCTGGCGCACGGGTTGGGCGTGCCTGTCTCAGATGCCTCCACATCTTTTAGAGTGGAGGTTGATGGGGATTACAACATCTTTGTCCGGACTCGCAACTGGACAGCGGCCTGGTCGGACAAACCTACTCCAGGCATCTTCTCAGTTTCTGTTGACGGCCAAATCATCGACTGCGTTTTTGGCGGAGGTTCTTCCGAATGGCATTGGCAGCACGGAGGCAAACTACATCTTGAACGTGGCGGTCACAGTCTCTCGGTTCACGATTTGACCGGATTTGACGGTCGTTTCGACTCTATCCTGCTTACACTCGGACACGGCGCCCCGGTCGAGGACATCGCAAGTCTGAGGAATCAGCTTCTCGGTCTGCCTGTCTTGCCGGAAGACAGGGGCAGTTTTGATTTTGTTGTCGTAGGAGGCGGAGTTTCCGGGATGTGTGCGGCCCTTTCAGCTGCCAGGTTGGGGCTGAAAGTCGCTCTGATTCAAGACCGCAAGATTCTTGGCGGAAACAATTCCTCGGAAGTCCGCGTGGGGCTCGGTGGCCGTATAAACATAGGCCCATACCCTTCACTTGGCTATCTTCTCAACGAATTTGCTCCCTCCCGCAAGGGTAATGCCCGTCCTGCAGAAATTTATGAGGATGAAAAGAAGATGGACATCATCCTGAGGGAAAAGAACATAAGTCTCTTTATGGGCTATCGGGTCACTGATGTTGACAAAAAGGATTCCGACAGAATCCGGAGCGTCGTGGCGACCAATGTGGATGATTACCGCAGAATTCGCATTTCCGGGCATTATTTCGCTGACTGTACGGGCGACGCGGTTCTTGCCTCGCTCGCCGGGGCTGAGTGCGTGATGGGACGCGAGGCCAAGTCCAAATATGGAGAGCCGTCTGCACCGGATATTGCCGACGGAGTCACTCTTGGGGCTTCAGTGCAGTGGTATTCAGAGGAGATAGGGAATGAAACGGCCTTTCCTGACATTGATTGGGGACTTGATATTGATGAGGAAAGTGCCCAAAGAGTCCACAGAGGACAGTGGTATTGGGAGGTCGGTATGAATGACGATCAGATACGGGACTGCGAGAAAATCCGAGATTATGGAATGTATGTGGCCTACTCTAACTGGGCATATCTGAAAAACCGTTCTCCGTTCAAGGAGGAGTATGCTCATTCTGAACTGAAGTGGCTGTCCTATTACGCCGGAAAGCGTGAGAGCCGCAGGATTATGGGAGAGTTTGTGCTGACTGAAAATGATTTGCGGAATTTTGTTATGTATGATGACGGATGTGTGGCGACGTCTTGGTACATTGACAATCACGAGCCTGATCCTGATAACGCCTGCCGCTATCGCGACCCTTGGCTGAGCCGTGGATGTCTTACTCCTTTGGGATTCTATCCATTGCCGTTCCGTTGCTTATACAGCAAGGATGTAAAAAACCTGTTCATGGCCGGGAGAAACATTTCTGTGAGCCACATTGCACTTGGCACGACAAGGGTTATGCGTACCTGCGCTATGATGGGTGAGGTTGTCGGGATGGCGTGTGCGGTCTGCCTTGAGTTTGGGGTAGATCCAAATGAGATTTATTCGAAGCATTTTGATCGCCTCCGTGAACTGATGAATAAGGGAACGGGTGATCCGAACAGGCCATACACTCAGATATATACTTTGATTGATACAACGGCTGAACGCCGGGAGGACTGCTAATAGATATGGACTATAAGTTTTTGATATCTGTACTGCTGACTTTTTTCGTATGCTCCTGCGAAGAGAGAGCATTGCCTGCGTACCTTGATGTCTCGAAACCTGTTGAGGATAGAGTTGAGGATGCGCTCTCCCGTATGACAATGGAAGAAAAAGTGGCAGTGCTCCATGCGCAGGCCCGTTTCTGTTCTCCCGGTGTTCCGCGTCTTGGCATACCGGAACTGTGGTTTACGGACGGACCGCACGGAATCCGTGCAGAGGTACAATGGGATAATTGGACTTCGGCCGGCTGGACAAGCGATTCCTGCACAGCCTATCCGGCGCTCACGGCGCTTGCCGCCACATTCGACCCGGCTCTCGCCTATGACTATGGTGTGGCGATAGGGGAGGAAGCTCGCTATCGGAATAAGGATGTACTGCTTGGTCCCGGCTGCAACATTTGCCGTACACCTCTATGTGGACGGAATTTTGAGTATATGGGGGAGGATCCTGCCCTCGCCTCTGCGATGGTCGTTCCTTATGTCAAGGGCGTTCAGAAGCAAGGTGTGGCCGCGTGCGTAAAGCATTTTGCGCTCAACAATCAAGAACTGCACCGCCACACCACAAACGTGATTGTCAGCGACAGGGCTTTGAACGAGATTTATTTGCCGGCTTTCCGCGCTGCCGTGGAGGAAGGCGGCGCCTGGGCGATGATGGGTGCCTACAATCTCTTCGATAACGAGCACTGCTGCCACAACTCCCGTCTTTCCAGGATTCTTAAGGAAGAGTGGAATTTTGACGGAGTTCTCATAAGTGACTGGGGAGGAACACACGATACGGAACAGGCCATCATCAACGGTCTTGATATGGAATTCGGGACTTGGACGGACGGATTGATGGTGGGGAAAGGAAACGCCTATGACAAGTTTCACCTTGCACAACCATATCTTGAACGGCTCAGAAGCGGGGAGGCCTCGGAGGATGTGCTGGACGGGAAAGTCAGAAGGGTTCTCCGCCTGATGATGCGGACCTGTATGTCGGGGAATCGCGGATGGGGCCGCTTCACCTGTCCCGAGCACTCTGAGACGGCGCGTAGGATTGGCGCTGAGAGCATAGTCCTGCTCAAGAATGAGGGAAACCTGTTGCCTCTTCATCACCGAAGGATTCTTGTGGTGGGGGAGAATGCCGTCCGAAAGATGACTGTGGGCGGTGGAAGTTCGTCTCTCAAGACAAAGTATGAAGTGAGTCCTCTTGACGGACTTCGTGCAGCCTTGCCGGATGCCGAAATAGTATATGTCCCCGGCTATTCGTCTTCTGCTTCTATAGATGAAAGAGACGCATTGGATGCGGCGACAAAGGCGGATGTTGTTGTGTTTTTTGGAGGACTGAACAAGGATAAGTACAATGATGCCGAGAGTTATGACAGAGAAGACTGGCATCTGCCGTATGGGCAGGATTCCCTTATCCTGAAGCTCGCAGCCGTGAATCCTTCCCTTGTTGTTGTTAACATCTCCGGCAACCCTGTCGCAATGCCGTGGGCGGAGTATGTCCCTGCCATAGTTCAGGGATGGTATCTCGGAAGCGAGGCGGGAAACAGCCTTGCGGATGTCTTGACCGGCCGTGTAAATCCTTCAGGACGGCTTCCGTTCACTATTCCGGTGAGACTTGAGGACGGTCCGCTTAGGGATGTGTCTCAATATCCGGGAATCCCGCGCGGCGATGCCTCCGACAAAAACACAATCTGGGACGAGACCTATTCGGAAGACCTTTATGTCGGCTACAGATGGTATGAAAAGAATGGAATTGAACCGTTGTTCCCATTCGGACACGGCTTGAGCTACACATCCTTTGAATATGGCAGACCGAGGATTTCAGGGACGGAATTGAGATTTTCAGTCACAAACTCCGGACAACTTGCCGGGGCGGAGGTCGTTCAGGTTTATGTCGGTCTTCCGGGAAATGACCGTCCGGTCAAGGAACTGAAAGCTTTCAGAAAAGTCTTCATCGAAGCGGGAGAGACCATTGATGTTTCAATGAAGATTGATGCAGAGAAACTTAGACAATACGATGACGGCTGGATTTTGCCGCGAGGAGAATACAAAGTTTTCATTGGGTCATCGTCTACTGACATAAGATATTCAACAACCATTAAACTTTAGTTATAATGAAAAGAATGACACTACTCTTGTTTTGCGCTGCGTTGCTCCTATGCTCTTGCGTGCGGGAGAGCGAACCCGACAGCAATGTCAAGGCTGTTGTGAAACTCTCAGTCAGCGATATCCTCTCTTCTTCTGCGACAATCACAGTCGAGAGTAGACAGGAAGATGTCACCGGCTATCTTTTGCTGCCACCTCAGAAATATGACGATGTCGCGCCCTATCTCTCTATGGACGCTATCGAAAAATTGGCAATTATAAAGGATAAGGCTCAAAGGCAGGAAAATCTGACTCCGTTGCGAGTTCAAGGTCTGAAACCCCGGAACAAGTACTTCGTCGGGGTTGTGGGCGTCGATTCCGGAGGCGAGATCATCACAGCGCCGGTCTTCACCACATTCGAGACCGTAACGCTCAATACGGCCCTTTCCACTGTATATGAGGGGCGTACTCCTGAAAGAAAATACGCTTTCAAGGCGAAGCTGTCTCCGGATCCTTCCACTGTGAAATTCAAATATGTATTTGACGGAAAGTATGTTGCCTCCACGGCTGCGGAATTGCGAGAACTTCTCTTGAGCTCTTCTCCGGATGTGAAGACCGCCACAGAGGCTGTCGAAGTCGGAATTGAGTCGGAGACCAAGAAGGTGATGCTTGCCGCCCTGCCTTTTGATTTGGACGGGAATGAAGGACAACTCTCCTCACTGCTGTCTGCGGGGGATATGACCCTTGTCACTGTGGATATTGACGGAGTGCAGACCCTTGAGTCCACAGAGGAAGACGACAATGTCTATGAGGGTATAGTGAATGTGCCTTCAACAGCCGAATTTACAGTGACTATAAGCGGCGAGCAATATGGCTTCTTGTCTTGGTCCGGAGTCGGAGGCGTGGGCAGTTTCACAGAGAAATACAATATCGCCTATCCTCCGGTTGGCCTGAATGCCGCTCAGAACGGCACCCGTCCTCTTTCCTATTCAGTTTCCAAATCCATAGGACGAATGGCGAAGATTTCAGACGGCGGCAACAAATTCTGGATTTCATTGGGAGCTCCGGCTAAATTATTTGTCCGCATAGATCTTGGCAATGCCGACGGCATTCCTCGCTATTATTTCCGTCTTCCAGATGAGGAAAATGTGATTCTTTATGAGTCTTTCGACCTTTTTGCCTATTCCGGGGATTATATGAAACCGGCTAACGGCTGCGCTGTTCCGCTTGCGCTTGATAAGGTTGACGGCACCGAGCCGGGTACTATGCAGGCATGGAATCTGACCAATGCCCAGGGCGCAAATAAAAACGAGGTCGGTTATGAAAAGGCCTGGTTCGACTATCCTGAACAGTCGCACGGAAAAGTTCTCGCTCCTGAGGCTTATATCCGTAACCGCGACCTGTCCGGCTGGAAAATACTAAATGGCGGAGAACGAGTCGGAGCGTTGCAGCTTTCCGTTTCCGGCACGAATACATTCGGACAGCTTGAAACTCCGGAACTTTCATCTTTGACAGAGAGTACTAATCTCAAACTTGAGCTCGATTTGGCGAGGTTCTCCGGAGCATCCAAAAACCGCATCGCAGTTCGAGTGGCGGGCGGCGGCAGTTTTAGCCGTGGTGAGGTCACGGTGGACGGAAAGAGCAAAAAGACTCTGACTGTCTCCGGAAATGAATTTCTTGTAGGCTACGAAGGTGATGTCTGTCCTCCGACTGTTGCCAACGGCACTGTGGACAAACCTGTTTCCCATTTTGTTTTTGACATTTCCGGTGCAGTATCAACGACAAAAATCGTCATCGACACCTCTGTGGATGCCAATGAGAAGGGTGACAATGCCAATGCGTCGCGTTGTTTCGTCTTTGAACTGAAACTCAGCAAATTATAAAAAATGAAGGCTATGAAAAAGTTGATTTATATGGTTTTGGTCTTGAGTCTGATTCCTCTGGGACTTCGTTCTCAAGACAAATACACCGGGCGGGTTCTTGCGAGCGACAATACTCCGGTAGTGGGTGCTGCCGTGATTATCGAGGGAACGACTGACGGAGTCGCCACCGATGTGGACGGAAAATATGAGATTAGGGCTTTACCGGGGCAGAAACTGCTTGTCTCTTGCATAGGCTTTTCTGATGCCCGCAAGACTTTGGGGACGCAGACCGTCGTAGATTTCGTGCTTGAGGAAGACACGACCTTCCTCGAAGAAGTGGTGGTGGTCGGCTACGATGTCCAGAAAAAAGTGAATCTCACCGGTTCGGTCTCATCCCTCTCCGCAGGACAAATCGAGACTCGGCCTGTTGCTACGGCAGCAAATGCTCTTCAAGGTCTGGCGGCCGGAGTCACGGTCACGAACCAGTCCGGCAATCCGGGTTCTCCGGGGAGTTCAATCCGTGTCCGTGGTATCGGAACATTCGGAGGTTCAAGCGCTTCGCCTCTCGTGCTCGTTGACGGAGTGCAGGGCAGCATTGACGATGTGGACCCTTCCCAGATTGATAAAATTTCTGTTCTGAAAGATGCTGCATCATCCTCAATCTACGGCTCAAGAGCAGCCAACGGTGTGATACTCATAACAACCAAGCGCGCTCCGAAAGACCGTTTCTCTTTGAGTTACAGAGGTTATGCCGGTTGGTCATCCCCGACCGACATCCCGAAACTCGTAGGCGCGGAGGATTATATGCGCCTGAGCCGTGAAGCTTCACTCAATGATGGAGATACCCCTTTGTATTCCGAAGAATACATCGCAAGATATATGGACAACCATCGCGTGGACCCGGATTCATATCCTATAACCAAATGGCAGGAGAAAGTTCTCAACGGAAACGGATTCACCCACAGCCACGCGCTTTCTTTCAATGCCGCATCGGGTAAAATACGCAATAACGCATCCTTCGGCTATCTCAATCAGAACGGTATCATCAAACGTCAGAACTATTCCCGTTTCACTCTTCGCGACAATATGACAATCGACGTGAACGAGCGTCTCAACGTAAAATTTGATTTTGCGACGAATTTCGGACGGCGTAATGCTGTTCCTCTTGCCGCGAGCCTTTTCAATATGATGAATACCCGTGACCCTCTGATTCTCACGCAGTGGTCCAGCGGTGACTATGCTCCGATGACCGGGGGCTCTACGAATATCCTTCCGGTGACAGACGGTGAGGGCGGACAAAAGAGAGTGGACAATCTCAGGATAAACGGTGCCGTTTCGCTGAGCTGGTCTCCGTGGAAATGGCTGACTCTGGAGGGAAAAATCGCTCCTCGTCTGGCTGTGTCACACACCCACCTTTTTGAGGACGTGATTCAGTATGCCTCAGATGCTTACGGTTCGCAGTCTCCTGTGAAGAGCCGTCTGTATAATGAACTGACGGAGTCCCAGACGCAGAACTTCTATATGACTTACCAGGGCACGGCTTCCTTCCATCAGAAATTCGCTGATGCGCACGAGATGAAAGTCCTTTTGGGAGTTTCGCGTGAGACTATGAGCCAGAGGTATTATTCGGCTTCGAGGCAGAGTCTTCCATATCCCGACTATCCCGTGCTTAATGTAGGTGCCGAGGATGAGACGATGTCCAATGCCGGCACAAGGTCGGAATGGGCTCTCCAGTCATTCTTCGGAAGGGTTAATTACAATTATAAGGAGAGATATCTCATTGAAGGAAATATCCGTTTTGACGGTTCGTCAAGATTTGCCAAGGGTAGGCAGTGGGGTATATTCCCTTCTGTTTCAGCAGGTTGGAGAATAAGTGAAGAACCTTGGATGGCAAGGGCAAAAAAGACTCTCACCGAACTCAAACTGAGGGCATCCTACGGACAGTTGGGCAATCAGAACATAAGTTCGTCAAATTATCCTTTCGCGGAGCAGCTTGCAATGGATGTATATTCCGTAAACGGAGTGCTTGTGCCTATTGCCTACAGAAACACTCTTGCAAACGAAGACATCACTTGGGAGACCTCCGAGATGTTCGATATCGGCTTCGATGCGGCGTTTTGGAATAAATTCAGCCTGACTGCCGATTTCTATCTGAAGAATACCCACGGGATTCTGATGACTCTCAACATCCCTCTCTCTACCGGTCTCAATGCCCCATATCAGAATGCCGGTGAGGTCAGAAACATAGGCTGGGAACTCAGTGCGGGCTATCACGACAGTTGGGGAGACTTCCGTTTCGGGATAGATGCGAACCTCTCCGACGTAATCAATAAAATTACGGATATGAAGGGGCAGTATGAGAGCCGCAGCAACGGGATTATCCGTAATCAGGAGGGCTCGTCAATCAATTCCATCTACGGACTTCAGTGCATCGGGATGGCACGTACACAGGAGGAAGCCGACTGGGTGAACATTAATCTGAGGCAGTATGGAAAAGACATAAAGCCTGGAGACCTCATCTATGCGGACACCACGGGGGACGGGGTTGTGACGGATGCGGACAAGACCGTCATCGGCAGCACAGTACCTCGCTACACCTATGGGGCGACACTCTCCTTCGGCTGGCGGGGGCTGGATTTCAGCGCTTTCTTCCAGGGCGTCGGCAAAGTGGATTCCTATCTGAGTTCCTACTTCGTGCAGCCTTGCATCAACGGAGGTACATTCCGCACGGAACATCTTGACCGCTGGACGGTGGAGACCCCGGACGGATTCTATCCGAGAATGTCCTACAAGAGTGAACACAACCGCCAAGTCTCTTCGTTCTGGATGAGGAACGCCTCCTATCTCAGGCTCAAAAACCTCACTCTGAGCTACTCCCTGCCGGAGAAGATACTTAAGAAATGTGTCAAAAAGGTTTCATTCTTCGCTTCTGCCGAGAATCTGTTCACCTTTACGAAATTCTATCAGGGCTATGACCCGGAGGTCGGCTATGACCCTAATGCCCGCGACGGCGTTTCACTTGGAGCTGTCGCAGACAACTATCCGCAGGTGAAAACCTACACATTCGGTGTTGAACTCAAATTCTAAGAAACGATGAAAAAGACATTTATATTTTTCCTTATGGTTCTTATGAGCCTTGGGTGCAGCCTTGACAAACATCCGCTCAATGGTCCATCGACAGTCGGATTTCCTTCTTCAGAGGAGGAGGCAACGGCTGGAACTTATGCCGCCTACCGGGCTGTGGCGACCAATTACGGTCATCTCACGGCAGGTTGGTGGAGAACCATCGACTGCATCAGCGATATAGGCACCGGGCGTGTTGCCAGCGCTGCTGTCCTCCAGCTTACCACATCCACCATTTCGACAGAAAATAAATGGATTGTGTCTTTCTACAAATACTCCTACATCGCAATCGGACGTGCGAACTATGTGCTCGACGGACTCGACAATCTCTCCGGCAAGGTTCCCGAGTCCACGATAGCATCCCTCAAGGCGGAGCTCCTCTGTATCAGGGCTTTCTGCTACGATCAGCTTGTACAGTACTATGGCGCTGTTCCTTACATCGACCACGCCCTGTCCCTCAAGGACAAGAGCTATCCGAGAATGGCGAAGGAGGAGATTGTATCCCGGCTTCTGGAGGATTTGGACGACGCTCTGATTGACGCCCTTCCTCTTGTGTGGCCTTCATCCGAAGGAACCGCCCGTTTCAGCCGGGCAGCCGCATATATGCTCAAGGCGAGAATTTGTCTGAACCACGCCACTCATTCCAACGGCTATTATGAAAAGGCAGCCGAATATGCCGACAAAGCTATAGCCATTGCACATTTGAACGGCAGCAAACTTGCGGAATATGACCTTAAATACTATCCGACCCACGCGGACGGCGAGCCAAACTGTGCACTCTTCGCTTATGCAGGCGAAAACGACCCCGAGTGGCTCTGGTCTCTCCAATACAACGACCTGACCACTGACCTTTTGACTATCAATGTCTATTACATCGCGCCCCGGACACTCAACGGAGCATCTTGGATGGGACCTTCTCAGGCATTTATAGATGCGATTCAATGCACTGACGGAAAGCACATCACCGATTCACCGCTCTACGATTGGCAAGACCCGTGGAAAAACCGCGACCCGCGGCTCGACCTTTTCTGTGTGCGTGACAAGTCCCGTACTATGGGAGTGGAATACTCGCTTGACGTCACTAGGGAAAAGGTGCATGACTACATAGCCGGAACTGATATCGCCAATTCCAATGTGGTAGGGAATAAAAGCGAATATGGTCCCAACGGAACTAAAGGTCCCGGAGGTTATCTTTGGCGCAAGGGGTATGACAACGCCTTTTACGGAGCCATCACCGGAGGATCTCGCGAACAGACCAAGGATGCGATTAATAACGGTGTTTTCCGCTTGAGCGAACTCTATCTGATTGCTGCCGAGGCGAGGATTGAAGCCGGAGTGGAACTTGATGTGGCAAAGGAGTATATAGACAGAATCCGCCGCAGGGTGAATATGCCTGATGTCGTGGCCACGGATCAGGCGGGTCTTCGCAGTGCGCTGAGATATGAACGTATGGTGGAGCTTTGCAACGAAGGTTTCCGCTGGTATGACTTGCGTCGCTGGGGAATTGCCGAAAAGGCTATGGACCGTGATATTATGGCTCCGGGACAATCCTCTGCCAAGACTCCCCGCAATTTCATTTCCAATGCAAAGCCAAGCATAGACTCCGACTGCATCGTGAGCTACTCTGCTGATACCTGGGACGGCAAGCCGAGCAATCTGAGAAAATTCAGCACCTATGTCTTCACTACAGGTAAGGATGAGTTCTGGCCGATTCCGAAGTCCGAACTGGACTCCAACGAGGCTATGGAACCATCCGACCAGAATCCTGGGTATTAGAAACTATTATGTAAGAGATGAAAACTTCGCAACAATGACTAAAAATTCAGATATGGAAAAGAAAAGAAATTATGAACCTCCTCTTATGAATGAGTTTGGTTTCAATTCAGAAAACGGTTTTGCCATAAGCGGTAACCACAATGCTGATTGTGAGGGCGTGAGTGAAACGAACTATCAATGGTCATAAATATGATGAATGTTATGAGAAAAATACTGCTACTTGTCCTTTTTTCTGTCCTGCCTTTTCTTGGAGCCTGCGAAAAACCTTCTTCGGGGCTTAACCTCAGCGGAATCAGCTCTCCTGTGAGCGGAAGAATCACTTGGTCGGACGGGACTCCGGCTGTCGGGATTCAGGTCAGTGACGGATTTACGATAGTGCGCACAGACAAGGACGGGAACTATAAGATTCCTAAGCGCAACACATACGCATATTGGGTTTATTATTCGATACCTGCCGATGCGGAAATCGCAGTAGGTGAGAACGGTCTGCCGCTTTTTGCACAGAAACTCGACCCAAAGAAAACTGAATATAATTTCAGTCTGAAAAGAATCGCTGTCGAAAAGAAATTCCGCCTGCTCGCGCTCGGAGACCCTCAGGTGAAAGAGAAAAACAACGGAATAGGACGCTTTAATGCCGAAACTGCTCCTGACATAAGAGAATATGTGGCAGGAAAGGGCGGGGATATGCCGACATACGCCGTCACCCTCGGAGACCTCGTTCATAATGAGTGGAATCTCTATCCGGAAGTGACAAAGATGCTCTCACTTGGGAATCTCTCCGTGCCTTGCTTTCAGGTTATAGGCAATCACGACCACGAGTTTTCAGCCTCCGACCCTATCCCTGACCTTGTCGGACAGAGAAAGTTCGAGGCCGCGATGGGACCGGTGAACTACTCTTTCGACAGAGGAGATGTCCACATACTCGTGCTTGACAACATCGTACATCAGGGCAAGAGCGAGACCTCCTGCAAGGAAGAACTCTGCGAGAGAGTTATGGAATGGGCGAGGACAGACCTTTCTGCCGTGCCGAAAGAAAAGACAGTGATTGTTTGTATGCACGCGGGTCTTGAGTACGCCGCTGCGCAGGAACTCTATGAAATTCTTGCGGGTTTCAACTATGCGAGGCTAATCGGCGGGCACAGCCACTACATCCATTATGCCATTGAGAAAGTTGCAGGTAAAACCATCAATATGGACGATGTCGGAACCACCAACGGAGTGGACTGGTGTGCGACGGTCTGCGGAGGAGGGGAGCCAATGGGCTATGCCGCCTATGAGTTTGAGGACGGAAAACTCAAAAGCCATATATACAAGGCTGTTGGGCATCCTGAGACTTATCAGATAAGGCTCTATCATCCGGCGGATTTTCCGGAGTTTGAATATCAGGTTAAGAGCGACAAACCTCGAATCTATAAATTCGACGTTCCCGGAAATGACTATGTCGTAGCGAATATATGGAATGCCACGACTGAATGGAGTTTTGAAGTATGGGAAGACGGAGTGAAAGTTTCGGACGCGCTTGTCCAAAAGAAAATGTATGATGCCTGGTCCTGCTGGTATTTCTACAAGGTTCTCGGACGCAACACATACAGCTATTCCCGCAAACCTCAGCATATGTACTATCATAAACTGCAAAATCCGGGGGCTTCGGACATCAAAGTGGTGGCACGCGACCCTTATGGACATACTTTCGAACAGACTCTCTTCACCACAAGGGCCGAGTCGGATTATCCCGCTCCTCCGATGCACTGACCTCTGTAAAAACTTAAAATTTGTTGAAAATGAAAACACAAAATTTGATATTTACCTCCGGGCTGATCTTCTCTATGACGCTCGCATTGCTTTCCTGTGCGAAAGTCCAGTCTCCGGAGCCTTCTCCTGAAAGCCCGGCTGAAAATCAGGAACAGTCCGGAAAAATTGAAATGGAATTCTCCGCAATAAGCGAAGCCGGGACAAAAACCGCGCTTGGAGAACTTTCCGGAGAACTGCGTCCCATAACTTGGGTGAAAGATGATGAAATAAAGATATACTTCAACGAATCGTTCACCACCTCGAAAGCTCTTTCAGATGGTGCCACAACCACTTTCAAGGCAAATGTGGATGAAGCCCCGGACTATTATGCGGTCTATCCTTCTTCTGCGGAAAGTTCCCTTACAGAAGGAAGTATCAGCGTGACAATACCGGCAAGACCTGTGGCCTCAAAAGATTTCGGTTCCGTCCACTATGCGGCTGCAATTGCCAAAGACGGGAATCTGTCCTTTAAGAATCTCTGTGGATTCATACGTTTTGAAATACGGAATCCTGAAATCCGAAGCCTGATTATTCGTGGTGCCGGTGAGCAACTGCTCGCCGGAAAAGTGAGCGTAAGCTTTGATGAAAACGGAAATATCGGGACTCCGAGCATATCCGGAGGAAATTCGAGGATTATTGCCGCTGTTGCCGGAGCGGGAGTATATTATATTCCTGTACTCCCGGGAATCAATCTTGCGAATGGCGTAGGTTTCCGTTTCTATAAAGAAGGGGACGTGGTTTCAGCCAATGCTATCGAGACCGGAGTTTTCAGCCTCACCCCTCTTTCGGTCAGCCGCAGTGGGATTGTGGACCTCGGGTGCATTGACGAGCGGATTGTGACAGACTGGTATATTGCTCCGACTGCTCAAGGCACGGGTGACGGGATGTCTGCGGAAAATGCTGCAGCGGGAGTTACATTCCTCAGGAGACTTCTTGCGCAGGATGACACCAACGACAAGACCAAGAGAGGTTTGGCAAAGGGTTATGGCTGCATCGGAGTCAAAGTTCACGCGGCTGCGGGAGAATATGATTTTGGCGGAGAAGAAATCGTTGTCGCTTGGCCAGGACATACTTCGGCAGTGGGTACGACCATAGAAGGTGCTCCCGGAACTCTGTTCAAAAACAGCGGCAACTCCCGCTTTTTCAAGCTCGGGGCCAGAGCTGCTCTGACTTTCAATAACTTGCGCTTCACGGGTGGCAAGGCTGATATGGGCGGCGCGCTGTATCTTGGCGGAGACAATGCCACGATAAAATGTGACGGATGCGTATTTGACGGGAATCTCGGCAGTGCCGTCTATCTGAATAATGCTTCGGCTTCCGCTTGGTTTAATTCCTGTGTATTCACGGGGAACAATTCAACTCCAGAGAAAAATCAATATATCGGACGGGCAGTTTGGACAATGGCCGGGGCTGCGACTTTCTTCAATAATTGTACTTTCGGGGAACAGGTGACTCCCCAAGCTTCCCAAGCGTATTTTGGCGACATTGAGATTCGCTCAGGAAAACTGATTTTTGCCAATTCGACGATGATTGGTTCGGCTTCGGGCGGAATCTTGCGGGTTCACACGGGAGGTGGAAACGCTTTATATCTGAATAGTCTTGTCATAAACAAGAAGGATCCGAAGGCAATAAACTATAATAGTGAAAAAGGCACATTCATTTCCAGTTATGTGATTTCCGGAACACCGCAAAACAAATACAAAACATATATAGACGGTACTACTCCTTCCGACACAGACATAGCATATGTCAAATACGCAGACATCGGCAGTCCGGCTTTTGACGAGACTGACTTGGTCTATAAATGGGACGGAAAACTCACCGGCTACGACAAGAGAATTTCAGCGACAGACGCGGCGGAACTGATAAAGACATCAAGCCCTGAATTTCATTCTTGGTTGAACAGCATAAACGCACTTGACAAGGACCAACTCGGAAATCCGCGCAGCCCAAACAACCGTCAAGGCTCCTGGTGTGGAAACTGAATAATCCTATATAAACTACCTTGAAAAACTCCTTGGATTTCTGCCTTGCCTCTCTCAGGCATAGCAGAAATCCAAATTTTTTGTCAATTTATAAAGTCCGTGTCTTGAATGACGATTTCTATTGCAACAGCCATTTCCATACCGGCATTATTTCAATCTTACCCGATTTGTCTTCAATTTCTCCGGATTCGTCATTCGTCAGTATCAGACGGCGTCGGCATTTTTGGACATTTGGAAATTTTTTCAAAGCATTTACTTCTCTCTCGAAGGTTTCAGAAGATTGTGTCAGGCTATATGAAACTTGAATTGCCAATTCGTCTTCCGGGATATAGAAATCAACCTCAACCCTATCATTATAAAAGAATACACGTTCATTATCTGCATCGTGCCCATATTTGCGAAACAATGCCAAGGCAACGACATTTTCGAGTAGGGCAGTTTCTCCTCCGAGAAGAAAAAGGCTGAGAACGCCATTGTCAATGAAGTAATATTTGCAGGACATTTCTTTTTCTGACAAGGGTGCAGATATATTCCTCAGGCGCAGAATCAACCAAGCTTCTTCGCTATATTCTATGTATTTTGAGACTGTCGGCATTGAAATTTTGCCGTTCACGGAAGACAGTATGTGTGCTATGCGGTTGTATGAAACCGGTTGGCATACACATTCCGCCAGTTTTTTTATCAACAGGCGGAGACTCGGAATACTTGCTATTTTGTTCCTACTGGCAATATCTCCCAAATATATTTTTTGGAATAGACTGCTCAAGTAATTGCGCTTTACCGGAAGTCCGACAGTCTCCGGCATCCCTCCCCAATGCAGATATTCATTCCACGCCTTAATCAACTGTGCCCTTGTTTCTGTCGCTAGCAACGAAATTTCGTCGTGACATATTCTTTGTATATCAATGGCTTCTTTGAAACTGTAGGGATAAATTTCTTCCGGCAGATAACGTCCTCCCAATGTGCTCATTATCTCTGAGGACAGCATCTTGGCATTACTTCCTGTAATCCATACAGAGTATTTTGTATCTGCGAGACGGCGTGCAAATTTCTCCCATCCGTTTATGTTTTGGATTTCGTCCAGAAACAGCATTGGGCGTTTCCCGTAAATCTCTGCGTGTGTTTCGAGAATGCTTTCAAAGTCTGATGCCTCAAACTGTGCAAGACGGTCATCTTCAAAGTTTATGTAGAGCATCTCGTCCCAATTATGACCGGATGACAGCATCTCTTGCATCTTCTGGAACATCAAGAATGACTTCCCGCAGCGGCGAACTCCGACAAATACGCGGCAAGGAAAATCATCGGACGGGAGTTTTCTCCGGACGATGCTATATTTCTCAATATCTAAATGGTTAGATATCAGTACTTTCTTAAGTGTGTCTTTGCTTATCATCTCTTCAATTTTCGTTAGTTAATCAGAAATGCTTTTGAATGATGGAGCAAAGTTATAAATATAATTTTGAATTTTATGCCAACTTTTCAAAATGTCACTTTGAATTTTATTGCTATTCTTCAAAGTACACTTTGAACTTTGTACTGTTTTTTCAAAGTTTGGCTTTGAACTTCACTATTTATGCGTCAATGTGATTTCCGCTGACTTCAATGTCTATGAATGCAATCTTTCCCACCGGTCAGTGAAAATCAAATCTTTATCTTTCTGTCTCGACGGATTTTCCAAACAAAGAAAATCACGAGCGAAAGGACGAATGTCACGGAACCTATTGCGTAATTCCAGCTGTTTGGGAGGTTGAAACCGATTTTTGCGATGCAGAGGTAGGTGGTGCAGACGGCTGTCATAAAGGCTGCGGGGAAAAGGGTCAGAAGGTAGGCGGAAGACCCTGCTCCTTTGGATTTGACGAGGTAAGCCGTTGCAGTCCAGAGCATAAACACGGCAAGAGTTTGGTTTGCCCAGCCGAAATAGCGCCAAATAACGTTGAATCCGTCTTCATCTGCAATGTTGTACCAAAGCAGCAGGACGGCGATTGCAAAAAGCGGGATGCTGATTGCCAGGCGGTTGCGTATCGGTTTTTGCTCCAAGTGGAGGAAATCCGCCACAATGAGGCGGGCACTGCGGAATGCTGTGTCGCCGCTTGTGATAGGGGCTGCCACAACTCCGAGCACTGCGAGAATGCCACCGAAAATCCCCAGCCAGCTTTTCGACACACTCACAACCACTTCAGGAGCGGCCGCACTGAGTGAGGCCCCCACAGCCTCGGCACCTCCGTCAAAGAAAAACCAAGATGAAACTGTTGCCCAGATGAGCGCAACCACACCTTCAGTAATCATTGCTCCGTAGAAAACAGGTCTTCCGAGTTTCTCGTCTGTGAGGCAGCGTGCCATCAGCGGACTTTGTGTGGCGTGGAAACCGCTCACGGCTCCGCAGGCAATAGTGATGAAAAGGCAAGGGAAAATAGGCTGGCCGCTCAAAAGCCCCTCACTTTCACCAAGATTTCCGATTCCGTCCCAGAGCTCGGGGAGTGAAGGCCATTTCACAAAGAGGCAGACCATTAGAGCCACTGCCATAAACAGAAGCGCAAATGCAAAAACAGGGTAGATGCGACCTATTATCTTATCCACCGGAAGCAGGGTCGCCACAAGGTAGTAGAGGAAAACGACCCCTACCCAAATCATTATCGCGGTAGTGGACCCGTCACCGGCAATATCTCCGAGTATCAGCGCCGGACTGAAGACGAAAACCGTTCCCACCAGCATCAGAACGATGATTGAAAAGGCAAGGATAAATTTCTTTGTTCCGTTTCCAAGGTATTCTCCCACAATGTCAGGCAGTCCGGTCCCGCCGCCACGAATCGAAAGCATCCCAGTGAAATAGTCGTGAACCGCCCCGGCAAAAATGCATCCGAAGACTATCCAAAGATAGGACGCCGGACCGAATTTAGCCCCCATAATGGCTCCGAAAATTGGACCTGTCCCGGCGATGTTGAGGAACTGGACCATATAGACTTTCCACGCAGGCATAGGCACATAGTCCACCCCGTCCGCCTTGCTAAGTGCCGGGGTTTTCCTCGAAGAATCAATCCCAAAGATGCGTTCCACGAGCCTGCCATAAAGAAAATAGCCCAAAAGCAGGGCAAAAAGACTGATTAGAAAAGAGAACATTGTGGTTATTGTTTTACGTACGAACCTTCCTCCGATTTTTTCAAAGAGACACAAAATTAGCAAATTTTTCGCAACCGGGCTTCGAAACGGGATAATTCTGCACAAATAACAATGAGACAGTCGCCATTTTTGGAATTATGCGGGCGAATCATTATGTTTGCACGCTTTTTATGAAAACCGTTAATTATGAAACGCCATCCAGCACTTGTTGCTCTAATTTCCTTTTTAGCCATCTTCTCCTGCACGAGTGGCAATCTCACCCCTGAGGTTCCACCGCAAGAACAGCCGGAAGAGAAACTGACTGAGAAGCCGGAGGAAAAACCGGAGGAAAAACCGAAGGCAACTGAGCTCACACTCCTCTTTACCAACGATGTCCACAGCCAGATTCTGCCTACGGACCTTAATGCCAGCTACAATGCCAATCGCGGCGGGCTTGCGCGAATCAAAGTGCTTGCAGACAGCGTGAGGACGGCGGATAGGGCGGTGCTCCTTTGCGATGCAGGGGATTTCGTGCAGGGGTCATATTACTTCACGGTTTTAGGCGGTGACGTGGAAATGATGGCCCAAAAAGAATTGGGATATGATATAAAGACCATCGGCAACCACGAATTTGACAAGAAAATGAACGGGCTCGACAGAATGTTGGCTCTCAATGATATTCCGACTGTGAGCAGCAATCTTAAATTCGGGAACACGACTCTCGCTCCGAGAATTGAAGAGAGTCGGATGCTTGAACTTGAAGGACTGAAAATCGGATTCATCGGTCTGAATGTGCGATTGGCGGGTCTTGTTGACCCGAATTCCTGTGTGGGAGTGGAATATGAATATCCGCTCATGCGTGCTGAAACTCTGGCGAGGGAACTGAAAGACAAGGGGGCGGATATGGTGATTGCCCTCTCTCATCTGGGGTATGTAGAAGACTCCTTCTCTAAATATCTTGACCGAGGCATTGCATTGAACACCAGGAGTATAGATATGATTATCGGAGGCCATTCCCACACATTTCTCAATCGCCCCGACTATGTGGCAAACCTTGATGGAAGGCTTGTTCCTATTGTCCAGACCGGCAGCAAGGGTGTCTGCCTGGGCTATATGAAAGTATCGCTCAATGAAGATGGGACATTCGGATGGAACTATCGCTTAATCCCTGTGAACAAGCGGCTGGACCCAAGGATTGACCCTATATTTGCCGGGCAGATAGAGCAGTATTCCGCACAGCTCGACCGTGCTATGGGTGAAGTTCTTGCGCAATGTCCTGTGGCTCTGCGAAAAGGATTTCCCCAAGGTACGCTTTCCAATTTCACCGCTGACGCAATGGTTGAAATGTGCGAAACAGAGTTTGGAGTGCGACCTGATTTCGCACTCTACAACAATGGTGGAATCCGTGGTGAAATAACAAATGGAAATGTGACCCGCGGAGATATATATAATGTATATCCCTTTGATAACACACTCACCCTTCTCGAACTCAATTCCGAATCAGTCAGAAATTTGTTTGAAGCTTTGGCTAAAAGTGGCGGAGAGGCAATCAGTTCGGGTGTAAGGATGAAAATAAAAGACGGTGTACTTTCTTCCCTCACAATAGGTGGAGAAGAAATAGAGGCGGGCAGAGTTTACAGGCTTGCCACAATCAACTATCTTGTCGACTCGAAAAACTCCTTGGGACTGGATAATAACCTATCCCGTCGTGAAAGCGACTCATTCCTCTACGAACTCTTCTCCGACTATGTCAAAAGTCTCGGAGACAGAGGACTCCCTCTGACCGCATCCATAGATGAACGGATTGTGATTGAGTAGAATTGGTTTTCTTATCCCAACAAGGCTTGTCGTTGTCTTCGAATTAATAGAATTGTTATGAGACGTTTGTTTCTTATTTTGGGAATTTTCTTTTGTGCTCAAGCTGTTAACGCCCAAGATATTCCTCCTATGGGTAAATCTATGGGCCGTTCTACTTCTTTCAGTTTTGAATCCATGAAGGAGAACAAGGCAGAAGGTCTTGATTTAGACTCTTTGTCATTTGTCAATACTTCGTGGGAAATCACCGAACTAGAAAGAGGTGCTCAGGCTATGTATGCACAAGTGCCGATGTTCTATTCGACACAAAGCATCTGTGTGGTCAAATATCCTATGAAGAAGTTCAAGACAGAGATATTGAACAGACCGGAACTGCAATCCGGCAAGCTGAGCGAAATCGCGGAGGAAGTCGGAGCCTCTTTTGCTGTCAATGCCGGATATTTTCATATGAAGGAGATGGTTTTGTCTGTATATTTTCGCGAAGGACGGCAGCAAATGGGATATACCCATCCTACAGAACTCTATCGTGTGGATGGCCTTGTGGGCTTCAAGGATCGCAAAGGCAAATATGCAAAGATGGAGATGGTGACAGACACCACGAAATATGGCCTTGTAAGTCAGGACTGGTATTCTGCTATGGCTTCAGGTCCAATGCTGATTCTTGACGGGGAGATTGTTGTCCCTTTGTTGACGGGCGATAAAACTGACACAGCAAATGATACCGGTTACTCGTCTTCCCAATTCTACGACAAGAGGCATCCGCGTACCGCTTTTGGATGGGACGATGAAGGCAATGCCTACTTGGTGGCAATTGATGGCCGTTTCCGTGGGCGGGCAGATGGAGCAAGCATATATGAGACTGCATATATCTGTCATCTGCTGGGAATGACCAACGCGATAAATCTTGATGGCGGCGGCTCTACGACTCTTTGGACCAGGAAAACAGGAATTATCAATCACCCCTCTGACAACAGAAAGTTCGATCACCAAGGAGAACGACCGATTCCGAATATGATAATTGTAAAATAAGTGGGACACCATTAACTTCAACAATTTGCATATCTTTGTGGTCTATATTTTTTCTCATAAATCTGATACAAATTTAGTCCAACTTATTTTTTAACGCTTACTAAATAATCTGAAATAATCGAATATATGGAAAAAGAAAAGACGAATCTCAGCAATGGCAGACTGCTGTCGATTGACGCACTGCGCGGTTTCGATATGCTTTTTATAATGGGAATCAGCGGAATCATCGTCGGCATCTGTTCGCTCTTTCCTGGCGGAGAGGGCTGTTGGCTCGCGAGTCAGATGGGGCACGTGAAATGGGAGGGATTCCACCACCACGACACCATCTTTGCCCTCTTTCTCTTCATTTCCGGAATGACTTTTCCGTTTTCACTCGCCAAAAAGAGGGAGAAGGGCGTGGGTCAAAAACACATTGTTCTCGACATCCTGCGTAGGGGTGCCATACTCGTCCTCCTCGGAATGGTCTATAACGGTCTGCTCCAATTCAACTTCTCCACAACAAGGTTTCCGAGCGTGCTTGGAAGAATAGGTATCGCCTGGGCTCTTGCAGCTCTATTGTATTGCTACACAGGGAAAAAGACCCAATGGGGGATTGTGTTCGGGATTCTTATCGGCTACTATTTTCTCCTGCGTTTCACAATCGCTCCCGACGCCCCTGTGGGTGCGGGTCCGTTCTCAAAGGAAGGCAATATCGCCTATTATATCGACCGCCAGCTACTCGGAGCCCACGCCTACAACCAATACGGCGACCCTGAAGGCCTGCTCGGCACCATCCCTGCAATGGTTACGGCTCTTTTGGGAATGTTCACCGGACGCTATGTGAGAGAATCTTCCGACTCGGGAAACAAAAAAACAGTGAAAATGCTCGTTGCTGCAGCCCTTATGGGAGGAACGGCGGCGCTGTGGTCAATCTGGTTTCCGGTGATTAAGATGTTGTGGACCAGTACTTTCGTTCTTGCAGCAGCATCCTATTCCCTCGGTCTTTTCGCCATTTTCTACTACTGCATCGACGTCCGCGGCTGGACCAAAGGCATCCTTTTCCTCCAGGTCATTGGAATGAACTCAATTACCATCTATCTCGCCCAACGAATTTTCAGTTTCAGACCGATTTCCAAATTCTTCCTCGGAGGTCTTGCAAGCCTATGCCCTGAGACCCTCGGAGTCCTGATTATCAGCATTGGAGAATTCGCTGCAGCCTGGTACTTCCTCTACTTCCTCTACAAGCACAAGTGCTTCCTGAAAGTCTGATGTTGCTCTCGCGGGAACCATAGAGTTTGACCTGCGAGGCACATTGGGGACATTTTAGTCCTTCTCTGCTATTTATCAGATTGGTTTAGAACCTGAAAACAAGTCCGACGCCGTTGCCGGTTGGGGCGAGATTGAGGGAATACTGTGAATTGGCATAGTTGGTGTTGTAGGCATTCGCGGCACGGCGCATACGGTTCTGGCCGACGATGTAGAGCGGAATGCCGGCTCCCAGAAGACAAACTCCGGTTGTGGTCATAAGAGCTCCGCTTGTTGTCGCCAATATACCCAGGACATCAGTTCCGTAATACTCGCCATTGTTTCTTATTGCTGTGTTAGCCATTGAGATTGCGCCAATAGTGAGTGCCAATATGCCGACTCCGGTCGTCACCGAACCTCCGATGATGAGTCCCTTTCCGCTCCTGCGCATTCTCTGTCCGCCGATAGCCGAATTGTAGATGTAGGCCGGGAACAATGCCGCCATATCCTGAGCCGAAAGCACTCTGCCGCCCAGCATCAGATAGCCCTGGTCGTAAACCACTTCGTTGCCGTGTCTTATGCCGGTGCTATTGTTTGCAGCGCTTCCTGTGGCGTCAATTGTCTGAGGCTCATTAACATACTGCGCAGAGGCAGTCGCGGAGAAAACCACTCCGAGAATCATCGTGAGAACCACGATTGCGATTTTTTTCATATAGTTCCGTTGTTTTTTTTGTTTAACTTTCCACTGCGCATCGCAGAATTGTGCGAAATTAGTGAAATTTTCGAAAAGAATGTCAAATCCTGCCGCCAAATTGCGGAAAAAGGCTAATTTTGTCCGTCAAACCAAAATTTGTCGAAAAATGAAGAAAGTCTATTTTGCCGGTTCCATTCGGGGAGGAAGGGAGGATGCCGGATTATACCGCCGCCTTATTCAATACATCCAAAAAGATAACATTGTCCTCACAGAACACATCGGCGACCTTTCGCTAAGCAAAACCGAATCCTTGGGCGACAGTGCCATCTACGAACAGGACACCGCCTGGCTTCGTGAATCCGACCTCGTAATCGCCGAATGTTCGACACCTTCACTAGGAGTAGGCTACGAACTCGCATACGCCGAAGCCCACGACATTCCGGTCCACATCTTCTACAACAATTCCCGCACACAGCTCTCAGCGATGCTAAAAGGCGACAGCTATTTCCAAATCCACCCCTACACCGAGGAAGAAGAAATCTACCCTCTCCTCGACGTCATCTTTCACCCCTGAGACCTTCAATTTACTTGGCGAAAAACACATTTTTGAGCCAGTATTCGTACACCGGGTCTTCGAATGAGTATATTTTACCAAAATCATCAAGTATGTCCATAGAAACCAAAGCTTTCCGAGCACGAGAGATTTCGGTGGTGGATTTCAGACCATAACGCGACATCGTCTCTCTTGACGACAGCGATCTCTCCTTATTTACCATCGCGTGTAGTAGGTTTTGTTGCGGAATCGTCAGCGTCAGCGTCAAGGCGCGATTCAGTTCTCCAAGTTGTCGAAGTAAATCTTCAAATGCTTCGTGGATGATTTCGCAGCTGCAAGGAGAGTCAATCGTGTGAAACCAAACAAGTTGGGATAATTGTTGGACATAATATGGATTATTGTCGACGAGTGATACAATTTCCTTGCATTGTTCCCTATTTATAGTTTTTCCGGTTTTGGTGAACTCCCTGATAATAAAATCCGGCCAAAAGGCCTCATCAATTTTCTCAAGAAAATAAACTGCCCCAAATTTATAGAATGGCATCGATGATTTGCCGAAAACTTCCATCATCATATGTCTCCTACTTCCAAAAAGACAATAGGACACATTTTGTTGGAGTTGCCATTTTGCTCGTAAATTCGCCTGAAAAGCACGTGGATTATTGAATTCTCCAATTTGTTGAAATTCATCGATGCAGATAACGATTTTTATTCCCCTATCTTTGGCAATTTTTTCCGGTAATTCAAGAATTTCGTCTGAGCTCATTTGAGGCTCTTTAATCTGAAATTGTATAGACATCGGGGCAGCGGCTTCACCAAAGCTTATTCCCGAAATGATTGCTGATGCATATTTCTTGATGAAAGAAAGGATGTTGTCTGCAGTGCCTGCAGTCTGCCGCAAAATCTCGGTCGCAAATTTTTCATAAAACTCTTTTTCTGTCCTGACGTTGAAGATGTCAATAAAAACAATTTTCAATTTCGGGTCTTCTGCCTTGGCTTTCCCGGCCGCCTTGTGAACCAAAGAAGTCTTGCCCCAACGTCTTGGCGAAATCAGAATTGTGTTTGTGAGACTCTTGAAGTTTTCCGCCAATCGTTCCGTATCATTTTCTCTGTCAATGAAGTTGTGGCCTTCTGCCACTCGTCCAAAAATAAATGGAGCTGCCATAATGTTACAAATTTTGATACAAAAATAAGAACATTTTTTGATGTATCAAAATTTGTAACATCGATTCCTCAATTCCTCTTCGATGAGCGGGAGGAGTTCTTCGTCGGCGGGCAGCCAGGCAACAGAGCGGAGCGAATCGGCTGTGAGCCATCGGGCTGCCTCGTGTTCCCGAAGATGAAGGTCGCCCCGAACGATAGAGCAGACGAAGCAATCCATTGAAAGATGGAAAGTGGGGTAGTCCCATTCGACAGTCGTAAGCAGGCGTCCCACAGCCACTTCAGTCTCCAGCTCCTCCATAATCTCCCGCCTGAGCGCCGCCTCGGGGCTTTCCCCCACCTCAATCTTCCCGCCCGGAAACTCCCACCCGTCCTTAAACTCCCCATAACCTCTCTGAGTGGCAAAAACCTTCCCGTCCTCAATTATAATTGCCGCTACTACTCTGATTGTTTTCATATTTCACAAAAAATTACAAACCTGCCGGTTTTCATTCAACAAAACTACTCAAAAATGCCTCTACGTCCAAGAAGCATAATACATTTTTTCATACTGTCACAAGGTAGTACGATTCTATGAGCCGTTTAATTAACTCTATGTTTTGTTCCTGCTAATATCCCGTCTTTGAAACATAGATAGGGCTATATCTATGATATATCAAGTCCCCAGACCGCTGTATTGGCGATTTGGGGATTATGATTTTTTTCGGACTTTGTAGTATATAAGCCTTTGGGACGCCGGATGGTCAAGGGACTTCGGACCGGTACGCACCTGCCGGTGCTATCCCTCC
>ERZ1026860.108-NODE-108-length-64370-cov-9.764689_pt1 | contig 64370 bp, 58 predicted proteins | sample MGYA00380160_ERZ1026860 | MGnify/ENA primary metagenome ERZ1026860 (study PRJEB33269, sample SAMEA4719796) | human gut metagenome | biome: human-associated habitat; feature: organic feature; material: feces | place: Cameroon | collected 2013-10 ... | reverse complement strand
CTTATAAATAGTATGAACCAAAACGAAAAAGAATACGATATATTTATAAGCTATTCGAGCAATGACCAAAAGTTGGTTGATGCTTTATGTCATTTCTTGGAAGAAAGAAATCTCCGTTGCTTTGTTTCGTACAGAGATGTGCCGGAAGGTGAGGATTGGGCTGAATACATAGTTGATGCAATAGAAAATTGCAAATCGTTTGTGTATGTTCACTCGCAGTTTTCTAACACATCAAAAGAAACCACAAGGGAGATAAATCTTGCGTCTGAAATGAATTGCTTGGTAATACCGTTCAGAATAGAAGATGTAGACTATATCAAAGCTAAGAAATACCGTCTTACAAATGTAAATTGGCTTGATGCATTTCCTGGCAAGCCTGAGGATTATTTCGGGAAGTTGTTTGAAAGAATAAAACCAAGCTTTCCAAACAGAATAAAGCTGTATGAGGACAGAAAAAGAGATGAAATTGAAATTGAAACACAACGCAGGGAGACCGAACGTAAGAAAAAACTTGAAGAACAAGAAATACAACTATTTAATGTTAATGGTGTCGAGTTCAAAATGGTGAGAGTAGCTGGTGGAACGTTTCAAATGGGAGCCACCTCGGAGCAAGGCAGTGACGCTGATGAAGATGAATACCCTGTTCATTCGGTTACCCTCTCCGATTATTATATCGGACAAACCCAAGTAACGCAAGAACTATGGGAAACCGTCATGGGGAGCAATCCTTCGGACTTTACAAGCAATAATCAGTGTCCTGTGGAATATGTTTCTTTTGACGACTGTCAAAAATTCATAGAGAAGCTCAACCGAATTACCGGAAAGAAATTTCGTTTACCCACAGAGACAGAATGGGAATATGCTGCAAGAGGTGGGAATAAAAGTAAAGGATATAAATTCAGCGGAAGCGATAATCCGGACGTAGTTGCATGGTATTGGAATAACAGTGTTGTAGGTACTAGTACTGTCAGGAAATGGTTATCATTTTTATTCAAAGGAACGCATCCTGTTGCACAAAAGCAGGACAACGAATTAGGTTTGTATGACATGAGTGGAAATGTCTGGGAGTGGTGTTCCGACCGGTATGACGACTATCAAAGTAATTCACAGACCAACTCTAAGACAACAAATGAAGGGGGGAGCTACGTTCTACGTGGTGGCAGTTGGGGCAGTTTTGCTTGGGGTGTGCGAGTGTCGGAACGCTACGACTACGCGCCTGGCTACCGTGGGGGTAATGTCGGTTTCCGCCTTGCCCTTTAAGCATTTCGTCTTTGGCACGCCTTATTGCTTTGAGCAAGGCAACAAAAACGATAATGAACAACTATTGATAAAAATCGGATTATTGGAATCATAAAATCGGAACGGCGTTCTGTTGCGGCAGTCTTGCGGTGCTTTGTTTCGGAATGCCTGTTGGCAAGTCTCGAAGACGGAAGTCCGTGGTCGAAAACAAAGGAAAAAACTCCTTGAAACGCCGTATTCTATGTTTGTTTCAAGGAATTGTATTACTTTTGCAGCAAAAGAAAGAGACAGATGAAAAGATTGGTATTTTTATTCACAATGGCAGTGCTTGCCGGCGGTGTTTTATCGGCACAAACCGCAGATGCGGAGTGTCGGAAGATGCATGATGCTGCTATGAATTCCGAGATTGAAACCTTTACCGTCAATGGCGTAGCTTTTAAAATGGTGAAAGTAGCGGGCGGAACCTTTCAAATGGGAGCCACCTCGGAGCAAGGCAGCGACGCAGATAGTGATGAGAAACCTGTTCACTCCGTTACCCTTCCCGATTATTATATCGGACAAACCGAAGTAACGCAAGAACTATGGGAAGCCGTCATGGGCAGCAACCCTTCTTACTTTAAGGGAGATAATCAACGACCTGTGGAAAAGGTAAGCTGGGACGATTGCCAAGAATTCATTGAGAAGCTCAACCGACTTACCGGAAAGAGCTTTCGCTTGCCCACTGAAGCCGAATGGGAATATGCAGCGAGAGGCGGAAACAAAAGCAAAGGATACAAATACAGCGGAAGCAATAATCCGGACGCAGTTGCTTGGTACGATGACAACAGCGGAGGTAACACACACACCGTTGCACAAAAGCAATCCAACGAATTAGGCTTATATGACATGAGCGGAAATGTCTGGGAATGGTGTCAGGATTGGTATGGCAACTATTCGAGCAATTCGCAGACTAATCCGACAGGTCCAAGCACAGGTAGCCACCGCGTTCTGCGTGGCGGCAGTTGGTGCTACTACGCGAGGCGCGTGCGAGTGTCGTTTCGCTACCGCGGCACGCCCGACCTCCGCCTCATCATTAACGGCCTCCGCCTTGCCCTTTAAGCATTTCGTCTTTGGCACGCCTTATTGCTTTGAGCAAGGCAACAAAAACGATAATGAACAACTATTGATAAAAATCGGATTATTGGAATCATAAAATCGGAACGGCGTTCTGTTGCGGCAGTCTTGCGGTGCTTTGTTTCGGAATGCCTGTTGGCAAGTCTCGAAGACGGAAGTCCGTGGTCGAAAACAAAGGAAAAAACTCCTTGAAACGCCGTATTCTATGTTTGTTTCAAGGAATTGTATTACTTTTGCAGCAAAAGAAAGAGACAGATGAAAAGATTGGTATTTTTATTCACAATGGCAGTGCTTGCCGGCGGTGTTTTATCGGCACAAACCGCAGATGCGGAGTGTCGGAAGATGCATGATGCTGCTATGAATTCCGAGATTGAAACCTTTACCGTCAATGGCGTAGCTTTTAAAATGGTGAAAGTAGCGGGCGGAACTTTTCAAATGGGAGCCACCTCGGAGCAAGGCAGCGATGCATACTATAATGAATACCCTATTCATTCGGTTACTCTCTCCGATTACTATATCGGACAAACCGAAGTAACGCAAGAACTATGGGAAGCCGTCATGGGCAGTAATCCTTCATACTTTAAGGGAGATAATCAACGTCCCGTGGAAAACGTATCTTGGAACGACTGTCAAGAATTCATAGAAAAGCTCAACCGACTTACAGGAAAGAATTTTCGTCTGCCTACGGAAGCCGAATGGGAATATGCCGCAAGAGGAGGAAACAAAAGCAAAGGCTGTAAATACAGTGGCAGCAATGATGCAGACGCAGTTGCTTGGTATGGAGGCAACAGCGGAAGTAAGACACATCCTGTTGCCCAAAAGCAAGTCAATGAATTAGGCTTATATGATATGAGTGGCAATGTTTGGGAGTGGTGTCAGGATTGGTATGGTAAGGATTCGAGTCATTCACAGAGTAATCCTAAGGGAGCAAATACCGGTAGTCACCGCGTTCTGCGTGGCGGCAGCTGGAACTACTTCGCGAGGAACGTGCGAGTGTCGTATCGCGGCGGCAGCGCGCCCGACCTCCGCTTCAACATCGGCGGTCTCCGCCTCGCCCTTTAAGTTTACCGCTTGGTAATCTGTCCGATGGTTTGTGTCGAAAAGGAAAGAAAGCAAAGGAATGGGCGGTATCTTGCGACAATGTCGGTTTCGGGTGAAAGGAAACGGGAAAATCGGAAGGTAAAAACAGCTTGGGAATTTGTTCTTTCGGTTTTTCTTCCTATCTTTGCACTTGGTTTGTAATGTAATCAAGCGAAAGTATCATGCATATTGCGATAGCCGGAAACATAGGTTGCGGAAAGACAACTCTCACAGAGCTGTTGGCGAAGCATTTCAAGTGGACAGCGATTTACGAACAGGTGGACGACAACCCCTATATTGCGAATTTCTACGAGGATATGAGACGTTGGTCCTTTAATTTGCAGATTTACTTCCTGCATAAGAGGTTCAAGCACGTCATCGATTCGAGAAACAGTTTCGAGAACATGGTTCAGGATCGTACCTTGTATGAGGACGCTTATATTTTCGCTCCCAACCTGCATGCGATGGGGCTGATGAACTCTCGGGATTATGAGACCTATCTGGCTTTGTTCGAGTTGATGAATTCTTTCATCAAGCCGCCGGATTTGCTTCTTTACATGAAGGCGTCCGTGCCTACTTTGGTGAACAGGATTGCCAAAAGGGGACGTGAATACGAGAACAGCATAAGATTGGATTACATAAGCTCCTTGAACGAAAGGTACGATGCTTGGATAGAAACGTACAAAGGAAACAAGTTGATACTGAATATAGACGAGCTCGACGTGGTTGACAGCAAGGAAGACTTCGGAAAGGTCGTTTCCATGATAGAAGCGGAAATTAACGGTTTGTTCAAATGAAAAGACTTGCGGTTATACCGGCACGTTATGCCAGCAGCAGATTTCCGGCAAAGCCTTTGGCAGAGTTGCGGGGCAGATGCATGATAATGTGGGTTTATGATGCGGTGGCGGCTTCGGGTTTGTTCGACAGGGTTGTGGTTGCGACCGATGACGAACGCATAGAGAGCAGGGTGAAGGAGTGCCGTGGCGATGTGATGATGACTTCCGCCGATTGTTCTTGCGGTACGCAGAGGTGCGAGGAGGTGCTTTCGGCTTTGGAAAGGGCAGGGGAGTGTTATGATTTGGTGGTCAATGTGCAGGGAGATGAGCCTTTGATAAAGAAAGAGCAGTTGGAGGATGTCGTGTCTTTGTTCGAGAATGGGGATTGCCAAATTGCGACGCTTGCAAAGAAAATCGAGAGTGCGGAGGATTTGTTCAGCCCGAATTGCGTCAAGGTCGTGTTCGCCGAAAACAGGGCGATATATTTTTCCCGCAGCGTGATACCGTATTTGAGAGGCGTGGAAAAGGAGGATTATTTGAAATTCGCCTGTCATTACAAGCATATAGGTCTTTATGCGTACAGAAGCGAGGCATTGCATGAAGTCGTGAGGCTTCCTCTTTCCGCTTTGGAAAAGGCAGAGAGCCTCGAACAGTTGCGTTGGTTGGAGAACGGTTTGCGTATCTTCATAAAGCCTACGGCTTTCGAGAGTTTCGGAGTGGATACGCCGGAAGACTTGGAGAGAATAAACAGAATGTTGGAATAAGATAAATGAATATATAATGAATGTAGCAGCCGATTTATTCGAATATTTGCATAGTCATGATAAAGCCGAACTTCCGGGTTTGGGAACGTTTTATGTGCAACATCATGCGGCAGAAATATCGCCTCTTACAGGCACGATAGAACCTCCGTGCAGGAAATTGACTTTCAAGGTCGAGGAAGCGAACGATTATTCTTTCGTGAAGAGCATGGCGGAAAAAGAGTTTATTTCCGAAGAGACGGCTTTGGTTTGGATAAAGCAATATACGGATTCTTTGAAAGAGAAGTTGGAGAAAGGGATTAAGTGCAGAATCGGCGAGTTGGGAGAATTGGGCAAAGACTTTGCGGGAAATATTGTTTTTGAAGCGGGAAAGCTGAATTTGTTGGACGATGCCTTTGCTTTCACCACGCTGAAAAACGTGAAGACTTTCGATGGCGATGAGGTCGTTACGCCTATTCGCACAAAGGAACCGGAGCCGGAAGCCGTCGAAGTTGCGAAAGAACCGTCGGCGGAGCCTGTGAAAGAAGATGTCGTTGCGGAAACGCCCGTGCAAAGGGTGGAAGAACCCGTGCAAAGAGAATTGCCGCAGGAGAGTGTTTCGCACAGGGAGGCTGTCGTGGCGGCAGAGTTGAAAAATCCGGTTGCCGAGAGTGAAGTGAAAGAGGCTGTGGCGGTGGATGAACTGCCTGATCGGGAGGCTGTGCTGAATCCGATAGAGAAAGATGTCAGAATAGAGGATATAATCCCGGCTTCGGAAGAAGAGAAAGCCGAAGCACAGGCGGCGATAGAGGAAGAGAGACGCAGGGAAGAAGAGGAGAGGCTTCGCAAAGAGGAAGAGGAGGAAAGAAAACGTGCGGAAAAGGCTGAGAAGAAACGTAAGAAGAAAGCGAAGAAGCGTCGTAAGAGAATATTGGTTACCATACTTTGCATATTGCTGTTTCTTTTGCTTTGCTGCGGAGGTTTCGTTGCGGGCTTTTACTTCAATCTTTTACCGGACAAGCCTTTCTTGAAACCGATAACGGAGAGATTGAGCTATTACATAACCCCTAAGAAGCAGCAAGAACAGAAAGTTATTCCTGCGGTGCAGACACCGACGGAGACTGTGGAGGAAACTTCTACCGAGACGGTTGCGGAAGAAATAGAACCTATTGCAGAACCTGTGCCGGAGGTGCAGAAGCCTCAACCTGCCAAGAAGACGACAAAGGCAAAGACGGAGAAGAAGAAAGAAAAGACCGAAACCGTTCAAACAAAGCCGGCAGCGGAGAGCATGGATAATAACTCTCCCGTGGTGGTTCAGAACTATTCCCGTTTGGGTTTCGATGTCATCGGCGGTTCTTTCTCCAATAAGACGAATGCAGAGCGTTTGGCTCGCAAGGCCAAGAGTTTGGGTTATGACAGTTATGTGTTGAGCAAGGTGAAGAGCGGTTCTCCGATTTTCTATGTAAGTTACGGCTCACGCAGAACGTTGAAAGAGGCGAACGACTTGATGGCAAAGATGATTGAACGACTTGGCGGAGAGTATTACGTCATAAGCCGATAGAACCGAAGTTCAAATGATGAAGACAGAGGAGTATTCTTACTCTTTTCATACGCTTTCGAACGGCATAAGGCTTGTCCACAGGACGACGACTTCGAGGGTGTCCCACTGCGGACTGACAATCGACATGGGGTCACGGGACGAGAAGAGTGCGGAGAACGGAACGGCTCATTTCATCGAGCATTGTCTTTTCAAGGGAACGGAGAAAAGAAAGGCGTTTCAGATACTTTCCTGCATTGATGGAGTGGGAGGGGAGCTGAATGCTTTCACAACCAAGGAGGAGACCTGCGTTTATGCTCTTTATCTGCAACAGTATCAGGAGAGATTTTTGGAATTGCTTGCCGATATAGCATTTCATTCGGATTTTCCGCAACAACCGGTGGAGAAAGAAAAGGTTGTCGTACTCGATGAGATAAATTCGTATTTGGATACGCCTTCGGAACAGATTTTCGATGACTTCGAGCATCTTATTTTCGGCAATCACGGTTTGGGACGTCTGATTTTGGGAACGCCGAGGAGGGTGATGTCGCTTTCTTGCGAGCAGTTGAAGGATTTTTTCAAGCGGAATTATACGACGGATAAGATGGTCGTTTCGACAATAAGTTCGATGCCCGCCGACAAATGGTTCTCTCTTTGCGAGAAATACCTCGGAGCAGAATCGAAAACGACGGGCAGCATGAACAGAAAGGCTCCTCGAAAGTACGAAGCGAAGAGTGTGGTGGAGCAAAGGGACACTTATCAATCGCATATAATAATAGGTAACAGGGCTTACTCTTATCGTAATCCTAAGAGGGTCGCTTTTTCACTGTTGAACAACATTCTCGGCAGCGGAGCGATGAATTCCTATCTTAATATGCACATAAGAGAGAAGTACGGCTTTACTTATTCCATAGAGTCTTCCTATACGGCGTATTATGACAGCGGGGTGTTCTCCGTTTATGCCTCCACCGATAAGAGGCATGCCGACAAAACCCTGCAACTCGTAAGACAGGAGTTGGATAGGCTCGCTCAAAAGGCGATAAATCCCGTAAGTCTTTCCAAATTCAAACATCAGTTGATAGGGCAGTTGATTGTGAATGCCGATCATAACCAAAGCGAGATGTTGGCCATGGGAAAGAGCCTCTTGAACTACGGAAATATAAACAGTATGCAGGAAATATGCGAACAGGTCGAACAGCTGACTCCCGCACAGGTGCAGGACGTGGCACAGGAGGTCTTTGCACCTGATAAGTTGTCGGTGATACAATATCTATAAGGATGTAATGATAATAGGAAACGCTTATCTGATGCAGCGAAATGCAGCAATGAAGAAACAATTACAGTAACAAATAAAACAATAACAAAGCAATGAAGAAAAACATTTTCAGTTTGATGGCATTGATGCTGGCTTTCTCGGCTGTCTTTGCCAAACCGGTGCCGAAACCGGACGAAGGAATGTGGTTGCCTATGTTTTTTAAGCAACTGAATTATGCGGATATGCAGAAGAAAGGCCTAAGGCTTACGGCGGAGGAGTTGTACAGCTTCAACAATTCGTCTTTGAAGGACGCTATTGTTCAAATGGGTAATTTCTGTACGGGCGAAATCGTTTCCGAGAAAGGTTTGATGTTCACCAACCACCACTGCGGTTACGATGCCATTGCAAGTTCATCTACCGTAGAACACGATTACTTGACCAATGGCTTTTGGGCTTACAACATGGAGGAAGAAATTCCTATTCCGGGTTTGTATGTATCTTTTCTTGTCAGAATGGAAGATGTAACTAAAGACGTGTTGCAAAACCATATCGATGATGCCGACAAGTCGATGTACAAGGACGAAATCCAAAAGCGTATCACGGAATTGGAAAAGAATAACAGCGAGAACGGAAGGTACAATGTGGAAATCAAGCCTTTCTTTGACGGTTTGGAATACTACATGTTCGTTTATGAAGTCTTCCACGATGTTCGTTTGGTCGGTGCTCCTCCTTCTGCGATAGGTAAATACGGCGGAGATACGGACAACTGGATGTGGCCTCGTCATACAGGAGATTTCTCCATATTCAGAGTCTATGCTTCAAAGGACAATACCCCTGCCGAATATTCAAAGGACAATGTTCCATACAAGCCTAAGCACTATCTACCCATAAGCCTTAAAGGTGTGGAGAAGAACGACTTCACTATGATATGGGGTTACCCGGGTTCGACGGAAAGATACATGACTTCATACGAGGTTCGTAACACAATGGAGGTAAGCGACCCTTCCGTGATAGCCGCAGGTCAGGCACTTTTGCCGGTGATGAAGAGCATGATGGACAAGGACAATGCCGTAATGTTGAAATATGCGAGCGATTATGCAAGCTATATGAACCTTTGGAAGAACAAGAAAGGTGAATTGAGGGGTTTGAAACGCCTTGATGTGTATGGCAAGAAAAAGGCAATAGAAGATCGCTTGGCGGATTGGATAAAGGCTGACGGCAACAGGGTAAACCGTTACGGAAGTCTGTTATCCGACTTGGAAAAGAGCTTCAAGACCATTGCCGACGAGCCTTTGACGAAGTATTCATGGTATGGCAACCTCGGATTGATGACTTGCAAAACCGCATTGAGTGCTTTCAGGATTTACATGACCTTGCAGATGGTTGATGAACAAATGAAAGACAAAGCCATTGCCGAACAAGTGAAAGCAAGTCTTGCTTCCGAAATGGAAGGAACCTTTGCCGCAACCGACCTTGCGACGGAAAAGGAAATGTTCCGTGCCCTTTGCAATCTGCTTTACTCCATTCCGTCTGCAGACCGCCCTGCCGGCTTGAATGAACTATTCGATAAGAAGTACAAAGGCAACATTGATAAATTGGTGGAGGACGCTTTCAAAAAATCTGTCTTCGCAAACGAGAAGGCATTTTCCAAATTCATCGCCAATCCGGCTGCAAAGAAATTGAAAAATGACCTTATAGCACAAGTAGGCTTCCAAACCTACATCATGTTGAGCGGAGAGAGTGAACAAATACAACAAGCCGAGAAGGATTTGCAACGTTTGCGACCTTTATTCATCGAGGCATTGAGAACAATGGACGCAAATTTGGTTCGCTATCCCGATGCCAACTTCACGATGCGAATGACCTACGGACAGGTTCTCGATTACTATCCTGCAGATGCCGTTCACTATGATTTTGTAACCACAATCGACGGCTTGATGGCGAAAGAAGACCCTTCAAATGCCGAATTTACAGTGCCGAAGAAGCTCAAAGAGCTATATAACGCCAAGGATTACGGTCAATATGCCGACAAGGAAGGCAGGCTTATCACCTGCTTCCTATCGAACAACGATATAACAGGCGGAAACTCCGGAAGCCCTATCCTTAATGCCGATGGTCATTTGATAGGTCTTGCTTTCGACGGCAACTGGGAAGCAATGAGCGGCGACATCGCCTTTGAACCGGAACTGCAACGAACAATCAACGTCGATATACGCTACGTACTCTTTGTAATCGACAAGTATGCAGGAGCGAAGAACCTTATAGACGAATTGAAAATAGTGAAATAAACAACAGAAACACGGAAAACGAATGAAACTTACAAACGACAAAGAAAAGGTAAGCTACATAATAGGGGAGGACATAGGCTCCTCCCTTTTGAAAGAGGGCTACGACCTTGACGTAAACATCATGTTGGAAGCCATAAAGGCTGCTGCCTCCGGCAAAAGCGAGAACCTTTTGAGCGAAAACGAGAAAAACGAAGTCATGATGCGTTGGCAACAAGAGGTAAACGCCAAGAAACAAGCTGCCATGGCAGAACAGGCAAAAGGGGCAAAGAAAGAAGGTTCGGCTTTCCTTGCTCAAAACCGTAACAATCCCGGAGTATTCGAAACCCCGAGCGGTTTGCAATACCAAGTTCTCCAAGGAGCAGAGGGAAAGAAGCCTAAGGCTACCGATACCGTTCATGTTCATTACCACGGTACTCTTTTGAACGGACAGGTTTTCGACTCCTCCGTACAGAGAGGCGAACCCATCTCCTTTCCGTTGAATCAGGTCATTGCGGGTTGGACGGAAGGACTTCAACTCATGAGTATAGGAAGTAAATACCGCTTCTTCATACCATCGGAGCTTGCATACGGCGACCAAGCAGTCGGTTCTATACCCGCAGGCAGCACTTTGGTATTCGATGTCGAACTTTTGGACATAAAGTAGCCGTCTGGCGACATCAAAATGGAATATCACATTCTCAGTTTCGAGCAGGCCGCCATGCAATACGGCAACGGCAATGCAAGAAACCTCGGAGAAGCACGAAGCCATCAGGCTGAACAATACCTGAGAAGCCTCATACACGGAAAAGGAATGCCCTTCGATCTCCCTATAAGGAGAAGTCCGAAGGGCAAACCTTTTTTTTCCACCATGCAGAACCTGTATTTCAATATCACCCACAGCCGAACTCACATCGCCATTGCTCTATCGGATACCCCTGTCGGCATAGACCTCGAACCCATCCGCTCTTATCCTTCCATGCTTGTTCATCGCTATTTCCACAGGGACGAAGCCGATTATTTGGATACCCTTGCCGATGAGCGGAAAGCCGAAGCCTTCACCCGTCTTTGGACACTGAAAGAAGCATACGTGAAATACACCGGTACCGGCATGGCAAACCACTTTCCGACATTTGCAATCACATTGCCCGACCCGCCATATCCAGATACAATAGGCTCGATACCTGTTAGCACACAATCCGACACTCGAATTCAACCCACCCTCACAAGCCTCTATCTCCCGCAAATCCGCCATTACCTTGCCATCTGCACACATTGAACTCTTGTCTGCGAATGCGGATTGAATGCAAGACTTGGACGAAGCAGTAGCGAACCTGTCAAAGTCGGCAATCTGCTCGCAAAACTCATTCAAACAAGTAACAAAGTGATTCCTCTGTTCTTAAAAACGGTGTGGAGGAAATTTTCCTCGGAGGGGAAGGGTCGAAAAGTATAACTTTTTGGGGTAAAAAGTCATACTTTTTGTACTGAAAAGTATAACTTTTTCGAGTGTAAGCACCGAGGAAAATTTTTCACATGGTGATTTTATCGGATTTTTCACAAGTTGAACGTTGGTACATCTCTCTTCAAAACTGCATTTATGTGTTGAATTCAGTCCGGTAACAAGAAAGAGGTGTCGTTCAGTCTTTGTATTTAAGCCATTTCCATATTTCGCGGTAGCTTATCTTCTTGCCGTAGAGAAGGATTGCGGTACGGTAGATTTTCGCTGCCAACCATACGCAGAATATTATGCTGACGAGCATAAGTGCTACCGATAAAGTCAGTTCCCATACAGGTACGCCGAACGGCAGGCGAACCATCATTGCCACGGGTGAGGTGAATGGTATGAGGGAAAGCCAAAAGGCTGCTGTGCCGGAGGGGTTATCCATAACCAATGGCAGGCATACCATTGCTATTATCATGGGTATGGTTACGGGCAGGGTGAATTGCTGTCCGTCCGTGTCCGCATCGATAAGGGAACCGATTGCTCCGAAGAGTGAGGCATAGAGGAAATATCCGGTTACGAAGTAGAAAAGGAACATAAGTATGATGAGCGGATAGTTTATTGCCATGAGGCCTTGTACCAATTCGCTTACTTGGCTTTGCTCGACGGCATTGAGTTTGTCGACTGTTATCACTCGTTCGTTTATTGTTATTTCTTCTTGTGCTTTAGGTGAAAAGGTTTCGGGGGCGGCGGCTTGCATAATGCCTATCAGGCCGAAGGTCAGTATGACCCACATTGCAAATTGTGTCAAGCCCACCAAGGCTATTGCCATGAGTTTGCCCATAAGTAGTTGTACCGGTTTTACACTCGATACGAGTACTTCGACTATCCGGTTTACTTTTTCTTCGCTCACGCTCTTCATGACCATGGAACCGAACATGAAGACGAACATGTATATGAGTACTCCGCCAATCGCTCCCAAGGCGGTTTTGATTTCTTTGTAGGAGCTTTCGCCTGTGAGTATGTTTTTGGTGTAGAAGTCTATTTTGGGGTTGTTCACCCATTGTATTTCTTTGTCGTTCATTCCGTAATCATAGCGAAGGACGTTGTCTTTCAATATGGAGGTGAGCTGGCTTTCTATTTCGTCCTGAACTTTCAGCCCCGGTTCGTTTTCGCCATAATACATAAGGCTTTTGATTGGCGGGTTGTCGTTGGTTTTCAATATTTCCAACACTCCGTCGCAAGAGTTTTCTTTCAGGAGTTTTTGTGCTGTGTTTATATCATCGAGATAAGAAAAATGAACTCTGTCGTTGGATGTGAATTTATTCTTGAACAGCGAAAGAGTTTGGTCGTTCAGTTGTTCGGCGGTTCGATCTATGACCATGATTTCTGCTCGTGTTTCTCCGGTTTGTTGCAATAGGAACGGTATCAACCACAATGCACAAATCAAGATGGGTCCGAGTATGGTCATTACGATGAAAGATTTTTTCCGGACTCTCGTGAGGTATTCCCTTTTGATGATTATCTTTATCTTATTCATTGTCTTTTACTGTTTTGATGAATATATCGTTCATTGAAGGGAGCAGTTCCCTGTATGAAAGTAATTCGGTTTGTTGCATGATGGTGCCGATGAGGTCGGAATTGCGTCCTTTGGGTATTCTGACTTTTAGTGTGTGGGTCTTATTGTCGGAGGTTTGTTCTTTTATTTCGCAATCGTCGGGCAGTTGCAAATTCTCGTTGCCGAGAGGAACGATGATTTCAAAAAGGTTTTCGCAAAACTCACGTTTGATGTCTCCTACGCGACCTTCCAATATTTTTCTGGATTTGTTTATCAGGACTATCCTGTCGCATATTTCTTCGACGGAGGACATGTTGTGTGTGGAAAAAATGATGGTTGCTCCATTGTCCCGCAGGGATAGTATTTCGTTTTTCAACAGATTTGCGTTTACGGGGTCGAAGCCGCTGAATGGTTCGTCGAATATGAGCAGGCGGGGTTGGTGGAGTATGGTTGTGATGAATTGTATTTTTTGTGCCATTCCCTTGGAGAGTTCTTCCAAACGTTTATTCCACCATGAGGTTATGCCGAAGCGTTCGAACCAGTATTCCAAGCGTTCTTTGGCTTGTTTGGCATTCATTCCTTTGAGTTCGGCAAGGTACATGGCTTGTTCGGATACTTTCATCTTTTTGTACAGTCCTCGTTCTTCTGGAAGGTAGCCTATGTATTTGGTGTCGTTGCGTACCATGGGTTTGTCGAAGAAAAGTATTTCTCCGCTGTCTGGAGCCGTTATTTGGTTTATCATGCGTATCAGGGTCGTCTTGCCGGCTCCGTTCGGTCCCAACAACCCGAAGACTTCTCCCTCCCGGACATCTATGGAGACTTTATCCAAGACGAGATGGGAGGAATATCGCTTGCTTACTTCCAAGGTTTGCAGTATGGACATATTTTGATGTTTGCGTTAATGTTCTTTTACACATCGGACACTTCGACCGAAGGCTCTGAAACCGAATATGCTTATGTTGGTCGTTATGTCGTCTTTATTGAAGTCTATACAGGAGGAAGTGCCACGGCTTAATGCGTTTACTCCCCAATAGTAACCTCTTGTTCCAAGATGAAGAAAGTTTCCTGTATAAGCACTGCGTAAGCCTGCTGCCGGCAAAAGCAGCTGCCCTCCGGCTATGCTCAAATAGTAGAAACCCTCGGAGGTGGTTTTGATTTCGTAGCCGAGATTAAGCAGGGCTCTCCATTCTTTTTCTGTCGGTATTCTGTATCCGCACGGACAAGGGTTTGTCAGTCCTTTTTCTTCTTTCCACAAATCATCGTCGGAATTTCGCAACCAGTCGTTGGCTTTTCTCTCATCGACGATGAAGCGTGCGTGTCCGGTTTCGTACGTGTCGGATAGTGTCAGAATTGTATCGGAAGAACGTTTTTCATGTCCGTCGGTCGCTCTGCCCCATTGATAAAGGTCTCCCCAAGAATCCGTTGTGCCGACATAGTCGCTCAATGCTCCGAGATTTCTATCCAAAAATATCAACTCGCCTTCGGAAGTCTTTATGGCGGGTAATTCATAATAATGGAACTTTCCGTTCTCTGTAACGATTGGCTTTGCGAAGTTATCGTCGTAGTTTTGTGCGAAGAGTACAAAGAACGATTGCAACACAAAACACAAACCGACTAACAATACTTTGAACATATATCGTGCGAATATTGTTTGATTTGAAAAAACCTTGCAAAGGTAGTAATTTATCGACTTTCAATACGGAGAAACAAGAAAAAAGAAGTTTTTTCTTTGTCATGTGTAAGGTTATACCTACCTTTGCTGTCTGATATAAACACAATAAAAACAATTTGAAGTTATGAAAAAACTAATCGTATTGGCCTTTGCGTTGACTTTTGCAGGGGCAGTTAGCATGGCACAAGAGCCTGTAAAGAAAGCACAAGAGCCTCAAAAGACAGAACACAAATGCTGCAAGGATAAGAAAGATGCCAATCATAAATGCAGCGGCGAGTGCAAGAAAAAAGCAGAAGCAGGCGAACACAAATGCTGTGGCAAGAAAGATGCCAATCACAAATGCAGCGGACAATGCAAGCATCACCAAAAGGACGTTAAGGCAGAAAAAGTTTCAAAAGAAGTAAAGAAGTAATCTTTGAAGTCTTGAACCTTATGCAACGGGGACGGACGAGAGTTTTGTTCCCGTTGTTTTCTTGATATGGAGCAGGATATAGCAAGAGCGAAAAAGATAGCTGCGGGAGATAATGTCGCATTCAAGGATTTGTTCGATGAGTTCGGTTCGGGGGTATTAAATCTTTGCTATGCAATGGTGAGAGACCGTTTTGATGCCGAGGATATAATGCAGGAGGTGTTTGTCGAAATATTTTGTTCCATCAAATTTTACAGAGGCAACTCCAAACTCTCGACATGGATTTACAGAATAGCCGTCAACAAATCCATTAACTTCATAAGAAAACAGAAAGTTCGCAGATTGTTTGCCGGCAAAGAGAAAAAAACATTGGAAAATACGACTAATGCAGGTTCGGATTGGTCGTTGAGAGAGGAACAATACAAGCAATATTTCGACGAAGCATTGAAGGCTTTGCCTGAGAAACAAAGGACGGCTTTCATATTATATATGTACGAAGAGTTACCGCAAAAAGAGATAGCGGCTGTAATGAATTGTTCGCTTCCGGCGGTGGAAGTTTTGGTTCATCGTGCGAGGAAGTCTATGGAGAAATACATAACATCATTGGATAAAGAGTTACTGAAATGAAGCATTTGGAAGATTTTATAGCGAAAGACAAATTGACTGTATCGGACGAAATGTTTGAAAGAATATGTGCAGGTGTTGAAAAAGAGAAGCAATCGCAGATGCCGGCTTTTCTCTCGAAAGGTGTACAAATTTGTTTTGTCTTGACGGCGGTGCTGTTGATGCTGAATATCTTGACAGCTAAAAAAGAAAGCAATTTGCAAGCAAGACTGCAACAAGAAAACGAAGAGTTCAAGGCTTTCGCAAAGGAGAATTATTTCGATATTCTTTCGGACTACTATCCGCAGTTTTTGATAGAAAAAGAATAGGGACATGAAAAAGAAATCTGTAATTCTGATAATGATTGTCTTGGTTGTTCTGACGGGTGTGAATGTATGGATTTTGATGCAAAGGGAAGGGAAATGCGATAAAGAACATTCCCGATGCGGAAATGCAGGTTGCTATATAAGCAAAACCATTTCACTTAACGACCAACAAAAAGAACAGTACAATCAAATCAAAGGACGTTTTCAAAAGAAAGCAATTTTGGTTGCCGATTCGCTTCATATCAATCAGGAATATTTGATGAAAGAGTTGATGAAAGAAAGGAGCGACAGTATTAAAATAAAACAGTTGGAAGTCAAGGTTTCGACATGTCAAAGCGAATTGTTGCACCTTTCGGTTGAACAGTATTTTGAAATAAGGAATATTTTGGAGGCTCGTCAAGTGCCGGCATTGAATGAACTGTTCACTCAAATCTTCGTATGCCGTCCTACATGTAATCACAGAGACGATGACGGTGGCACAATCCCTCATTTGGAATAACATGCTTCCAATTATTTCTCATTTTATTGCAGTGAAACGAGAAAAAGTCGTATCTTTGCACGGTTTTTTGCGAGGTGTTGCGTACGAGCATGCTTCAAGAGATTATAAAACAACGTGATATGATAAACATAACATTGCCTGACGGTTCTATTAAGCAGTTCGAAAATCCGACTACTGCCATGGAAGTCGCAAAAAGTATAAGTGAAGGGCTTGCAAGAAATGTTTTATGTGCCACAGTCAACGGTGAAGTGGTGGAATTGAATAGAACCATAAACAACGATTGCACTTTGAAACTTCATACATGGAACGATACGGAAGGTAAGCATACTTTTTGGCATACATCGGCTCATTTGCTTGCTTCTGCCGTCTTGGAATTATACCCTAACGCGAAGTTCGGTATAGGTCCGGCAATAGAGAATGGTTTTTATTACGATATAGACTTCGGCGAACAAGTACTTTCAAGTGAAGACTTCCCCAAGATTGAAGCCAAAATGGCTGAGATTGCGAAGAAGGGTATTCCGTTGGTAAGGAAAGAAGTTTCTAAGGCAGATGCTTTGAAATGGTTTGAGGCTAAAGGCGAGACATATAAAGTCGAATTGATAAACGATTTGGAAGACGGAACAATCACTTTCTATGAAAGCGGTAATTTTATCGACCTTTGCCGCGGTCCGCACTTGGTTGATTTTTCCCCTATCAAAGCGATAAAGGTTCTCTCCCTTGCAGGTGCTTACTGGCGAGGCGATGAAAAACGCAAACAGCTTACCCGCCTTTATGCGATTACCTTTCCGAAGAAGAAAGAGCTTGACAAATACCTTGCTTTATTGGAAGAAGCGAAGAAAAGAGACCACAGAAAATTGGGGAAAGAGTTGGAGTTATTCACTTTTTCGCAGAATGTCGGTCAGGGACTTCCTCTATGGTTGCCGAAAGGAACTGAATTACGTTTGAGATTGGAAGCGTTCCTTCGTAAGGTACAAAAGAAATACGGTTATCAGCAAGTAATAACTCCTCATATAGGAGATGTAAACTTGTACAAGACTTCCGGACACTACCAAAAATACGGACAAGACTCGTTTAGAACCATAACTACACCGTTTGAGGGAGAAGAATACATGTTGAAACCGATGAACTGCCCTCATCATGTCGAAATATACAAAGCGAAACCACATTCATATAAAGACCTTCCTGTAAGGTTGGCGGAGTTCGGAACAGTATATAGATATGAACAATCGGGCGAGTTGCATGGCTTGACAAGAGTTCGCTCATTCACACAAGACGATGCCCACATCTTTTGTACGCCGGAACAATTGAAAGATGAATTTTGCAAAGTCATAGACATAGTCCTATATATCTTCAAAACGTTGAAGTTCGACAACTTCACGGCTCAAATATCACTGAGAGACCCTGCAAACAAAGAAAAATACATAGGCGATGACGAGGTATGGGAGAAAGCAGAGAAAGCCATTGTCGAGGCCTCGGCAGAGAGAGGATTGAAAACAATCAGCGAAATAGGTGAAGCTGCTTTCTATGGACCTAAATTGGACTTCATGGTAAAAGATGCCATAGGCAGAAAATGGCAACTCGGAACAATTCAAGTGGATTACAACCTTCCGGAACGTTTTCAGTTGGAATACACAGGAGCCGACAACAAGAAACATCGTCCGATTATGATACACAGAGCTCCGTTTGGTTCTATGGAAAGGTTTGTAGCTGTATTGATAGAACACACGGCAGGCAAATTCCCGTTGTGGCTCACACCGGAACAATTCATCATATTACCAATTTCCGAAAAATATGAAGACTATGCAAGACAGGTTCTTGCCAAATTGGAAAGTATGGATTTGCGAGGCAGCATAGACAACAGAAATGAAAAAACCGGCAAGAAGATAAGAGATGCTGAAATTGCCAAAATACCGTTCATGCTGATTGTAGGTGAAAAAGAAGAAGCCTCAAACATGGTTTCGGTTCGCAAGCATACAGAAGGAGACTTGGGCAGCATGGAAACAGAAAAGTTTGCCGAACTCGTGAACAATATGGTGGCGAAAGAGTTGGAATAAAATAATAGAAAGGAAATAAAGTAGTACAAACTAATTATAGGAGGGAAAAGTCATAGCAACACCACAACAAGGACCTTTCAGAGGCAAAGGTACTCCCAAAAAAGGAGAGCAACATAGAATAAACGAGAAAATAGACGCTCCGATGGTGAGAGTTGTCGGAGAAGGTATAGAAGCAAAAATCTACTCGTTGAAAGAGGCTTTGAAAATGGCAGAAGAAGCGGAATTAGACCTTGTCGAAATATCGCCGAATGCCAATCCACCTGTCTGCAAATTGGTTGATTACCAAAAGTTGCTTTACGAACAAAAAAAGAAACAAAAAGAAATCAAAGCCAAGTCCGCCAAGATTGTCATCAAGGAAATCCGCCTCGGACCGCAAACGGACGAACATGACTTCAATTTCAAGTTGAAGCACGCCATACGGTTTCTTCAAGACGGAAACAAAGTAAGAGTGGATGTATTCTTCAAAGGAAGGACTATTATTTACAAGGAACAAGGCGAAACTCAACTATTGAAATTCGCCGAAGCTTTGTTGGAATACGGTAAACCGGAAATGATGCCGAAGTTGGAAGGCAAGCGAATGATAATGATAATCGCTCCGAAGAAGTAACGAAAAGACAATGGCAAACAACAAATGTTTGCCGACAAGCAAATATAGTATAAACAAATCAAAAAGGAAGAAAGATGCCAAAGATGAAAACCAAATCGGCTGCAAAAAAACGTTTTGCAGTAACGGGTTCAGGCAGGATCAAGCGTAAGCACGCCTATCACAGTCATATCTTGACGAAGAAGTCCATCAAAAGAAAAAGAATATTGGCTTCTTCAGCAGTGTGCAGCAGTGCAGACGAAAGAAGAATCAAAGAGATGATTTAATTGATTCGGCAAAAGAAACAAAGTAAAAACAGGTAGTATTAACCATTGTATCCAGCACGAGCAAGAGTCTGAACAAACAGACCGCTGATACGAAAAAACAAAGAAAATTATGCCAAGAGCAGTAAATGCAGTAGCGTCAAGAGCAAGACGCAAAAAGATTTTGAATCGCACCAAAGGATATTGGGGCAGAGGAAAGAACGTATGGACAGTAGCCAAGAACAAATGGGAAAAAGGTCAAACATACGCTTATAGAGACAGAAAAGCAAAGAAAAGAGAGTTCAGAGCATTGTGGATTAACCGTATCAATGCAGCCTGCCGTTTGAACGAAGTATCATATTCGGTATTCATTGGCTTGCTTCACAAAAACAACATAGCTCTAAACAGAAAAGTTTTGGCTGATTTGGCGATGAATCATCCGGAAGCCTTCAAGGCAGTTGTAAATCAAGTGAAGAAGTAAATGTATAACCATAAACACGATAGGAGATTATAGAAATGAGTAAACCGGAATTGATGCAATACGTGGATGGTTTGACAACGATAAAAGACTATCCTCAATTCAAAGCAGGAGATACAATCTCAGTAACATACAAAATCAAAGAAGGAAACAAGGAACGTCCGCAAACATTCCAAGGAGTGGTTATCCAACGTTCCGGAAGCGGTAAAACCGAAACCTTTACTATCAGAAAGATTTCTGGAGGAATAGGTGTGGAAAGAATTTTCCCATTCGCTTCCCCATTCATTGAAAGCATAGTTGTAAACAAACGAGGCGTTGTTCGCAGAGCAAGAATATTCTATTTGAGAGGCTTGACAGGTAAGAAGGCCAGAATCAAAGAAAAGAAGTTCTAAGCAACCCCTTATAAAAAAGAAAAGAGGAGATCGTTTTGTGGTCTCCTCTTTTCTTTTTCAATCTGACTACTAATAGATTCGTAAAACCATACGCTTATCATAATCTATACTCCACTGAACCTGCCAACACTTGCCATCTATCGAGCCACCAAGATAAAATTATACATATTCTGTGTTTCTTACAAAGTAAATCTCTCACATATAACTTCATTATCATGTTGCTGTGTATAGCAATGTTCGGAGTGGTTTCATCTTCTCTATCACTGTTCTTGTCGATGATTTTGCTTCCTCGTTTTTTTGACTTCCCGAAAGTGTCGGTAAATTCTCTCACAACCGACACACTTTATGCCTTTCAATTTACAACGCCCTGAAATCTGTTCCGAACATCCTCTATCAACATTGTCTCCATAAGCCGGCATATCTCTTTGCGAACATGATGAACTTTGGCTTACCGCAGTTCCATCTTAATTCTCGATTATCTTTACCGATAATTTTTGCGATTTGATTATTCCTGAAATCTTGTTGTTTCATCACGGAAATTGTGTACCTTTATTCCTTGTCAGATACTCATATTGTACACTTTTGGGCGAGAGCAAAGATGGTTATTTTTCAGCCTCGAACAGGAAAGGGGACTTATACTCTTTTGTTCGAGGCTTATTTTGTCTTTCACATCTCCCCTAAAGTTGCATTTATGAGTTGAACTTAGAGGCTGTTTTCCGGAAGGTAACGTTAAATAAACTGCACAATAAAATATCTCCTATTCTGAATCGTCTTATTAAGTGTGGATAAGAACGGTGAATACAATAAATTATGAGTAAATCAGGCAAGAAATCTGTTGCACGCACAGTGCTTAACATCATTTGTGGAGTTGGCTTCATGGCTTTGATTGTGTTAGTCGTGATGTGGCTTTGGAACGGGCTTGTTCCTCGCATTACGGGCTGGAATACGATTAACTATTGGCAGGCGTTGGGGCTTATGATTTTGTTCCGCCTTATAAACGGCAATCTCTTTTCTGGAAAGAGTTTCAAGAAAAACAAAGCCCCACAATCCAAACAGCATCTGCACCAAATGACCTCCGAAGAGCGAAATGCACTTCTTCACAGGTTGATGAGTACTTCGGACAATGATACAGCTGGCAATGAGCAGCAATAATATTGTAAGGATATTCCAAAAGTACCGAGTGCGATTGCTTGCTTTCATTCGCAACAGAATTTCGCAGGGTGATGCGGAAGATGTGTTACAGGATGTGTTTGTAAGTTTCTTACTGGCGAGCGATACGGGAGATCCGATTAACAGGGTGTCTAGTTGGTTGTATCAAACGACAAAAAACAAGATAATCGACAACAACCGCAAGCATACCGAGGAGCGTATGTCGCAAATTGCCGTACAACATGGCGGTGAAATATATTTTGAGGACATAACGGAGACCATGACAGACGAGACAACTCCAGAGAGGGACTACTTACGCAACCTTTTGGAAGAGGAATTGGAGGCAGCTTTGAGCGAATTGCCCGAGAATCAGCGTTACGTCTTCGAGCAAACGGAATTTCTGGGGCGTGCATTCAAGGATTTGTCCGAAGAGTTGGGCGAACCTGTTGCCACACTCATTTCCCGAAAGCATTATGCAGTGAAGCATCTGCGTAATCGCTTGAAGTATATATACGAGCAGATGAAAAATTAAACGAAATACAAACAAGGACTATGACAAGGAGACTGTTTATTTACTCTTCGGACTTTATCCGTGTAATCTGCAAGACCAATGCAGAGCTGCGTAGGCTGCGATTGACCACGTACGTCCCCTCTCTTCGTTATGTGTAGCAGCCAAAATCAAACAAAGGAGAGTATTGGGCGGTGTAGCAGGTGTAGGTACAGGAGCATTGAAAGGGGCTTGTACATCATCGGCAGGGCAATGCATTAAGGATATTGTAAGATAATCTGCTGTTATGTTTGAGAAGATAAAAAAGTTCAGGCGGAAGCTTTTCCGACGACACAAATTACTTTTCGTCATATTTGTCATCTTTTTTGACGGATTGCTTGGTTGGGGAGTGGATAAGCTCCTTTTTGTAGGTTTATTAGGTTGGGAGCAGACATTCACATTTCTTGGATGGTGCGGGATAGGTGCGATAGATGCACTATTGGAATGTTGGAGTATGCACAGCCGCAGACTTGACAAGAATAAATCGTGCTGATTTTCGGGGTGAAAACGCGAACAAACAATATGATAAGGAAGTTGTTTGTTGCTCTTCGGGCTTTATTCGAGCAAGACAAGAACATACCCTCTCTTAAAGTTGCATTTATGAGTAGAACTTAGGAGGTTTTGTACGAATGCTTGTTTTTCTTGTGCAATTACAAAAAAAAGAAAAGAGGCGACCGATGATGGTTCGCCTCTTTTCCTTGCTATAAAACAACTTGTTATGTTTTCCGGTTATGCTTCCCAGCTTACGACGAGGTTTCTGTCTCCGTAGGCATCGTCAACCTTTGAAGCGGTCGGCCAATATTTATCATCGTATGGCAATGGGAATGCTGCTCTCTGTCTGCTGTATGGTCTGTCCCAAGTGTCCGAGCAAACCACCTGCATGGTATGCGGAGCGTTCATGATGACGTTGTTCTGCTTGTCGGCTTTTCCGTCTTCGATTTCTTTTATCTCCTTGCGTATTTCAATCAAGGCATCGCACAAACGATCCATTTCCGAAAGCGGTTCGCTCTCCGTCGGTTCTATCATCAATGTTCCGTGTACGGGAAAGGCAACCGTCGGTGCGTGGAAGCCGTAGTCCATCAATCGTTTTGCTATATCGCCGCATTGTACTCCCGAACTCAATGAGAATTGGTTGCAATCCATGATGAATTCGTGGGCACACATGCCGTGTTTGCCTGTGTAAAGGATGTTGTACGCCGTTGCAATTCTTGCACGCATGTAGTTGGCGTTCAAAATGGCGTATTTGGTTGCTTGTTCCAAGCCTTCTCTTCCGCACATCTTCAAATAGCCGTATGTTATCGGCAAAAGACCTGCACTTCCGAAAGGAGAAGCCGAAACAGGCGTTCCTTTATGTGAGCCGGTGGATACAATCGAGTGCGTAGGAAGGTAGTCTGCCAATTTGGCTGTCGCTCCGATGGGACCTACTCCCGGACCGCCGCCGCCGTGAGGCATTGCGAAGGATTTGTGAAGGTTCAAGTGGCATACGTCTGCCCCCATGTAACCCGGAGAAGTCAAACCTATTTGAGCGTTCATGTTGGCTCCGTCCATGTAAACCAAACCGCCGTTCTCGTGAATGATGTTTATGATGTCTATGATACCTTCTTCGAATACTCCGTGAGTTGAAGGATAGGTTATCATGAGGCATGAAAGGTTCTCTTTGTTGGCTTCCGCCTTCTCTTTCAAGTCTGCAATGTCGATTTCTCCGTCGGCAGTGGTCTTGATGACTATTATGTTCATTCCTGCCATTGCAGCCGATGCAGGGTTCGTGCCGTGTGCGGAAGCAGGGATAAGACATACCGTTCTGTTCTCTTGTCCGTTTGCTCTCTGATAGTTCCTTATAGTTGTCAGACCTGCATACTCTCCTGCCGCTCCCGAGTTCGGTTGAAGGCTTATCTTTGCGAAGCCCGTGATTTCGGAAAGCATCTTGTCCATATCGGCAATCATCTCATAGTATCCTGCGGCTTGTTCTGCGGGAACGAACGGGTGAATGCTTGTGAACTCCGCCCATGTGAAAGGAATCATCTCCATGGCTGCGTTCAACTTCATCGTACAAGAGCCGAGCGGTATCATGGCACGGTTCAAGGACAAATCCTTTACTTCCATTTTCTTCAAATATCTCATCATTTCGGTCTCACTGTGATATCTATTGAAGATTTCCTGTGTCAGATAAGGCGTTTGTCTCTTCAAATTGCTTGGTATGGTGTCGGCTTTTTTGCACTCGAATTCTTTATATGTCTTTCCGGCTGCTTCCGCCAACACTTTCAATATACGTTCCACTTCCTTGCAACCTGTTGTTTCGTCCGTTGAAATTCCTATTGTCTCGGAATCGATTGACAAGAAGTTCATCTCGTTTTTCTCAGCCAAACTGCAAACTTTTTCTGCGGCAACAGGGCAGGTCAAACGAATGGTATCGAAATAGTATTCGTTCTTTTGTTTGTATCCGTAAGCCTCTGCTGCTGCGGCTATGGTTGCTGCGGTGTTGTTTATGTCTTCCGCTATCTCTCTTATACCCTCTTGTCCGTGCCAGCATGCGTATTGTCCTGCCATTATGGCAACCAAGGCTTGTGCCGTACAGATGTTGGAGGTTGCTTTCTCTCTCTTGATGTGTTGCTCTCTGGTTTGCAATGCAAGACGGAAGGCTTTGTTGCCTTGTGCGTCCACAGTCATACCGATTATTCTGCCGGGCATCGTACGCTTGAAGTTTTCCGTGCAAGCGAAGTATGCGGCAGATGGACCGCCGAAGCTCATCGGACAACCGAACCTCTGTGTGGAACCGCAAACACAGTCTGCTCCCCATTCTCCCGGAGGTGTCAACAGTGCCAAACTCATTATGTCGGCACTGACTGCAACGAATATGCCTTTTGCTTTTGCATCGGCTGCGAATTTGGTGTAATCCTTTATCTCACCCTTGCGGTTCGGATATTGAAGTATTGCTCCGAAGAAAGTCTCGTCCAAAACGGTGCTTTCATTTCCGACAACCACTTCTATGCCGCGAGGCAGGGCTCTTGTCTTGATAACATCTATGGATTGCTTGAACAAATCCTCGCTTACGAAGAACCTGCATACGTTTCCTTTTTGCTGAGCACGGCTGCGGGAACCGTAGAACATCAACATGGCTTCCGCACACGCTGTTGCCTCATCGAGCAATGACGCATTCGCCAACGGCATGGAGGTAAGGGAACAAATAACCGTTTGAAAAGTAAACAGTGTCTCCAAACGACCTTGGGAAATTTCCGCCTGATATGGGGTGTAAGAAGTGTACCAACCCGGGTTTTCCAAAATGTTTCTTTGCAAAACGGCAGGCGTAATGGTGTTGTAGTATCCTTGTCCTATATAAGTGTTGTATATTTTGTTCTTTGCCGCCAAGCGTTTCAACATCGTGAAATATTCATATTCGTTCATTCCCTCCGGAAGGTTCAAAGGTTTTTTGAAACGTATCTTTTCGGGAATGGTTTTGTCGATAAGTTCATCTACGCTCTTCACGCCGATGACCTTCAACATTTTTTCAACCTCCGCAGGTTGTGGACCGTTGTGACGGTGTGCAAAATTGTTTGTTATCATCTTGTTTATGTTGTTTGTTTATTCCATTCTGTTTTTCAAGTTCTTGAAATCTCTCCGACGAAACGCCGTTTTAGAAAATCGAAACGGCGTTCGGCAAAATTCTTTCGGCCTTTCGTTCCGATTGAAACGGTGTTTCGTTTTCCTCTGTTGCGAAAAGGAGGATTTCCTCTTTGAAACGACAAAATTACAACTATTTTCGACACGGTACAAATAAAACGGTAAAGAACTTTGATTGGGAAACAAATGCCTTGGAAGCGGAAAAGCAGTGAGACGTTTGCGGTGTTCCTTCCTCTCATACCCTAAGGCGTTCTTTTCTTGTAATCGGATTAAATTTACTAACTTTGCAAGCGTTTACCTTAATACACTACGGAAATGAACATTGCAGCCGTTCTATGGGATATGAACCCCGTTGCTTTTTCTCTCGGTTCGTTGGAATTGAGATGGTACAGCCTTTTGTTCGCCTTGGCTTTTGTTGCAGGTTACTGCATTTTGAAGACAGTGGTGTTCGACAAGGAGAAAGTGCCTGTTTCTTACCTCGACCGTTTGGCTCTCTATGTTTTCCTCGGCGTTTTGATAGGGGCGAGGCTCGGACACTGTCTTTTCTATGAGCCGTCCTACTATCTTTCTCACCCCATCGAGATGTTGCTGCCGATAAAAAGCACGGCGGAGGGTTGGCAGTTCACAGGCTATCAGGGATTGGCATCACATGGCGGAGCGATAGGAATATTGATTGCGATATGGCTTTATTCCCGCAAAACGAAACTGCCGGTGTTCTGGGTGTTGGACCGTTTGGTCATCATCGTCGCCCTCGCAGGATTGTTCATACGTTTGGGCAATCTGATGAACAGCGAGATTTACGGAGTGCCTACGGGAAGCGATTGGGGATTTGTGTTTTTACGCAACGGCGAACAGGTCGCCAAGCACCCGACACAGCTTTACGAAGCAACGGCTTACTTCCTTTGTTTCCTCGTTCTGCTTTTCTGCTATCTGCATGCGAAACGCAAACCGAAGAACGGGGTATTGTTCGGAATGTTCCTCGTGATTGTGTTCACCTCACGGCTGATAATAGAACACTGGAAGGAAGTGCAGGAAAGTTGGGAAGCGTCCATGGCGTTGAACATGGGACAGATATTGAGTCTTCCGTTCATCGTTGCCGGCATTGTGATATTGGTTTTGGCGTTTATGAACAAAACAGGAAGGGTAGCGGATATAGCAAGCCTGAAATTGGAAGACAAGACGAAGAAAAAGTAAATCATAATACTATAAAGAAATGAAGAAACTGATTTTGGTAAGACACGGACAAAGCGAATGGAATTTGAAGAACCTGTTCACGGGTTGGACAGACGTGGATTTGACAGAGCAGGGAATAAACGAAGCAAAGCAAGCCGGCAAGACCCTTGCGGAAGAAGGCATAGAGCCTCAGATGTGCTTCACATCCTATTTGAAAAGAGCCATAAAGACATTGAATTTCATGTTGGACGAAATGAATATGGACTATCTTCCCGTGGAGAAAAGCTGGCGGTTGAACGAGAAATCATACGGCGACTTGCAAGGCAAGAACAAGGCGGAAGCAACCGAGAAATTCGGAGCCGAGCAGGTTCTTTTGTGGAGAAGAAGTTTCGATGTGCAATCTCCGAAACTCTCACCCGAAGACGAACGCTCCCCATACATGGATAAGAGATACGCAGGCATAGACAGAGCCGAACTTCCTTTGACGGAGAGTTTGCAGGATTGCATAAACCGTTTGATGCCTTTCTATCGGGAACACATACTGAGGGCTTTCGAGAAATACGACACCGTTTTGGTGGTTGCTCACGGCAACTCGTTGAGAGGAATAGTCAAGACGCTTAAACAAATGAGCAACGAAGAGATAATCAAATTCAATATCCCGACCGGCATACCTTATTTGTTTGAGTTGAACGACGACCTCACTTTGAAGCATGACCGCTTCCTTGCCGATGAAGCGACATTGAAAAAACTTATGGACGAAGTAGCCAACCAAGGCAACAAGAAATAAGTCGGAACAATGACAAAAAGAAAGAACCCGCTTTGCCGAACAAAATTGCAAAGCGGGTTTTCCTTTAAGATAAACACCTTATGACCTAATCATCATAACGTTTGAAGTTGCCGTTCTTATCGAAAACAATATCGATGCCGTTATTCAACTCCACCTCGTACTCCTTGCGTTCCTTCTTTATCTCGACTGCGAAGTTGTTGCTGTGCTTTGTTTTGATGTAAGTCTTTATCGCCGCAGGAACAATACTTTCCGGCACAGCCTGTCCGCCCTTCATCTCGACGCTCTTCCAATCGCCACCTTTGTCGAACTCGACCTCAGAACCATCTTCGAATCGTACCTCGTAATCCTTGTCGAACAAACTCTCATCACAAAGAACCAAAGCAATGGTCTTGTCGGGAAAGTAAGCCTTTACGAACTTTTGAGCCGTCGAAGGCAAATCGGAGAACTCCACAATCTTGTTATCGGCAGACTCGCACGCCATGAAAGGCAGCATTGCCAAAAGAACCACAATACATTTTCTCAATTTTCTCATCTGTTTACGTTTTTTTGATTGAATATTACGCCATACAAACGCATGAAACGCTTTGTTTATTGCAAGGTTACAGAAAGCAGCCTGCATCCACCTGCGACACAATATCGCAAAACAAGCCTTCCGCCTGTTTTATACCCAATCCGAATACCACGAAAGCGAAGTTTTGCAAAATTCGCTTGAAATAGAGAAAAATGCTTACCTTTGCGTCTTAAACTATAAATAAAACGCAAGATGAAAAAACAAAACCTCGGCAAGTCGCTGTGCCGATTGATAATGGCAGTGGCAATCATGACGTTCTCGCTTCAAGCAATGGCTCAAAAATTTTCCTACACCTATCAAGGAAAAGAATTATACTACAAGATTACTTCTGATAGTACAGTTGATGTTACATGTTATTCTTTCGATCAATCTGACAATAATCACGTGAGTGGGGAAGTTGTTATTCCAAGTTCTCTTGAATATAATGGTATAACTTATAGCGTTACTTCCATCGGAAGTTTTGCATTCGCCGGTTGCAGCGATTTGACTTCTGTTACTGCTCCAAACAGCATTACTTTTATTGAGCAGTATGCGTTTTCCGATTGTAGCGGGTTGACTACTGTCAGCCTCCGGAATGGCATTACGTCTATCAGTCATTGGGCGTTTCTTAATTGTACCGGTTTGACTTCTATAAATATTCCGAATAGTGTTACTGTTATTGGAGAATATGCCTTTTTCGGTTGCAGCGGTTTGGTTTCGGTTAACATTCCTGATGAAGTTACTTCTCTTAGAGATGGAACGTTTCGTAATTGTAGCGGTTTGACCGCTGTTACCATAGGTAATGGTATTACTTCCATAAAAGAGGATGCTTTTTCCGGTTGCACCGGTTTGACCACGCTGAATTTTAATGCCATCAACTGCCAAGATTTTAGTGCTGATTCCAATATGTTCGGTATATCGTTAACCACTCTGACTATCGGAGACAGCGTACAACGAATACCGGCGAATTTTGTGAGATATTGCAACGCTTTGACCTTTGTTACCATACCTGACAGTGTTACGGAAATTGGGCATGACGCTTTTCGTAATTGTGGAGGTCTGATAGCGGCTATACTTGGAAATGGAGTAAATAATATTGGAAACAATGCGTTCAAGAATTGTTCTTATCTGACATATCTTACCATCGGAAGGGGTCTTGAAAGAATTGAGGATAGTGCATTTGCTAATTGTTCTTTATTGACTTCGATCACTTCCTTGGCAAGTGTGCCGCCTGTGATTGTAAGCAGCAATGTTTTTGCATATCCGACAGATTGCACGGTAACGGTGCCTTGCGGCAGTTTGGGAGCTTATACGGAACAAACGAATCGTTGGAACCTGCTATTCAACGGACGCATTACAGAGGGTTTGTCCTTTGTGTTGTCCGTATCTGCAAATGATGAAGCATACGGCAGGGTTGAAACAGATACTCTGTCTTGTGCAGGAAGAACTCTCATCGCAACGCCGAACGAGGGATATAGGTTTATGTCATGGAATGACGGCAATGCGGAGAACCCGAGAACAGTAACCGTTATGAGCGATACTGCCTTTACGGCAATATTTGCGGAAGCAGAAATCACGCCGACAATCACTGTAACGGTGAACGATGCGACTATGGGCAGTGCCACCTACACCATTGACGGCAACACCGCAGTACTGACGGCAACACCGAACGAGGGTTACGAGTTCAGCCGTTGGAACGACGGCAATGCGGAGAACCCGAGAACGGTAACAGTTACAAGCGATACCGCTTTCATGGCTGTATTCACCGCAAGCAGTTCATCGTCTTTGCAAGATGTGAATGCAAGAGAGTTTGCATTATATCCCAATCCTGCGAAGAGCTTCGTAACCTTGGAGTTCGAGGCATTAGAGGAGAATACCCTGCTTCAAATCCTCGATATGAACGGCAGAAAAGTAAGAACGTTCGACCTCAAAGCCGGTCAGGAGACTTTGCGAATAGAGATAGGCAACCTGCCTGAGGGAGTTTATACCGTCATGCTCGGCAATGCGGTGAAGAAACTGATAGTAGAGTAGCAAGGCTCGGAGAAAAAGAAAATACGAAAGCGATATATCCCAATCGATATGTCGCTTTCTCTTTTATCCGAAAAGTTCGAGGAAAATCAATTCTGTTTTTCAAACTCAAAGTATCCGAACAATGGCACAACATCATGCTTCAATGTTTTTTTACTGCAAAAGCAAGGAGAAAAACTTTCCGCACGGAGCTGCAATCTGCTCGCAAAGCCTCTTCCAAGGAAATAAAAAGCGGTGCATATAAAATTCCCCCTTGACCTTTTACCCGAAAAAGACCGTCTTTCAGGGGTAAAAAGACGGTCTTTTCATATATAAAAGACGGTCTTTTTTGCTTCCAAGGTCAAGGGAAAATTATTTTTGCTCCCGTGTTTTCGTTTTTCACTGCTTTTTTAGAGAGGAGATAAAGCATATACGGCTTTCTTCGCTTAGGTTTTGCGTTTTTCTTTCTTTGCGGCAGGAAAGAGAATATTGTTGAGTATCAAACGATAGCCGCAAGAGTTGGGATATAAATCCAAATCGGTGACAGGGTCGCCTATATAGTGGCTGTAATCCTCCGGATCGTGTCCTCCGAGAAAGGACCAAGTGCCTTTGCCATACGTACCGTGGATATACCGAACCTCATCTGCCGATTTGTTTTCTCCGAGTACAATCACATTGGATTTTACGAATTTCTTCATGAATGCCGTTGTTTGTCCCATGAAGCCGTGTATTACTTTGCTGTGGTTTTGTGTAAGCATTGTCGGTATCCAATCCCATTTGGCGGAGAAATCGAAGAGTACGAAGAAATCATTCTTTTCGTTGAACCGCCTCGACCGAGAGATCGGTACGTCTATATCGGAGATTTCGTATGTGTAAGGGTCTGTAACGATATGAAAATCCGTGAAGGCAAAGCATTTGGAATAGTCCAATTTGGCTTGGGCATCGGCATCCATGGCGTCTCCGTCGAACATGTTTTCGCAAATATCCACGCCTTCTGCCGCCAAGGCTATATCGAAAGAATCGGGTGCCGAACACATGGCGAACATAAAGCCGCCGCCGGCAACGAAATCCCTTATTTTCTTCACCACTGCCAACTTCAACTGCGATACTTTACCGTAGCCGAGTCTTCGTGCGGTCTCATTCTGCATTCTTACGTCGTCTATGTACCATTGTTGGTTGCGATACGATGCCCAAAATTTGCCGAACTGACCCGTAAAGTCTTCATGGTGCAGGTGAAGCCAATCATACAAGGGCAAAACGCCGTTCAACACTTCTTCATCATAGACCACATCGTACGGAATTTCCGCATACGTCAGTACCAAGGTAACGGCATCGTCCCACGGCATTTTATTCTTGGGAGAATAGACAGCAATCTTGGGGGCTTTTTGAAGTTTGACCACGTCTTGATTGACTTCCGGTTGTGCTATTTCCGCAACGATGCCGCCATATTGTTCATCGCTGACCATGTAATAACTTACTCCCCGCAGGCGACAAAGGTTTTCCATTTCTTCGCTTGCTCTCATGGAAAATGCTCCGCCTTTGTAATTCAACATCCAATCCACATCATACTCCATGGTCAAAGCCTTATATGCCACACCGTATGCTTTGAGGTGGTTTTTCTGTGTTTCGTCCATCGGAATCACCAGATAAGCGGCATTTACCCGAAGAGATACAACCGACAATATGAGAAATATGAGTTTAGAAAGAACTGTCGTCTTCATCGTACGTGAATTTACTCAACGAATCGTCTGCGACGCTGTCATTCATGCTTGACCCGATAAGTGTTTCTCCCATAGGGAAGCTGCCTCCGTCAGCCATGCGGTTTTCAAACCTTACGAATTGCGGAATGAAATTCAGCCTTACCTCGCCCACTTCACCGGCACGGTGTTTTGCAATGATGACATCTGCCGCCTTATCGTCGCCCTCGTCGAGCATTCCGTAATATGCCGGACGGTAGATGAACATTACAATATCGGCATCTTGCTCTATGGCTCCCGACTCTCTCAAATCGCTCAACACCGGCTTCTTGCTGCCGCCGCGGGTTTCAACGGCACGAGACAACTGCGAAAGTGCCAAAACCGGAATGCCCAATTCTTTCGACAGGGCTTTCAACTGACGGGATATGTATGATATTTCCTGTTCACGGTTGCCTCCTTTGGCAGCGTCGCCGCCCTGCATGAGTTGGAGGTAATCGATGAATATCATCTGTATATCGTATTTCTGCTTCAATCTTCTGCACTTCGCCCGCAATTCGAATATGCTTAATCCCGGGTTATCATCTATATAAATAGGTGCATTGGCGAGAGACTGGGTTTTCTCTCTTATCATGGTTTTTTCCCACTCCTCCAACTTGCCTTGCGATTTGAAACGTCTGCCCTCTATGCTCGCTTCCGCCGAGATAAGTCTCGACGTCAACTCGCTTGCCGTCATTTCCAACGAAAATATCGCAACAGGCTTATGGAAATCCACGGCCATGTTTCTCGCCATCGTTATTGCCAAAGCCGTCTTTCCCATTGCGGGACGGGCAGCAAGTATAATCAACGTACCCTTTTGAAATCCGCCTATTTTGTTGTCCAATTCCCTGAACCCGCTTGGCAAACCCGACGCATCGTCAGCAGAAGACTGTGCCTTTTCTATTTCGTTTATCGTTTGCCGAAGCAGGACATCCATGCCCAAAATATCGGAATTGAAGTTGCTGTCGTTTATTTCGAGGAACTTGGTCTCCGTTTTGTCCAACAAATCCAACACGTCGTTCGTCTCGTCATACGAATCCCGCAACGTTTCCGTCGAAACGCGTATCAGTTCTCTTTGAATGAATTTCTCCGAAAGCAAACGCACATGATATTCTATGTGTGCCGCCGAAGTGATACGGGTGGTCAGTGAAGTCAACTTGGAATAACCGCCGATTGTTTCAAAGTTTCCGTTCTTTTTCAACCTCTCCGACACGGTCAGAATATCGACGGGACTTCCCTCTGCAAAGAGAGAACTTATTGCTCTGAATATTTCGGCATGTTCGTTTAAGTAAAAATACTCCGGCTTGATTATATCGATGGAATTACTCAAAGCATCTTGATCCAAAAGCAAGGCTCCGAGGACGGATTCCTCTATGTCCGTTGCTTGCGGCGGCATGTTGCCGTTTATGTTGAACGCCTGCTCGTATGTCATTCTCGCTTTCGGTAAGCGATTTGCCTTTCTTGTCTCTTCCATTTCAACTTGCAAATATACGATTTTTTGTTTGACGGCTGCGTTCCGAAAAGCCATTGTAATAAACCGACCGTAGGGACTTCCTTACCTTATGTATTGGTTCTCTGCAACAAAAACAGCGTAAGAAAATACTTGAACAAAGTCGCTGCAAAATGTATAATGTCGGATTGCGGAGGAAAAACAAGAACCCGAAACAGGTTCTTTGCAAGAAATTTCGCCTTTTCTATTGCAAAGTACATGGAAAGTCGTACCTTTGCACGGCAAAAGTGGAAAGATTTGGATTGATTGCAACCACGTACAAAAAATGCTAAAACAACATTTTCTTACCTGATACATCAATATCCGCTTTCCGTTTTGTTCATTTGAAGAAATGGTTCATTCATTTGAAGTAACAGTAAAAACAGATAGAAGATGGCTTATTTTTTTACGTCGGAATCGGTATCGGAAGGACACCCCGACAAGGTGGCAGATCAAATTTCAGATGCCATATTGGACGAATTCCTGAAACAAGACGAAAATTCCAAGGTTGCATGCGAGACTTTGGTGACGACAGGCTTGGTCGTGCTTAGCGGAGAGGTCAAATCGACTGCATACGTCGATATTCAAAAGACTGCAAGGGAGGTTATCCGGAACGCAGGCTACACAAAGGGCGAATATATGTTCGAGTCGAACTCATGCGGCGTTCTTTCGTCTCTGCACGAGCAGAGTCCGGACATCAATCAAGGCGTGGAACGCAAAAAGGAAGAAGAACAGGGGGCGGGAGACCAAGGTATGATGTTCGGTTATGCCTGCAACGACACGGAGGACTTCATGCCGCTGCCTTTACAGCTTTCCCACATGCTTGTTTATGAACTTTCGCTTATCCGAAAGGAAGGCAAACTCATGCCATACCTCAGACCGGATTCCAAAAGTCAGGTAACAGTGGAGTATAACGACGATAACACGCCGCGGGCGATAAATACCATTGTCATCTCCACCCAACACGATGAGTTCGACTCCGAGGAGAAGATGCTCGCACGAATAAAGGAAGATGTAAGGAACATACTCATTCCGCGGGTCGTTGCAAAGCTGCAAAAAGAAGAGTTGAAGAGATTGTTCGATAACGAATACAAGCTCTATGTCAACCCGACCGGCAAATTCGTCATAGGAGGTCCTCATGGCGATACGGGCTTGACGGGCAGGAAAATCATTGTCGATACCTACGGAGGCAGGGCTGCACATGGTGGCGGGGCTTTCTCGGGCAAGGATTCTTCCAAAGTCGATAGAAGTGCGGCGTATGCGGCAAGGCACATTGCCAAAAACATGGTTGCCTCAGGGCTTTGCTCCGAAGCGATGGTGCAGTTGGCTTATGCAATAGGCGTTGCCGAGCCTGTGGGTGTGTATGTGAATACTTACAACACGGCAAAAGCCACGGACGCCAAGGGTAACAGAATGACCGATGGCGAGATTGCTGAAAGAATAAAGGAGATTTTCGACCTCAGACCTTATTCCATAGTACAAAGGTTCGGTTTGAAAAATCCGATTTACCTTCCGACAGCAACCTACGGCCACTTCGGCAGGACGCCTTACAAGAAACAGGTAACCCTTATCCGAAACGGCAGGGAAGAAACCCGCGAGGTGGAATTTTTCCCGTGGGAGAAGACCGATTATGCAGGCATAATCAAAGAGAAATTCTGGCTTTGAACAATGATTGAACGCAGGACGACGTTTCGCAAATAAAAAGAAAGTTTGACGAAACGCCGTTTTGCAGTGATTGAACGCCGTTTCGATAAATTCTTTCGGCGTTTTATTCCGGCGAAACGGCGTTTGGATTTTATATTGATTTATATGAGTTTAGGTAGTTTTGATTTCAGAGAAGTATTGACGGCATTCATGGTCTTGTTTGCCGTAATCGACATCGTGGGTTCCATTCCCATAATCTTGGACATTAAAGAGAAGGCAGGGAAAATCAATGCCGGCAAAGCATCTCTGCTTGCTTTCGGTTTGTTGGTGGTGTTCCTTTTCATGGGTGAGGCATTGTTGAAGTTCTTCAACGTGGACATTCCGTCTTTCGCCATTGCGGGAGCAGTGGTTCTTATTGCCCTTGCGATAGAAATGACGTTCAACATAACGATTTTCAAGAACGATTCCCCCGAAGGCAATTCGACCATCGTTCCTCTCGTCTTTCCGCTTATTGCGGGTGCAGGTTCGTTGACCACATGTATATCGCTGCGTGCCGAATGTTCGGCGATAAACGTCATAATAGCGATAGCACTCAACATGGCTGTCGTTTATCTTGTGCTGAAAAAGGTGAACCTCATGGAAAAACTGCTCGGCAAAGGCGGAATTTACATTTTGAGAAAGTTTTTCGGCATAATACTGCTTGCAATGAGTGTGAAGCTGATTGTAACCAACTTGGGCGTTTTGATGAAATAGCCCGATAAGTGAGATTAACAAAATCTTGTTGAAACAAAAAGGGAAAGGCTTCTGTTTACATACGGACAAAGTTTTATCTTTGTCCGTTTTCGAGTATAAAAGAAAGAATAAAATCAAGCCGACAAAGATATGGAATTCAGGTTAAGCCAAAATGCGGAAAACATATTGAAGAACAGTCGCGGCGAAGCCATAAGGCTGAACTCCGATTGCATAGAAGTGGAGCACATTCTGCTTTCCATTTTACGTTTGAAGCAATGCAAAGCATTCGCTTTTTTGAGTCGTTATTGCGATTGCGAGGCATTGAAGACTCAAATAGAGAATGCACTCAGGGAATTCGGCAACGACTTCGACATAAAGACGGAAAAGGACGATATAACTCTTAGCGAAGAGGCGGAGAAGGTAATCAAGATTTCCCATTTGGAGAGTTTGAAGTCCCGTAAGAAAGAAGTGGATAGCGAGGACTTGCTTGCTGCCATTTTGTTCTGCAAGGAATCGCTGTCCGCAAGACTTTTGCAAGCCGAGAATATAGATTATAAATTATTGGAGAGCCAATCGGATAAGGCGGAACTCACCTTGAAAATTCTCCAACCTGACAATCCGAACAAGGAAAACAAACCTTTCGGCATTTCGCTCAACCTTCCTTCCGACTCTTCTGCCAATGCGGAGAAAGAGAACAAAAACACGAACACGCCTTTATTGGATAATTTCGGCAAGAACCTCTCATACCTTGCAGAAAACGGCAAATTGGATCCGGTTGTCGGCAGAGACAATGAAATAGAACGCATTTGCAGAATACTCTCACGTCGCAAGAAGAACAATCCCATACTCATCGGAGAACCCGGCGTTGGTAAAAGCAGCATTGCGGAAGGCTTGGCAATCAGGATTGCGGAGAAAAGAATTCCCTACTCGCTGATGAACAAAATCATCTATACGCTCGATTTGGCTTTGGTCGTCGCAGGAACGAAGTATCGCGGTCAGTTCGAGGAGCGAATCAAGGGATTGATTACCGAATTGGAAAGAAACAGGGACATAATCCTCTTCATAGACGAAATACATACCATTGCAGGAGCCGGAAACTCGGAAGGAGGGTTGGACGCCTCCAATATCTTCAAGCCGGCTTTGGCAAGGGGAGAGATACAGTGCATAGGAGCAACTTCCATAGAGGAATACCGAAAATACATAGAAGCGGACGGTGCTTTGGAACGCAGGTTCCAAAAAGTGTTGATAGAACCCACGAGCATTGAGGAGACGCTTGCCATTCTCGACAACATAAAAGGAAAATACGAAGCCTTTCATAATGTCCGTTACAGCGAGGAAGCGTTGAAAGCCTGTGTGATGCTGACCGACAGATACATGCCCGACAGAAATCTTCCGGACAAGGCAATCGACATAATGGACGAAGCAGGAGCCAACAAGAGGATACACAGCGGTGCGATACCTTCCGAATTGCAGGAGATACAACTTGCGTTGAACGAAGCAAAGAAAGAAAAACACGAAGCCGCCGTGAAACAGGAATTTGAAAAGGCTTTGCAAATCAAAAACAAGATAGAAGCCCTCCAAATGCGGCTGAAAGAGGAGTCCGACAGGTTTCAAACTTCTTTATCCGAAACAAGGCAGGAAGTAAACGAACAAGACGTGGCTGCAATCATCTCTCAGGCAAGCGGAATAAGTGTGGAGAAAATAGGACAAAGCGAACAGAAGAAGTTGCTCGATATGGAGCAGATACTCTCTTCGCAAGTCATAGGACAAAATGCGGCAGTCAAAAAGGTTTGTCAGGCAGTCAAACGGGCAAGAACGGGATTGAAAGACCCCAATCGTCCTAACGGCAGCTTCATCTTTATAGGCTCGACAGGCGTCGGCAAAACCCTTTTGGCGAAACGCCTTGCCGAATATCTGTTCGACTCTCAGGAAAATCTGATACGCTTGGACATGAGCGAGTATATGGAGAAGTACAGCGTTTCCAAACTGATCGGAGCTCCTCCGGGATACGTCGGCTATGAGCAGGCGGGGCAACTGACCGAGAAAGTCCGCAATCACCCGTATTCCATCGTGCTTTTCGATGAAATAGAGAAAGCTCATGCAGATGTGTTCAACATATTGTTGCAGATACTCGACGAAGGACAGTTGACAGATTCGGCAGGCAGGAAGACAGACTTCAAGAACACCGTGGTGATAATGACCTCCAACGTGGGTTCACGCCGTTTGAACGATTTCGGAGTAGGGGTAGGTTTCTCCACTTCGACAAGACAGGAAAACATGGCTTTGTTGGAACAAGACGTTATAGAAAAGGACTTGAAGAAAACCTTTGCTCCAGAGTTCTTGAACCGTATAGACGAAATCGTATTCTTCAATTCATTGGGAGACAAAGAGCTTATTCGGATTGTGGACTTGGAACTCGGTAATTTGGCAAAACGTTTGAAAGAATTGAATTACACTTTGAACGTAAGTCTTGCCGCAAAGAAACATATCATTTCAAGCACAACCGACAGCAAATACGGAGCAAGACCTCTCCGACGAGGCATTCAATCCCTTGTGGAGAACCCTTTGAGCGAGCTTTTGCTGCAAAACACTCAACGCAACGGCGGGAAAATATCCGTTGACCTGACGACAGCCGGCGGAAAACCCGAATTGAAAATAGAAATAAAAGACAAGGAGGAAGGGGAAAGCAAATGAAGAAAATAAAGAACTTCCTTGAAGAATTCGGAGCCTATCTGATGTTGATGAAAGAAGCGCTTCGCAGACCTCAAAACGCCCATGTATTCCGTCGGAAGATGCTTTTCGAGATGAAGGCTTTGGGCTTGGATTCCATATTGATTGTTTCCATAATATCCGTTTTCGTAGGAGCGGCGGTAATCATTCAGTTGATTTTGAATTTGAACAATCCTATTTATCCGGATTGGGTTTATGGATTTGCTTCACGAAAAGCCATAATGCTGGAATTCTCTCCTACCATAATCTCTCTTATCCTTGCCGGAAAGTGTGCCTCCCGCATCGCCTCGGAATTGGGGTCGCAAAGAATAAGCGAGCAAATCGATGCTCTCGAAGTGATGGGAGTGAACACGCCTTCCTACCTTATATTGCCCAAGATAGTGGCTTCGATGGTTTTCTTTCCGCTCTTGATTATTCTGAGTATCTTTATCGCGATATTGGGAGGGGCTTTGGGTGCCGTGATGATGGGATCGCTGACCATGCACGCTTACATTGAAGGCTTGCGATTGGAGTATGGCAATATCGACATGGTGTTCGCAATAGTCAAAACCTTTGTAAACGCAATCATAATTTCCACAATAGCGTCATATAGAGGCTATACGCTGAAAGGAGGCTCCGTCGAGGTGGGAGTGCAATCCACAAAGGCTGTCGTGCAAAGCAGCATAGTGATAATGATTTTTGATTTGGTGATAACCAATTTATTCATGTAGCGGTATGATAAGGGTAGAGAATGTATCGAAATGCTTTAACGGCAAAAAGAGGTTAGACAATGTTTCAACAGAATTTGAACGTGGAAAATGCAACCTTATAATCGGAAAAAGCGGAAGCGGGAAAACGGTATTGATGAAGTGTCTTGTCGGATTGTTTTCGCCCGATGAAGGTAACATACACTTTGACGACAAGATTTTTGGCATATTATCTAAGGAAGAAAAGGCGAATTTGCGAAAAGACATAGGCATGTTGTTTCAAGGAGGTGCCCTTTTCGACTCCATGAACGTGGAAGAAAACATAATGTTTCCCATAAGAATGTTCCAGAAATCGGACTTCAAGACAATGAAAAAGCGTGTCGATTTTTGTTTGGAGCGTGTCAATCTCAGCGGAATCAACAAACTGATGCCTTCGGAACTGAGCGGAGGCATGCAAAAGCGTGTCGCCATAGCCAGAGCGATAGCAACGCAACCCAAATACCTGTTTTGCGACGAGCCCAACTCGGGTCTCGACCCTCTTACTTCGATTGTTATCGACAAACTGATAATGGAAATTACTCATGAGTACAATATAACCACCGTTGTGAACACTCACGACATGAACTCGGTGATGGAAATCGGCGAAAAGATAAATTTCATCTACCAAGGCAAACTTTGGTGGAGAGGAAGCAACAAAAACATTTTGTCAACCGACAATCAGGAGTTGAACGACTTCATTTTCTGTTCCGCTCTCACCAAGAAATTACGAGAAAAATAAACATCCGTATCATGAAACATAAATCCACCCGGATACATAAAGGTCTTTTGATTGCCAAACGCAGTTTTCAGGTTTTGCTGACTGCATTGATAATAGTCTTTGCCTTTCCGACCAAATCCTCCTTCAAATACGAATTTACCAAAGGACAGTTTTGGAAACACGAAAACCTGATTTCACCGATGGATTTCGCCATCAAGAAGACGGAAAAGGAAATCCGACAGGAGGAAAAAGAAATCGAACGAAACAAAAAGCTGTTTTTCAAGAAAGATAAAGCCTTTGAAACAGCTGCTTTGGAAGAATTCCGAAATGCAAACGCCGAGAAAACGGATTCCAGAAGCCTGAATTTCGCAATGGAAACCATAAAACGATTGTATGCGATAGGGATTTTGCAGAATACGGACGGGAACGCTCAGAACGATATAGTGGTCGTAGAAAATAATGTGGCACAGGAATATGACGCAGATGAGTTTCTCAGCTTGCGGCAAGCCACGGAAGAAGCCCAAAGGAACATCGAGCAAAGCAATCTGCCGAATAAAGATGAGTTGATTAAGATTATAACGGAAGGGCTTAAAGCGAACCTGCGTTTCGATGCCGACATGACGGCACAAGTCCTCAACACACAGTTGCAGGAAATCACTCCGAACAAAGGATTGGTCTATACGGGAGAGTTAATCATAGGAAAGGGCGAGCAAATCACCGATGAGAAATATCAAATCCTTTCATCGCTTAAACAGGAATACGAAGGGCAAAACGTATCCAAGGCAAAGCAATACACCATAAAGCTGGGACAATTTCTCCTTGTGGTCATCGCTCTCACCGCAATGATGTTATTCATCAACCACAGCAACAAAGAAGCCTTCAAAGACAACAGAAAAGTCCTTCTTATCCTCTTTGTCATTCTCTTTATGAACCTTATAATGGCAGGAGTCATGTTCATAAATCCCAAATACATCTATGCGGTTCCGTTATGTATCACTCCGATAATCATAAGAACCTTTTTCAACACAAAAACTGCCCTTTACGTCTTCCTCGTCAGCATAATCATAATAGGATTTGCCGTACCCAACGGCTTTGAATTCGTGTTCTACCAACTTATAGCGGGCATGATGGCAATCGTAAGCATAGAACACTCCGAGAAACGTTCGAGTTTCCTTCTCACAAGCCTCTTCATATTCGCCAGCTACGCCCTTATATATATAGCAACCACCCTTATACAGAACATGGAATTGAATCAACTCGAGTGGCAGCGTTTCGTGATGTTTGCAATCAATGCCATAATGGTTCTTTTCTGCGTTCCGTTCGTGATTATCTTGGAAAAGATGTTCAACCTTTTGAGCGACTTTTCTCTAATCGAATACACAAATACCAATACCAAAATTCTGAGAGAACTTTCCGTCAAAGCACCGGGAACCTTTCAGCATTGCGTTCAAGTCGCCAACATAGCGGAAGACCTCATTCACGAAATCGGTGGCAATGCAATGCTTGCACGAGCCGGAGCCTTGCACCATGACATCGGCAAGATACTTATTCCCATGTTCTTCGTGGAAAACCAGAATACCGGATTCAACCCTCATGACGAGCTTACTTACGAAGAGTCGGCTCAAATAATAATTTCCCATGTTACAAATGGCGTTACATTGGCAAAGAAGTACGGATTGCCCGAACAAATCGTGGATTTCATTCGCACACATCACGGCACGAGCAAAACAAAATACTTTTACAACAAACAGCTTGCCGAATTTCCCGATATGCCGATTGATGAGCAGAGCTTCACTTACCGAGGTCCGAGACCGTTTTCCAAAGAGACCGCAATAGTAATGATGGTCGATAGCGTGGAAGCGGCTTCTCGAAGTCTGAAAAACCATTCCGAAGAAGCCATTTCGGCATTGGTCGATGGAATTATAGATTCTCAAATAGCCGACGACCAATATTCCAATGCAGATATAACGTTCCGAGACGTGAACAAGGCGAAAAGCATTTTGAAAAAGAAGCTGCAAAGCATCTATCACGTCAGAATAGAATATCCCGTAAGCAAGAAATAAGCATGGAAGCAATGATACTCGCCGCAGGCATGGGAACGCGGCTCATGCCTCTGACCAAAGACAAACCGAAAGCCCTTGTCGAAGTGGCAGGTTGCACGCTCCTTGAAAGAAACATAAGAAAGATGATAAGTTTCGGCATAAAGCATATAGTCATCAACACTTATCACTTTCCGGAACAAATACACGAATACATCGAACGCAGACAATACCCTGCCGATATTTACTTCTCCGACGAGAAAGAAGAACTTCTCGATACTGGAGGCGGTTTCCTGAATGCCGAAAGGTACTTCACCAAGACCCAACCCATACTTCTGCATAATGTGGACATCATCAGCGACATCGATTTCAAGCAAGTGGAAAGCCGCTTGCAAACGGAAGAAGCCCTTGCACTGCTTTGCGTCAGCGAAAGGCAGACGGAGCGTCATCTTCTCTTCGATGCCGACAACCGTCTCTGCGGACGGGATAACCTACGCAGCGGAGAAACATACCTTTCCGGTAACGTAGAACCCAAGTACTCCTACGCATTCAGCGGAATACACTTTCTGCAACCCGAAATCTTCAATCTCTTCACTCTGAAAGGCAGGTTCTCCATATTGGAGCAGTACCTCCTGCTTGCCGACCGTTATCCTATACGTCCATTCCTTCACAGTGCGGAAAATTGGTACGATGTCGGCAAAATCGACAGCCTCGAAGCAATAGAAAAAGCCTTGGAGAAGCATCGGAAGTGCCGGAAATCCGAGAAAAAGTTTTGTCCTGTGAACGATAAATAGTACTTTTGTAACCATAAACGAAAATAAATCAGAATATATATGAGAAGAACAGCAGCGAAATTATTATCCGCATTGGCTTTGTTGGCAACAATGCAGGCATATTCCCAAATCACACCTCACACAACGGCGGATTACCGGCTTTTCGGCTATCCCCGACAAGTCAGATATATGAAATTCGAGTCCGATTCCAACCTGAAAAATCAACGAACCAGCTTCATAGAAGACTATCAACTGACTTTCGACAATCAACGCCGCCTTACGGAACGCACGAACTACATCGATGGCAGGCAAGACCGCCATTGCAAGTTCGAGTACGACAACAACCGCCATCTTGCCAAAGAAACACTCATGGAAGCCGACAACAAAATCGTTTCGCTCACCGAATACACCTATAACTATCTCGGACGCGTGTCGCAGATAACCACAGTGGAGTATCCGCAAAGCAGAGGCGGAGCCAATACCGTCGTAAGACAGGAGACATACGAGTACAACGCAAAAGGACAACAAATAAAGCAAACCATAACTTCCGACAACAACAGAGAAAGTCGTACAACCGAATTCTTCTACGGCCCGCAGGACAGCCTCATATACTCGATAACCAGATACTCTTACAACAATCACGTCGATAAAACCACATATAAGCGAGACTTCAACCACACCCTGATAGAGAAAACGGACGTCCGCAACGACAAAACGATACGTCGCGAGACCTATCGCTATAATGACAAAGGTTTGATGGACAAGAAAGAAATCTACAACGGCAAAAACAAGAAACTTCTCATCTATACATATACATACGACCAACACGACAACCTCACGGAAGAAATAGCAGTAAACGACAAAGGCGTAAAGACAATAGAGTACTACTACAAATACGAGAAAGACAAGTATTTCAACTGGACAAAACGCACAGTGTATGACGTATGGGACGTAAAATACACCGAAATCCGCAAGATAGACTATCTCGACAAAGAATACTGGTATGAAGACCTCAAAGACGAGGACACGAAACGCGTGGTAAAAGACCTCGACAAATAAAGCGAAAACCGAAGCACCGTTTCACAAAATCAAAACGCCGAAAGAATTTTTTCTTTCGGCGTTTTAATCTTTACGAATCGGCGTTTCGTTTCCGGCTTTGCAGAGTCTGATTTTCTGTTTCTTGTGAACGGCTTTTTCAAACCGGTTTTGTAATGCTTGGTTTTGCATCGCAACTCATTGTTTCGGCATGGAAAGTTTTGCTGAAAGTGCAACATCGGAATATATCGTGAATTGCCGAAAAGCGAGAAAGACAGAGCGGAAAGCAAGTGCGGAATGTAGGGAGTGCTTGTTTTGTTTGGGTGCAATGAAATAATTTAGTAATTTTGCCGCTTCAAACAGAAATACCGACAATATGAAAGGTATAAGAATAAACCTCTCGTCCGGTTCGCCCTCTCCCTTGAAGAAAGGGTTTTGGACAAGGACGCTCGTCATGGCTCTTGCCATCTTCATAGCATCGTGGCTTTTCAAGTTCTTCGATTTGACTTCCATTTTCTCGGCTGTTGCGGCTGCTTTGGTGATAAGTCTGTTGAATGCTTTCTTGAAGCCTGTGCTTATGCTGATTTCGGCACCGCTCATATTGATGAGCCTCGGGCTTTTTCGGTTGGTTATAAATGCCGTGATAGTTCTTCTTGCTTCGCATTTGGTTAAGGGATTTCATGTGGACGGATTTCTCGATGCCGTGCTGTTCAGCATAGTCGTTACTCTCATAGGCTTCCTTTTGGATTTGCCTCAAAGAGTGAAGAGGATAAAAGACACGTTGACTTTCGGCGAAAAGGAGGAAGAAGACGGAAAAGAGGTGTTCACCGATTATGAAGAGGTGGAGGACGAAGACGCAACCGGCGATACGGACGAAGAAAACAAGAATAAGGATTAAACAAAAAAGCTATTATGCAGGTTTGTCATAAGATAGATGAATTGCTCTCTTGTGTGGATACATTCAAGAGAGAAGGAAAGACAATAGGTTTGTTGCCCACGATGGGAGCTTTGCATGAGGGACATCTCTCTCTTGCGAAAAGGGCAAAGGAAGAGAACGATGTTCTGATATGCAGCGTTTTCGTCAATCCCATACAGTTTAACAACAAAGAGGATTTGGAAAAGTATCCGAGAGATTTGGAAGCCGATGTGGCATTGCTTGACGGTATAGGTTGCGATGTGGTGTTTGCACCTTCCGCGGAGGAGGTCTATGCCGAGGAACCGACGGAGAAATACAGCTTCGGAGCCTTGGAACAGGTGTTGGAGGGACCTCAAAGACCGGGACACTTCAATGGCGTTGCAACAATAGTGCATAAACTCTTCAAATGGGCAAGGCCCGATCGTGCATACTTCGGAGAAAAGGACTACCAGCAGATTGCAATCGTCAAAGACCTTGTAAGGCAATTCTCCATTCCCGTTCAAATAGTGGAATGCCCTATATACAGGGACGCAGACGGTCTTGCAACGAGTTCGAGAAACCGCAGACTTTCCGCCAAAGCAAGAAAGATTGCACCGAAGATACATGAAATCCTCCTTAAATCGGCAACTTTGGCAAAGGATATGTCGTATTCCCAAATCAAGAGCTATGTGGAGGGCGAGTTTGCGATGAGAAAGGACTTTGAATTGGAGTATTTCGAGGTGGTAGATGCCAAGACCCTTCAACCCATCAGGCGTCCGAGCGAGAACGGAGCCGTAGGCTGCGTGGCAGTCTGGTTGGACGGAGTGCGATTGATAGATATACAAAAATATTGATATGAAAGCGTTTTCCGCATTTGCTTCTCTGCTTTTCGTTGCGGCGGTTGCCGTTTCGCAAAGCAGTGTGGAGGAGTATCGTTTCTTCACGATACCGCAAGCCGACGACTATGAAGGAAAAGTAGTCAGCACGTTCATCGCCCATAAAAGCAACGAACACCGCAGCAAAGCGGTGCTTTACCTGCATGGTTACAACGATTATTTTTTCCAATACCAAATGGGAGACAGCGTCATAGCCCATGGCATGGACTTTTACGCCGTGGAATTGAGAAAATACGGCAGAAGCAAATTGGAAAATCAAACATGGTTCGAGGTGAAAGACCTTTCGGAGTACTACGCCGATATAGACAGTGCGATAGCACGCATAAAGGCGGAAGGCACAAAGGACATTTACTTCCTTGCACACTCGACCGGAGGTTTGATAGCCTCATTGTATTTGAACGACAGACAGGAAGAAAGGAGCATAAAGGCAGCCGTCTTCAATTCTCCTTTCTTGGATTTCAATCTTTCGGGCATTGTACGCAACGGATTGATACCTACCTTGGCTTTTTTCCGCCCCGTGGCAGGTAAGGTGAAGATATCGCAAGGCAAAAGCCGTGTCTATGCCAACAGTCTTTTGAAAGACCATGAGGGAGAGTGGGAATTCGATACGCTGATGAAGTTTCCCGTTTCCCCATCTGTCAGCATAAACTGGTTGAGTGCCATAAAGAGGGGACATCGCAAGGTTAAGAAAGGACTGAACATAGCCTGCCCGGTTTTGGTGTTGAGTTCCGATGCCTCGAACGGCGATGCGGCAACAACGGATCGGGTTTTGAATTACAAGCATATCATGAAACGTGCCGACAAATTGGGCGATAGCATCTGCAAACGCACCATTCATCACGGCAAACACGACCTTGCATTGAGCATAAAGCCCGCAAGGGACGAATTTTACAGGCAGATGTTCGACTTCATCGCCGCTCACTGAGCTTCGATAAGCCTTTGCCTTTGTTCTTTCAGCCTTCGATGTGTATTACTTTCTTGGTTGCGAAAAACTTGTCCTCGAAGTAATCGCTTATGTTGAAGACTCTGTATTTCTTCTTCACCTTCGAGAGTTCCTCCGTCAAGTCTCCGCCTTTCAGATAGAGGATACCGTTCGGCAGGTCGTGATATTGGATTTTTGAAATCCTGCCTTGTGTCCACGGAATGAAGTCTTCGAAAGTCGTAACGGCACGGCTGACTATGAAATCGAACTTTCCCTGCACCGTTTCGGCTCTTGTCTGTTCGCTTCTCACGTTTCCCAAACCCAAAGCCTCCGTAATGGCTTGCACAACCTTTATTTTCTTGCCGATGGAATCGACAAGAAAGAATTTCGTTTCGGGAAACATTATCGCCAAAGGAAGTCCCGGAAACCCGCCCCCCGTACCTATGTCGAGAATTTCGCAATTCGGTTTGAACATGCACACCTTCGCTATTGCCAAGGAGTGAAGTATATGATGTATGAAAAGGTTCTCCGTATCCTTTCGGGAGATAAGATTTATTTTCTCGTTCCATTGCAGGAACTCTTCGCCGAAGCGTTCGTACAAATCCAGTTGCTCTTTTTCCAGAAAAGGAAAGTATTTTTTCAGTTCTTCTCTCATGTCTTATTTCTCTATGGTTGTTTCAGGGTACATGCTCTTCCAAAGACCGGCATCGTCCATCAGATATTTTTCGAACCAAGCAAAGATGGTCTTATTCCAAGCAAGGCGTTTCTTATAGTCCGTTATGCCGTGATTTTCTCCCTTTACGCTGATGAACTGAACCTCTTTACCCAAAATCTTCAAGGCATTGTACATCTGAATGCTTTCTCCTATCGGTACATTTGTGTCGGAAGTTCCGTGCAAGAGCAGGAGCGGAGTATTGATTTTGTCTGCCGAGAAAAGAGGGGAGTGTTCCGTATAGAGTTTTGCCGCATTCCACGGGTAGGAGTTCGCACTTGCCGCAGCCGAATAGCTGTATCCCCAATAGCCTTCGCCCCAATAAGAAGTTATGTTCGATATTCCGGCATGAGAAATTGCCGCCGCAAAAATATCGCTTCGGCTTATAAGGTATTGGGTCATGAATCCGCCGTAGCTTGCTCCCATGCAACCGATTTTATCCTTGTTTATGAACGAATGTTCCTTGCAGAAGGCTTTCACGCTTGCTATTATGTCGTCCGCCGTGCCTTCTCCCCATGAGTTGACGTGCCTTGCAGCAAATTCCTGTCCATATCCGATTGTGCCGGATGGGTTGAGAACATAGACGACAAAGCCTCTCGCCGTATAAAGGTAAGGACTGTAACGCGAATTGAACGTTCTGTCGCTCGGCAATGTGCCTCCGTAATAATAAACTATCAAAGGATATTTCTTTTGCGGGTCGAAATCGCTCGGCAAATAGTATCTGCCCTCGACCGTTCCGCTTTTCGTCTTGTTGTTCCATACTTCCATTCTGCCCAATTCCCAACTCTCGTATTCTTTCTTTTGAGGGAAATAAATCTCACGGCTCTTTCCCGAAGCATACTCGAACAAACGGTCGGGCTTATCGTAGTTCTGTCCGATGAAAAGGCTGAGAGAACCGTCCTCTGTGCAAGAATAAGAACTCACGACGTCGCAAGGCAAAGGCAGTTTCTCCACTTTGTTGTTATCCTTCGGGTAAAAGGCATAAATATTTACGGAATCTTTGTCCGTGCAAGTCAATATCACCCTGTCTTTCTTTATCTCGAAGTCGTTTATCGAGGGATTGAAATCTGCCAACACCGCTTCTGCCTTGCGGTTTTGTCTGTTCCATGAAAGTATCGTCTTTTGGAACAAATTAGGTATCTGATTTTTCTTCACCCTTGCCGCAACGGAGTTGAACGCCTCGCAGGAAGCAAGCAGCAAAAGGGTGTTCTCGTCGGCGTACTTAGCATTCTCCACGAAAGCATCGGTGAACAAGGTGTCGAGAGTCATGGTTTTGAGATTCAACTCGTAGAAGCTGCGATACAAGAAAGGTCTTTTGGTATAATCCTCTTCGCCAAGCGATATAAGCAAACGCTCATCATTCCAAATATCACACAAAGCCACCCCGCGATGAGAAAATGTCAACCTTTGCAAACTCTTATTTCCCAAACGGTAAAGCCATAAATCGCTTCTATCACGCCAATTTGCATTTGCCCTGTCTTCCGGAGAAAGCAAGCGATTCAAGTCTCCTTTCTTTTGTGCGAACTCCTCGCTGACCGAAACGATGAAAGCCTGTTCGTTATCCAAGAATTTGATTTCTCCGTACGGCACATTCTCTGCCACCACCTCGCTTTCCATTGTCTGCGGATTGAAAACAACCAAACTGTTGCAGCCGTTTATCTCCTCCGTATGATAAAGCAAATCGCTTTTTGGCAGCCAATTCGTATAGAAATGTCTGTCGCTCTCCATCAACAGCCTGTCTCCATCGGTACTTCTGAGCTGCCATGCCCATCGGTTCTTGCCTTGCTTGTCCGTATCGTAGAATTTCAAAAGGTAGTACTTCGCATTGGGAGACAATTCCACCGAATAAAGATGTCTGCCGCCCAACATCGCCTCCAAGGACAAGGCTTGTTTCGCCTCCATTGGTTTTGCTTCCGCATGCTCTGCCTCATAAAGGAGCTTCAATTCGCTGTCCTTGCCGCATGAAAGAGTGATATATATATCATAAACACCCTTTTCATACTTACCCTCAAAGGTAAGAGTATCCCTCTCCTCGTTTTTCTTTTCCTTTGTGCCAATGGCGAAATCCGCCTTCAAGGCACAAGAGGCAATAATCGAGAACTTGATGTTTTCCTGCTTGGATACAAAGAGTTTGAAACCTGCTGCGATAATCTTCCTGCCCTCACCCGCTTCGTTAAGACGAAAGAAACCTGCTTCATCGGCACGAATGCTGCGAATGCAGTCCTTGTTGCTTCCGGCAAAAGCGAAATCGCTCAAAGCGTCGAAGCCCTTGCCGTTATTATCCGTTGAATCCAACATTATCGGAAGCACAGCCGTATATTCGCCGAAGACGTTCAACTCTTCCACAACCCTTTGTCCGAAAACGCTCAGCATGCTTACGCATGACAAAAGCAACAAACATAATTTTTTCATATCCGTTGAAATTTACCGATTTGCAAAGGTATGGATTTTTTCGCAAAGCCGACGAAGCCGATACGGCAGGCGGATTGTAGGCAGTATGAATGCTTCCGGCGAAACGCCGTTCCGGAAAGATGAAACGCCGAAAGAATTTTTTCTTACGCCGTTTCGGTATTCGGCTGTTCGAGAAAGACTTGGAAAAGAAGTCCTACTGCACGTCTGTTTGTTCGAGACGGCGGAGAAGTTCCTCGGTTCTGTCCTCCACCTCGTGCAGTCTTTGCTTGCAAAAGGCTATGAGTTCTTCCGCACGCTCGATTTTCAGTTCCAACTCGTCTATCTTGGTCTCGCTGTTCTCCAAACAGGCTGTGATTTGCTTCAATTCTTCGTATGCCTCTTCGTAATTCTTCGGTGTTGTGCTTTCCATCTGCTTTCTTTCTTGTTATTGTATTACGGAAACGAGTTCTCCGTCATGAAATCTTGTCTTTATCTTCTCGCCGCTCTTCAAATCGGGCTTGTCGGTCAGCAGTTTGTCGTTGTGATACGTCAGCGTGTAGCCCTTTTGCAGCAGAAGGGCAGGGTGGAGCAGACCGATGTACTTCTCGTTCATGCGGATTTTCTCTTTTTCGGCTTCAAGCCTGTTGCGGGTTCTCATCGTCAGCAGGTTTTCAGCCTCTTTGATGTTTTGTTCCGCCTGTTTGTAGAACGATATTATGTAGTCTGCCAAGTCGGTCGGTGTTATTCCGTTGTGCCATGCCGTTTGCTCGGCAACGGTAAGATTGGTCGCATGCCCTATTCCGGTCAATACGGGCAAAGGACAAAGGCTTATCGCCCGGCAAAGACGGTAATCGTTGTAGCAACTCAAGCCTGCGTCGCCTCCTCCGCCTCTTATGATGAGTACTGCGTCGAAGAGATCGCTCACAATGTTGATTTTGTCGAATATATCGAGCATATTGCTGACGGCTCCTTCGCCTTGCAGAAGCGAAGTGAAGAGATGATGGAATATTTTGTACTTGGGCGAGTAGGCATTCAGCACGTTGAGAAAATCATGATAGCCCTTGCTGCTTGTAACCGATATGACGGCAAGGCTCTTCGGCAGCGAGGACAGAGTGCGACGTTTGTTCAACTCGAACAAACCCTCTTTTTGCAAACGCTCCACACATAAACGTTTCTCCTTTTCCAATTCCCCGAGAGTGTAATTGGTATCTATGTCCGTTATTCTCAGGCTCAAACCATAGAATTCGTCGAACATTATGCAGACACGGCACAGGACGTTTATGCCGTCGCATAAATCTCCGAGAGAGCAGGCAATGAATTTCTCGCGTATTCGTTTCAAGTCGGCGTTCCAGATAACCGACCGCATTTGAGTGCTTATCCTGTCCTCGTTCTTCTCTATCAAATCGGGGAAAGCATGACCGCTGTAAGGGTAATAGTTCAATTTGAGCATTTCTGCCCTGACCCAGAAGAATGAAGAGTAGCGATCGTTCAGCGTTCGCTTGATACTCGCTGCCACTTCCGAGAGAGAGAACACTCTTTCGCCGAGAAATTCGTTGAATATCGACATACCGTTTTCGTCTTTTGCCGCTTAAAGAAAAAGAAGGAGGCAGATTACTGCTCCACCTCCCTCATACATAAAATGAAAATTTAAACAAAGATTCGGCATTCGCCGATTGATTTACTCTGAAATCTGCTTCAAAACCCTTGCAGTGAACTCTTTCTCTATTGCTTCTGCCTTATCCACAATCGCCTGACCTTTTGCAATGATGTTTTTGACGAAAGCTTTGTCGTTAAGGCTGGAACAATTTATTTGCATGTTCATGAAAGCTCCTATGCAGGCAGCTCTTGCACATAGAATGCCGACTGCGGCGTCTGTAACGGAATTAGGATTTCCGGTTTCTACCATTGCCTTGCATACATCGAAGACTTCAAACGATTTGCAAAGCGTTCTGTACGGTACTTCTATGGCATATTTCGTTGCGGCTTGGATTGCTTCCGTTCTCTTGGCTTTGTCCTCGTCTGTTTTCTTAGGCAAGCCGAGTGCTTCCATAATCAGGTTGAACGAATGAGTGTCTTCATCGACCAAGAAAAGCAATTCGTCCTTTATTGCCTGACCTTTTTCAGCCACTTTGGAGAACTCTTCCCATCTTTCGTCCCAACCTGCCTTATGAGACGACAGATTGGCAACCATTGTTCCCAATGCAGCTCCCAATGCTCCCATGTAAGCGGATATGCTTCCGCCACCCGGAGCAGGGCTTTCCGAAGCCGTCTCGTTGGCAAAGCCTGTGCAGGTCATATCGACAAGTTTCTTTGCAGTCTTGTCCTCTATCATGTACTCGATAACCTTCTCTTGCGGATTGAAAGGCTTCAAATCGTCCAATCCCATGGACTTTACGGCTATCTTTATCAACTCGGCCTCATCTACACCCAAGGAACGTTGTTGTTTTGCAAGGTAATATTTTCCTGCATCTATGAGTGTTTTCTTCGGAACGAGACCTACGATTTCCACACCGGTAACTCTCACGCCTCTTGCGGCAGCCTTGGCACATACTTCATCGAAGCAGATATGCAAAGGTGAAACATTGGCATCCGTGATGTTCATCGAAACCTGTGCGATGCCGTATTCTTCGATGAACCAACCTATTGCCTTTGTTCCTTTCAAAGTTCCCGGAATCATTATCGTCTTTCCGTTTTCGTCCTTCATCGGTTTGCCGTTAGGCTTTCCGCCTTCTCTCTGCGGACGACCTTTTTCACGAACGTCGAAAGCAATGGCATTGGCTCTTCTTGTCGAAGTGGTGTTGAGGTTGTAGTTTACCGCCAAAAGGAAATCCCTTGCACCCACAGCCGTTGCACCGCTCTTTGCCACCTTTTCGCACCATGCGTTCGGTCCGAAGTCCGGTTTCCAATCCTCTGTAACGATTCTGGCACTCAAACCCTCGTATTCGCCCTGACGACAAGAAGCAAGGTTCTTTCTTTTCGGCTCGAAGGCTGCCGATTCGTAACAATAAACAGGAATTTCAAGCTCTTTTCCTATTCTTTCGCCCAAACCTCTTGCATATTTCACCACTTCCTCCATGGTGATGTCGGCAACCGGAATAAGCGGACAAACGTCCGTTGCACCGAAACGCGGGTGGTCGCCGTGGTGATTTCTCATATCGATAAGCTCTTGGGCTTTTCTCACCAAGCGAAAAGCCGCTTCGCAAACGTTTGCAGGCTCTCCCACGAAGGTGATTACCGTTCTGTTCGTCGAAGCACCCGGATCCACATCGAGGAGCTTCACTCCGTCAACCTTCTCAACCTCGGCAACAACCTGATTGATGATATTCATATCTCTACCCTCGGAAATATTGGGTACACATTCGATTAGCTGTTTCATCTTCAAAATCGATTTTGTTAGTCAATAATATTTTGCAAAGGTCGTAAAAAAAGCCCGAACTGCAAAATCGAACTGCAAATATAAGATGCCGTTCCGACAAAATGAAACGGCGGAAGGATTTTTTGAGATGGCGTTTTATTTTCGTGGAATGCCGAAAAACGTCGGAAAGAACTGTTTGGAAGTGCTTTGCCAAGTCTTCCGAGAGTTTGGAAGGAGTTGGCTTGTCGGCTTTTTGGGCAAGTGTACGGAGCAGAAAGGTTTTGTGTCAGTGCGATGTTGTCGGAGGGGTGTATAAAGAGATGCAATGACGGATAAGGTAGGGAAAGCAAAAGAATGGAAATGAGCGATGGGGTGGGAAATCAGAAAATCGTTTTGAAAAGATGAATGAGGACGAGTATGTTTGTGGCGTTGAAGAGTATTGCCCAGAGGAGGGGCGGGATATGGGTGGCTTTGCCGAGTATGGCACAGTCGCCGCTTTTGGAGGGATTGAGCATGGAGAGTTGCAGGATATGGAGGCAGGCGGCGGTGTTGTCCGTTGCGATTACGGAGAGGCAGACATAGTATATGTATGTGTTGACTGCGGTAGGTATAGGAAGGAGGTACAGCAGCAGGTTGAGTGCCGCAAAAGCTGTCGTCCAGACAAGGGAGTAGGTGTTACGCATATATAGGAGCAGGACGGCGAAAGCGAAGATGGCAATCAGAAGAAAGCCGATTTCCGTATGGTGTTGCTCTATCATGTCGAGCATAAGCAAGGGTAGGAGGGAGCATGAGACATAGCCGGCAAGGGCGACGAATACCGTTTTCAGGCGATTGCCGCTCAAACTCTTGCAGCTGCCCTCGGCGGTGGGTTCCAAACGGATTTCTTTCACTTTGTTCCCGACGAGCAGTGCCGTAAAGGCATGGGCGGATTCATGAAAGAATGTGTTCATGCTTCTTAACCATAAGCCCAAGGGCTTGGTGTACATCAGCACCAACAGCATCATTGGTATTGTCACTCTGAAAAACAACGGTATGTTCTGCATTCTTCTTTTTCGTTTACGAATAAAGGGAGCAGACATGCTCCCTTGTTGTATTATACGGTCTTTTGCCGTTTTGTTTCAGCCTTTCGGAATTTTCTTTCGGTTTTTCGATATTGTTATTTCGGTAATTGGGCTCCGTATCCCGACATTGCTCCGAAGAGTTTCAAGGCTTCCTGCCAAGGGTAACGGTTGGCGAACATGGTACCTTCGCTTGTCATCGTGCCTGTCATGTTCAAGCCCATTGCCTGACGGAATGTGTTGGCGGAGGAATTGTAATCGGCGTTGTAAGACTCCTTGTATTCCAAATTGATGAAGCCTTCCAAGTATGCTTTGTCGATTTTTCCGTCGAACACCTTGGGGTCTGTAAGCGATTTGTTGCCCTTCGTTCCTGCCAACTGTTCAATATCGTCAAAGTCGTTGCATTTTACTCTCAACAACATGCCCCCTCCGGGAAGTGTAAGGTCGGTCTGACGGTTGAGGAAGAAGATGTTGTCGTTCACATAGTCCTTTCTTAAAGCCTCGCGGTTCTTATCCGAATCTATATGCGTACGATCCAATCCGGAGAAGACGGAACAACCGATGATGTTTCTTTCTATGGTGTTGCAAGTGCCGGGTTGCATTCTGTAACCATAGCCCATGCTTGCAAGGTCTTTCAATCTCGACCATGTGAAGAGCATGGTGTTGTTGCGTATCGTTACAGGGGTCATAACCTTCGGGTCGGAACCGCGAACGTCCATTGTTGACATACGCACATTGACGAATATGCAGTTCTCGACCGTGAGTGAACCTGCTTTCAACAAGCCGAGTATTGCATAATTCGGAGCATTCAGAAAAGCACAGTTGCGAATTATGATGTTGGTATTGTTCAAAACACCTTTTTCTCCATTGAAGTAAATCTGTGAGGATTCTTTGGTGAATGTCTTTTCGTTCAAGCCTTCGCCTCCTACGCCCTCCGTGCCTATCGGGTTCATCTGTGCGGATTGCACTCCTTGCGGTTGACCCTTGCCGTTCTTGTTGTAGGAAACGGTATTGCCGCGGTCGATAATCAAACCGTCCAAAACCACCTTGTCGTTCGGAGCGACGATGCTCGTAAGAGTGATTGTACCCTTCAATGTATGTGAACCGTTCGATTCGGAAGTCGGTTGAATCATCGTTCTATACGTCAGAATGTCTCTCTTCGAGAAATCGGAACTGTAGCCGCCCATGATTGTTACCGGTTTTGTGATGTTGATGTTACCGCAATTAAGCATGCCGTAGTAATTTCCCTCTGCAACCATGATGACCGAGCCTGCAGGAGCTTCGTCCAAGGCTTTTTGCAGGTTCTTGTAAGGAGCGGATTTGCTGCCGTCGTTGCGGTTGTTGCCGTTGTCGCGACTTACATAAACGGTCTTTCCGTTGCCCGATACGACAGCCTTGTATGCCGTTCCGACATTGCTTCCCGTCGATTTGGTCGATTTGTTCGATGAATCGGAAGACTTCTCCGTCGATTTCGATGACTTCTCGGCAGAGGTGTCATCATCTTCCAAAGCCTTGGCAACCTTGTTTACCTTTTCTGCCGCATTTTTAAGTTTGTTCAAAATCTGTGCCTCCGCAGTGCCTGCAAGCAATACCGCAGCACAGATACATAATATTTTTAGTTTTCTTGTCTTCATGTGTAATTTGTTTAAGATTAAACTTACTTTCGGTTTGCAAAGATGTATCGAATTTTTGGTTTAACCAAACTTTTGTATATGTTGGAAGTAATTTAACTCTGTTTTCTCGCTTAAACTCTTGAAAGCACAGTCGCTTCACATTAAAAATAGCACAAGAAACTTTATCAAACCTCATCGACAAGTTTTGTCGATATGCGGAATTTTCAAATCGTTCTCCTTTCTTGCCTTCATACCCTTGTTCGGTTCGGGTAGAGAATACCTACACTTTCACTTCAAGGCTGACAAATCGACGAATTGACCGCGTTTTTTGCGTTCCTCTATCAGACGGTTCAATTTCTTCTGTCGCTGCGGAGCCAACCACTTACGGGCAAAGTTGTTCGGAATGGCAACTCCGACCGCTATACACAAAATAACGAGTGAAGCTTTCACTCCGTTCGAGAAAGCCTCTGTCAACTCTCCTACCACGCCCTGCATTTCTATCAAGCCGAAGAGTGCGCGATACATCAGCACACCGGGAACTATCGGTATCACACTCGGAATGGAAAGAATATGGTGCGGTGTATGAAACCAATGCACGGCTTTTACACAAATGAAACTTACCAAGGTCGAACCTGCCAAACTGCCCAAAATCAGCCCCAAGTCAAGTCCTATATTGTTATTGCTGGGACCGAGGTTTACAAAGTTTCTTGTGCATACGGTGATGATACCTCCTATGGCGACCACCCACAACAACTTCTTCGGTATATTGAAAATCATGGAAAATCCCACGGCTGAAATTGCTGCGGCTATCGAGTAGGATAAATAGGTATTATGTGGCGTCATGCTTAAATCCTTGACAAAGTTGTCCATGACACATAACCTGATTGCCATAGCTATGCCGACTGACATGGCTGCTATCGTTAAGAACGTATTCAAGGCTCGGTTCAACCCCATTTCGAAGTGGTTATCCAGCATATCGCTTACGAAATTAATCAAAGGAACTCCGGGAACGATGAATAAGGCACACGCCATCAAAGGATGCAACGGTGTATTCGAATGCAGTATTCCTGTCAGAAAGTCCGGCAAATATGCCGCCACAGTCGGCGTAGATAAATAAGCCGACAACCAAGCGAGAATAGTGGAACAAAATGCCGCAACGGCAATATTCACATAGCCGTTGGATCCTAATGCATTCAAATATTCCCGAAGACGAAATCCCAAAATGGCTGCTATGGAAGCATAAAAGAACGCCGTCCAATCGCAACCGAACTGAACACAGAACCCTCCACAGGCAAATCCTGCACCGATTGCTACCTGCCAAGGAGTATAATTGCGGGGTTTATGCAGTATCTTGTCAAGCTCATCATCAAATCTTTCAAGAGAATAGTCTTCTTTTATGGCGACCCAAGACAAATGACTGATTGCAGAGATTGCATTCATGTCGATACCATGCTTATTGCATCGTTGGAACTTCACGAAGGAATGCTCCTCATCACTCAAATTAACCATGAGCGTGTTATATGTAACGTGAATGTGAAGTTTGTCTGCCGGTAGTCCCAAATAAGCTGCCGTACGATCCATATTGCGAATGATTCTGCTGGTGTCAGCCGAACTTTCTACAAGCATCTGCCCTACTTTAAGAAGCAAATCCAACCTCTTTCGCAAGGATTTTTCATACGTAACTGTCTGTCTGTTTTCCATAAAGCAAGATATGCGTTCTATTTCCCAACCACAATCGAATGATTGAACAAACGCCGCAAAGGTACAAACAATTTGCCGCTCCCGAAGCATCTTTCGTTTCCGGAAACAGATGAATTCGCTTTGTCATGTTCGCTTTGCGAAAAGTTTTGCACGGTTTCGATTGCAAGCGTTTTCCGCAAAATATGTCGCTATGTGCGGAAAAGTGTGATGAAGAACCGTATATTCGTGCGGAAAAATGTAACTTTGCTACGTTTATTCGTGCGAAAAAATGTTGTGATGAGAAGAAATATACTTGAAAAATTGATAGAATGGAAACAGAAAAAGAATCGTAAGCCACTCATAGTGAATGGGGCAAGGCAGGTTGGCAAAACCTATATTTTGCGTGAGTTCGGGAAAAATTATTATCAGAAGATGGCGTATATCAACTGCGACAAAAATAAGATGATTGAGAATATTTTTGCCGTGGATTACAACATCGACAGGATTTTGTTGGCATTATCAGCTTTGGTACATATGAAAATAGAGGCTGAGAATACTCTGATAGTATTTGATGAGGTGCAGGAGAGTCCTATGGTTCTAAACTCGTTAAAGTACTTTTGTGAGAATGCTCCACAGTATCATGTTGTGGTGGCAGGCTCTTTGCTCGGCATTTCTCTTCATAAGGACATGTCTTTTCCCGTAGGTAAAGTGGATATGCTCAAAATGTATCCCATGACGTTTGATGAGTTCCTCATGGCTATCGATGAGCAATCGTTGGTCGATATACTTCGCAGCAAAGATTTCTCCCTCATAGACTCTCTTTCCCTAAGACTTATCAATTGTTTGAGACAGTATTATTATGTCGGTGGAATGCCTGCCGTAGTATCGGAGTTTGTGGAGAATAAAGACTTGGCGGAAGTCCGTAATATTCAAAAGCAAATCCTTTTTGATTATCAACGAGATTTCTCTAAGCATGCACCTTTGGCAGAAGTTCCTCGTATCAATATGGTCTGGAATTCCATTCCTGCTCAGTTAGCGAAAGAGAATAAAAAGTTTGTTTTCGGAGCAGTAAGAAAAGGGGCAAGAGCATCCGAGTTTGAGATTGCCATACAATGGCTCGAAGATGCAGGTTTGATTTATAAAGTATGCCGAGTAAACTCTCCGACCATACCGCTATCATTTTATACAGAAATGTCGGTATTCAAACTATTTATACTGGATATAGGTTTAATGGGAGCAATGGCAGATGTTCCTGCGGAAAGTGTTCTTGTCGCCGATGCCATGTTTAAGGAGTACAAAGGTGCATTTACGGAACTTTTTGTCCTTACACAACTCGTTCCTACCAATTTACCGATATATTACTTCGCCGGCAACGATTCCAGAGTGGAAATAGATTTCGTTGTCCAAAAAGGAGCAATCGTCGTGCCTGTCGAAGTGAAAGCGGAAGAGAATGTTCACTCGAAATCGCTTCGCACATTTATATCTAAGCATCCTGAGTTGAAGGGTGTGCGTCTATCCATGAAACCATATATAAACCAAGAGTGGATGGAGAATAGACCGCTTTATGCGGTCGGGTGTTGGTTGTAATCCGATGAACAATTTCATGTTCTATCTTAAATACATTTTGAAAAGTAAGTAAGCCATTGCCGTTGTTTGCCGGCAAGGTCTTTTGAGACTTTCCTGTTAAAGTCCGATGAAAAATCCTTGCTTGAAATTTGCATATCCGTTGAGAAGTTGTACCTTTGCAGGCTGAACGGAGTAATCCGTTCACATTGATTTGTTAATAAGCGAAGCGTCAGTGTGCTTCTTCTACATCTGAAAACCTAGGAAATTTTCAAAACTTGTAGAGGGAGGCACAGCGGGTTCACGCCACAGGCGTGGAACTGCTGTTGTTTTTCTATTACTACTACAAGTTGGGTTTTCCTAGGACCTTCAGATGTTGGTATTCAAGCAGGTGGTTCCACGCTTCCTAATTGTTGTGTTTGAATATTAACGTTCCTCCGGAACCATCGGAACAAGCAAAAACATATAGTACGATGGGAAGAAAAACGCCCTTTCAAATCATTTGTCTGCTTGCCTTCGCTGCATTTGCAGCAGTCAGTTGCTACCTTACGGTAGAGAGTATCCACCTTTCACTTCCGAGTGTGCCGCGATGGTGCTTTTGGATAGCCGTTGTCGGACTTTATGTCCTGACTTCCTACGGAACGAAGATGATTATGGACAGCTTCGACAGGAATAAAATCATGGATAATCGCACGGCTAAATTTGTCGGAGGACTTATCATTGTTTTGATAACATGGTTGTTCGTTTCTTTTCCGACGAACACCCACTCGTGTTTCTATTTTAAGATGGCAAAACCGACTGCCAAGAGCGAACAACTGTACTTTATAAACCAGTTCAAGCAGTTGACCAACGAGGAAACGGCAATCGGAAAGTTCAATGAAGATTTTACAAAGAAGGTAGAAAAGGTGAATGCGGCAAGAACGGTTCTTATAGCAGAGATAGATCACCCTGAACGCCCCGGCGTGGGAGACGAAGCAGAAAGACGTTTACAACAAGTCGAGAACGAATTGGGTGTAGATGTGGGAACAATCAACCGTCTTTCGCATATAGGACGCAGCCGAAAGGAAAGAAACACCGCAATCAAGTTTTACTCCAATCAGATAGCCACCCAACTGAAAATACAAAAAGAAAATCAGGAACAACAGTTGGCAAGCCATTTGGCGAACTTCCGAAAAGAAGCGAAAGAACTGAACACTCAAATCGCCAACATGAACGCCAATATATCGAATCTGGATAATCCGGAATACGATGAGGAAAAGACTTTGACGCAATCCCGTCAGCTGATACGAACAGCCAAAGGAACTCTTTCCGCAAAGGGTATCAAGGACGACTACAAGGGATACCGTTCGGAGCGATTGACAAACGTCACGGAGGTATGGGCAGACCTGTTCAAAGGAGAGTTCAAAGGCAAGGACTACGGCTTGATTTATTGGATACTTCTCTCCTTGGTCATCGACCTTGCAGCCTTCTGCTTCTTCAATGTAGCATTCAAAGAAAAAGATTAGAGCAAACAGAGTAATAACATCAAAAAAATACGATAATGGCAAATTTCGATTTAGACAGAGATTCAGTACAAGAAACTGACACAAAAACAGACATTATACAGGAAGAGGAAACAACTGTATCCGATACAACAGAAACAAACACAAAGAAAAAGAAAGTAAATGATGTAAGAATAACCATCACTGATAACAGCACACCTATCGTTATACTGTTCGGACCGCCTGCCTGCGGAAAAACGATGACGCTGATAAGATTGTCCCATTATTTGAATATGAAAGGTTATTCAATAACACCGGACCGCAATTTCAGACCGTCTGATGACCAAGACTACGAGCATCTGTGCGAAAAGTTTGAAAATGACTTAAATAGTGGAACGGCTGCAGATGCCAATAATAATATGGATTTTATGTTGGTTACAGTAAGTCGCAGTGGAGGAGAAAATATTTGTCAAATTCTCGAAGCAGCTGGAGAACTTTATTTTGATCCAGACGAACCGAAAAAAAAGTATCCATCATATTTGAAACATATAGAACAAGCAAAAAACAGAAAGATTTGGGTAATCTTCTTGGAACCGGATTGGAAAAATGATGAAACAAGAAAAGCGTACGTAGATAGAATAAAAGGCTTGTATGGTACGACAATAGGTAAAAAAGACAGAGTAATCTTTCTTGGTAACAAAGCGGATACAAAAGAGAAGTTTATAACAAATCGGATTATAGATGTAGATAAATATAAAAAATATCTATCCTCCGAAACAGGCGGCGGTCTTTATCCCAAGGTTTTCGACAACTTCAAAAACTCTTTTCCCGCAAGTATTTTCAAACCATACAAATGCGACTTTCTTCCTTTCTCGACAGGTAGCTATTATAATACACAAGTTGTTTATGGAGATGATGCCTATCCTGAAAAACTTTGGAATATGGTACTTAAACATGCAGGAAAGAAATGGTAGTAACGGAAAATATAGAAATTGCAATAAGCGGTAACCCTGATGGTCATAGTACCTATGGAGATAAAAATACGCTTACTTATGCGAAAACTTTAAACAATGATGATACATATAAAAAAGAACTGTATGACTGTTTCCTAAGCATTGATATAAGGAAAGAACAAAATGATACGGTTTTTTATTACAGCTATGTTATACCTCATACACAAGAATTTATTGAGAAGCGTAACGGTTATTTTGCCGTTACGCTCAGGGTGAAAGGACATTATTGCGAGGACATGACAAGATTGTATCAGCTTTTAGATCAACTTTGCGGATTGAAGAAGAATGAGTTCTTGGATAAGAATAAGCATTTTCTCGTCAGTAGCTTCAATGCAAAAAAAGACGCATGTGAACACTTGATAAGTAGTTTGAAGCAAAGCTTGGATAGATTTTTCTCCCAGAGTTTCACTCTGATAGGAAAGAATATCGGTATGAAAACTGACAGAAAGACTTTGAGGTGTCATATTTCCGAATATGGTTGTGACCTATACTTGGACGATCTCTTCAATTGCGGACAAGCTTTCCTTTCTGCACAAATACCTCGTGCCAATGTTCAATTAAAGGAGAATAAAAATACGAAAGAGCAATTAGGACAATTACGCATACAACTGCAAACAGCCGAAAACTTTAAGAAACAGTCAGAAAGAACCTACCAAAATACTCAAAAAGAAATAACGCAGTTAAAAGGGGAGATCGAAAGTTTGAAAGCTCAACAGATAGATATAAAAGAGTTAGAAGAGTTATCGAAATACTTAAAGGAGTGTAAAACAGGCTTGGATGAACGCATACAAAACGTGCAAGCACCAAAGAAAAAAACAATAAATATTCGAGATGGTAATAAGAACCCTGTTGATGAATTGGTTGACAATATCAAACAGGTATTCAAAAAATACAGAGTCGGAATATGGATTGTGATTGCAGTGGTAATTATTTTGGTCATCATTTTTAGTAGAGTAATATGAGCAAATACTTTTCTTATTCAATACTTACAACGATACTTTTGCTCGGTTCTTGCGGCGGGAAAGTACCGCCGCCACCGCCGCTGGAAGTTTATGACGAAGAAGCCTTTTCGGGAGCCGGAGTGGAGCTTCCTTTCGAGGTTTACGGGAACGTCAGATATGTGAAAGTGAAAGTCAACGGAGTGGAGATGGAAATGATATTTGACACGGGGGCAAGCGGCGTGAGCCTTTCGCAGACCGAAGCAATCTTTCTTGTCAAGCAGGGAAAGCTTACGAAGGACGACTTTCTCGGAAGCATGAATATACAGACGGCAAACGGAGAAGTAAGCGAAGGAATGGTCGTCAATCTGAAAGAAGTGGAGTTGGCAGAAGGGCTTGTCGCAACAGACGTAACGGCAATGATAGTCGGCAATCTCGACGCCCCACTTCTCTTGGGCAATTCCGCACTTAAAGACATCGGTTCTTTTGAAATCGACGACGAAGCAAAAGTAATCAGGTTCAATAAATAAGAAATGGTACAATGAATTGCAGCGTCGGAATTTCCGTAAATGGCAATTGGCAAGGCGACAATTTCCAGAAACAATTTGTTGGTGAAGTTATTTCAAAAACAAAAAGCAGCAACTTCGTATTCTGTCAAAAGCGTGCAAATAATCTGATGTATTACGCATGGGGCAGACGGAAAAATGAAATAAATGTAGAGATATTCGTCTGTTACAATGGTCTGATGATAGCCTTTGACGAAACAAACAGGCGAAAATTATCTCAAAAATCAAGAGGTATTGCATTCGATGACAGAGAAAAAATTCTGGAAAAAGCAGAAAAGTTTTTCAGAGAATTGGAATTGTCGATGTTCATGCCTATACCTCTGTTAAGTTACGAAAAACAAGCAGTACAAAAATCATTTCCGAAGTTCGATGTCAATGAATTGAACAAATATACCGACACGAACTCAACGGTGTTTGTCATTATACAAAAGAAAAAAGACGTTTCGAGAAAGAAAAATCGGGTTCTGATTTCTATTTACATTATCGTTATAGGCTCCGTCCTCGTAATGATGTTCCATGATCTATTCTCAGACCATTCCGATACAGAAATTTCAACGGAAACCATTACTCGTACAGAGTTGAAAGAAGCTATAAACGAGTCGAATAAATCTCTGCCTATTGAAATTGAAGCCGGTATTCGATGGGTGTTTACAAGTGTGCAGGGTTCATTCTGTGTATTGCATTATAGAGTATCGTATGAAGATGATTTTGACGGCTTGAATGAGAATTTTTCTGAAGTGAGAGAAAATATAAAGGCTAACATAAAATCAGCAGATAAAGACATGGTTGAGTTTCTTCAAGCCCTATATAGGAACGGCTTCGGAGTCAAAGTTCGATTCAGACTAAGAAATACAGATAGAACCATTGTCGTAGCCATCGATGCTCGGGAGTTGAAATCGATAATAGAAAGATAGAATAAAAATAGTGATAAAAATGGAAGGAAACAATTTTGAGAATGAAGCCCCAGCAAGGGAAGAAGCTTCGCTTGGATTTTCGGCGAAAGGTCGAATCGGAAGAGGTTTATATTGCATTGCCTCTGTTATTTGGTTGGTAGTTGCACAACTTAGTAGGATTATTGATGATATAGATGATTCTGCAGTAGTTGGAGTGTTGGTGTTATTATATTGTGTGGTTTGGGTCTGGTGGATTTTGCAAGCAATCAAACGGTCGCATGATATAGGGCATAACGGTTGGTGGATACTTATACCGTTTTACACTTTCTACCTTTTTTTCGCCAAAGGAGAGCATAAACCGAACCGATACGGCAATCCCGTATAGTTGAAAACAACTTCACTTGCGTCCTCCAAGTCTTACAAAAGTTCGTAAGACTTGGAGGACGTTGTATTCGTACCATTCTCTGCTGAAATTGCCGAAAACTCCGGCTAACTCGACAAATGCGTTTGATTTTCATTCATTCGCCTGTGTTTTATCGAATTGACAAAACGAGAATATATACATCGCTATTTTCTTAATAAGGAAACAAGAGTATAAAAAGAGAATTTCGACGGAATTTTTACGTGTTTTGGGTTTGTTTTCGACCAAAATCATACTTTTCG
>ERZ1026860.107-NODE-107-length-64409-cov-11.111027_pt1 | contig 64409 bp, 66 predicted proteins | sample MGYA00380160_ERZ1026860 | MGnify/ENA primary metagenome ERZ1026860 (study PRJEB33269, sample SAMEA4719796) | human gut metagenome | biome: human-associated habitat; feature: organic feature; material: feces | place: Cameroon | collected 2013-10 ... | reverse complement strand
TCTGCAAAGGCAAGAAATTCGTCTTCCGTTACCAGCTTCGGGCTGAGGGAGAAGATAATCTCCTTTGCCTTGTGCAGCGGGATGATGCCGTAGAGGTTTGCCATTGCATTGAAATATTTGCGCAGAAGCCGCGAGGTCGTGTCCTTCAGCGGGATTTCCCGATACCGGGCGTTCAGCTCCCGGCGTGTGTATTCCTCCGGAAGCGCAATATACTGTTCCTTGCTCATGTTTTTCTCCCTTCAGCAGCATTAGTTTTGGCTCTTGAGCTCTATCAGAACCACCTCCGGTCGGTTATTGAAGCGAAACGGAATGATGCTGTTTCCAAGGCCCCGGCTGACAATCATGTTCGTGTTCCCCTCGGAATACAAACCATCATCGTACTTTGGAAATAGTCCCTGATTCGGTGCAATCAGCCCGCCGATCAGGGGCAATCGAAATTGACCGCCATGTGCGTGTCCGGTGAGAACCAAATCCATATCATGAGCCGCATAGGTGTCAAACAACTCCGGTCTGTGAGAAAGCAAAATTGTAAAACTGGCATCTTCCGAAGAAAGCTCTGAGAGCTTGCGATCCATTACCGCAGCATCGCTCGTCAAATAGTCTGCAAGGAAGCTGGGATCATTGACGCCGATGATGGTAATGCTCTTCCCGGAAATCTCGATCTCTACCCGCGCATCGTCCAGAACGGTTACCCCGGCAGCCTCCAACCCGGCTTTCAATTCCCGATATTCCGGAACTCTCGTTTCATGATTACCGGAGACATAGTAGCAAGGTGCGATTCGTACTGCTTCCTCAGCAAAAGCCAAAGCAACTGCAATATTGGTCTTTCGCGAGTCGATCAGATCTCCGGTTATTGCAATCATATCCGGTTCTGCTTCCCGCAGCATATCCAGAAGCCGTTGATTTCCGCCACCAAACTCTGCATTGTGCAGATCTGAAACCTGCGCGATGCGATAACCGTCAAATGCATCCGGCAGCCCACGGCTGCTTATTGTGTATGTGTTCAGTTCCAATGCAGCGTTCCCCCATGCAGCCCAGACGATCAGAATGAGAAGGATACCGGAGAGAATACAGATTGTTTTCTTTTTCGTGAGTATATGCTTAAACATGGCAATTGCTCCTTAAAGTTAGAAGATGAAGCCGCACAAAGAAGGACTTCTTTATAGTCGTTGTTGTTCATCTTATTACTATCCTTCATCCTCATTCAGCCCTCTGGTCTGACATTTTTCAGGAAGTCAGAGTGCGGTACATACGGCAAGTTGAACTGCCAGCCCATGCGGTTCAGCTCGTTGAGCTTGATCAGCATCAGGTTGATGTTTGTCCCCATTGCAGCAGAAAGCTGAACCACATCGTAGTCCTGCTTCATCAGGTCAATCAGCTCATCATCGTCAATGATCAGGTGGGAGGCAAACGCATTTGCCTCATATTCGTGAGCTTTTGACAATGCTGTTCGCCTTTTTGTATATTTCCTCGGAGCGAATTATCACGGGACCTTCACCCCTTTCATGTTGAATACAGTCAAAGTAAATCCGTCAAGAAGCCGAGACGCAGACAGTTATTCCTCTGCGTCCGTCTCGGTCTTCTTGTATTTCTTCGGCGTGTATTTCTCAACATTCCGGGCTTTGGATTCCCAATATATATCCTGCAACGCCTTCATCACCGCATCCTTGTCCTGCTCAGACAGCGTACCGCCCGCAAACAAGCCGGACATCCCTTCAATCAGGTCCTTTGCCTGTTTCATGCCACGGGAGCCGTACTGCTCGGATGCCTGAACCACAAACTCTTCGTCCTCGGTCAGCAGATAGTTCACATCCACCTTGAAGTATTCCGCGATTTTTCTGTAAGCGTCCTTGGTGCGGGGAAAGGAAATGCCGTTCTCGTACCGGGTAATCATACGTCTGTTGATCCCCAGTGCATCGGCTACTTCCTGCTGGGTCAGCTTCCGCTTCTCCCGTTCAGCCTTGAATTTCTCTCCAAACGTCATTTTGGTAATCACTCCTGTTTACAAAAAGTTTGCGACATCAAATTGCGCAAGTATATTGATAAAGGCACCTGAAGTGCGTATAATAATGACTGAGCAATCCAACTACTCATAGTATATCCTGAATTGCTCATCCTGTCAAGGGGCATGAGTAGTTGTACACGAAAAAGTTACATCTTTTGAGCAGTTCAAATGGACAGGCATTTATGCTGCCGAAGATCATCCGTACCGGCATACACCGGTATGAGGGAACAGGAGTGAGAAAAACGGAAATGGCTACACAGTACAGAAAAGCATACGTCCCGGTTACGCTGGATGTGGACAAGGCGGGGGCAATCCTCCCTCGCCTTATCTGGTGGGACAACGGTGTGATCTTTCAAATCGACCAGATTCTTTACAAATGCCGCGCTACATCCAAGAAGGTTGGGGGTGGCGGCATGAGCAGTATGCCGACCTTTCCCGGCGGCTGGATGAAGCGGTTCAGCGGAAGGTAAAGTTTGCCGAGGCAATGTCCGAGGACAACAAGTGGCTCACGCTGATGAAATCCGTCAGCGGTGCAGAAAAGCTCTCTCAGGAGTTGGTTGACGAGTCCGTAGAGCTTGTGAAAGTCCATGAGGACGGCTCAATCGAGCTGGTCATGAAATACGGCGATATTTACGCTCTGACCGTTCAGAGTATCAAGGAAGTACAGGAGGCGATGTAAATGAGCAAGGAATACAACATCGGCATCTACATCCGCCTCTCAATGGCTGATGAAGATACCGGCTATGGCAGCAAGGCGGAAAGTGACAGCATCGGCAACCAGCGTATGCTCATCAATCGCTTTCTTGACAATCATCCGGAGCTGTCTCGCTGTCAGCGGTCTGAGTTTGCGGATGACGGTTATACCGGCACGAACTTTCACCGTCCTCAGTTCACGCAGATGATGGAGAAGGTCAAGCGCGGCGAAATCAATCTGATCTGCGTCAAAGACTTTTCCCGCTTTTCTCGTGACTACATCGAAACGGGAAACTATCTGGAATGCACCTTTCCATTCATGGGTGTCCGCTTTATTTCCATCAACGACGGCTATGACAGCGACGATTACAAAGGCACAACGGGCGGTCTGGAAGTGGTTATGCGCAGCATCATCTACGCGGCATACAGCAAAGACCTCTCCGTGAAGACCACATCGGCAAAAGTCCAGATGATGAAGCAAGGCAAGTATGTCGGTGGCTACGCTCCATACGGCTACGTCCTGCATCCCACCATTCGGAACAAACTTGCCGTAGACCCGGAGGCGGCTGATGTAATCCGTCGTATCTTCCGCGAGGCTCTGGAAGGCAGTAACACCTCTCAGATTGCCCGCAGCCTGAATGATGACGGCATCCCAACGCCGGGGCATTAGGAGAAGATCCGAACCAACAATGTAATCGAGCGGATGAATCGTGAGATTCGGCGCAGGACAAGGGTGGTCGGAGCATTTCCTGACGGGAACTCGGCGCTGATGCTGGTCTGCGCACGGCTTCGTCATGTAGCCGGAACCCAGTGGGGCTGCAAGAAGTACATGAACATGAAGCATCTGGAAACCATGGAGCAGGAGCCGCAGGTCGGCTGATAGCAGCCAGGTCACAAATGGTCAAGGGCAAGACGAGCGGCGTACCGCCGCCCTTGACCCTTTGCGCCCTGCCTGCTGAAAAGTAACCAAGGGGCGGTTAAGCCGCCCCCTGTAATAGATTTCTACCAGAGCCGTAAACAATTTTGCGCATAACTCTTGACACTACCGTCTGGGGCAATGCCGTGATTGAGAGTTTCTTTGGTTTGTTCAAGAGTGAACTGCTGTATTTGCAGCAGTCTCAATCCATGGAGCACTGCAAACAGGAACTCATACAATATCTCGATTACTACAACAACCGCAAGATTAAGGCAAAGCTGAAGGGCTTGCCGCCTGCAATTCACAGACAACAAGCCCTTTCAACAGAAATATTTGCCTAACTTTTTGGGGGCAGTCCAATTTACTATAGCGGGTTTTGTGGATATAATAACCGCCAAGTGCTAGTATTCGGTGGTCGAGTTGTTTCATCAAGCAACTGAATACATTTTTTTATCATGCTCGCATACAGGCGTATTATGCGGAGTGCTTTTGTGTTTTACTGAAGGTTCAGCATCCATTCATATGTTACGTGTTCACCACGGCAATATACCTCTTTTACATCATTGAGATTATGCAGATTATCCAAGGGATTGCTTCCCAGCAGCAGTAAATCTGCTTCTTTTCCAACTTCTAATGTGCCTATTTTATTATCCATTTGCAACACCTTAGCCGCGTTTATGGTGGCGGTCTGCAGTACTTCCATACGGTTGAGCCCCATTTCTTCAAGTAGGTACATTTCTTTGTGTAACTCGCCAAGTGTGTCGCTACCCGCTGCTATCAGTATTCCCTTCTCATGCGCACGACTCACACTTTCAAAGTGCTTAATCATAACCTCCTTGGTTATCAGATCGGCAAGTTCATCATGGCCCACACTTCTTTCCTTATCTATAAACCCTGTGACAGTGGTCATGGTTGGTACATAGTATACGCTGTGTTCGCACATTATATCCAGAGCCTCATCATTTAGGTTTACGCCATGCTCTATACCATCAACGCCGCCGCGCAGAGAATTCATAACCGGTTTTATACCATATGCATGAACGGTAACTTTTTTGTTATGGTCATGCGCTGCAGTGCAAGCTGCGCGGATTTCCTCCTCTGTCAATTCAACCATGTCCGGGTTTTCATGTTCAGGCATACCCGCTATTCCACCGCAAGCCATTAGCTTTATAAAGTCCGCGCCAAGTCTTATTTCGTTACGTACAGCCTGCATAACCGCATCAGGACCATCAACCTCTACTGCGCCCTTGTACATATGCGTTTCGTGTCCGCCTGTGCAAGCAATAGCTTTACCACACACTACAAGACGTGGACCGCGGATTATACCATCCTCAAACGCGGCTTTAAGCTCTGATGCACTCCTCCCAACTGAGCAAAGATCTCTCATAGAGGTTATTCCCTGATTCAATTCATACCACGCATTTTTCGCGGCATACATCATTCTACGTCCGTCAGTACTATTTTCGACAGTCGGCCCAAGATTCCTGAAAGCTCCGTTTGCACGTGAAACATGTCTGCGATTTATATGAACATGTGAATTAATCAAGCCAGGCATAAGGTACTTATCGCGGGCATCAATTACGGTATCATCATCAATTGTGTTCGCACAATCTGTAATGATATCTGTTATTAACCCGTTTGTTACCTTAACGGTGGCCTTATACGGCGCACGCCCCGTACAATCAATGATATTGCAATTCTTGATTATCATTTGCCAGTCTCCTTTTTGCTTTTGTCGTTTAATATGTTAGTCAGTACAGTATCTATTATTTCGCGCGTGTTCGTCGTAAGTTTTGCTAGATTTTTCAGCGTACCTTCAAGATCCTCTTCGACAAGGCCGTCATAATATCCGGCATAGTTTCCGTTGAGTGCTAGCTGCGCGGCGGTAAATGCCTGATCGCAGGCCACCCCCATCTTTAACGCACACGCATTCTTTGCTCCATCGCATATCTGTCCTGCTAAAGCGCTGACTACATTCATTATAGCATACTCCATTTGCCTTTCATTCCCACCGCTCATCCAAACTATGCTTGAGGCAGAACCGGATGCAGATGCTATTGCGCAAAGACAGGTGCTTGAAATGCGGCCAACGTATGTTTTTACCATATATGTCACCAGATGGCTTATTGCAAGCGCACGGCACCTTTGTTCTTCTGTTGCATTTATGTGGTCTGCAAATACTCCAACGGGAATAATGGCAGTGATACCTTGATTTCCGCTGCCAACTGTACTCATCGCGGGCAACTGACTTCCACCCATACGGGCATCTGACGCGGCGCAAGTAAATATTTTGGCCTTAATGCTGGGAAAATCAATGATGTCTAAATCGCTATATGAATTCATAAGTGTTCTTCCGCTGTTAAGTCCATAGCTGTTCTTTAGGCCATCGTTTGCCAGTGCCCGATTCATCACATCTCCTTCTGCAAGGAAAGCGATATCATCATACACCACATGTTCAGCATAATCCAGTATTTCAGACAAAGATAGTTGCACATCAAATTCCTGCGATGTGTCAATGCACTCGAAAGCTTTATAAATAATTTCCCCATTTTTTATAACCTTACTTATGCGATCATGGCTTGCCTCTAGAATAGCAGTAGCACAGCTTTCGGCAGAATTTACGGTTGCTTCGATGTATATTCCTTTCTTTGTATTATCACAAAAAACCTTTACTTTGCCTTTTTCCACCATTTCCAACGCTTTTTCCAGATGGTATGAGGTTGCGGTAGACAAGACCTCTAGTGCAAGGCGATAATCTCCGCCGATAGCACCATATGCGGCACCTAGCGCATTCCCCCTTTCTTTGGTTCCCGGTACGGCCACACCCCATCCGTTTTTATACATGCCGGGTGATAAGGCTACGTTTATACTGGTTATACTGCCGTCAACTTCAGCTGCAGCTCTTGCGGCTGCCAACGCGACAGCTACCGGGCCGGTACAACCAAGAGCTGGCAGTACTTCTTTTTTTAGCAGGTTTGTTATTCTCGAATATTCCATTTGCAGATACCTCTAATTGTTATACGTATACATTTGCTTTTGTGTTGACAAATTATAATATACACGTATATAATGCTGTTGAAGACATGCTTCATGTTAACGCAAGTTCATGTCTTTCTTTTAAAAGTATAAATGTCCTACATTTAAACTGCAACACTTTTTTTACTAAAACTGGAGGAAATAATTATGAAACTCTTCAAATCAGCTCTTAGTATCGTTATGGTTATGGTTCTGGCCATTTGTACCTTTGGTTGTACTGGTGCTACGCCTTCTGAACAACCCAGTAACGAACAGCAAGCTTTAGCAGAACAGGCTGCTAGTGAATTCGCTGGTTCTTCTTTTCTTCCCGAAGGATATATTCCGAACGATATTCTGATAAGCAGTGGCCCCGCCGGCGGCAACTGGAATTCTATGGGTGCATCCTTCTCTGAGGCGCTTATAAGGGCCGGCGGCAAGGCTTCCTACATAGTGGGTGGAGGCACACAGAACGTAATTGCTGTCGGCGATGGTAGTGCTACGCTTGGTTTCTGTAATCAGTTTTGTCTTGACACTGCCTACAAGGGTAATGAGCCATATACCAGAAAGTATGACGATGTAGTAGCCCTGATGGCCCTTGAAACTAATATGCTTTATCTAATCGTCCCTGCTGGATCCCCCATTACTTGTGTTGCCGATCTTAAGGGTAAAACCGTAGCAGTATCTTCCGTTGGTAGTAACGCATACAATTGCGCCATTGACGCCCTAATAGCTACTGACTTAGATATCCAGAACGACCTTTCACTACGCCCCGGTAGTATGTCCGAAGGTGCTGACATGATGAAGGATCGTCTTGTCGATGCATTTCTCATTATGACCGGTATCTCCAATTCAACTATAATGGATATATGCACCAGTCTTGATGTTACTATTCTGAGCCTTGAAGAAACTACTCAGAACAATATGCTGGATGCAAACATTGGCTACCGTACGCTTACATTGCCTGCTGGTTCTTATAAGGGACAAACCGAGGATGTTCATACCATTACCTCTGATAACACTCTCATTTGCGATAAGGATATGTCCGAAGAAGAGGCTTACTGGATTACCAAGGCATTGGTAGAAAACTTTGATTACATAAAAACTGCCAATGGTTGGCTGAGTTTCTGTACTGTAGAGAGTCTCGCCTCCACAGGAAAGATTCCCCTACATCCTGGTGCTGCACGTTATTACGAAGAAGTCCTTGGAAAATAACATTTTCCGGAACAATCGTCGTTGTTTCCGCAGCCGATTTTGGCTGCGGAAACATATATAAAACACTATATGAAAGGAAATTGACATGAACTCCTCAGTTATGAAGATATTGAAATGGCTAGGATTCGGTATCTCGTTATATCAAATCGCTATAGGATTGTTTGGAACTCCAATATCCATGGTACATAGGCCGTTGACAATAGGCATACTAATGCTTCTTCTCTTTTTAACTACAAATAAAAAAGGTGAAAAAGAGATAGGCAAAATAAAGTGGTATGATTATCTTCTCGCTATAGCATCCATGTTATGCTGCCTTTACGCTGTTGTCAATGCAAACTGGTTTCTCAGCAGATTCCCATATCTCACACCTCTTAAAGTATCCGAATATATTTATGGCACACTCCTGATTATTCTTGTATTGGAATCTGGCCGTCGTACCATGGGATGGGTAATGCCTACAATAGCCATAATAATGCTATTCTATGCAATCTTTGGTCATCATTTGAGAGGTCCGATGTGGCACACTCAGTTTAAGATAGCTACCGTTATAGAACAGCTTACTATGACTACTGAAGGAATATGGGGCTCGCCTACTCATTCCGCGGTAACTGTGGTATTTATGTTTGTGTTGTTTGGGACTGTATTAAACTCCACAGGAACAGGCGAATTCTTTATGGATCTTTCGCTGTGCCTTACAGGACGCTTCTGCGGTGCAACTGCAAAGACGGCTGTAGTATCTAGCGGTCTTATGGGCATGATACAAGGTAGTTCCATATCCAACGTTGTTACCACTGGCACATTTACTATTCCGGCAATGAAAAAGGCTGGATTCCCGGATTATTTTGCTGGAGCTGTTGAAACCGTTGCTTCGTGCGGAGGACAGATTATGCCTCCTGTTATGGGGGCAGCTGCGTTCATAATGGCAGATTTCACGGGCATACATTACAGCAGCATCATTAAGCATGCTCTCATACCTGCAATATTATATTATTCATGTACGATGTTGCAGGTTCATTTCCGTTCAAAAAAGCTTGGCATGTCTGGCCTACCTAAGGAGGAAATTCCCGATTTTTGGAAAATGGTGAAGTCCAAGGGTGTATTCCTTATTCCAGTTGTGCTGGTAATAGTCCTGCTTATGTGCGGTTATACCGCCATGCGTGCCGGATTCATAGCTATAATCGCCAATTTGGTAATTGCCATTATTTTTTCAAGTGACCGTAAACAAATGCTTAAAAATCTGCTGCATGAGCTTCAGGACGCTCCTGAGCAAATGATCACCGTTGCAGCAGCAGTAACAAATGCCGGTATTATAATAGGCGTATTATTCATGACTGGCCTGGGTTCAAGGCTTAGCTCTCTAGTAGTGGCTTTAGCTGGCGGCAAACTTATAATCGGCCTTGCATTAGGTATGTTTATAGCAATACTGCTTGGTATGGGAATGCCTACATCCGGCGCATATATCGTGATGGCAACACTTATAGCTCCTGGTCTTATGGAGCTTGGCCTTAGTCAGATACAGGCACATATGTTTGTATTCTACTTCGCCTGTATGTCTATGCTTACTCCTCCTGTTGCTATTGCGGCATATGCCGCCGCAGGTATTGCAAATGCAAATCCTTCAAAGGTGGGCTTTGCTGCGTGGAGACTTGCTCTAGCTGCGTTTGTTGTACCGTACATGTTTGCATTCGGCCCAGAATTGCTTATGTGCGGCACTTTGGCAGAATCCATAGTCCCGTTTATAACGGCTATGCTTGGATGCGTATGCCTTGCTGCAGCTATTGAAGGTTATCTTATAAACGCTCTATCAGTATGCAGCCGCGTAGGCTGCGGCATTGCGGCTTTACTGCTTATCAATACTGCAACAATCACCGATATAATCGGTGTATGTGTTTTTGCCGCTGTATTAGCTGTGCAACTGGTAAACTGTAAAAAAGCATCCATATAACAAATACTTCTGTAGGAAGGAAGACACGGTTTACCTTCCTACAGAATCAAAGAACCATGTATGATAAAGCCATATTATGTGGTTTATTTAATGATATTATGGTATACTGTGAAAAAGTGTATATGAGTAGGAGTATAATTATGCCATTTTATCAAGTTCCCCGCACTGTTCTTCATCAAGAAGTTGTAAGATTACTGTTACAGCAGATTAAAGAAGAAATATGGCTTCCTGGAGAACAACTGCCCAGCGAAACAGAGTTTGCCGAGCGGTTTGGCGTGAGTCGCAACTGTATACGTGAGGCATTAAAAGCTCTCAGCTTTTCTGGAATTGTATGTTCACGTCCTGGTCAAGGGACTTTTTTAACCAAAGATGCATATTTGCGCATAGCAAATTATGATTTGATAGGAACAATAGCTAATTGTTCTTCCATAAGTGATCTTATGGAAACCAGAATTATAATAGAATCACAGCTTGCAGGGCTTGCGGCAAAGCGTGCAACCGATGAGGACATACAACTTATCAGTTCTGCACTTGAAGAATTAAAAGCAGACTTGCTTGCGCAAATAAATTCCGGGACAAGAACCAACCCCACACGTTCCGGTATGAAATTTCATACCGCCATAATAAATGCCGCAAAAAACAAACTTTTATCGGAGTTTCTTTATTCTATAAGGGGCGAATTAGAAGCTCAAAGATCTCAATTGTCTTTGTATCAATCCAATATTATAGAGATGATAGATGATCATGTACGCATTTATCAGGCCATTGTAAATAATGATTCCGTAGGTGCGGCACAAGCCATGATGAATCACCTAAAGCACACCTATAAGACCATAAACGAAAATAAGGACGTATAATATGTATAAAAAGCAGGAGGATTATATTGATTATGATAGAGTATTTTGAAGGCAACGAGAGGATGCATCAGATCATATCATATAAAGGTATGCTCTTTTTGAGCGGTCAGGCCTTTCCTTCGGCCGACAGCATAGAAGAGCAAACAGTTGGTGCATTGAATAAAATAGACCGTTTGCTTGCAGATCACGGTTCGAGCAAGGATTATATCCTTTCCGTACATATATTCCTTAGGGATATGGCTTTATTCGCTCGGTTTAATCGGATTTATGACGAGTGGGTTTCCAAAACAAATCAGCCTACACGTTGTTGTGTAGAAGCCCGTATGGCTACAGAAAAGCATCTTGTGGAACTTGTGGTCACCGCTGTGCAGAAGGACTTTGCCAACAAGTAAATCTCGAACTCCGGTTTTTGTATATTTTTGTCGAAAAATGGAGCTTTTATTATCGACAACCCCTTTTTTATCAGAGCTTTTTATTTTGTTGTCTATAAGAAGTATGCGTAGCAAAACTCATAAAAAGTGGAATGATTATTTTGCACAAGGTCACTATTTCAACACGGTTTTCTTAGAAACTCACGCAATAAGCATCTTTAAAACCTTGTTGCGTCTTGTATCTCAAACTTCTGTTGAGGCACATCTCGGTGTAAAACCTAATATACCACTCCATACTTGTAAACTGCCCCCCAAAAGTTAGGCAAATATTTCTGTTGAAAGGGCTTGTTGTCTGTGAATTGCAGGCGGCAAGCCCTTCAGCTTTGCCTTAATCTTGCGGTTGTTGTAGTAATCGAGATATTGTATGAGTTCCTGTTTGCAGTGCTCCATGGATTGAGACGATAAGGTAGATAAGGTATAATAAATTGCGCAAATTGAAAAGAGCATAAAAAAGTAGACACGGCTTTGATATGCGCCCCGAAAGTTAGACACTTTCGGAGGTGCATATTTTTAATGAGCAAAAAGGGACAAAAATACAAAAGATACTCGGCAGAATTCAAAACAGCAGTTATACTGGACATGCGAGAACATCAAATGGGCTATAGGGAAACAGCCAGGAAGTACGAGTTGGTCAGGCAGTCAGAATCATCGGCAGCAGCAATGGTACAGAGGTGGGAACGCATATATCTGGAAGAAGGAGCTGAAGGTCTGATGAAGGAGAGACGTGGCAGAACAAATAATACATCTGATGGCGTAAGGAAAGGTAGGCCACCCAAACCGAAGAAAGGTATAGAGGAAGATCTGATTGCAGAGAACCAAAGGCTGCGCATGGAGATAGAATACCTAAAAAAACTAAGTGCCTTAGTTCTTGCGGAAGAGCGAGAGAACGGCAAAAAGCGATAATCGTCTCTGAATTAAGGCAAAAGTATCCGCTGATGGGCCTGCTGATGCTCTTTTCCCAGCGCAGCGTTCAGTCGCTTCAGGGGGCCATAAACGCATCCGCATTTCCGTTTTTTTATGCCGCTTTTCTTTCCTTCATACAGCGCTTTCTCTGCTGGTTTCCTCCCAGGCAGATAATAGCCGCTGTCTTCTGCCTCGGTATTTTCCCCGGAATGGCTGCCTCCCTCGCGGGCGGTTCAGCAGCATGCCTGCTATGCTATTTCATAGGGAGACTTTTACCTGCCCGGCTGAGAGAGAAAAGGCTTTCAAAGAATATAAAAGGCTTTTCGGCCTTTGCCATTGGCCTGGGTGTAAGCATGACGTTTTTGGGGTATTCAGGACCTGCATGCTTACTATTGGGTGCGCTCCGTTTATCATTGCCTGCGCTTATATGGGGCTGCTTTATCGGAATGCTTTCCGAGGTTGCAGCGTGTTCTCTTTTATGCAGTCCACACAGCTCGTTTTTACCGAATAATGTATTAATCATATTTAGAGTAGCAGGTGTGGTGCTTCTATGTGCGGCTTTAATATCTGCGGCTCGGAAATACTCTGACATCTGACCTTGTAATGTTGCCCCTGCAGTTTATTTATATTGTCGATAACAGAGCAACCAATATCTATTTAACATATTGGTCAAAGGGCAGGTTTTTTATTATGCTTTTATACGGGGGAGTATATTATGGGTGTTTTTTTAAAAAAACACAGGATGGCGTTTACCCTGCCCGGCTGCTGCGCAGCACTCACGCTGTTTTACATGGCCGCCTTTTCCGGAGTATCCGCCGAGGGTGTGCGGGACGCTTTACTGCGATATGGCGACCTGGCTCCGGTGATATACATGTTGCTGTTTGCTGTGCTGCCCGCATTTTTCTTTCCGGTGGCTGTGCTTGCCTTCGCAGGCGGGCTGCTGTTCGGACTGCTGTGGGGCAGCGTATATACTTTCATAGGCGCGGTAATAAACTGTGCGCTGATGTTCTTCCTGGCGCGCCGCATAGGCCGGGAAAAGATACGGGCGCTGGTACAAAGGAAACTGCCTTCGGTATGGCAGGCCCGGCTGAAAAAGGCCGGAGGGCGGAAAGGCTTCCTGCTGCTGATAATACTGCGCCTGATACCGGCGGTGCCCTATAACCTTATTAATTATGCCTTTGGCCTTACGGAAATGCCTTTTGCCGCGTATATGCTGGGCTCCGCCATAGGCATAATACCCGGCACGCTGATATTTATAAATATAGGCGACAAGGCGCTGGACGTGACGTCGCCATCCTTCTGGATCGCCTTAGGGCTTCTTGTGCTGCTGCTGGCCGTAACGGCGTTCATGAGCAAAAAACTATTTCCAAACAACGACAAAGATACGAACGGAGAAGTTACTGAATATGGAAAAGACAAATAAAAATAGCAGACTAAAATGGTGTGTTTTGGGCGTCTTGATAGCGCTTTGCGTAATTTATTTCGCGGTGCCGTCTGTAAACGCATATGTTAACAAGATATCCGCAGTACTGGGTTCGGCCAATGTGGATGCCGTGATAGAGTTCATGCGCTCCTACGGCCCATACGCCATGGCCATATCCTTTTTCCTGATGGTATTTTCGTCGGTAGCCGCGCCCCTTCCGGCGTTCCTTATAACCTTTGCAAACGCCGCAATATTCGGCTGGTGGCAGGGGGCCATACTGTCCTGGTCCAGCGCCATGGCGGGAGCTGCGGTGTGCTTCTTTATTGCCCGCGTGCTTGGCCGCGATACCGTTGAGAGGTTTGCAGGCAAGGGCGCCATAGCCAGCGTCGAAGGCTATTTCAGGGAATACGGTTCAAAGACCATACTGGTATGCCGCCTGCTGCCCTTCGTGTCCTTCGACGCGGTGAGCTACTTTGCGGGCCTTACGCCTATAAAGTTCTGGCCGTTCTTCATAGCCACAGGCATAGGACAGCTGCCCGCCACCATCGTTTATTCCTACGTAGGCGGCATGCTGACCGGCGGCGTAAAGTATTTCGTGACGGCGCTGTTGTGTATATTCGCAATAAGCATTATCGTAATGATAATCAAGGGCATGTACAGCAAAAAACACCCCAAGGCCGTTGGGGCGCAGGGCTCTGCGGATAGCGCCGGGGATAAAAATGAATAGCTCGGGCTGCTTTGGCATGGGCTGCCATCAGGGGCTGTCCTTTTCGGGCCTGTTCATGCGGTGCGATAGGGCTGAGGCGGTGTTCTGGCCCGGCTGCGCCCTTATGAACCTTGACCCGGATATACTTTACAAAACCGCCGCCGTATTAAAGCGCACAGAGCCGGAGCTGGGCCTGTGCTCCTGCTGCTGCGGCCAGCCTACGAGGTATCTGTTCCACGAAAAGCACAGCGCCCGGCGCGACAGGCTGCTAAGTCTGCTCAGGCAAAGGGGCGTGAAACGGATATACACCGCCTGCCCGAACTGCATGGTACAGATGAGGGAAGCAGACGGCATACAGGTGATACCCATATGGCGGGCGCTGGCGGAAAACATACGCGCAGAGGATATAAAGGGCCTTGAATGCCCGCTTACGCTGCACGACCCCTGTCCCATGCGCAGTGAGACCGAACAGCAATATGCCGTGCGTAAGTTGCTCAGGCTGTGCGGGGCCGAGGTGCGGGAGGCGGAAAACAGCGGCGGCAGGACGCTCTGCTGCGGCAACTATCATATGATGAGGGCCACCGACCCCGGCAAGTCAGCCGCAATGAGGCAAAGGCGGATATCGCAGTTCCGTAAGGATACGGCGGTTGCGAGCTATTGCGAGGGCTGCCTCGACGCATTCAGAAGCGAGGGCTTGGAGACGGTGCATGTGCTGGAGGCGCTGTTCGGCAAGAGCAAAAGGCGGGGCTGGGGCAACAGGATAAGGTTTACCCTCGACATAGGGAGATAACAATGGATAAGCTCAGGCTGATAATGGACTGCGACTGCACCATGGGGGTGCCGGGCTGCGACGTGGACGACAGCCTTGCGCTGCTGTATGTGCTGGACTGCCCGGAGGCAGAGCTGCTGGGAGTAACCTGCTCCTTCGGAAATAACACGCAGGATACGGTATGCCGCAACACAAAGCGGCTGCTCAAGGAATGGGGCAGGGAGGATATACCCGTGCTTTGGGGCGCGGACAGCCCCAAAGAGCGGCGCAGCGAGGCGGCGGAGTTCATGAGTGCAGCGGCAAGGGAACTGGGCGGAGGTAAGGCACGGCAGTCGCTGCTTCCCGAGATAGCTGATGGGGAGAAGTACGTAAAACATATATACGATACATATTTCAACGCCCGGGTGTTGAAAAACCCATAGATGAGGAGATATACAGATGAAAAAGCTTTTAACCGGCCTGCTTATGCTCATTATGGCGCTGAGCCTATGCGCCTGCGCAAAGCCTGCGGAACCTGCGGCAATAGACCTTGAGAGCGCAGGATGGGACGCCATAGCCGAGGCGGCAAAGGGCAGTACGGTTACCTTCTACGGCTGGGGCGGCGATGAGAACCGCAACAACTGGCTGAATACCACCGTGGCGGATTATCTCAAGAAAAACCATGACATTACCCTCCAAGTGGTGGGCATGAACATAGACGATATACTTGCAAAGCTTTCCGGCGAAAAACAGGCCGATACCCAGTCCGGCTCCATAGATATTATATGGATAAACGGCGAGAACTTCTACTCCGCCAAGGAAAACGGCCTGCTCTGGGGGCCCTTCACCGATAAGCTGCCCAACATGGCCGCGTATATCGACACCAAAGACCCGGAGACCTTGAAAGACTTCTGCATGCCAATCGAGGGATTCGAGGCCCCCTACGGAAAGGCACAGATGGTGCTGTACAACGACAGCGCGGTAACCCCCGAGGCTCCCGCGTCGGCGGAGGAATTTCTCGAATACTGCAAGAAGTATAAGGGCAAGGTAACGTATCCCGCACTGCCCGACTTTACCGGCAGCGCTTTCGTAAGGAACCTCATATACGAGCTCTGCGGCTGGGAGCAGTTCCAGGACATGGCCGCTGACCGGGATACCATAAAGGCCGCCATAGAGCCCGCCCTTACCTACCTTCGGGAACTGAATCCCTATCTCTGGAACGAGGGCAGGACATTCCCGGAATCCTCCACCGCCGTTGATGCTATGTTTGCTGACGGTGAGCTGGTGTGCTCAATGAGCTACAGCCCCTTCGCGGCAGCTACCGGAATAGATAAGGGAACATATACCCAAACTACCCGCACCTTCGTATTCGATAAAGGCACCATAGGCAACACAAACTACATGGCCATAGCATTTGATTCCCCAAACAAGGCGGGGGCCATGGTGGCAATAAACGCCATGTTGTCCCCAGATCTGCAGCTCACTCAGTATTCTGAGCTCCGCACCCTGCCCGTGGTGGCTGCTGACAAGCTGAGCGATAAAGAAAGGGCCGCGTTTGACGCTGTGGATCTCGGCAAAGGAGTACTTTCACAGGCGGAGCTTCTTGCTCACCGCCTGCCGGAGATGCCGGCAAACCTCGTTCCCATCATAGAGGACATATGGCTTACCGACGTCGTGGGCCGGTACAATAACTGAGCTTTCCCCTCCAATAATATTATAAACACAGGACGGCGCGGCCCAAAATATGCCGCACCGTTTTGTGGTATCAAAGGGTACAGATGAGAAACAGCAAGCTGACGCCTGTAATACTGCTGCTGCCGCTTATGGCCGTGACGCTGACGGTAATTATCGCCTGCGTAAACGTGCTGCTGCAAAGCATCGGCTATGTTCCGGCCTTTGGCCTGACGAAGATAACGCTCGGATATTACAGAGAAGTGTTCAAACGGCCGGAATTTCTGAGCACACTATGGGTGAGCCTGAGAATAGCCTTTGTTTCGACGCTGCTGGCGGCGGCGCTGGGTACGCTGCTGTGCGCGGCGCTGGTGAAGCGCAGGGCGGGGGGCGGCATGCTATACACGGTACGCTTCCCCATACTGGTGCCCCACACGGTGGTTGCGCTGTTCATCATGACGCTGCTGGGCCAGACTGGTATTGTCGCCCGTGCGGCATACGGCCTCGGACTGATATCCGACTATACCAAGTTTCCGCCGATCCTGTTCACACCCGGCTACGGCGGCGCGATAGCCGGATATCTCTGGAAGGAGATACCCTTCGTGGCGTACTATACGCTGGCGCTGATGGCGTCGGTTTCCAATACATTGGGTGAGGCGGCGGAAAACCTTGGCGCATCGCCCTTGAGGAGCTTTTTCTCGGTGACGCTGCCCATGAGCCTGCCCGCCGTATCAAAGGCTGTGCTCATAATATTCATATATGCCTTCGGCGGGTATGAGCTGCCTGCGCTGCTGGGCTCCACGCTGCCAAAGGCGCTGCCTGTGCAGGCGTACATAACATACCTCAGTCCGGATCTTTTGCAGCGGCCGCTGGCAATGGCCATGTTTGGGGTGATACTGATGCTTTCTGTGCTCATGGCGGCACTGTACAGCATCGGAATACGTCGGCTCATAAAGCGGCTGGGAGGCGAAGCATGAAGAGGGGAAGGCTTTTAAAGCCGGTGCTGTGGCTTACGGCGGCGTGCATAATACTGCCCGCCATAGTGCTGCTCATATGGTGCTTTGCCGCCCGGTGGCCTTGGCCCGGGATACTGCCGGAAAGCCTGTCGCTGCGGACGGTAAAGGAGCTTATCTTTGGCTCGGCCAAGCTGCCTAAGCTGCTGCTGAGCAGCATATCGCTTTCCTTCGCAGTGGCGGCCATAAGCACTACAATAGGCATAGCCACAGCCCGGGCTACCGAGCTGTATGAATTCCGGGGCAAGGGGCTGATAAGGTTTTTCAGCCTTTTGCCGCTGCTGGTGCCAGGTACGGTGCTGGCAATAGGCGCCCAGATAATGCTGCTGAAGGTGGGCCTCGGGGACAGCATAGCGGGGATCATACTGATACACACCGTGGCTTCCGTACCATACTGCATAAACATAATGACAGACGTTACGGCGGCGCTGGGCGATAAATTTGAGGAGCAGGCGGCTACGCTGGGCGCAGGGCCGTTCCGGGCATTTTTCGAGGTGACGCTGCCAAACCTTATGCCCGGCATAATGAGCTCGTTTTCCATGGGATTCATAATTTCCTACAGCCAGTATTTCACCACTCTTATAATAGGCGGCGGCAGGATAAATACCATATCGCTGGTGCTGGTGCCGTATATCCAGGGGGGAGACAGAAGCCTGGCGTCTGTGTACGCAATGGCATTCACCCTATCTGCCCTGGGAGTATTCGCAATGTTGGAGCTGCTGATATATAATGTTAACAAAGGAGGCAAAGGAGCCGATGCTTGAGGTAAACGGCCTTTTTGTGGATATAAATGGTCAGCCCATACTGAAGGGCGTTGACTTTTCGGTGAAGGGCGGGGAGCTTATGGGACTCCTCGGGCCTTCCGGCTGCGGCAAGAGCACGCTGCTGAAGGCTGTAGCCGGCATACTGCCCCCTAAGAGCGGCAGCATACTCATAGGCGGGGAGGACATGGCAAATGTTCCGCCCCACAAGCGGGGAGCTGTCATAGTTTTTCAGGATATGCGGCTGTTCCCGAATATGACGGCGCTGGAAAACGTAGCCTTCCCCATAAAGATGCAGGGAGTGCCGAAAAGGCAGAGGCTGGAGCAGGCGTGGCAGCTGATGAAAAGCGTACAGCTGTGCGGCCTCGAAAGCAGAAGGATAAATGAGCTTTCGGGCGGGCAGCAGCAGCGGGTTGCGCTTGCCCGCGCGCTGGTGGCCCAGCCAAGGCTGTTGCTGCTGGACGAGCCGTTTACGGCGCTGGATAATGAGCTTAAGGAGGAAATACGCGCACTGGTGCTGGAACTGCATAAGAAGTTCAGGACTACTACCGTGCTTGTCACCCACGACAGGCAGGAGGCCTTCGCCATGGCGGACAGGATAGCGGTCATGAGGGATGGACGCGTAATGCGGCAGGGGGCGCGGGACGAGATGGCCGCGTACCTCGGGAATAAGGAGGGCGAGGCATGAAGGACGCCGTTATATGCTTTACGAGAGTGCCTGTGCCGGGACATACCAAGACGCGGCTCATGCCGCTGCTTGCCAAAGAACAATGCGCAGAGCTGCACACCGCGTTTTTATACGATACTTCAGAGGTGTGCGGCGAATTCGGCTGCGACACCTTCATATGCTTTGAGGAGGGCGCCGGCTGGCAGGCATTGCGCGGTATATTCCCTTATGCTGTCAGCATGCTGCCCCAGCGGGGCTATGGCCTTGGAGAGAGAATGTACAACGCCATAAGGTCAGTTCTCGCGATGGGCTACGGCAAATGCGTGCTCATAGGCAGCGACATACCCGAAATAACGGCCGCCCATCTCCAAAGCGGATTTGACGCGCTGGAGAGCGCAGACGTTACCCTCGGGCCGACGGAGGACGGAGGATATTACCTCGTGGGCATGAAAAAGCCAAACAAGGCGGTATTTGAAAAGCAGGAGTATGGAACCGACAGCGTATACGATAATGCGGTTGCCGCCGTGAAGGAGGCAGGGCTAAGCTTTGCCCCGGCTATGATGTGCCGCGACGTGGATACGCCACAGGACCTTATGGAATTGAAAAAAAGACTTTGCGGCAAGAGTAGCCGCACTGCGCAATGTATAGATAAAATACTTTAAAAGGAGGCGCGAAAATGCTAAAGGAAAAACAGCTGAGGGATTATGTCAACGGCTACAGCTTTCAGAACGCAATGGGCCTTCGCGGGTACGAGGAGATAAACCTCTTTCCGCTGGGCTGCGGCGAATACAACTTAAATTATTCCTTTGTGCACCCCATCACCGGTAAAAGGCTGGTGCTGAGGGTGAGTACGGCCAGCCAGATGCACCTTGAGCGGCAGGCGGAATATGAGTATTTCGCATTGAAGGACCTTGAACCATCAGATCGAACGCCAAGGGCAGTATTCTGCGATGACTCAAAAAAACAGCTGCCTTACGGCGTGACCGTCATGGAATGGCTGCCGGGCGCTCCGCTGAACTATCAGAAGGATATGCGGACGGCGGCGGAGATACTTGCGGACATACACAGCCTGAAGGTGCCGGAAAGCACCCGGATAATCAGGCGGGAGGCCCCGGCACAGGGCATATATGACGAGTGCCTCGCTATGGCGCAGCATTATCTCGAATGGGATAGGGCGGATAAGCGGGTATGCGGGCTAATAGATACGCTGATAACCGAAACGGGCGGGCTGTCCCTCAAGGAAACGTCGGGTGCGCCGGTATGCATAGTCAATACCGAGCTCAATTCCGGCAATTTCCTGATAAACCCCGACGGCAAAAGCTACCTTATCGACTGGGAGAAGCCGCTTTTGAGCGAGCCGGCCCAGGATCTTGCCCACTTCCTCGTGCCTACCACTACCTTCTGGAAAACGGATACCATACTTACACCGGAGGAAATAGCGACCTTTGCGGATAACTACATAGCCGCCGTGGGAGACAGAATGGACACCTCGACGGTAAGGGAGCGGCTGCCGCTGTTCTTTAAAGTGACCTGCCTGAGAGGCATAACCTGGTGCGCCATGGCCATGCGCGAATATTCGGAGCCGGGAAGGGCGCTGAGAAACGAAATCACCTTCAAGAAGATACAGGCGTATCTGGCGCCGGACTTCTTGAGCAACATACTTGATAATTACGTGAGAAAGGACTTCCTGTGCGGCAGGGCTTAAAGGTATCGCTGATAATACCGGTCTACAACGAGAGCGGCAAGATAAGGGCCTGCATGGACAACATAGCAGGCGTCGACGGTTTGCACGAGGTCATATTCGCAGACGGAGGCAGCACTGACGGCACGCCGGACATTATAGGCGGGAGATACCGGGTGCTTAGATGCGGCAAGGGAAGGGCAAGGCAGATGAATGCCGCTGCAAAGGAGGCCGCCGGGGATATACTGTGGTTTTCCCACTGCGACAGTCTGCTGCCCAAAGACGGTGCGGAGGAGATAATCGCCGCCGTGAACGCAGGGGCCCGCTTCGGCTGCTTTCACATAGGCTTTGATTACGACGGGCCGTTCATGGGCTGCAACACGCTGAACTCAAACCTGCGGGCGCGGCTGTGGCATATCGCCTTCGGGGATCAGGGAATATTTATGGATAAAGACCTTTTTTTCGAGGTAAATGGATTTCCGGACCTGCCCATAATGGAAGACTATGAGCTTTCGCGCATCATGAAACGGAGAAGCGAAAAGCTGTATCTGCTGCCAGGCAGGATAATCACATCCGGGCGGAGGTATAACAGGTGCAACCCAATCATAACCATGTGGCAGATGTTCAATCTCAGGTGCCTGTACAGGCGGGGCGTGGACATAGAGGAGATCGCCCGCAGATACAGGGATATAAGATGACGAAAACGGGAAGGCGGGAGCCGTTGCGGGAAAAATCGCTGAATAGGGGCAATTTTTCACTGCAAAGAAAAGCTTCCGCCGTCCTTTTGTATTATTGTATCTACATTTTCTATTACTCGTCTTTCAATATTTGTAATTTGAATTTCCCAAATGTATGCGTTAGATGGTAATATAACACGGAATGCCTAAGAGAGGTATGTTATATGCGCGAAACTGTCATTAAAGATCTGTCCTTTTCCTATCCGGGAATGGACAAGCTGGTGCTGAAGGATATAAATATGGACGTAGCCGAGGGCGAGTTCGTATCCATACTCGGCCAGTCGGGCTGTGGCAAAAGCACGCTGCTGCGCCTTCTTGCCGGTCTGGAAAAGCAGACTTCGGGAGAGATACTCATAGATGGAAAGCCCTTCTCAGGTCCCAGCCTCAGCCGCGGCGTGGTATTCCAGGATTACGGCCTGTTTCCTTGGATGACTGCCGGAGAAAACATAATGCTGGCCCTTAGGCAGCGCTTTCCCGAAAGGGACAAAAAAGAGCTCAGGGAGGTCGCCGTCAATATGCTTCAGTCCGTGGGCTTGGACAAGGGCGTATATAACAAGCTCCCAAAGGAGCTTTCCGGAGGAATGAAGCAGCGCTGCGCCATAGCCAGAGCCTTTGGCATAGACCCGCCCATACTTCTAATGGACGAGCCCTTCGGCGCGCTGGACGCGGTGACAAGGGCAAGGCTTCAGGACATGGTGCTGGAGCTGTGGCGGAAGCAGGAGCCCAAAAAGACCGTGTTTTTCGTCACCCACGATGTAGACGAAGCCATACTACTTTCCACTAAGATCTTTGTACTGGGCCAGTCTCCAAGCAACGTGATATTCAGCTGCGATATACCTTCAGACGGGCGGCCTACCCGCGAGACCCAGTTTGAGGATCCTAAGTTTCTCAATCTGCGCAATACCCTCATACGCTACATCAACCAAGACGTTGCGTCCAGAATAAGCTGAGCATGACCGGGAAAAAGCCCGATATGCATATAACAATAATAAATATAAGGAGAAAAACAATGAAAAAGCTCTTTGCTGTGCTCATGGCTATGGCTATGGTAGTATCCATGGCAGCCTGCGCTGCCCCCGCGGAGACGGAAGCCGCTCCCTCTGCGGATGTCGAAATGAAGTATATGACCGCCGATGAGACCGAGGCCGTCCTCGGCAACACCGACTACGTCATCGTTGACGTCCGTAAGGCTGCCGACTATGCCGAAGGCCATATTCCCGGCTCCGTATCCGTTGACATGGACGCTGCCGTAAACGGCGACACCGCTGCGGGCGAGGCCGCCATGAAAGCCGCCTTCGATGGTAAGGACAGCACCCTGATACTGGTCTGCTACTCCGGCAAGAAGTACGCTCAGGCCTCCACCAACGCCCTGTCCGCCATCGGCTACGACATGAGCAAGGTATTCACACTCCAGGATGGCTTCAACAATTGGAAGGAAGTCAAGGCCGACAAGATCGAGGCCGCCGCAACCGAGACCGCTGCCAAGGAAGTGCCCGAGACCAGCGTAGTGCGCTGGAACTACGGCACCAGCGGAAATATTCTCGTGTTCATAGCAGAGGAGAAGGGCTATTTCGCTGACGAAGGCATATCCCTTGAGATCGTTCCCGCCACCGCCAACGCTGACGCCATGCAGCTGCTGGCCTCCAACAAGGTAGACGTCGTTTCCAACTCCGGCACCAGCAATCCTCTTCAGCAGATTGCTTCCGGCGTTGACCTCACCGTCTTCGGCGGCCACATGGTAAACGGCTGCATGCCCGTTATCGCCAAGACCGGCACCGAGTGGAAGGGCGTAGAGTCCCTCATCGGCAAGAAGTTCGCCTGCAACCCCAGCTATTTCGCCTTCACTGGCGCCGTAATGGATCTGGGCTATGACAAGCCCCTCGAGGCCCTCGAATGGATATCCTACACCAACTATAACGACGCTGCCGCTGCTGTACTCAAGGGCGAGGTAGACTTTGCACTCCAGGGCACCGGCCAGAACCTCTCTGCCTCCACCACCGAAGGAATCGAGATCGTCTGCTATCAGAGCGACATAATGCCCAACTACTCCTGCTGCCGCATGGTAGCCTCCACCGACTTCGTTAAGAACAACCCCATCACCGTAAAGTGCATCCTGAAGGCTCTTATGCGCGCCCAGGCCGACTATGAAGCCAACAAGGAAGAAGCCGTTAAGCTGATGGCAAAGAAGATCGAAGCCAGCGAGGAGTATGTAGCCGCTTATATGCTCAATGATCACTATACCGTAAGCGTAGACCCCCTGAAGAACTCCGTGATCCGTGCCTGGGGCATACTGGACAAGACCGGCTTCCTCAGCGAGACCGCCAAGAATATCAATATAGAGGATCACATCAACACCGATCTGTATGAGCAGGCTCTGGCTGAGGCCAAGGCCGAGTACGGCGCGGAAAACCCCGATTTCTATGCCGGCCTTGAGTCCTTCTATGCTGAGAACGACAAGTAACCAATAGCCGCTCTGGAGACGACACCTATGGAAAAGACGAAGGCGTTTTTTAAAAAATACTGGAGCACGATACTCATATATGCCGCACTGATACTGTTCTACTGGGCAATGACGTCTAGCGGTAAGTTAAACGCGTATCTGTTCCCGAAGATAGGCGCCATAGGCAGGGCTTTTTACGACAACAGGGATAATATGCTGGTAAACCTCGTGTCTTCAATAGGCATGATGATACCATCCATAATCATCTCCATCGTCGTTGCCCTTTCCATAGGCACTCTGCTGGGTCTGCACGCAAAAATAAGGGATGCGTTGCACCCGGTCATATATGCCTTCAGCGTGATACCCTCCATACTTCTTTCCCCCTTTGCTCTGCTGTTGGCACCCACCTTCAGGGCGGCGTCCATATTCCTCATAGTATACGGCTCCTTCTGGTCTACCCTCTTTGCCACCATAACCGGCATAATGACCATAGACAAGCGGTATCTTGACAATGCGTCGACGCTGGAGCTCAAGGGGTTCAAGAAGCTGTTCAGGGTGATACTGCCCGCGGCCAGCCCCTCCATACTGGCGGGCTTCGTCAATTCCCTCCGCAGCACCTTCGTAATGCTGGTATACGCGGAGATGTACGGCGCTCAGTACGGCATGGGCTTCTTCGTAAAGAAGTATTCGGAATTTGGCATATACGAAAACGTCTGGGCAGGCTTCATATTCATGGTAGTGATACTCGTTATCGTGATGCAGCTCTTTGAAAAGCTGAAGAAGCGGCTGCTGAAGTGGACTATTGGTTAAGCGCAGATTTGTATTAAAAAAACGGTATGCGGACCGCTCTTACGGTCCGCATATTTGCTATGGGCCCCAAAAAATGATAGATACAGAAAGAGGCAAGTCGTATGAAGATAACCAGCGTAGATGTAACGCAGCTGCCCAGCGGCAACGCCGGCAGCTCCAGGGGTGCGTGGTCGCCGGTGCTGGTGCGGGTAAATACCGATGAAGGCATAAGCGGCAGGAGAGAGGATATTCGGCAGGCAGGGCTGCCTGCAAATACGACTGGCAGCCGGTGAATGGCAAATATAAGGTGCCGGACCTGTCCGGAATAGGTCAGGAGCCCGCCGAGGAAACGCTGGCCCACTGCGAGATAGTGAGGATAGACCAGTACAGGCCGTACATGAAGTGACATCAGTAATTACAGGAGGTTACACAGTGGATCACAGTGCATTGCGCCATCAGGCAGAAGACACGGTAGGCATCGTAATATACCCTGTAAAGGCAGGCAGCGAGATAGCGGTAAAGGATATAGTTACGGAGGAAATATCATGCCTTACCGTCCGCGAGGACATTCCAATATTCCACAAGATAGCCCTGAGCGGCATGGTTGAGGGGCAGGATGTAGTGGAATACGGTCAGGTAATAGGCAGGGCCACGGCGGATATTCCCGCAGGCGGCTATGTACACATACATAACATCAGGACAAAGAAATGGTGACGGATATGAAGGATCTCAATATTTGGGCTTATAGGCGGGAAAACGGCAGCCTTGGCGTGCGCAATTACGTTCTTCTGCTGCCGCTGGATGCGGTATCGAGCCAGATATGCCGCGGCGTAAACAGCCTTATAAACGGCACGAAGACATTTTACCACCCCTACGGCAGGATGCAGTTCGGCAAAGACCTGGAGCTGCACTTCCGTACCCTCATAGGCACGGGCTGTAACCCCAACGTAGCTGCCGTTATAGTTGTGGGCATAGAGCCGGAATGGACAAAGGTAATAACCGACGGCATAGCAAAGACAGGTAAGCCTGTGGCGGGCTTTTCATCCTCCGGCAACGGCGACCTCAGGACCATCGAAATGGCGGCCCGCAAGGCCATGGAATTCGTGCGCTACGCCACCGGCCTCAGGCGGGAGGAAGCGCGCCTCAGCCAGCTTACCATAGGTCTGAAATGCGGCGAGTCGGATACCACCTCCGGCTTTGCCAGCAACCCGGCAGTGGGTGTCGTGACCGAACGGCTGACCTCAAGCGGCGCGACTATTATGTTTGGCGAGACCCCGGAGCTTACCGGCGCAGAGCAGGTGCTGGTGAACTCCTTTGAAAAAGATGAGCTCAGGACGGAATTCATGAAGGTATACAAGTCGTACTTTGACTTTATACTTTCCCAGGGGGTGGACCTTCTCGGCTCCCAGCCTAACAAGGGCAATATCGCCGGCGGAATATCCACCATTGAGGAAAAGGCAATGGGCAACATACAAAAGATAGGCCGCGCGAAGATACACGGCATACTGGATACCGCCGAGGCCCCCAGGGAGCCCGGCCTGTACTTCATGAACACCTCCTCAGCCGCGGCAGACCTGCTTACGGCCATGGCTGCGGCAGGGGCTGCGGTGCAGCTGTTTACTACCGGCAAGGGCAATAACGTAGGCACCGCAATATCCCCCGTAATAAAGATATGCGCCAACCGCGAAACCTGCGAAAATTCCGCAGAAAACATAGACGTAGACATAAGCGGCATAATATACGGAGGAAGCTCGCTTTCAAGCGGCGCTGACGCCATAATGGAATGCATGGCACGCGTATGCTCTGGCGAGTATACCTCAACCGAGATGCTTTTCCACGAAGAATTTGCCCCTACCCGGCTCTTCCCCCAGTCCTGACTGACTTACTGCTGCACGCGGGAGCGCCGTCAGGGCAGCTCCCGCGTGAATTTTTTTATCGCCGGCGGGGCGTATGTTGCCATAAGCAGCTCAGTGGCAGGCATGGCGAACCATCCGACAAAGGAACAAGTGGTATATTGAATAAACCGGTTTACGAAGTGCTTTACAACAATACGAAAAAATATTATAATATTCACATCATATAATCATAATATTATTAAAGTATCACAGACAATGCATATTTTTCCAATCACTTCACAAATTGCGAAGGAGCAGTGTATGGAATTTCTGGCCCATATTTCTGATGACGGCAGAAAACAGACAGTACAGGAGCATCTTGAAGGGACGGCGCGGCTTTGTTCCGAGTTTGCTGCGGAATTCGATGCGGCGGAGCAGGGGTATCTCGCAGGAATATCACACGATATAGGCAAATATACAGAAGCTTTTCAGCGGCGTTTACACGGCGGGCCCAAGGTTGACCATGCGACGGCCGGCGCGATTGAGTGCGCGAAAGCCGGCTTCGGGCAGGCCGCCGTATGTGTGATAGGCCATCACAGCGGATTGCCGGACCTGGGTAATATTAGAACAGACCAGCCCGGCGACGCTACATTTTACGGACGAATAAAAAAAGGGCTGATGGGCGGCATTGAGCCTTACAAAGACAACTGGCCCGGCAAACTGCCCAAGACCGCGCCTGCACCTGCTTCCGCACGAAGTGGCTTTTCCGCCGCCGCGTGGACGAGAATGTTATATTCCTGTCTGGTAGACGCAGACTATCTGGATACGGAACGCTTCATGCAGCCATATAAGTTGTCTCGCGGCGGTTATGACGGTATGGAACGACTGCTCGGAAAGCTGGAAAAACACATAGAGAAATGGGCGAATCCGGAAAATGAAATGAACAAGTATCGTTGGGAAATACTTTCCGAATGTCTGCGATGCGGCGAAAAAACCAAAGGTATTTATACGCTGACGGTGCCTACAGGCGGAGGCAAGACGGTATCGTCCATGGCATTTGCGCTGCGCCACGCTGTGGCCCACGGCATGAAGCATATAATATATGTCATACCATACACGTCAATAATCGAGCAGAACGCGGCGGTATTCAAGGAAATACTTGGAGAAGATAACGTGCTGGAGCACCATTCCGGCAAACTTTATGATCTGGAGGACGCATCCTCTCCGGCGCAATACCGCCTTGCGATGGCTACTGAAAACTGGGATATGCCCGTAATCGTCACTACCGCCGTGCAATTCTTTGAATCCTTCTATTCCAATAGGTCCTCAAAATGCCGAAAACTGCATAGTCTTGCAAATAGCGTGATAATCTTCGATGAGGCGCAGATGCTGCCCACCTGCCATCTTCAGCCGTGCGTGGGAGCTATAGCTGAGCTGGTACGGCACTTCGGCGCTACGGCGGTGCTTTGTACGGCAACGCAGCCGGTGCTGGGAGATATATTTAAACGATTCGGCTGGTCGGAGAACATCCCCGAGCTTTGCCCGGGTACTCAGGCGCTATATGAAAAATTCCGGCGCGTATCCTTTCGCAATGCAGGCGGGCTTTCAAATGAAATGCTCGCTGGAGAACTCAAAAACAGCAGGCATGTGCTCTGTATAGTAAATTCGCGCAGGGCTGCGCAGGAAATTTATGACATGCTGCCTAAAGAAGGGTCTTATCATCTCTCAACCTTGATGTATCCTGCCCATAGACAGAGGGTGTTGAATGAGATAAGGCAGCGGTTAAAGGAGGGCGCGGTTTGCCGGGTGTTGTCCACTTCCCTTATCGAAGCAGGGGTGGACGTTGATTTCCCCACCGTATACCGGGAAATGGCGGGGCTGGATTCCATATTACAGGCGGCAGGACGCTGTAACCGAGAGGGACGAAGAAGAAGCGCTGAAAGCATCGTTGCTATATTTGAGAGCGAATATACATCCCCGTTGCTTATTAAGGGCAACATAGGCGCAGCAAACGAGGCCCTTGCAGGCGGTGCCGATCCCGGACTGCCGGAGACAATAACGAAATATTTTTCATCGCTGCGCGACATTATAGGCGATGGCACCGATAAAGCAGAAGTGGTAAAGAAGTTCGAAAGGGGAATATCCGGCTGTATGATGCCGTTCGATTCCGTGGCGCAGGGTTTCCACATGATCGATAATAACACAAAGACTGTATATATACCGTTGGAAGAAGGTGCGGCTATAGCGGAAAAACTGAAATCGGGTTTTGCAACGCGCGAGGTATACAGAAAGGCAGGCCGCTACGGAGTAAACGCGTATGACATACAATACCGCAGGTTACTGTACGCCGGAAATATAGAGCCGCTGGACGAAAACAGCGCGGTGCTTGTAAACATGGAATTATACGATAAGAATACAGGCCTATCACTTGATTGCGAGCAAGAAACGGGATTTTTTATATAAATAAGGAAGGGGGCATGAGATATTGTCTGTAAAGATCGAGGTCTGGGGCGATTATGCGTCGTTTAACCGCCCCGAGATGAAAGTGGAACGTGTTAGCTATGACGTTATGACACCGTCCGCCGCCCGCGGCATACTGGAGGCCGTATACTGGCATCCGGGGTTGCGGTGGCAGATAGACCGTATATATGTCCGCGCACCTATCCGTTTCACCAATATACGGCGCAACGAAGTAAAGGACAAGCTTAATTCCAGAAAGGCGCGCACAGTTATGGAGCAGGGCAGAGGCGAGCTGTATCTTGCAACGTCCGAGAGCATACAGCAGCGTGCTGCGATGGTGCTTCGGGATGTCCGATATGTCATTGAAGCGCATTTTGACATGACGGAAAATGCGGCGGAAGGGGACAATCCGGGCAAATTTCAGGATATCATAAAGCGCCGGGCGGAAAAGGGGCAGTTTTACCACCAGCCCTACTTCGGAACGCGGGAATTCCCGGTTAACTTCAAACTGTGTGATGGTATGCCCGAATGTCCAAAGGAACTGTTGGGAGAAAGGGATCTGGGCTGGATGCTGCTGGATATGGATTACTCGGATCCTTCGGACATAAAGCCGGTTTTTTTCCGCGCGGTAATGAAGGATGGGGTACTTGATGTGCCTCCGATGAGAGGCAAGGGGGTGGCAAGATGATACTTCAGGCTTTGACGAGGCTGTATGAGGATATGGCTGACCGCGGCGATATAGCCCGGCAGGGCTGGGGGCCCGCAAAGATAAGCTATGCTCTTTGTATAGACGGAGACGGAAGACTGACGCAGATATTGCCGCTGATTAAAGAAGAACATACGGGTAAAAAGACTGTGCTGCGGCCAAGGATAATGGAGCTTCCGGCGGCGGTAAAGCGAGCAGTAAATATACTATCGAATTTTCTTTGGGATAATTCTTCTTATTTGCTTGGCTTTGATGGCAAAGGCAAGCCGGAACGCAGCAAGGAATGCTTTGACGCCTGTGCAAAGCTGCATCACGATCTTCTCGACGGGGCGGATTCGGAAGCGGCGAAAGCCATACTTAACTATTTCGACAACTGGCAGCCTGAAAATGCTGCCGAACATCCTGCCGTCAAAGAGTATTATGACGAGTTGATAAAGGGTGGCAATCTGATATTCAGGGTAAACGGCGTATTCCCGCAAAATGACGAGGTCATATGCCGTGCATGGCAGGAGCATTACGATTCTGATGATGGCGAGAAGATGCAGTGCCTGATAACTGGCAGAGAAGATAGCATTGCGCGATTGCATCCATCTATAAGCGGCGTTAAAGATGCCCAGCCCAGCGGAGCGGCAATAGTATCCTTCAATGCACCGGCCTTTTGCTCATACGAAAGAGAGCAGGGAATGAACGCACCGGTAGGCAAATACGCCGCCTTTGCTTATACCTCGGCTTTGAATCACCTTCTTGCTGATAAGGACAACGTCCAGCATATAGGCGATACTACGGTAGTCTGCTGGGCGGAGGGAGCAGAGCCGCAGTACGATGCTTTCGCCATGGGGGCGCTGTTTGGGGGCGAAGCGCCGGCAGGCTATACAGAGGAAGACGTGCGAGCGATAGTCAAACGTCTTGCGGAGGGTAAACCCTGCGAAGAGCTCGATCTCCACCCGGACAGGACGTTTTACATACTGGGCCTTGCGCCTAACGCGGCAAGGCTTTCAGTAAGGTTTTTCCTGCGAGATACCTTCGGCCGGATAATGAAAAACATAAACGAACACAACGAGCGAATGGAAATAATACGGCCGGCAAACGACAACTATGTCACCTTGCCCATGTGGGCGATGCTGCGGGAGACAGTAAATCTCAATTCAAGGGACAAAACTTCAAACCCTGCAATGTCAGGCGCAACGGCAAGGGCAATATTCACAGGCGGTATGTACCCCGTGTCGCTCCTTGAAAACACAATGCTGCGCATACGGGCGGAACGCAACATCACCCGGGGGCGAGCGGCGATAATCAAGGCATATTATCTTAAAAACACCAATATGGAGTGTCCGAAGGAGGTTTTGACTGTGGCACTTAACGAAGAAAGCAGAAACATACCGTATACCCTGGGCAGACTGTTTTCAGTATATGAAGCGGCCCAGCAGGCGGCGAACCCCGGAATAAATACAACTATAAAAGACAGATATTTCAACTCTGCCGCTGCCACGCCGGCGATGATATTTCCGATCCTTGGCAACCTCTATCAAAAGCACCTGCGAAAGCTGGAGGGCGGAAGCGCCGTATACTTCGACAAGCAGGTGATGGAATTGAAGGGCATATTGAAGGACGAATACCCAATGCGCCTTACGCTGCCGCAGCAGGGTTCATTTGACCTCGGCTATTATCACCAGACACAAAAGCGCTATACAAAGAAGGAGGATAAATAAAAATGGAAGCCATCAGGAACCGCTATGAATTCGTAATTCTTTTTGATGTTGAAAACGGAAATCCCAACGGGGATCCTGACGCGGGAAATATGCCGCGGGTGGATCCCGAGACGGGCTACGGCCTGGTGACGGACGTATGCCTAAAGCGCAAGATACGCAATTATGTTGAAACGGTAAAGGAGGGCAAGAAAGGCTACCGCATATATATAAAGAGCGGCGTGCCCCTTAACCGGAGCGACCATGAGGCATACGAGAAGTTCAATGTAGATGAGAAAAACGTAAAGGTGGCCAAAAAAATAAACAAGAATTTGGACACGGACATACGAAACTTTATGTGCGATGAATTTTACGATATCCGTACCTTTGGCGCGGTGATGACTACATTTGTAAAGAGCGCGCTGAACTGCGGCCAGGTGCGCGGCCCCGTACAGCTCGGCTTTGCCCGCAGCATAGACCCCATAATGTCGCAGGAGGTTACTATAACCAGAGTAGCCATAACCACGGAGGCGGACGCAGAGGAGAAGGATACCGAAATGGGCCGCAAATATATAGTGCCCTATGGCCTTTACAGGGCGGAGGGATATGTATCCGCAAACCTTGCCCGCAAGACCACCGGTTTTTCAGAGGAGGACCTTGAGCTGCTGTGGCAGGCAATACTGAATATGTTTGAACTGGATCACTCCGCGGCAAGGGGAAAGATGGCTGTCAGGGAACTCATAATATTCAAGCACGATTCGGAGTTGGGCAACGCGCCTGCATATAAGCTGTTTGACCTGGTAAAGGTGAGCCACAGGGAGAGCGTAGCTGTGCCCCGGACATATTCGGATTACATTGTCGATGTGGACGAAGCGCATCTGCCAAGCGGCGTAAGCTGTATAAGAAAATAATGGAATACCGGCACGACGACCTTCTTCAGCTTTCCGGCATACAGCACTTCGCGTTCTGCCGCCGCCAGTGGGCGCTGATACACATAGAAAAGCTCTGGGCGGAAAACTATCGCACCACCGACGGCGCGCTGATGCACGACAAGGCACACGATCCGGAACTCAATGAGAGCAGGGGCGATCTTTGCATCATGCGCGGGGTTAACGTAAGCTCGGCCCGGCTCGGCATATCCGGCCAGTGCGATGTGGTGGAGTTCATGCGGGGCGAGGAAGGGATCAGCCTGAGCGGCAGGGAGGGCCTTTGGCAGCCGTACCCGGTGGAATACAAGAGAGGCGAACCTAAGACGGATAACTGCGATATGCTGCAGCTTTGCGCCCAGGCGATGTGCCTCGAAGAAATGCTTTGCTGCAGCATGCCCGAAGGCGCGCTGTACTACGGCCAGCCAAGGCGCAGGCAGAGGGTAGAACTCACGGCCGAAATGCGGCAGAAGGTGCGGGATATGCTGCTGGAGATGCATGATTACTACCGCCGGGGATATACGCCTAAGGTAAAGCCGTCAAAGGGCTGCAACGCCTGCTCGATGAAGGAGCTTTGCCTGCCCAAGCTGATCAGGAGCAGGCCGGTAAGGGAATACCTTCGCAAAGCAATGGAGGTGGAGCCGTGAAAAAGCTGCTTAACACGCTGTATGCCATGTCGGAGGATATTTACCTGTCCCTTGACGGCGAAAACGCAGTCGCGAACCGGGATAAGCAGGAGCTTGCCCGCTATCCGCTGCACACGCTGCAAAGCATAGTTAGCTTTTCCTATGCCGGGCTTTCTCCGGCATTGATGGGCGAATGTGCGAACCGGGGTATAGGCGTGGCGCTGTGCTCGCCGCGGGGTAGATTCCTTGCAAGAGTATGCGGCGAGATAAACGGAAATGTGCTACTTCGGCGAGAGCAGTACAGAACAGCGGATGATGAGGCAGGGAGCTGCCGTATCGCCCGGTGCATGATATTCGGCAAGCTGTATAATTCTCGCTGGAGTATTGAACGCACAAAGCGGGATCATGGTATGCGGGTGGACGGGGAGGCGCTTTCTAATGCTTCCGCCCAGATTAAAGAGCTGCTGCCAAAGGTGCTTGATGAAACATCTCTGGATGGGCTGCGCGGACTGGAGGGCAACGGGGCCAACGCCTATTTCGGCGTGCTGGATCAGCTCATATTGAATGACAAGGGCATATTCAGCTTTAACGGGCGCAGCAGGCGGCCGCCCCTTGACCCGGTAAATGCAATGCTGTCTTTCGCCTACAGCATACTCGCCCACGATTGCGCCTCCGCGCTGGAGGCGGCAGGCCTCGACCCGTATGTGGGGTTTTTGCACAGGGACAGGCCGGGAAGGACGTCACTTGCCCTCGATCTCATGGAAGAGCTGCGCCCCTGCATGGCGGACAGGTTTGTGCTTACGCTCATCAACAACAGGGTAATGGAGGAAAATGACTTTATTAGGCAGGAAAGCGGGGCGGTGCTGCTCAATGACGATGGGCGCAGGAAGTTTTTCAAGTATTGGCAGGATAAGAAGCGCGAGGGGCTGACTCATCCGTACCTTGGGGAAAAGCTGCAATGGGGAATGGTGCCTTACATACAGGCACAGCTTCTTGCGAGATATCTGAGAGGCGATCTGGACGACTATCCGCCATTTTTATGGAAGTGATGATATGCTTGTTTTGATAACTTATGATGTTAATACCGAAGACGCGGCGGGCCGGAGGCGGCTCAGGCAGATAGCAAAGCAATGCGTCAACTACGGACAGAGAGTGCAATGCTCGGTATTTGAATGCTTGTTAGATGCCGCGCAGTGCCGCAGCCTGCAAGGGCGCTTGTGTGATATAATGGACAAGGATAAGGACAGCCTGCGCTTTTATTACCTTGGCAACAAATATCAAAACAAAATTGAGCACTTTGGCTGCAAAAAAGCATATTTACCCGAGGATAATATAATCCTCTGATGCGAAGGGGAAGCACACATGCTTTTGCGGAGAGGTTCGCACCAAAAAACCGCTTTAAAAGCCGTGCTATTCGAGGTATGCTTAAAGCAAGGAGCTGGGCGCGGCCAAAAAACGAATAACCATACAAGAATTATTTGAAAATCCGAATAAAGATTCGAATTTTAACAGTCGCTCCCCGCACGGGGAGCGTGGATTGAAATTGTATTTGCCTATGATTTTTTTGTGCCCCTTGACGTCGCTCCCCGCACGGGGAGCGTGGATTGAAATGTTTACAAAGCCCATATTAAGCGCTTCGGTGCCGCGTCGCTCCCCGCACGGGGAGCGTGGATTGAAATTTCTTGGCGATCTCCAAATATGCCATGTGGTACTGTCGCTCCCCGCACGGGGAGCGTGGATTGAAATGCTTGTGCGCTTTTAGGCGCGTTGAGTTTTGCGGTCGCTCCCCGCACGGGGAGCGTGGATTGAAATAATTAAATTTTGCTCAGTCATACCACTAAGCTTTTGTCGCTCCCCGCACGGGGAGCGTGGATTGAAATGCAGCCCTTTTGATGGTATTATTATAGCACATAAGTCGCCCCCCGCACGGGGGGCGTGGATTGAAATGTTGGCGAGCATGGGGACGGGCAGCTCAAAATCATTGTCGCCCCCCGCACGGGGGGCGTGGATTGAAATACTAAAAGATCGCCACGGCCTTGCGAATCATAACGTCGCCCCCCGCACGGGGGGCGTGGATTGAAATAATAACCCATTTGAGCATGGATTGTAGTTCGGCCGTCGCCCCCCGCACGGGGGGCGTGGATTGAAATTCATTGATGATCCGGGTATGGGCCCGGCGGGCTACGTCGCCCCCCGCACGGGGGGCGTGGATTGAAATGTCAGAACAGAGGGAGAAGTCGATGAAAAACAAAGTCGCCCCCCGCACGGGGGGAGTGGATTGAAATAGTGATATTTATTGAGGATGCCGAAATAACGCCCGGTCGCCCCCCGCACGGGGGGCGTGGATTGAAATCAGAGCAACTACGGCGGCGCAGAAAACGCCGGGAAAGTCGCCCCCCGCACGGGGGGCGTGGATTGAAATCATCACGCCGCCCGTCAGCACTTTTTGCCGTGTTTGTCGCCCCCCGCACGGGGGGCGTGGATTGAAATGTCTACCATCTATGCGTCATTTATTGGAATTTTATTGTCGCTCCCCGCACGGGGGGCGTGGATTGAAATCATGATGGAAGGTTATAGTATATACAGGATGCTCAGCGACCGCGCCAAGGACCTCAAGGCCAAGGCCGACGCAAAGTAATCAAAAAGGCTTATTTCAAAGGGCTGTCCACCGGGCGGCCCTTTTGTGATACAATAAAGCAAAACGAGATCAACGGAGGCAGAAAAATGGAACTTGAATATACGTATGCCGATTACGCGGCGGATAAGGCCATTGAGCTTATAGGCATAGACAGCCCGTCCGGCTATACGGAGCGTGCGGCACGGTGGGTGCAGGAGAGCTTTGAGATGCTGGGCTTCATGACGGAGCGCACACAGAAGGGCGGCGTGCTGGTTACGGTAAAGGGAGGCAGCGAAGACGGCCTGCTGCTTGAGGCACACGTGGATACACTGGGCGGCATGGTAGCCGAGGTAAAGTCAAACGGCAGGCTGCGCATAACCAACATAGGCGGAATGCAGCCCAATAACGCCGAGGCGGAAAACGTGCGGGTGTATACCAGAAGCGGCAGGGCTATCGAGGGAACCTGCCAGCTCTGCAACGCATCTGTACACGTGAACGGCGAATACGGCGATGCGAAGCGCAGCTTCGACACAGAGGAGATAGTGCTGGACGAGGACGTAAAATCCAAAGAGGATACCCGCAGTCTTGGCATAGAGGTTGGGGACATAGTTTGCTTTGAGCCCCGGGCGAGGATAACAGAGAGCGGGTACGTAAAGAGCAGATTCCTGGATGACAAGCTGTCCGTAGGCATACTGCTGGGCATTTGCAAATACATCAGGGAAAGCGGCAGAGAGCCCCAGCGCCCGGTGTACGCCCATATCACGGTATATGAGGAAGTGGGACACGGCGGTTCCGCCTCGCTGCCTGCGGGCGTTACGGAGGCTATAAGCGTGGACATGGGATGCGTTGGCGACGGCCTTACCTGTACTGAACGTCAGGTATCCATCTGCGCCAAGGATTCCGGCGGTCCATACAGCTATGAAGTGACGGGCAAGCTCATTGAAGCCGCAAAGGCCGAGAAGGCGGATTACGCCGTAGACGTATACCCCCATTACGGCTCGGATGTAGAGGCCACTCTAAAGGCGGGATGCGACATACGTCACGGGCTCATAGGCGCGGGCGTTTACGCCAGCCACGGCTACGAGCGCAGCCACAAGGACGGCGTTTACAATACCCTGAAGGTGCTGAAAGGGTATCTCGGAATATAGCGTAAAAACCGGAGGTCTGTATGGCTGAATTTCGACTCTTACAGGACAGGGATAAGGAGCAAGCATCTGCCCTTTGGCAGGAGTGCTTCGGGGATAGCGATGGCTTTTGCCGCTGGTTTATGTCGGAACAATGGAACGGCGAATACAGCGTCGCCGCCTTTGAAGGGGGAAAGATGGCGTCCATGATACATGGGCGGCCGTATACCCTCTGTATACGGGGACGCGGGGTGCCCTCTGTTATAATGTGCGGAGTAGCTACCGCGCCCGCATACCGGCACAGGGGCCTTATGCGGCGCTGCATGGAGCTTTTTGAGCGCAATGCGCGGGAGAGGGGCGCGTATGTGCTGTTCCAGTCCCCGGTAGATTTCAGGATATATGAATGGTGCATGCAATATCCCTCCTCCGCGTCGGGTATGATGGAGTTGAGTGAGAAGGCCAGGCTCAGAGGTTCCTGCTATGCGGTGGATTCCGCCTGTGACGACAGCTTTGCCGCCGAGCTGCTGCCGCTTTACAACGATGTGATGCGGAACTGTTCAGGCCGCGTTATGCGCACGTTGGCAAATATGCAGAATACTCTCCGGGGCTATCAACCGGACGGAGGGCGGCTGCTGCGCTATATAAAGGAAGGCAAAACATTGGGCTATGCGCTGTATTACGGCGCCGAAAAGGAAGTGAACTGCATTGAGTTCATGGCGAGGGGCAGGGCGGCACGGGGGCTGCTGAGCACCCTCGGCGCTATGGCAAGGGGCAGGAGAATGATGGTGCGCGGAACCGCGGAGCTGCTGCTTATGGGCGTTCCAAAGGGAATACGAGGTAGTTTGGCGAATACCACGGCAATGGGAGCGCTGAATGTACCAGGGCTTTTACATGAGCTTGCGGGCTTTGACGATGTGACTGTGGAGGTTACCGATAGCGTCATACCGGAGAACAACGGCGTGTTTACATTCGGAGGAAAGCCTTCCAAAGGACCTGTAGATATAAAAATGGACAGCGGGCGGCTGATGCAGCTTTTGTGCGGCTATGCCGACATCGCGCAGCTGGAGGGACAGGAAAAGGCGGAAATAGTAAACCGGCTGGCCGCCCATAAGCTTTTGGACAGGTTGCCAACGTTACAATGCTTTACTGCGGAGGAATATTGAATAATACAAAAAGGCGGCTTTCGCCGCCTTTTTGTAAGCTCAGTGTTCAATATTAATCATCAATCGTCGCGGGTTCGCCATGCAATTTCCGCGTCAAGGTTCTTGCGGAGAGTCTCGTTTTCCTTTACAAGATCGTCGTAGTGCACGCTCTGTACGTAGAATTTATCAAAGCCGAAGGTGGCTTCCTCAAGCTCCTCATCGGTATAGCTGGGGAGCAGGGTACCGCTCTTGCGGCGTAGACCCATGGCGGTTATGACCACGAGCCGCCTGTGCTGCTCGGAGAGCTGGATTATCTTGAGGCTTTCGGGTATCTCGAGGTTCAGGCCGTAAAGCTCGTTTACCCGGCGGAGGAGAGGCTGCTGCTCGGGCTTGATAGAGACGATAACACCGTATTTTGCGAACAGTTCCTTGAGATAGTCCGCAGATACCGGCTCGCGGGTGATGGTGCTCTTGCCAAGGCCCTCAAGCATGGTGTTGGAAATAGAGAAACTGACGTAGGTTTCGTTGCCTGTCTTTGGGTAATCCATATTTCCTCCTAAAAATTTGTTTTGTTATTATTATCGGCAAGCCGACAAGATATAATTCAGATTTGATATTTTGATGCTAACACTAAGTGCAACTTATGTCAACTACCGATATTTTTTCTACAAAAATGCAAATGTTATCGGCAGCCCTGACCAACATCTATTTGACAAAAATGCCTTCCGAGCATATAATATATCTGTTGTATATCTCTCCGTAGCTCAGCAGGATAGAGCGTTCGCCTCCTAAGGTGGAGGACGTACACTCGCCAAGAGCCACTCCCCAAAGTCCGTGTTCCCGTAGCTCAGTCGGACAGAGCGACCGCCTCCTAAGGTGGAGAACGTACACTCGCCTTGAGCCCCTCGATTTTACACAAGCGCCATTAGCTCAGCAGGATAGAGCGCACGCCTCCTAAGCGTGAGGCCGCTGGTTCGAATCCAGCATGGCGCGCCAAAAAGCCCCGTTTTCGGGGCTTTTTTCATGCCCGCAGTTCTTTCTTAGCCTTTGCGATTTGCTAATCGGTACACTCGCCTTTTGCATCAGCTTGGCTTCTTATGTAATCTCCCGCTTGCTAATCGCCGCATTGCAGAGGCGGGGATTTGCTAATTTTTCAGCCCGTTTTGCTAATTGCTCGTTTTTTCGGGCTGATTTCTTGCTAATCGGCACTTGCAGCGCATACAGTTTCCTGCGTTCCCATACCGCTCAAAAGCTGAAGCAGTTGGGAGGTCAGCTCCGGCGATTTGTTCAGCAGTTCAAGTACCCTTGCCACATCGTTTGTGGCTGCCGCAGGCTGAACGATCTCCGGCTGTACTGTTTCCTTCTCAACAGGCTTCTGATGCTGATAGAACACCTTTTCAAACTTGTCGGCATTCAATCGCCTGTCCTCATCGAGAATGTGGGAGTACACGTCAGATACCATCTTTAGCTGCGCGTGTCCCGTATCGCCCTGTACGGCTTTCATATCTCCGCCGTTGAGCTTCAGCTTGTAGGTCGTGCTTGTGTGGCGCAACGAATGGAAAACAACATCGGGGAGGCCGTTCTTACGGATGAGGTCCTTGAACGCACGGGATACGACCTGCCCCTCCAGCGGTCTGCCGTTGGGAAGCGATAACACAAGGTCATAGTCCGTGTACTCGTCGCCAAGAAATTCCTTGCGCTCCTCCTGCTGTGCCTTCCACTCAACAAGCATACGGGCAACGGTGGTGGGAAGCCATATCTTTCGGATACTCGTTCTTGTCTTGGGCTTTTTCAACACAAGCGCGGTGTTGTTGCTCGTAAGGACGGCGGGGAAAACCTTGATAACATCCTTATCATTGAGCTTTTGCAGAGAGTTCTTGGAAACGCGCTGAAGCTCCTTGTTTACATAAATGGAGGCGTCGTTTTGTTCTATGCTCTTTTCGTCGATTACTACGCAATCCCATGTTAGCGCCATCAGCTCGCCTAAACGAAGCGAACAGGAGAATGCCAGATTGATTGCAAGGGATAGCCGTTCATCGTCGCAGACATCAAGCGCATGAAACAGGTCATCCGCCGTCCATATTTCCCTTGTGGTCGCCTCGACCTTAGGTAGCGTTGCCTTTGCAATGGGGTTATGGTCTGCACATTCCCACCTGATCGCTTGATTATAGGCGCAGTTGAGGATTTTATGTATCTCCTTGACGTTCCTCGGAGAAACACATTCGTCCGTTTCCTTACCGCTGTTGCGGGATACGCATTTCACCTTCAACAGCTTTTGATAGTATTCGTCCACCATGCGAGGGGTCAATGCGGAAATCTTGATGTTTCCGATGTACGGATTGATATAGTTATCAATCAGCCCCTTTTTTGCGTCAAAGGTGGATAGCGCCCACTTGGTAACACCGTACAGCTCTACGAAGTCGTACATGAGGTCGGAAATCGTCTTGATGCTTGGGCGGACAAAGGTGTGCGTGGATTGCTTGTACTCAATCTCTGCCTTGCGTTTCTTTGCATCCGCAAGAGTGCCCCACGTTTCCCATTTCTGCCGCTTTTCGCCGTTCTCGTCGTCGTATGAGTATATTACCGAATACTTGGATTTTCTTTTGATGATCGAAGCCATAATTCATATCTCCTTTGATATTGGATTTACATTTCTTGTTCGTCCAACCACCTATCAAAGGACTTTTTCGACACCCTTATGGAAGTTCCAATTCGCACAGATCGAAACTCATCTTTCATTTCCTTGACGAAGGCGTAGCAGGCGTTCTCGCTGATGCCAAGCATCTGTGATATTTCCTTTACCGTATAAGTGCGCTTTTCTGCTGCTTTTGCTTGCGTGGCCAATGCTTCCATTTGCCAGCCTCCTTTCTGTTTTCATCGCTATCCACGCAAGACCGCCTATGGCTAAAGTGTAGCAATATTCAGCGTGGATAGCAAATGTGTGAACTATGTAATTGCCCCGCCTTATGCGGCAGGGCATAAACTGTTACTGTTGCTTTTTCTTGACGAAGTAGTCATAGCCGTCGGGGATTCCATCCGGTTTGTTGCAGATGGAACAGGCTTCACGCTCGATTTGGAACGGATCGGCGCGAAGCACGATGTATTCGCCGGATTCGCGCAGTTTGGCGGCGCAGGCGGGACAAAGCACCTGTATGTCCTTTTCGGTGAACATACGCTTTATCACATCATTGCTAACGCTTGCGCTGATGGCCTTATCGATTGCTTTAATCTGATTCTTATCGAGCATACCGATGCGCTTACCAAGGCGGCGCTTGTCGATGGTGCGAATCTGCTCCATGAGGACGATTGAATCCATGTGCAGGCCGCAGGATGTGCCAACCGCAACATGGGTCGGCTGCGAGGGCTTGTCCAGCTTGCTCGTGATAGATGCAATGATTACCGTTGGGCTTTGGGCGTTACCCACATCGTTCTGAATGATCAGAACGGGACGGATGCCGCTTTGCTCCGAGTGAATGCCTGTTCGCATATCAACGAGGTAGATTTCACCGCGTAATACTTCTTTTTCCATTTTAAGTACCTCCTGTGTTTGATGTAATGACCGAGTGGGATACACCGCCCGGTCTGTCAAACGCCTCTATTTGTTCTCAACGCCCCGAGGCAAGGGAGGTCATTTACAAGCTGACAGCGAATCAGCAGCTCGGGCATTTCAGCCCCTCCGAGGTTCTCTCCGAGCCGCCCCTAATGCTTGCGACGGTTTTTTCACGCTCGAGCTATGGCTGGACGGGAGTGTTATATCCCTAATCCGGTCATGGCCATATCGGGTGCTGCCCGATAGTGAAAACCGCCGTTTATCGCTCGCCTTCTATGGAGGGGTCTTGGCGCGGCTGCTCTCGCGGCTCTTGGGTTTGGGAACGTGTTAATGACCTGTTTATTCGGTTGTGCTGAGGGGATTTATTCCTTAAAACGGTTCCTTTTTTGTTCTTTCGAGAATAACCCCCGCACTTAATAGCCGGCGAGAAGCCTCAAAACTACACGTCATTCAGAAAAATCTTTTAAGATTTTTCTGATGCGCGCTATTTTGTTCTGAACTGCTTGAAAACTGCTGTGCAGGATAGCGGCAATATCGTTTTGCTGATAGCCTTCCATCATCAATGTGATGATTTCTATGTAGCTTGGTTTCATGGCAATAATCGCCTTATACAACTCAGGATCGTCGATCTCATCGATCCATGAGTAGCGATCCACATACTTAACAAGCGGCGCATCTGCCGGAAGCTCGTCCATATCCATATAGCGGGTATCTCCCGTACACTCGTCAGTCGTCATCATGTCAGAAAGGTCAACTGCGTGTTCCATGTCGCGGCGATACTGGCGGAATACGCCAAGGTCATACTCGCACATGGCGTGTATATTCGCTTCACTCATACCCGCTTTAAGACATTTTTCCATAAAGTGTCTCTGCTCCCTGTTAAACATCTTGCGTTCAAATCCATGGTTAAAACCCATTTTGTAACCTCCGATTTTTTGTTTGAAGTGCAATGTTCCAACAAAAATCGGAGGGTTACGGATACTGTCCTATGGCTTGCTGCCATACGTCTGTGTACATGAAAAATCCCTTTCCGCTTTTTAAGCAGAAAGGGATGGCAACGCCATCTGGCAAAGAATAAAGCCCGACAAATAGCTTAAAAAGCTAACTTGTCAGGCTCGTAGTATCTCGTACCGCCGCAGTAGTGCGCCGTTGCCGGATTTTGGCTCTGTACTAAGTTATATTCAGTTTTGCGTGATTATCTATCTCGCTATAGCAATGATGCTCTTACATCTGTCACATTTTATGGTCAATTCCGCTTTATCGACAGGATGCGCCTGATCCACGGTATAAGCCACTGGCTTTTTTACCGATACTCTTGTCTGTATCAGCCGCTTGTTGCAGTTGGGGCAGTTTATGTAAACAAAGCTCCTGCCCAGCGGGTCTGCGGCTCCGCCGCCAGCGCTCCTAATACAGCGGATAGTCCTTCTCGTTGCTTCCAATGTGATCGCCTCCGTTATTCCATCACACCAACCGCCTGTGCCTGTGATACGGCATATCTGCGCTTGATGCCCCCATATTTCTTATCATATTCCATGATCTGTGCATCATTCTCAAACAGAGGGATGAAATTCAATCCGTGTGTGCTTGGCATAGCTATATACTTCTGCCCGTCCGAATCCACATAAGCGTCGAGAAACAAGTCGGCATCAGTTACACGGGTCAGCAGAACAGGTCTGTGTTGCTCAAAATAAATTATCTTGCTCATCGTTTTCCTCCTTAAACGTACATGGCAGCGGGCATTGTAAGCTGCTCATGCGATTTATCCTTTTGTACCTTCAGCCCGTTCATGGAAGATGCGAGCCTTATCGCATCCCGTCCGAAACGACGCTGTATGTCCTCAATGGCGATTTCCAAGTTATCGTTACGTTTACGCTTCTCATGCTCGCCAAACAAATCCAACTGCTGCGGCATACTCGCGCTGATGAGATCAACTGCCCGAATTGTTACTGCCCGAATGGGATATTGCCATGTGTAGCGAAGCCGGAACAGATCTATCGCACAGTTCACCATCTCCCTCCAGCTCTGCGTTGGATACGGCAGTTTGCATTGAAATTGACGGTAATTGAGATTGCAGTCCCGAATGTAGATCTGCACCCGCGTGGCTATCAATGCTGCTTGCCGCAAACGAAGCGATACTCCCTGCGCAAGTTCAAAGAGGACTTGCAGGACTTCGTTACTGTTTTCAAGATCGGCGGTACAGGTAATACCGTGTCCTACACTTTTTGCCACCGGCTCGTAATCAAATGGTCGCACCCGTGAGTCGTCTACTCCGTTGGCAAACTCCCACCGCTTGATACCATTGACGCCAAGCCATGATTTTAGGAGCATCTTATCGCATTTTGCTATGCCGCCAATGGTTTCGATTCCGTGTTTGTGCAGCTTCTCCGTTGTTGCTCTGCCGACATATAACAAATCGGATGTCGGCAGCGGCCATATCTGTTTGCGGTAGCTTTTCGGTGTAATGCAGGTTATGGCGTCCGGCTTTTTAAGTCGCTTCCCAACTTGGCAAATATTTTCGTGAAAGACACACCAATGCTTACGGTCAGCCCAAGTTCGTTTTTTATGGTTTCACGAATAGATTCAGCTATGGCGAGTGGACTCCCCATGCTGCTGCCCGTGATATCCAGCCAGCACTCGTCCATGCCATAAGGCTCGATTTGGTCGGTATATCTCCCGTAGATATTCCTTGCAAGCGCTGAATACTTGATGTACTGTTCAAAATTGGGCTGTACCATGATAAGGTTTGGGCAACACCGTTTAGCCTCCCAATTGACCATTCCGGTTTTCACGCCTGCCATTTTTGCCAGTTCAGATTTTGCGAGAACTATACCGTGACGATTCTCCGTGCTTCCACATACAGCAACAGCTTTTCCGCGCAGCGATGGATTCAGCATCATTTCCACGCTTGCGTAATAACTGTTCAAATCACTGTGAAGAATTGCTCTCACTTTCGCTTACCTCCTTGCTGCGCGTTTAGTATAGTCCTATTTACAAATGAATATAAGGCAACAACTGTTCTATTTTAGGATTTTCTATTGCGTTATTGTATTCGACATAGTAGAATATGAGGCATAGGAGGTGGTTGCACCATGGGTACTGCTATTGGAAGCGTGCTTCGGGAATTAAGAATAAAGCATAACTATCAGCAGCAGGATATTACAAAAATGCTGAATGAAATGGGAATACAAACAGCCAAGCAACAGGTTAGCCGTTGGGAACACGGATATAATAATCCGAACATTCCGCAGTTTATTGGCCTGTGCAGGATTTACGGCATAAAAGACGCATATAAGGTCTTTTTGCAAGGGGACTTCTCTGACCTTATTTATGAGTTAAACAAGGAGGGGGCGGATAAATTGGCGGAGTATAAGCAGCTCCTGATAGCGAGTGGACTGTATGCGCCAATGTCATGCAAACCTAAAATCATTCCGTTCCCACGCCGCACAGCGCCTATGTATGACATCGGAGCATCTGCCGGAACGGGGCAGTTTCTTGACAGTAATTCGTATGAAATGGTAGAAGTTCCCGAGTGTGTGCCGGACAGCGCCACGTTTGGGCTTCATGTATGCGGCGACAGCATGGAGCCTTCCTTGTTCGATGGTGAAGAGATATGGGTGCATCAACAGCCGACGCTTGAAAATGGCGATATAGGCATATTTCTTCTTGATGGCGATGCCTATGTAAAAGAGTTCCGTGTAACGAACCAAGGCACGTTCCTCGTTTCACATAACCCTGCATATAAGCCGAAGCAGATTACAGAGTATAGTGAAACGAGGATTTACGGGAAAGTTATTTATCCGATCCGCTGACATTTTAGGAAGCACGACGGTTAGCAGGATAGAGCGGCTAAGGTCTTATTGATATTGGCTAAAGCTAAATGAAAGGAGCGCGCAAAAATGAAAAGAATGACAAGAAGAGAGCAGGCGGTATACGATTATGTTCTTCTGTTTCGGGCTAAGATGCGCTTTTCTCCAAGTATGCGTGAGATAGCTGAAGGGATAGGTCTTAATTCGGTATCCACGGTGCATAAGCACGTTCATTCTTTAGTTAATAAGGGATGGTTCTTGCCTTACATAGGAAAGAATCGTACAATTCTCCCCAATGAGGAGTTGCTTGACGAGAGGGCAAAATGAGTCACAAAAAGGTTTACGTTGAAGTAACGGCCTCCTTTCGGCCGGATGGGGTCATTTTGCCTCGTGAAATAGTATGGGAGGATGGACGCCATTATGATATTGACCGTGTATCAGACATCCGTCAGTCGGCTTCTGCGAAAGTGGGCGGGCAGGGCGACAGATACACCATAATTGTGAATGGCAAGCCTAAGTATCTTTTTTTCGAGCGTAATGCAAGCATTACCGGCAACAATATAGGGCGATGGTTTGTAGAAGGTCGGGCGCAGTGAGTATCGTGGAAGCAATAGTAAAGATGTATAAAGGGGACTTGCGTTAAAATTGAGCGTAAAACACTCACAATGCAAAAAGAAGATTTTCCGACAGGAACGCTTTCTAACGCAAATGAGCCGCTCGGCAATGAGCGGCTCTACTCTTGTCTGATAGCTATTGCATCACCTTTGCCATGAGGCTTTCATAGCTGTCGACCACATCATATTTCACCGTTTCGGTACTGATTACCTTGAAATGCTCCCTTGCACATTTTATTTTTGCCTCCTCAATCAAGCGAAGCTGCATGGAGGACATGGCGCCTTTCGTTTCTGCTACAAAATATATATGCTTGACCATGCCCTCATGGAAGGCGATCGCCCAATCGGGATTATATTTGCCGACAGGCGTTGAAATAAAGAAGCCCCTGGGCAGCTTTACATACACGGCAACCTCCTTGCTTGTATCAAGCTCGGCAGCAAAGTCCCTTTCGTTGGTTGAATCATAGAGAATATAGTCATATAGGTGTTTATGCGCTTCAATAGCGTTGTATCCCAAACGCCCCTTCATGGTCGGCTCGGTGAAAATATCCGTATCATAAGCGGAGTCAAGCTTATTATATGTAATATGCTGTATTATGACCGTAGCCTTTTGATCGTTAATGAGCGCGGACGCCTTGATTATGAACTCCTCCGGATTATTGGCAAACTGCCCGAAAACGGCAGGATGAATCCCTTTGAGTATCCTTACAACGGCGGCGCGGGTAAGACCCGTTTCTGCAACAATCCTGCCGACAAGATCATACCTTACGCCTGCATTTGCCGCGATGCTTGCGCGCTCTTGGCTCTTCATATCCTTTTTGAATGCCGCGCCTTCCTTAAGCTGCTCTTTTGATTCAATACCCGCCATTGAGCCCGTTTCAACCTTGAAAAAGACGCTTGCTACATGCAGGTCGCGGTCAAGTGCAGATATACACTTTTCGATAAGCTCGTCCGTATCAAAATCCACAACGTATGCTGACTTGATATTGATGCGCTTCCAAAGCTCTTGAAACTCCTTACGATTGAGCTTGTCATTATCAAGACGCAGCTCCACGTTGTTGGCGCGGGCGTTCTCCGGCTGTGCGGCTTTAGCGTCATAGATGCTGTCAAGTATTGATATGACGGAATCGGTGCAGTCTTTGACTTCGTCAGCGACCTTTACCGCCATGTTTTTCTTGTCGGCATAATACTTGTCCGTCAAGGCGCCCTTTTTATCAATGTAGCCGTTGACGATAAGGTCAAAGTATATTGCCTGCGCTGTATCGGCGTCAATGACCTGTTCGTTGTCTTCCGTGTCCTTGATAACCTTATTCCTGAACAGCTCCGCCGTGACGGCGCGCGGTCTGTCGGCAACGGCCTCGGCAAGCCCCGTCTGATACGCTTTTACGAAAGGCTCAAAGCCCCAATCGGTCACGACGGTGAGCTGATTGATAATCTGCACGTCCTCACCAAGATAGCCCGTATCCATGCGTTCGCCGTTCTGATTGACGGATAAGCGCAAGCCGCGCCCGATCTCCTGTCTGCCGCGTATTTCGGATTCACTCTGCTTTTTCAGCGTGCATATCTGAAATACATTGGGATTGTCCCAGCCTTCGCGCAGAGCGGAATGTGAGAAGATAAAGCGCACGGGCTCCTTGCGGTCAAGCAGGCGCTCCTTGTCCTTCATAATCAATTCATAAGCGTCGGCGTCATCCGATGTGCGCGCCTTCTTATCGCCCAGCTTGCTGTCCACAAGGCGATGGCTTTTCTTATCTATGGAGAAATAGCCCGCGTGGGTCTGCCCGGCCGAAATAGAGGATAGATACCTAAAGTAATCATCCTCGCCAAACTCAGCCTGCATAGCGTCAATGGCGCTTTTGTATTCCTCCTCAAAAATATCGGCATACGGCCCGTTAACGGCTTGCCCAGCTGCATCGTACTGCTTATATTTGGCTACTTCGTCAATGAAGAACAGCGACAGCACCTTTATCCCCTTAAAGAACAGGCGCCGTTCCCGCTCAATATGGGACTGTATAGTTTCGCGTATCTGTATCCTGCGGAGCTGCTCCTCGCTTACCTCGCCCACGGCATCGCCCGCAAATATTTTTTTGCCGTTCACAAAGGAAACGGAATTGTCGCGCCCGTCAATGCGGGAAACGATATGGCCTTCCCTGTATTCCTCCAGCCCGCCGGACTGATCGAACAGATTGAAGCCCTCGGTCACGTTAGTACGAGTGACTTTCCTTATGCCCGCCGCACCCTTTACATCAAATTCAAGCGTTGCCGTTGGCGCTTTATCCTTAAAAACATTGACGCTTTGCAGATATATATATCCTTCTGTTGCGGTGCTGCCCGAAACGGAGATTCCCTTTACCTCGATTTTCTTGACGAGCTTCTTGTTATATGCTTCCATTGCGTCAAGGCGATAGACCATGTTATAGATGCTGTCCGCCCTATGCGTTGCGGAATAGCGCAGCGTGAACAGCGGATGAAACTCCTTGAGCCGGAGCTTGGTCTTTTCGCCCTCAACGGACTGCGGCTCGTCTATAATGAGGATCGGATTCGTCTTGGCGAGGATATCTATCGGCCTGCGGCTGCGGAACTCGTCAAGCTTCATTGAAATACGCCTTGCGTCCTTGCCCGTTGCGTTAAACGCCTGAGAGTTGATTATCATAACGTTGATGGCGCTATCCGATGCAAAGCGGTCTATCTCCGTCAGCCGTGCCGAATTATAGATGAAGAAGCGTATCTTCTTGCCGTATTCCTCGGCAAAATGCTCCTGCGTTATCTGAAAGGATTTATAAACACCCTCGCGGATGGCGACTGACGGCACAACAACTATAAACTTGCTCCAGCCGTATCGCTTGTTCAGCTCGAACATGGTTTTTATGTAGGTATAGGTCTTGCCGACGCCCGTTTCCATTTCTATTGTCAGGTTATATCGTCCTGCCAGCTCCTTAGACGGCGCAAGCTGTCCGCTCCGCTGTACTCTGTTAATATTTTCCAGCACAACGGCGTCGTTCAGCTCCGGCACAAGCGGCTGATTGCGGAAGCCCGTATAGTCCTGCTCCTCGGTCAGCGTTGCCTGATACGCGCCCTTTAGCGTGCCGCGATCCATCATATAGGTCGGCGTAAGATAGGGCTGTCCAGCGAACACATCGCACACCGCGTTTGCCGCGTCAGCCTGGAACTTTTGATGTTTGAATTGTAACTTCATCTGGAAGCTCCTTTCTTAAATCACCCTCACGCGCTTGGTGATGTCGCCCGCGTCCTCCGGCATATAGAGCTTGAAAATTTCGAATACGTTGATCTTCTCCGGGCTGGACGCAAAGCTGGAATCGCGGAAGACAGCACGGAGCGGCTTGCGCTGTGCGATCTCCTTGACCACGCTTTCGGGGATGTTTGCGTTGAAACAGGCGATCAGGTCGCCGTCGTTGTAGGTATGGACGGTGCAGCCGCCTAACTGCTCGGACTTGTACGGCAGGGACAGGGGCAGACCCCAGTCGATCAGGCAGCCAAACAGCAGGTCGAGGTCGGTGCGGTCATCCTTGATGTTGGATTCCAGACCCGCGAGCATCCCCTGATCGTAGTCATCCGGCGCATAGTAGACGTCTTTCATGTTGGTATCGTCCAGCTTGAAAACGCGGAAACCGATGTCGAGTGCATTGGGATGAAAACGATAAAAATCATTGGTGTCTTCGGCGGAATAGGTTATACGCGAAATATCCTTGGTATCTTTGTCCTTATATGTATAACCCTTTTCTGTAAGAACACCAGAACTTTTCAGCGAATCAAATCCTGTCATTACTTTTTGATCATTAGACTGCTGCGATTGCACCAACGCAGCGTAGTCATCTTTATGCACAACATCAATTTCAGACTTGATTTTTTCACCGGCACGACGAATGCGCTCTTTGCCGATCTCGCAGATATTTTTGTAGCCTGCTTTGTAGGCTTCGCTTGCCTCATCGCACTTTTCTGGAAGCTGCACCATGATGAATTTGCGGTGTCCGCCGTCCTCAGCGTTGAGCTGCATAACGGCGTGGGCGGTGGTGGCAGAGCCAGAGAAGAAGTCGAGGATAACATCTCCGTTCGACGAAAAAGACTTTATATGCTCCGCACATATATCAACAACTTTTGGAGTATCGAATGGAATGCCAAGCTGAGAAAGCAAATCCGTATCACTTCCACCATAATAAAGCATCGACGGAATATTCTCATACATATTCTCTTTAAGAAGATACTTGCTATTAGGTATGGTCGTCTCATCTTTACCGAAAAGGATCAACCCACTTTCAAGCATTTTCTGCATAGTCGAGGATGGATTTCTCCAGCCTCGTTCAGGAATTGGGCACTCTTTTCCAGTCACTGGATGAATTAAAGGAATAAAGTAATCATCTGGGGCTTTCTTTTTATTGGGCCAAGCCATTGACACCGGACGGTAAACATCACCATTCTCATCAATTCTATTATATGCTTTCTCGCCGCCACTAAAGTCAGTTTGAGTTCGCATCCATGTCGAAAAATCCCTATTTATATCAGACAGAGTGTATGATGTGGAGAGTTTCGAAAAAAGTTGAGAGGCTTTTTTCAAAATCGCAGCAGCATTTTTCTTTGGTCTCTGCATTTTGCATTGTGAGGTAAAGGTGTACTTATTTTTTGCGTAGACGAGTATATATTCGTGTTGATACGATACTCCTTGCGCATCACCTTTGGGATTTCGTTTATCCCAAATAATTGTGCCAAGATCATTCGAAGCGCCAAAAACTTCCGCACAGATTTTTTGCAAATTCGTTATTTCGTTTTCATCCATGTTAATAACGATTACACCAGTGTCAGAAAGCAGATTTCTCGCCAGCAGCAGGCGGGAATATATCATGCTGCACCAGTCGGAATGGAAGCGTCCGTTGGAATCGGTATTCTTGAACAGGCGGTTTTCGTCCTCGTCGTACATTCCCATCTGCACGTTTTCTTCTTCCTGCGAGCGCATGAAATCATCGGCATAGATAAAATCGTTGCCGGTGTTGTACGGCGGGTCGATATAGATCATTTTGACCTTGCCGAGATAGCTTTCCTGCAATAGCTTGAGGACTTCCAGATTGTCGCCCTCGATATACAGGTTTTCGGTGGTGTTCCAGTTTTTGCTTTCCGCCACACAGGGGCGAAGCGTCTTACGGATCGGCTTGTTGGCTTCCACGATCGCCGCCTTCTTGCCGACCCATGTGAACTCGTATGCCTCATCTCCGTCCACCACATCCGGCGAGAGCATCTGTTTCAGCAGCTCAAAATTGACCGCCCGTTTGTACACCTTCTTCTCCGGCGTGCTGTGTTCCTCATCCAGCATCTCCGTGATGCAGTTTGGAAACAGGGCAGCAATGCGGTCTATGTTCTGCGCCGTCATATCCTGCGATTCAAATTTCATGTGGTTCATTTTGCCCTCCTTAATTGGAATTCAATAATTATAGTGCCCACCAGAAGATCTTGAAGCAGAATGTATTGATGTTTCTGCATCTGAGGATGCTTTTTCCCCCACAAGTACAATCTTGCTGCGAACTTCTTCAAAGTTGCATATTTTATCTGTTTTTACACGGATTGCTATTGTTGTGCCTTCATATGCAGTATTGAATATTCTAATGCCTTCTTTATTCTCGCGTAATGCATAATTCCCACTGCAAATCAAGAAGCTTCCACCATATGCAACAGCCAACTTACGCATGAGATATAAACCATATCCAGAGTTTCTCCATACGTTGTCTTTTTCAAGGTAGCGATAATTTGAGCGAGATGAAACACCGGGCTCACAAGATAGTTTGATAAGTTCTTTTTCGTCCTTATCTGAATATGGTCTATATTTGCGCAAACTATTACTTATGCCGCATCCCGTATCCGAAATGGCGATTTCCAACAAGGATTTACTCGGCCATTTCTGAGCGGACAGATAAACCTCTCCTATATCTGCATGCTCGTATGTATTACGAATTGTTTCTATAAACAGATACTTCAAAAACAATGATAGTTCCTTATCGAATTTGAGCAGTGCAGCAAGTTTTTCGCTTTTATCCTCAATTGTCTGATAGAAATCGCCGTTAAATGTAACCTTAGTTATAGGAACATAGTTATCACTTGATCTAGCCTCACCCATTTGCTTCCCATAATCGACGCCTATCATTTGGTAAAATCCTAAATGCGACAAATATGTCTCACTATTAGGTCGCAATTGACATTTGTTTATATGCTTTTTCGTAAAGTTTCGAATTGAGTTAGCAATCAACAAATTGCTAAAAGGATTATTTTCGCTATATCTTGTAAAATCAAACAGAACACTTTCTGTATCAGGTAAATCTATTGCAGAAATGTCAGCCGCTATTTTCAAAGCTTGACTGTTGCCACGTCCATACTTTGTCTCAACTTTATATTCCATTAGAGCCGCTGTCTCTCCTTCCTCAGATTTTTCAGCTCCGCGTTCATTTCCATCTGTCTATTTAGCTGCTTCTCTCGCCGCATTTTGTTTTCCAGCGCGGCAATCTGTTTTTCAAGCTGCTTCTTATTTTCATCCCGCACGACAGACTCTTTCAAACTCTCGCTTGAATCTGTTTGCAGCTTGTCCCCGGCAATCTGACGAACAAGGCTTTCATAGACGGCATCCATGTTCAAGCCGTCGATACTAAGATGCAGATCATCTTCCCGCATCCAATCGGTGTGATAATAGCGCCCTACCTTGAAGGCGTTGCTGCCGGATGCAGCAGCCTCCTTGTAGCCGATCCACGCTTGCAGCCTATCTTTATATTTTAACACAAAAATGATGTGATAGGGGATTTGCTTGTCGATTTGCTGCAATACCCGCGTATCAAGGCTGGGCTGATTGAGCCTTATTGTGAATACTTCTATCTCATCTACCGTATCGCCTGCAGCAACGTTCAGCGTATCCGGGGATATTTTGTTGCTCCAAAATATCGCGGCTATTTGCTCCGCAAAAACGCGCTTCAAGTCCGACGATATGGAAAGGTTATCGTAGAACTTCTTCTTGGGGATTCGTTTCCCGTATTCGGTTGTGCGCGACAGACCTAACATAACCCATCACCAGCCTTTGCTGTCAATGGAATAAATCAAATCTTCAATATCTCTGTATCGTCTATGTTCAATCACTGACCGCAGATAATCATTCCGCATGAAGCAATACCATACATCCTCGTAGTCGTGAACCAACGTGTAATTCGAGTATCTATCATCACGATCATACCGTGACTTCACGGAATTTGTCTTTGGGTGATGGTATTTGTATGGCGTGCAGTATTGCATAATCGAGTCATAGCTGTCGATTTTTTTGCTGCCTGACAAATCCTTGATGAGCCGTTGAACGTGCGCTCTCGACGTTCCGTGCAAGGCAAAGGATTGAACCGCATCCCTTATGGCCTTATGGATGCTCTTTAGGTCTGTCCGCATTTTGAGCGCCTCGTTGAGTGCTCCAAGAAATCGTTCGGCTCCTGTTGATAGTGCATCGGGATAAATCCAATGCGTAAAGAGAATGGCGTTTATGATATTACTTGAAAAGTCACCCTTCCCTGCTGCGAATGTGCTTACACAAGCAGTAAACTTCGTCCTATATTGCACAAGCAACAAACAGGGATACTTTACTGCTTTAAGTATTGGTCGGCAAATATCATATAAACGATCCGCAGATTCGATTTTTAGCGTCAGAATTTGAATCTCCTCGAATCGCTCACTATCTGACGTCACAGACTGAACATCAATTAGCTGAGGTTTTATTGAGGCAATCCAGCGTATTTCCGATACAACACACGAAAGAGCTACATCATCTTTAGAATAAAACCTTTCACGATCCACGATGTAATCACATTTACATTCATTTGGTATTCTAAGCAACTTAAGTAATCTTTCCATCATTTTATCACCAAGAAGCATATCAGCTCAAAGTCATCAAGCCCGGTTATCTTCGTAAGAAGCGCGGATGTGCCGCCGCTTTTGAACAGGCTGTCTATATCGCTTTCTTCCTTCACATCGATGATGGTATTTATAGCGTCGGAAAGCAGCTCGCTGTATTTACTCATGTTCTTGCCGTCTTTCGTTTCGCGGTTGAAAACCTCGCACAGCTTCATGTACGGCTCTGTATTCCCGCGGCAAAGGTATCGCATCTTGTCGAGCATAAGCTTGGGCGAAAGGTGGTCGCATACCACCTCGCCGTTCTCCGCAATGTATACCATGTAGAATGGGTGCAGGCGGTTCTGATTGTTTATATTCACGCCGCCGTTAATGTTTTTCAATACGAACACCACGCCCGCAGGCGCGTCCGCAGAAGCCGGAACGACGGCGCTCATGCCATGCGGCGCTCTGTCTATGTCGGGATGGCGTTTGATATATTCGAGCAAATCAAGCCGAAACTCATTCAAGCCCAAATCCATGATGGATATGCCGCTCGACATATCTTCAATATCCACCACTTCCTCCTGTAAGCGCTGAAGCTGCGCCTTGCGGTATTCAAGGTCGCCTTTTTCGTCGGCATTGATTAGGTCATCGTCGCCCGTAGAGGTCATTACGCTTATCTTCATGCGCATTTCCACGCGGTTTTTAAGGTTGATGTAATCGTCGAGCGTCAAGTCTGGCCAGAAGTTTACAAGCTGAATAACCTTGTTCCTGCTCCCGATACGGTCAATACGCCCGAATCGCTGGATAATGCGGACGGGATTCCAATGAATATCGTAGTTGACGCAATAATCGCAGTCCTGCAAGTTCTGACCTTCCGAAATACAGTCCGTTGCAATCAGCACGTCGATCTCGTCCTTGCTGTTTGGCATAAGAAGCTGCTTGTCCTTTGATACGGGCGAAAAGCAGGTCAGCACGGTGTTGAGGTCTGCGTGGAGCTTGGGTATCGTCGTTTTGCCGTCCACCGAGCCTGTTATCATAGCGGCGTCCAGCCCGAAGTTTGCTTTCACATACTTGCTTACGTTCTTGTAGAGATACTCCGCAGTATCGGAAAACGCGGTGAAAATGATGATCTTCTTATTACCGGGATTGATTGGCTGCTCTATCTTCTGCCGTATGCGCGAGAGAAGCGTTTGCAGCTTCGTGTCATGCTCGGGAGTGATGTCGCTTATCATCAGCGCAAGCATTTCCAAAGTATCAGCGTCCTTTGCAAGCTCGGCGCGCCATGTGCGATAGTCCATATCTTTGAGATCTATCTTTAAGGTTTTACCTACCGAGAAGAAGTCCGTGTTCCGGTCGTCATCGTCGAAGTCATCGAGGTTTGGTATGTCCGTCACCTCGATCATGGCAGTTCCGTTGGCGTAGGCGTCAATGGCTTTTATAGTCTCGTTAATCGTCGAGAGGATACGCTCCGCCGTTAGCTTGAAAGCGTAGACCGAGCTTTCCAATCGTTTCAATAAGTTGATGCTCATTAAGCGGCGTATGCCTTGCTCACGTCCTTGTTGATTGACGTTCTTCGAGTTATCGACATACTTATCGAGCTTGCTCGGGAACACATAATCCGTCGGCGTGTAAATGTGCAGATTGAGCTGCATCAGAAGCTCGTATATCTGATTGTAGTTTATGGCATCGTTGAGATCGGTAAGGCAGGGACGCTCCGAAATGGGTTTGAGCCTTTCGGGAAAGCTGCCTATATCCGCGGTGTTGTAGTATTTCTGAATATGTTTGCGCGACCTTGCGATAGTCACGCTGTCCAGTACCTCAAAGAAGTCAAAGTCAAGCATACGCAGAAGCGATGCGGTTGTGCGGGTTTCTGGCGGTTGCTTACTCCATGCGGTAAACACGCGCTGGGCGCTGCGGAATATCTCGTCAATCGTATGTGCCGTGTCAAGCTGTTCGTCTATCATGGAGGCTTTGCCTTCATAGGCAAGCTGAAGCTGATTGCGTAAGTCGTAGAAGCGGTTGTTGACGGGGGTAGCCGACAACATCAGTACCTTCGTTCTCACGCCTGTCCGTATGACCTTCTCCATGAGCTTGACATAGCGGTTTTCTACGGTATTGGCATGAGTTCCGATGCCGTTGCGGAAGTTGTGGGATTCGTCAATCACCACGAGGTCATAGTTGCCCCAATTCAAGCGTGAAAGGTCAAGCCCGTTGGATGTCCCGCGCTCTCTGCCCAAGTCTGTATGGTACAGCACATCGTAGTTGAGGCGGTCTGCTGCGATTGGATTATTGACGTAATTATCCTTAAAGGTATTCCAGTTATCGGCAAGCTTTTTCGGGCAAAGCACAAGAACGGTTTTATTCCTGTTCTCGTAATACTTGATGATCGCAAGTGCGGTGAAGGTCTTGCCCAAGCCCACGCTGTCGGCAAGGATGCAGCCGTTGTATTTTTCAAGTTTATTGATGATAGCGAGCGCTGCATCCTTTTGAAAGTTATACAGCTTATCCCATATCTTACTGTTCTTGAAGCCCGTTGCCTCATTTGGCAGGACATCTTCGGAAATGTCTTCGATAAATTCATTGAATATGTTGTATAGGGCCACAAAGTAGATATAGTCCGGCGAGTTCTCGCGGCATGCTGCCGTGATATTGTCAATTACCACATCTGTTACATCCTGAAGTTTTGACGAATCGGCCCATACGGTATTGAACAGGCGAATGAATTCGCTGCTGTGCGGAGCTTCAATCTTTGTCACCATATTGTATGCGTTGTTGCCGCGGTCACACCCAATATCTACAGTCGTAAAACCGTTGATAGGCATATATGTAATGGCGTTTTCATCGTTCTCAATATTGATGAAACCGCCCATGTTCTCGTTTGTGACATTTGATTTGAATGTTACTTTGCGTCTGATCCACTCGGCGCACTCTTTGGCAATCGCCTTTTGTGAAAGCTCGTTGCGGAGCTTGATTTCAAATTCGGTTCCATATAAGCTACGTTCACGCGAAAGGCGCGGGATATAGAATTCGCGCTTTTCTTTTGGGGCTTTCTCGGTAGTGAAGGAAGGAGAGGTGAAGATGAAGCGCAGCTCCTTGACGCCTTCAAGCTGTTTTTTCAGCTCCTTATATGCGTATATGGAGAAGCAAGCCGCAGCAATGGATATGCGGCTTTTGCCTGTGGCTTTCTCAGCTATGTCATCTCTGACAACTTTTGTAATATTGTCAAATATCTCCATTACATCCTCCATAGCCCGCCGATAAAGCCCTCCAATGTAAGAATATCAAATACGCTGTCCGTTAAGCAGGACTCAATCAAAGCTAAACTCTATGTCATGCTCCCTGCAATACTCTTTTAGCAGATGCAGAGCAATCTTCGATGGCATCTGCGAACCCTGCTCCCAACGATTGATTGTTGCTCGGCTAACGCCCAAGAGCTTCGCAAAGGCATCTTGCGACAGTTGTGAATCTATGCGTATCTTCTTGATTTCATCAGGAAATGACATATATTTCACCTCATTTACCATTGTAACGCACGCTACATTCTTTTTCAAGGAGAAATATCGTTTAGAGTACCGAATTATTGAGGCTTTCGGCCTATTTCAATCTCGCCGTCACCACGCACTTCCCGGGCGCATGGCCACTATACTGGAAAGGATAACACGTCACAAGGACGAGCGTTTTCCCCTCCGTTGCGGGGAGCGTCCATTCCGAAGTGCTTTCATAAATGGTTATGTTGGTAATCGCGTAGGTGTAGACCGTTCCGTCAGCCATTGTCACCTTGATGCTGTCGCCAACCTCCGCGCCCTTCAACACCTTGAAATGATTGCGGTTGCGGTGTCCGTAGATGGCGCAAATACCCTCCGCCCCCGGCAGAGCCGAGGACGGGAGGTAGCCCGGGGACTTTTCAAGTGTCTTTTCATCTACACCATAGCGCACGGGTATATCATTGCCGCCGATTGTCAGCGTACAAAAGGTATCGGTCTGCTTGCCGCTTGAAGGTTTTGCGCTTGAAGTAGGACTTGCCGAGGGAAAGGCTGTCAGCGTTGCCGTTGACATGGGGATAGGCACGGGTGAGGGCGTGTTCGTGTCTCCCGCAATCTCGATCTTGAACACCTCCGGCGTCGTTGTCGGGTGCGAAATGTCTACGGTGTCGGCTGCGTGGTTTTTGCCTGTGACAAACGCAACAATGGCGAGCGCCACGACGATGACCGTAAGAACGGCAAGCGCCGCAATCTGTAAAGGGGAAAAGTGTTTCATGTTCTTTCTCACTTTCTGTTTTAGTTTGTGGGGCGACCAAAGCAAATCCATTCCCATTCGGAGCCGTTTTTGCCCCAATGCTTTCTGATCTGAACGGAGTTGTTGCCGCCCGTGCTGTCGATAAGAAACTCGCCGTTGATGTAGATGGCGACGTGGTGAATCTGCATCCATCTCTTACAGCGTCCGTTGCCGCATCGCCTGTGGTCTGTGCAGTAGCCCTCGCCGCGCCTTGCGTCCTTGCGTGCAAAGAAGATGATGTCGCCCGATTGTAGCTGCGACGAGTCGGTGAACAGTACGCCCATCTCTTGGCACTTTTTCGCCATCGAAGCGGAGTTCAGACCGTTTATGGAGGACAGCCTACAATCGCGGTATGCTGCGCGTACCAAGCCGGAGCAATCCATACTTGCATAGCTGCGCCCGATATATCGCTTTGCCGCCTGCACGATTTGAGCGCCAACCTCGCTGTCGGGGAGGTCGGGGTTGATGTCAAGACCAAGCCCGTATTCGCCGCCGTCACCAAGCGTCTGTCCGCATAGCTCGGCAAACAGTGGGTAATACTCGGGGCGCATGATTTCCATGAGCATTTCCATCTGGCTCTCGTCAAAGCCGTATCTATCCGCGCCGTCGCGGTAGTCAAGGCTTGTTACCTCAATGTTGATATAAAGGGTAGTAGTGGTTTTTACTTTCGGCTTCCCGTCCTCGTCAAGCACGATTGCGCCGTACTCATCCACCTCAACTTCCTCCGCGGTTTCTGTTTCCGTTGTGACGGAAAAGTTGTTCATATCATAGAAGACCGTGCGGAGCTTTTCTATGTTTTTCGGCGTGACCGATATGACCTCCGCTGCGTCTTCGCCTGTGGTAGCGTAGACCGAGTACACACCAAGCACGTCCGCCCAATTCGATACGGAACTGTTCTCGTCCTCCATATCGCCCGTAAACAGAATTTCCACCACATCGGCGTCGGCGTTTGCGGTCAGTTCGTCAATTCGCGCTTGGATGGAAGCGGTAAACTCATCGTCAATAGAAACAATAGCGTCCGTCATGGGCGTACCGTCCGCACTCTCGTTGGAGGAAAACACGCCGAAGCATAAACACAGCACCACGGCGATCAACGCCACGACAACGATAATGACAACCGCCACCCAGCCTCCCGCCGCGATAGCCGCTATCAATGCCTTGACCGCTGCGGCGATCCATTTAATGACGGCTGCGATTGCTTTTGCCGCCGCCTTTGCTGCTGCCGCCGCTGCTTTGGCTGCTGCCTGTGCTGCCTTTGCCGCTGTCTGCGCCGCCTTTACTGCCGCCTGCGCCGCCTTTTGCGAGAGTTTTGCGGAAACCTCCGCTGTTTTGACTGCGGCTTTTTCTGTCGTTTTGACGGTATGCTTTGCTACCTTTACGCTCTGCTGCGAATTCTTGACGGCGGTGCGCGCCGAGGTCTTTACCGCTTTACGAGATGTCGATGCCGTGCGCTCGGCGGTCTGCGCCGACTTTGCGGTGTAGCGTGTGTTTCTTGCAGTCTGCCGCAAGGACCGCGCGTTTTGAATGACGCGCTCACGTCCGGCGCGATAAGCGTTGGTCTGATTGGCGGTACTGCCCCTTGTTGCGGCGGCACTGCTCTGCTGCGCCCTGCCGCCATTTGTCATCGAACGCGAAGGTGGGTTTCCCTGCTGTTCAAAGATGTCCTTGCTCCGCTTGGCCTTCTTTGCCTTTTGAATGATTCGCCTGCCCTGATAGGAAGCCTCGTCGCCCGCGCGGTGTACGGCTTCCTCGGCGGTCTGCTCGATGCGGTTTTCAGCATACTGTTCAGGCGATTCATCCTGCGGCTGCCGACGCTCGGCTGCCTCTTTCACCTTTTCTTTGGATTCAATAAGAGATTTGCGCGCAAGCTCTCTTGGGGCTCTTGCCGCATCCGTTAATATGCGCAGCGTCTTTTCAGACGATCTTGTTTTTATATCCTTCAACTTCACCGCTCCTTTCTCCCGAATATGTAAAAGGCAACCGCCGAAGCGATTGCCCGATAATCAGCCGAGGATTTCCTGTATTTCCCCGGGTTTGGTTGACATTAGCTGATAGAGCCTTGTATTCTTGGGAAAATTGTCAACGAAAGGCACGATGGAGTTTCCGCACTTCAAAAGCCCCTTACCGAAGCCGACGTTGGTGATATACGAAAGCTGATTGTCGGAGATGTGCAGGAGCTTGGCAAGCTCGATGCGGTCTGTCGGCGCTTGGTTGAGCATGACAAGGTATTCAGAGTTTGCAAGCATGGTGCGGGCGGTGAGGGATTTTAAGCAATCCTCCACGTTCTGCGTGATGCCCGTTGCAAGTGCGCCGTCCTTACGAAACTGTTTCCATGATTCCGCGAAGAACTGCGCCGATAGGTCGTTGGCAAAGAAGATGTGCATCTCGTCAAGGATAACGTGGGTACGGATGCCGCGCTCACGGTTTCGCGCCACGCGGTTACGAATGGCGTCGGTCATAACGAGCATACCCGGCGTCCGAAGCTGCTTGCCGAGGTCGCGTATGCCGTAGGCGATGAGCCTGTTATGCACATCCACATTGGTCTGATGGGCGAACATATTAAGATTGCCCTGTGCAATCATCTCAATGGCAAGCGCAAGCACCTTTGCCTGTTTCTCCTTTTGCTTTTTAAGCTCCGCATATAGGTCGGAGAGCGTCGGCGGCTGAATGGTATAGTTGCTCGAAAGATACTCCGCGTAGATGTTGGTAAGGCAGCGGTCAATGATAGATTTGTCTACCGCTTCAAGCTTGCCCGTGCCGCCCATGATCTGCTCGATGAACGAAAGCACGAACTCGCTCTTTGCGATAAGCGGGTTTTCGCTATCACCATAGCCGAGCGCCAAGTCCATGGCGTTGATGTGGTTGGGCGAGGTCGGAGAGAGGTTGATCGCCGCGCCGCCCAAGGCGTTTACAAGCGAAGTGTACTCGTTCTGCGGGTCTGCGATGATGATTTCGTCATTTGTCCCGAGGAACAGCGACACGATTTCTCGCTTTGTGAAAAACGATTTGCCCGAGCCGGACACGCCGAGTATAAAGCCGTTGCCGTTGATGAGGTTTTTCCTGTTGGCGATGATAAGGTTGTGGCTGATGGCGTTCATGCCGCAGTATGTTCCGCCCACGTCCATTATCTCATGGGCGCGAAACGGCATAAGCACCGCCGCTGATTCCGTGGTCAGCGTCCGAAGCGCATTGATTTTTCTCAATCCATAGGGAAGTGCCGTGTTCAGCCCGTCCATCTGCTGAAACTTCAATACTGCAAGCTGACACAGGTGCTTTCGGGCAATGCTCTGGAGCGTTTCCGTGTCGCGGTCAAGTTGCTTCTTGTTTTTTGCGGTATGAACGATGGTAACAAGCCCGAACATCATGCGTTGGTCACGGGTCGTAAGGTCGTCGAGAAACTCCTTTGCTTCCTTGCGCTGCTGTTCAAGGTCATACGGGATAACTGCTGAAAAGTTATTGTTCTGATTCTGCTTTCTCTGCCAGTTGGTGATGTTTGTCTCCACCCCCAACAGCTTGTTTTCCACTTCGCGCACCGCTTCGTCCGTAGGGATGGGGATGATGTCGATGGAAAAGAACAGGTTGCGGTTAAGCTCACAAAGCTCGGCAACAAGGCTGTCCTTGATATATGAGGCGTAGTCTTTCAAAAACAGCACCCGTCCGTAGGTCTTGCCCATCTTAAAACAGTCCTTGCTGAACTCAAAGGTGTCGGGGCAGATATAGTCGCGGAAGGAGCGTCCCTGCCGTATCATCTGTTTTAGGTTCATGCTGAAGCTGACTTCCTCCCCTGCACGGAAGAAATCATGGAATATGCGGAAACGCTCCACGCTGTTCAATTCCTCACAGAAGGACGAAAGCTGCGAAAGGTGCGCGGAAAGGTCTGCGCCCACGCGGTTGAAATAGCTGCGCGCTTCGTCAATGTTCTTGACCGCAACGGAAACGGTGACGTAGCGTTCCTGCACGATGGAGTTGGAAACGTCCGTTACATTGTCGAGCAGCATATCGTTATATTCCTTGCGATACCCGTCATATTGGTCGCCCTGCAACGGCAGCAGTATGGATTCCTCAAACGCATGCTTATTCATTCGCTTGTTGCAGACTGTTATCTTTGTTGTCGCATTGCTGTCGAGCGCATTGAGCAACTCCGAATAATCAAGGAACATCGAGGTTTTATCGTCTTTTGATGCTATTGCATAGTTGATGTCGGTGAAGCGCCAGCATTTGCTGTACTTGTTTCCGACAAGCCAAATGCCGTCAAGCCATATCCGTTTGACGGGAATGACCTGCTGCACGGACCTGGGGATATTCATGCGCTCCCTGTCCTGCTTCAATATGCGGGAGAGTGCTTTAATCATCGCGTCCGCCTCCGTTTCTCTTTTTCTTCTTTCTCGGTTTGTTCTGATACCGTTCGTCCTGCATATCGGGTCGCCTGTTCTCAATCGCTTCGGCAAGCGCGAGGCAATACACATTCTCGCCCTCAAAGCACAGGTGCTTCGGCATGAGCCATTCAGACTTTATATACGCGGTAATAAACTCCTCCGCGTTCATGCCGTTGTAGCGGATAAAGCCCAATGCGGCAAACGGAGCAGCGCCGAGTATGCACATCCACGACACGGTTTCCGTTCCGAGGACATTGTTCAGCCCAAAGTAGATGCCAACGGCTACGCCAATGGCGAGGATAGAAAAAACGAGCTGACGCAGGTTCAGCCCGAAGAATATGCTTTCCTGATAGTCCCGTATTTCACGGTTGATTTTCACTTCCAATTCGTTTTCCCTCCAATCAAATAAAGCTCCCGATTGCTCGGAAGCTTTGTAGTGTTGTTGTTCGCTATTTCAGCAGTTTCAGCCCGCGATAGAGCGGCTTTTCATCACGCGATAGGTCGTTGGGGTTGATGATGACGATGTTCAAGCCCTTTGATTCCGCATAGTGGAGCGTGTTTGCCGTGCCGCCCTTGTCACCGTTAAATACGGCTATCATATAGGCTGAGTTGTCTACCATGAAGCGGTTTCTTTCGTGCATACAGCTTTTGGTGTAATGCTCTTGCATAATGACCTCTTGGTCGGCTTGCGCCAATATATCGAAGTATCGCTCCCGATACTCGACGCTCCATTTGTTCGCCTGTCCCTCGTAGGGAATCGCGGCGATGAGCTTTATCGTATCCTGCGGATAGGCGCTTTTCAAGTCAAGCACGATCTCCGCAGCCCACATATCCACGCCAATAGCCATGCCGGAAATAAAGGTCGTCACGCCTTTCTTCCACATCGCCTCTATCTCGCAGGCGAGCTTCAGCTTCAGCTTGACGCAATCCTCCCATTCCTCATCATATCCCCACGGGAACTTCTGTGGTCTGTGTCCCGTAAAGCAACAAGTATTCTTCTTGCCCATAATGCGCGAAACCTCTCGAAATATGCGTTATACATCTACAAGTATAAACCTGCCATCTGATAAAAACAAGCGTAGCGCATAGACTTATAGGTAGTACATCTATCGGAGGTTCGTTATGGAGCATCTACGCTTAATTCGAGAAAAGAAGAACATAACACAGTTGCGTTTGAGCGTCGAAGTTGGCGTCGCGCAGGAAACGATTAGTGGGTATGAGTTAGGCAAGACAAAGCCGAGCGTAGACACCATTTGCAAAATGGCTGACTTTCTTGGCACATCTGTGGATTACTTGCTTGAACGCACAGATATTCAAACGCCTATCTCCCAGCTTACAATCGACGGCTTTACCGCTGCGGAGCTTGAAATGATAGCTGCTTACAAGAAGCTCACCAAAGAGCAGCGAAGCAAAGCTCTTGGCTTCATGCTTGGGTTGCAAGAGTAGGTTATAGCCCAAACATCTCGCGCACAACGCGCTCCGACATTTTGACAGCGCCCGTCAATACGAGCAAGTTAAAGATAAGCTCGCCCATATATGCCCATACAGTTGTAACGGCGCTTGCGCCTTCCGTCACAACCGGATCGGCTGCGGAAAACACCGAGAATATGATACACGCAAGCACGATGATCGCGCCCTCCAGACAGACGGCGGCATACGATTTCAGGAATGATTTGCCAATATGCGAGGACGGCTCGCCTGCGAAGGTAGATAGCGGGACAGGCGCGATTGCAGTATAGAGATAGAGCCGGAAAAAGCGTCCGTACACGCTCATTACCATAACGAGCGTCAGCACGAATACGACAAGGCACATAATCAAGCTGACCGCCCATGCGGGTATGCTTTCAAGAAATGTTAAGCCCTCGACCGCCGTTATCATGCCATCCGGCAGTGTAACGGACTGCGCCGCATTCAGCCCGCCCGAGCCAATGATGGTTGTTACGATTCCCTGCACGATTTTGAATAGCGCTGTCATAAGGTCAAGCCCATACGTTATAACGCCCTTTGCTATCGCAAACCGAACGAACAGCTTCAGCGCGTGTTCGGGCCTTTTAATCTCCGCAAACGAGCCGCAGGTTTTCACAACGCCCACAAGGAAAAACAGCACAAGCAAGGCATAGCCTATGGCTTTCAAGGAGCCGTTTATGCCCGTGACCACTTTCCATATCCCGCCGCCCTTAAAGGATTGGGG
>ERZ1026860.106-NODE-106-length-64414-cov-9.744247_pt1 | contig 64414 bp, 57 predicted proteins | sample MGYA00380160_ERZ1026860 | MGnify/ENA primary metagenome ERZ1026860 (study PRJEB33269, sample SAMEA4719796) | human gut metagenome | biome: human-associated habitat; feature: organic feature; material: feces | place: Cameroon | collected 2013-10 ... | reverse complement strand
AAAACGCCGATTCATTTTTCTCGAACGGCGTTCGAGTTCGGAAACGTCGGTTCGGCGGAAATTTTTATCGGCTCTTTGCTTTACGGAAAGCGGAAACATATAATACGAAATAGGAAGAGTAAAAAAACGCTACTTTGTTTTGTGTATTCAAAGATTTGTCCTATCTTTGCGAATTGTAAGCAAGATGGAAAGAATATGAACTCGTATTTGTTTTCCCTTATCATTTACAGGACGTTCCTCAACATCAAGGAGAGGGATTGTTTCCTTTCGCTCTGACACACGGGCTTACGACGAATTTGAAGCGGAAATTCGTATCATTCATTATTATAAACCATTAAAAGATAGTATTTATGGAATTACCTTTTGCAGAATCTTGGAAAATCAAGATGGTTGAGCCTATAAAGAAATCCACTCGCGAGGAACGCGAAAAGTGGTTGGAAGAGGCTCATAACAATGTTTTCATGTTGAAATCGGAGCAGGTTTACATCGACCTTCTGACAGACTCCGGTACAGGCTCGATGTCCGATCGTCAATGGGCTGCCATGATGATGGGAGATGAGAGTTACAGCGGTGCTCGCTCGTTCTTTGAATTCAAGGAGGTTGTCAATAGAATTACGGGCTTCAAACACGTTATCCCTACCCACCAAGGACGTGCGGCAGAGAACGTTTTGTTCTCTTACCTTGTGAAAGAGGGCAACGTTATCCCGGGCAATGCTCACTTCGACACCACAAAAGGACACATCGAAAGCAGAAAAGCCTTTGCAATCGATGTAACGACGGACGAGGCAAAGGATACTCAGTTGGAAGTGCCTTTCAAGGGAAATGTTTCCTTGGAGAAATTGGAAAAGGTTTTGAAAGAGAACAAGGGCAATGTGCCTTTCATGGTTTTGACTGTTACCAACAACACCGTAGGAGGTCAACCTGTCAGCATGAAGAATATTCGCGAGACTTGCGAACTTTGTCATAAGTATGGCGTTCCGGTAAACATGGACTCGGCTCGTTTTGCTGAAAACGCATACTTTATAAAAACTCGTGAGGAAGGCTATGCGGATAAGACGATAAAGGAAATCGCAAGAGAGATGTTCTCTTACGCCGACTGCATGACCATGAGTGCAAAGAAGGATGGCTTGGTGAATATGGGAGGTTTCATTGCCACCAACAAGGAAGACTGGTATGAGGGAGCTAAGAAGTTCTGCATTCCTTTTGAAGGCTTCTTGACTTACGGCGGTATGAATGGTAGAGATATGGCAGCCTTGGCTGTGGGCTTGGACGAGAATACCGAGTTCGACATGCTCGATACCAGAATAAGACAAGTGCAATACCTTGCAAAGAAATTGGACGAATACGGCATTCCTTACCAAAGACCTGCCGGCGGACACGCGATATTCGTAGATGCAGACAAAATCCTTACTCATGTTCCTAAGCAAGAGTTCCCAGCACAGACATTGACATGCGAGCTTTACTTGGAAGCCGGTATCAGAGCTTGCGAAATAGGATACATACTTGCGGACAGAGACCCTGTAACGAGAGAAAATCGTTTCGGAGGTTTGGATTTCGTTCGCTTGTGTATCCCTCGTCGTGTTTATACCAATAATCACATGGACGTAATTGCCGCCGCGTTGAAGAATGTTTACGACAGAAGAGAAAAGGTTACCCGCGGACTTGAAATAACATGGGAAGCCGAATTGATGAGACACTTTACAGTGCAGTTGAAACGTTTGGGCAAATAATTGTTGCTTGAAACGGTTCATATACAACATCGCAAAGGCAGGGACAAAACGAAATCCCTGCCTTTGTTTTGAAGATGGGAAAGGGTAACAAAGACTTTGAAAAGAAGTGAAGCCTCTAATTTGAAAGGCTTTCAAACCGGAGGGGAAAATAAAAAGCCGAAAAGGCTTTCCCAAGTGAAAGAAACTTGCTATCTTTGCCGGAATTTTAGACGGAGAAGAAATAAAAAACAATATAGATATGACAGCAAAAGATGTTGTAAAGAAAGACGATGTTGTAATCAAGTTCGTCGGAGACTCCGGCGACGGAATGCAGCTGACCGGTACGCTTTTCTCGGACACATCGGCATTAGATGGCAACGACATAGCCACCTTTCCCGATTATCCTGCCGAGATAAGAGCTCCGCATAACACCGTGGCAGGTGTATCGGGTTTCCAAGTACATATAGGAAAGAAGATATACTCTTCCGGAGATAAGGCAGATGTCTTGGTGGCAATGAACCCCGCTTCCTTGAAAGCAAACTTGAAATGGGTGAAAAAAGGAGGCATAATCATTGTCGATGCTGACACTTTCGAGGAAGGAGCAATAGAAAAAGCAGGATACACTTCCAATCCTTTGGAAGACGACAGTCTTTCCAATTACAGGCTTATCAAAGCACCGATAACCAATTTCACCATAGAGACAGTAAAGGACATTTTCACGGATAGAAAAGCCGCTTTGAAATGTCGAAACATGTTCGCCTTGGGAATGATATTCTTTATCTTCGGCAAAGGATTGGAACATACGGATGCTTATCTTGAAAAGAAATTCGCCAAGAAGCCTGATGTGGTTAAGGCAAACAAGGAAGTTGTCAGGGCAGGTTATAATTTCTGTGAGAATACCGATGTGATGGAATCCCAAATGGAGGTTCAGCCGGCACAAATGCCCAAGGGCAAATACAGGAACATCACAGGAAACGTGGCAACGGCTTGGGGACTTTTGGCAGCTGCCGAAAAGGCAGGTTTACCGCTCTTCCTCGGTTCCTACCCCATCACTCCGGCAACGGACATCATGGTGGAATTGGCAAAGCACAAATCTTTGGGAGCAAGAGTCTTTCAAGCGGAAGACGAAATCGCAGGTATATGTTCCGCAATAGGAGCATCGTTTGCGGGAGTTATGGCATGTACATCGACTTCCGGTCCCGGACTTTCTTTGAAGAGCGAAGCGATAGGCTTGGCAGTCATGGCAGAATTGCCATTGGTCATAGTAGATGTCCAAAGAGGCGGTCCATGTACAGGTTTGCCGACCAAGACAGAGCAATCAGACCTCGGTCAGGCACTCTTCGGCAGAAACGGAGAAGCACCATGCATAGTTTTGGCAGCGTCTTCATCAGCCAACTGCTTTGATTGGGCATTCGAGGCAGGACGTTTGGCATTGGAATCGATGACACCGGTGATTTTGCTTTCGGACGGTTACCTTGGAAACGGTTCACAGTTGTTCAGAATACCGAAAATGGCAGACCTTCCTAAGATAAACCCACCGTTTGCAAAGCCTAACGATCCTGATTACGCACCTTATAACAGAGATCCCGAGACATTGGTAAGACAATGGGCGGTTCCGGGAATGGAAGGTTTGAGACACAGAATCGGAGGCTTGGAAAAACTATCCGGAAAAGGCAGCGTATCCACCGATAATGCCAATCACCAGTTGATGGTCAACTATCGAAAGGAGAAAGTCGAAAGAGTGGCGAACCGTATCCCCGATCAAAAAGTGGAAGGCGACGAGAACGCAGAACTATTGGTCGTAGGCTGGGGCGGAACGCAAGGTGCATTGCGCTGTGCTGTACAACAGTTGCAGGCAGAAGGCAAAAGCATTGCATTCACACACTTCAATTACATAATGCCTTTGCCGAAAAACACCGGCGACATCATGAGACGTCATAAGAAAATAGTCGTATGCGAGCTTAACATGGGACAATTTGCAAACTATTTGAGAATGCACTTCGAGGGATTGACGTTCCATCAATATAATAAGGTACAAGGCCTACCGTTTGAGGTCAGCGAATTAGTAGAAGAGTTTAATAAAATTTTGGGAGAGTAGAAATGGCAATAGAACATTCAAAAGAAGAGTTAACCAAAGCAGACTTTGCGAGCGATCAAATGGTTAAATGGTGCCCCGGATGCGGCGACCACTCTATACTGGCTTCGGTATTGAACGTATTCCCAAAGATTGGATACAAGAAAGAGAACTTCTGTTTGGTTTCGGGCATAGGTTGTTCCGGCCGTTTCCCATATTATGTGAACACTTACGGCTTCCATTCCATTCACGGAAGAGCAGCAGCCATTGCAACGGGAGTTAAAATAGCCAATCCGCACTTATCCGTTTGGATAAACTCCGGAGACGGCGATGCAACGGCGATTGGAGGAAACCACTTCATACATGTAATCCGTCGAAACATGGACGTGAACTACATATTGTTCAATAACCGAATCTATGGTTTGACAAAAGGACAGTACTCGCCGACAACAAAGCAGGGACAGATAACGAAAACCTCTCCGTTCGGCGTTATAGACTATCCTTTCAACCCCGGAGAATTGGTAATCGGAGCAAGAGGAACTTTCTTCGCCAGAGCAATAGATACACAGTCCAAGCAGTTGCAAGATGTCTGCATGCACATGGCGGCACACGACGGAGCGGCAGTTGTGGAAGTCCTTCAAAACTGCGTTATCTTCAATGATGGAGCCCACAAAGAGGTAACAGACAAAGAAGTCAGGGACGACCGCCAACTATGGTTGGAACACGGCAAGCCGATGATATTCGGAAAGAACAGAGATAAAGGTATCGTTTTGCGAGGCACCAAACTCGAGGTCGTAACCATAGGAGAAAACGGAGTAACCGAGAAAGACATATTGGTACACGACGAAACAACCGAAAATACCGGCATTCACATGATGTTGGCTCAAATGAGACCGCCTGAGTTCCCTATGGCATTCGGCGTTATCAGGGCTTTCAAACAACCAACCTACAATCAACTGTTCGAAAAGCAAATGAAAGAAGCGCAAGAAAACGCAAAAATCAAATGCGTCGATGATTTGCTCAACAGCGGTGAAACTTGGGAAGTGAAATAAACCTTCTCACAAAAACAAAACAACGGGTGTCGAAATTCAAAATCGACACCCGTTTTCTTTTATCCGCTTTGCAAAATTACCCACCGGCAAAACGTTTCATCGATTCTTCTTCACGTTTCCGTTCTTCGGAAATTACGATTGCTATCGCGAAGAATGCCGACAATATTACGGGTCAACTCTATATCTATATCCTTTGTCTCTTTATCCAAATACTCGTATGGCATTATATCGGGGTGAATGCCTCTGTCTTTCAACTCTTTTCTCTTGTCCTCTTGGCTCGATAGCTTTCTCTCTTCCTTGTTTGTTGGTCTGAAACCCATGAAAAGTTTCTCCACATTCCAACGATTATGCTCCACTTCTGCCAAAGTTTCAATCTCATCTTCACTTAATTCTCTCAAATTTTCCATCAGTGTCAAGTTTTCTTTCATTCCCAAACTTCTTAACTTCGTAGGAATGGACGAAGCATTGTAGATATTCGACCATTTCTCACAAGGCGTACAACCTCTCCAAACCTCCTCTTTCTTCATCGCTCCTTCGGAATCAGGTTTCTTGGAATAGCAATACGCCACGCCCTTTGCCATCTCCTCTCCGTGAGCTTCCATGAAGTTTTCGCCCTGATTACTCATTCCGAATACTCTTACGTTACCATACTTCTTCGATTTCAAATACTTGTCTATGTTTCCCAACGCAGCCTGATACACGAACACGGGAATTTTCCTGTCATAAACCGCAAAAGGAAGATACGCCCCTGCGGCAATGCTCCTGTATGAAGTCTCAAAACATACGAATATCGACAAAAGACGCCATTCGTCCCTACACCAATCCTCAATCATGTCTTGCAACTTAGGATTGGCAATATTGGAATCCAAGAACTCGAACTCCAAATCCAAGAACCTCTCGCCCGTTTCCCTTTCGTTCGTCTCCGCACAGCCGGTATCCAAATTATAATACGAATATCCGCACAACTTGAACAATTCCCTGTACTTACCCACAAACAGCTGCATATTCTCCCTTGCATTCTTGTCTATGAAAGTAATCTTCGTTCTCTTGCCCTTGCTTTTGAAATTAGGGTAATGAGCAATCAATGCCACCTCCTTTGCCAAAGCCTCGCCCATAGCAGTCATGCCCGCAATCACGACATGCACCGAGCAATCCGAATCCTTATCCATACGCCTCTCTCCCCTCACATCGAGGAACGAACCGTAATCATACTCCTTGTCCATACCTGCCAAAACCCGCCTTGTCCACATCTCTTCGAAGTTAAAGGGGTTCAAGTACTTGAATTTATCCTCCTGCTTATTTATCGCTTGGAAAAGAGTAAAGGTAACCTGATTTTTGAAGTGAACATTGCATATCGGCATTTCCGTACCTTTATCATCGCAAATCTCCTTAATCATATCGAAACCGTGAAGGTTCACCACATCGTGCAACTCGTCTTTTTCACCACCTATTATATACAACTTGCCGACCCTATCGACACAAAGCCTCTCCAAATCCTCCTTATCGTCTATCGTTGCCTTAATTATCACCACCCTTTTGAAAGTCTCTGCATTCAATCCCGAACGCAACTTATCCCTGACCTTGGAAATATCAGTGGGAACAGCCACGACAATATGCTTGAACTTCTTCACATTCTCCGCTTTCAGCAAACCGATGACCATATCATCGTAACCCAAAATCAGCAAGTGTCCTTTGAAGAAACAATACTTCGCTTCCCCTTGACGATAACGCTCCGCCCGTGAACGAATCATGTTGGACAGCGAAGCAATCAGGTAACCGCTCACAAAAATCAGTCCGACTAAATAAATCAAAAACCAAAGCAACTGATTCGATTCCCGATGCGTCATGCTCGTACTCAGCCTTGCCGGCGACAAAGTGGAGAAAACAAGCTCTGAGAACGTAACTCCGTTGCAGAAAAGCGAGACAAAAAACAATCCTGACACAATCGCCACGGCGAAAATAAGCAGAATGCAGACCTGCTTCCACACCTTACCTGCCGAAGCCCTGTCGAACTTGAACCAAAGCCTGTCCCAATACTTTCTCATCGCCCGATTACCCTTTCTTTATGATTTCAAAACCCAAGGCATACACCATCTTCAAGCTCGACAAAGCCGTATTGCGGTCATACTCCTTCTCCTCCTCCGGCAAATCCTCATACTCCACCAAGCAAGGGTGCTTCTTCTCCGCATCATTTCTCTCCTCGCCATACGTCCAGCCCTCCTTCATTCTCTGCTCCGCCCACACATCATGCACATTCTTTGCAATCCTTTCCGACAAAGCCAATACCTCTTCCGGCAATGCCACTTCCTCCAAATTCAACGGCTCAGGCACATAAACTTTTTTCTTATCCATAAAACTTAACGATTAAATTCCCTAATCATACAACGCCATGCTTACATCTTTTATTGAATACCATCGCAACAAACGCCGTTCCGGTTTTATGATTCCGATGATTCGATTTCCCCTATTCGGTTTTCGCTTCGGTCGTTTGTCGCTCGGCTCCGCTCTCGCTCCTTTCTCCCTTCGCTCTTTCTGCTTTTCTTCTTTTTTCTTTCCTTTTAAGCTTAAAACATCGGACGAATTACCAAGCGGTAAACTTAAAGAGCAAGGCGGAGGCCGAAATTGTGGCCGCGGTAGTCAGGCGCGAAGTCGCTGCGACGCGACACTCGCACGTTCCTCGCACCGTAGCGCCAACTGCCGCCACGCAGAACGCGGTGGCAACCGGTGCTTGCTCCTCTTGGATTTGTCTGCGAATTGCTCGAATAGTCGCCATACCGGTCGAAACACCACTCCCAAACGTTTCCACTCATGTCATATAAGCCTGATTCGTTGGTTTGCTTGTGTGCTACGGGATGTGTTTTGCCTCCGCTGTTGTCATCGTACCATGCAACTGCGTCCGGATTATTGCTTCCGCTGTATTTGTACCCTCTGCTTTTGTTTCCGCCTCTCGCTGCATATTCCCATTCGGCTTCGGTGGGCAAACGGAAGTTTTTTCCCGTAAGTCGGTTGAGCTTTTCGATGAATTCTTGGCAGTCGTTCCAAGAAACGTCTTCCACAGGACGTTGGTTATCTCCCTTAAATCCGAAAGGATTGCTGCCCATAACCGCCTGCCAAAGTTCTTGCGTTACTTCGGTTTGTCCGATGTAATAATCGGAAAGGGTAACCGAGTGAACAGGTTCCTCATCACCGTATACGTCGCTGCCTTGCTCCGAGGTGGCTCCCATTTGAAAGGTTCCGCCCGCTACTCTCACCATCTTGAAAGCGACGCCGTGGATGGTAAATACTTGAACTTCCTCTCTGCGTTGTCGTTCTTGTTCTTCCCGTTCCCGCCTCTCTTGTTCTCTGCGTTGTCGTTCCCTTTCGGCTTCCTCGGCTCTTCTTTGCTCTTCCTGTCTTTTGCGTTCGGCTTCCCGATACAGTCTTTCCTGTTCTTCACGGGCTTGTCTCTCCTGCTCTTCTCTTGCTTTGCGTTCGGCTTCGACTGCTTTGTTCTTCTGCTCCTCTATCAGGTGTTGAAGTTCCACCTTTATCAAGCCTCTGTAAGGTATTTGCTTCAATTCGTATTCCATCTCGACAAAGCAGGATGGGTCTTCCTTGGAAGTAAATCTGAAATCGTATATGCCGACTTGCGAAAGGTGTATTTTGTTGTACTCTCCCGCTTGCAGACTTGCCATCGTTTCGCCTCCCTCCGTAAGAATGCAATCGGCATCTGTCTTTATCTTTATGATGGCTTGGTCGGTCGGATTGGTATTTATTTCGGAAACTTCTACCTTTATCCGGTCTCGGATTATCGCCTCTATGTTGTCCTGCAACGTTCCCCTCATATAGACTTCGGAAAACTGATGGCAGCCTATTCCGTCCTTTATACGTTGTGGCAAATCGGCAGGGAAGGTTTTGAATGCGTTGTTGATGTTTATGGGAATTATCTTTTTGTCATTATCCAAAGCACATTCGATTTCCTGTCGTACCCAATCATTCTCGTCATTGCACCGAGAAAAATAATCGGGAGAAAGAAGTGCTATGAAAAGAGGTGCATCCTTTATCGCTTCCTTTATTCTGGCATCGAATTGTCCGTCTTTCAGTTCATCGTAATCGAGAAAGCACCTGTAATGTCTTGCCTTAAACTCCGCATTTATGGTTCGTGCGTTCTGCTCCGTATCGGAACGACGGTAACTTATGAATATATCGTAATTCTTTCCCATGAAACAACCCTGCTATTCTGTGTATTATTTTCGTCTTTGTTGCAAAGATAATACTTTTTCGCCGTTCCACGAAAATAAAACGCCCTTTCGGTAAAATGAATCGCCGAAAGAATTTACCGAAACGACGTGTCGAAAGCGACAAATGCTTAAAGAGCGAGGCGGAGACCGTAGTAACAACCGCGAAGAGCAGGTGTACCGGGGCTGCGACGCGACACACGCACGCCAATAGAACCATTTTCCCAACTACCGCCACGCTGAACATAATCGGTTCCTGTAATCGGTCCTGTCGGATTAGTCTGTACTTCATTTATATACTCTCCATACCAATCGGAACACCACTCCCAAACGTTTCCGCTCATGTCATACAAGCCTAATTCGTTTGCTTGCTTTTGTGCTACGGGATGTGTTTTATTTATGCTGTTGCCATCATACCACGCAACCAAATCCGGATTATTGTTTCCGCTGTATTTGTATCCTCTGCTTTTGCTTCCGCCTCTCGCCGCATATTCCCATTCGGCTTCGGTAGGTAGGCGGAAGTTCTTTCCCGTAAGTCGGTTCAATTTTGCGATGAATTCCATGCAATCATTCCAAGAAACGTTTTCCACAGGACATTGACTGTCGCCCTTAAATTCTGAAGGATTGCTACCCATAACCGCCTGCCAAAGTTCTTGCGTTACTTGTGTTTGTCCGATATGGTAATCCGAGAGAGTAACGCTATGAATAGGTTTCTCATTGATACTTACATCATTGCCTTGTTCCGAAGTGGCTCCCATTTGAAAAGTTCCACCTTGTATTTTCACCATCTGGAACTTCACGCCGTTGATATTAATAGTTTCAATATCGGCTTCCGAGGTATCATTTCCTCCACCGGTATTATCGTCTTCCTTGCCGGAGGGTGTGACTTCGGTTGAAGATGTCGCAGACTCGTCTTTATCATCTTCGCAGGAGGCGAAAAACGCTGTCGTGACAAACATGCAAAGCATCATAATGCTTGATTTCTTGATTGTTTTCATCTTTCAATAAATTTTCTCGCCACAAAGGTAATATATTTTCACAAGACAGGCGTGGAGAACGCCCCGACGGAGGTTCTTTCATCCGATTTCAACAACCTGATGCCACGTTTGAGCCGACCAAACGTGGAGGCGGAAAATCAGATATTTGCAACAGGCAAAATAAATCGGTGTTTTAATTTTTCCTTTCGCCCTTTCGGTAGAATGAATCGCCGAAAGAATTTATCGAAACGGTGTTTTGATTTTGTCTTTGCAAGTGTCGGATTTCCCGATGGTGGAAAGCGGTGGCTTGGATAGGTGCTTTTGGAAGATAAGGCGGCTGTTCGCTGTTTCGTTTTCGGGTTTTGGAAAGGTTATTTACCTCGTCCTTGCAGGATAATCACGAAGGTGTAGAACAGGATTTTGATATCGGTGGCAAGGGATATGTTTTCCATGTAAAGCAGGTCGTATTTCAGCCTTTCCACCATTTGTTCCACTGTGTCGGCATAGCCGAATTTGACTTGTCCCCAAGAAGTTATGCCGGGCTTTACCCGTAGGAGCAGTTTGTATTCTGGTGCTTTTTCGGTGATGCGGTCGATGAAGTATTGCCTTTCGGGTCTGTATCCGACGAGGCTCATGGTGCCTTTGAGGACATTGTAGAATTGAGGTATTTCATCCAATCGTACTTTACGCATGAAGCGTCCGAAGGGTGTGATGCGGCTGTCTTTGTCGCCGTTTGACAATCGGGGACCGTCTTTTTCTGCGTCTGTGTACATGGAGCGAAATTTGTGCATGTAGAAAGGCTTGCCTTTGTATCCTATTCTTTCTTGTTTGTAGAAGATGGGACCTTTGCTTGTGGTGTAGATTATGATGGCTGTTACGAGATAAACAGGCGAGAGGAGAATCATGGCAAGCAGCGAGAAGATTATGTCGAAGGCTCGTTTGATTATTTGTTGCACGGGAAGGAGCTTGCCGTATGTTATGGTGATGAGGGGTGTATGGAATATGGCATTCATTTTCACGTTGCCGAGAAGAAGGTCTTTTCTGTCGGCAGGGATTTTGATTTCGACGTTCTGGCCGGCAGAGCTTATGATGTTGTATATTTCGTTCTCTTCATCGGGTTCCAATGCCACGATGATTTCTTCTATTTTGTATTTCTCTGTGATGATTGTTATGTCTTTTGCATTTCCGAGGTAGGGTAGGGGAATTGCCGGGTTGGGTCGGTTTTCGGATATGCTCAGGTAACCGATGAATTGATTGCCTGCTTGAAAGACCTGATTGTTTATGTCTTCCAATGTTTTTATCGCTTTTTCCTGACTGCCGATAAGGAGGGTCGGAAAACCGATGGTGTTGTTATGTATTTTCTTTGCGGCTCGTGTCGTGATGGTAAGGCGGGGCAGGTAGGTCAAGGTGAAATGCAGCAGTAACAGAATGACGAATGAGAGGTAGTAATTGTAGTATGTGGTTACCTGATCGTCGAGCAGGAGGGTGAAAAAGATGATTATTACGCCTATTATGCTTATAAGTATAGTTTGTCCGAGTTCTTGCAGTCTGGATTTGCGATATACGTCCCTGTAAGTGCCTTGAAGATAATACAGAAGCAGCCACATAAGCGGAATGCATACCAATCCGACGTATAGGTTCGTATCGGAGAAAACTGCATTCATGTCTTCAAAGGTTCCGTTCTCTATGCTCTTTTTGCGGAATATGAAAAACAAAGCCCACGACACGGCTGCGGTTACAAAGTCCGATATTACGTACTTTGCGGTTTGTATTTTCCTGTTCATCACAAGTATTTAACGGGCTTAGTATTGGTTGGGGTAGTGTACGATTTTGATATTGTCCAAATGTATGAACGTATTGGCTTTGCTATCGGGGTTGACGGCTTCAAAGTAGAACCGGTAATAGTTCGGATAGCCGAGATTACTCCATACTTTGTTCAAAAGGATATACATTTTCTGCCAACCTTTTTCCGCATTCGGGGTAACTCTCATGGCACTTATGTATTTATAAGAGGAAGACGAGGAGTTCTTACCGTAAATTCCGACCTCGAAAGGAATGTTGGCGTGATAGTCCAATTCCAAGACTGTTCCGTTGTGGTTGGTGCAGTAAACGGAGTCTATGGATATGTATTTGTTTTTGCCTTCACTGCTGAAATAAATCGCTCCGCAGGCATTGCCGTAGCGAACGCTGTCGTTGCTGATGATGTTCATCTTTTCCGCATTGCCGTCCGTAACATCTGCGAGTTCGAAACCTGTGTATGGGCTTTCAAACAGTTCATACAGGTTCGGAAATTGGCATTTGTTGTTGTCGTACATCACCTCTCTCTTCGTGAAGTTCACTTCCTTGCCCGGTACAAGGTCGAGAGAGTCTATGATTGTGGTATAGAAAGGATATGCTTCCCTTGTTCCCTGCATGCCGTTGTAAAGAACGCCCGGGCGTATATCGACCTTATGCCTGCCTTCCTGCAATACAGGAACGCTGCACGGTAACGGAAAGGCTCCGATGAAAGCGTTATCCACATAGACCCATACATCTTTTATTTCGTTCGATAGAAAACCGTTGTCTTGCGGTATGTTCAAATCGGGATTTTCCACCAAATCGAACCCTTCTATCTTTATATAGGCAGGTATCTCTTGTTTGCCTTCGAAATTACTGCAACTCACAATCATGAATGCAATAATCGATAATATCGATATGCGTTTTGTTTTGTTCATGTCTCTGTATCTTTTGTCAAAGGAACGTTAACATTTTGCCATTATTGTATGGAGTGGTGTTTGCTTGAGAAAATGTTCTTAAATCCGGCTGTCGGCTGCTATATGTGGCGGTTTTCGTAACTTCGCACGTTCAAATGAATTCGGATATGAGGGTTGACAGTTTCAAGCACAAGGGTTTAAGGAGATTGATGGTTGAGGATTTGCGGCGGAAGGGTATAACGGATGAGAGGGTTTTGGAGGCGATGAATGACATTCCGAGACATTTCTTCATGGATTCCTCTCTCGATGTGCTGGCGTATGAGAACAGAGCGTTGGAAATATTATGCAAACAGACCATTTCCCAACCCTCGACGGTGGCTTTTCAAACCCAACTGCTTGATGTGAATGAGAATGACAAGATTTTGGAGATAGGGACAGGCTCGGGCTATCAGACCTGTGTATTGTGCCGTATGAAGGCAAGGGTTTATACGATAGAAAGATTCAAGCCGCTGCATAATTCAGCGCAAGCTGTTTTCAAAATGTTGAATTACCGACCGAAATGTTTTTTCGGGGACGGCTATTTGGGCTTGCCTGCTTATGCTCCGTTCGATAGGATACTCGTAACATGCGGAGCGGAAAGTATTCCGGAAAAATTGGTGGAGCAATTGAAGATAGGAGGGATAATGGTTATACCTATCGGTATCGGAACGCAGGTCATGTGTAAAATAACGAAGTTATCGCAGGGAGAAATCGATGTGCAGAAGTATGGTGACTTCCGATTTGTACCGATGCTCAAGGAAAAGAAATTTTGTTGAGACTTTATTTTTTTGTACCTTTGCACATTGTAGAAATTACAGATATGACAAAAGCAAAAGTTTTATTCGTAAACCAACAAATCACGCCGTATTTGGGAAACGACATAAGGTCTGAAATAGGAAGACATTTGCCTCAATGTATTTTGGAAAGAGGAAAGGAAGTGAGGACGTTCATGCCTCGTTTCGGCGATGTGAACGAAAGAAAAAATCAACTGCATGAGGTTATCAGACTTTCCGGAATGAATATCATAATAGACGATACGGATCACCAGTTGATAATCAAGGTTGCCTCCATACAGGCTGCAAGATTGCAGATATACTTTATAGATAACGAAGACTATTTTCAAAGGAAGTACGATGTGTATGATGCCAAGGGCGAAATGTTCGAGGATAATGATGAACGAGCCATATTCTTCATCAGGGGCGTTTTGGAAACCATCAAAAAATTAAGCTGGAAGCCGAATGTCATTCATTGCTCCGGTTGGTTTGCAGCGTTGTTACCGTTTTATGTAAAGAGAACCGAGTACAAAAATCACCCGTTTTTCTCGGATAGTAAAATAGTCGTGAGTTTATTCAATGACCCTTTCGAGGGAAGTCTTTGCGAAAATCTCTCCAAGAAACTGAAAGCCGACGGAGGAACTCTCAAAGATTGGAAAATGTATAAGGAACCGACTTATATCAATCTCATGAAGGCTGCAATAAGTTATGCCGATGCTGTTGTCATAGCGGAAGAAGGTGTTAGCGAAGAATTGATAGAGTTTGCCAAGTCTTCGAAGAAGCGTATCGTCGAATATGCTCCTATGCCGGAATTGGCGGACAAGCTCAGCGAATTGTACGATAAGATAGCTGTACTTGATGAGGATTAAAACATATTGAGAAATGAAAAAGATATGGCTTTTGTTGCTTTGTCTGCCTTTTGCATTTGCTTCATGCGTTGATGAAGATGAAACATTGGGCTTGGATTTGATAGATGAGAATGACAAATTGGGTGCCGGAATTTATGAGAGTATTGTGATGCGAGGGGCTTATTTCAGAGAGGATTCGCTCATTACGGCAAATTATCAATATAATGTTTTGGGAGAATATAAGGATACAAGATTCGGAAAGGTATCCTCTTCGATTTATACACAAATGACATTATCGATGCCCTCTGCCGATTTTCGTGAATACAATATAGATTCCGTCGTTTTATCTTTGGCTTATTCGGGTGGCTTTACCGAAGATACTGCAATAGATGGCAAAACAATGAAATTAAGTGTCTATGAACTCGCAGAAGATATGGATTCGACAAAGAAGTACAGCTTTGATGCGGTTCAGGTAAATCCCAGCCCAATATACTCTCAGAATGTAGACATAGATTACAATAAAGACCGTATCATCGGAAATGATACCTTGGATCCGCATTTACGGGTATCTATTACAGGCTGGTTCTTAGACAAAATCAAGAACTTTTCGGGTGAAAACGCCGCATTCGTTTCTCAATTCAAAGGGTTGAAATTCTCTCTTGAAAAGACAGATGAAAGAGGCATGATGGCGTACATAAACATGACCTCTTCATTATCCTGCATAACTGTTTATCATACCGAAAGCGGCAAGTCGCAACAATATACCATCAAATTTCCTTCCGCAGGGCATAGATTCATGCATTTCGATTACGATTTTTCCGGTTCTGATTTGCAAAGATTTTCTTCACAGGATACTATCTCCGGCGACGACTTGATATATCTCGGCAGCATGGGTATTTCCATGGCGAAAATAAGCATAGAAGATTTCAGACAGGATTGGAAGGATTCCGTAAACGGAGGTAATCCCAACAATGATGTGTCGATAAATTCTGCTCTTCTGGAACTACCTGTTGCCGACATAAGCCTTGCTAACAACAGAAACAATACTTCCAGAATTCTTTGTTATAGAAAAGCTGTAACAGGCAGCGATACAAATCTCGTATTGATACATGATGCACAGGCTTCCGACTTGTTTTTCGGCGGATATTACGATACGAAGTCGCAATCGTATAAGATGTACATAAGCATGCACTTGGCAAATTATCTCAACGGCAACATAACCGACCCTGATATTTATCTCATTCCGGATGCAAGACGTTCGACAGCAACAAGGGTAATCCTTAACGGACCGAAACACTCGACGAAGCCTGCACATATAAAGGTTACGTACACCAAGAACAATTAAAAGCACACCAATGAAAAAAACAATCTTTACTCTGTTCGTTTTATCGGTTTTCGTACTTCAATTCCGATTGAGCGCTCAGGAAAAAGCACATATCGAATACTGGAACAACGGAGCTGTTGCAACAGAAGGAACTGTTAATGATAAAGGTATCAGGATAGGAGCATGGAAATGGTATTACGATAACGGAGATGTTCAAATCGAAGGCTTGTATGATGAGAAAGGAGAGAAAAAAGGAGTTTGGACATACTATTATAAGGGTAAGAACATTCAAAAAACAGAAGTCTTTTCGGGAAGCGGAGAAGTCGTTGCGTATTATCCCGATGGCAAATTGCAATATCGTTACACGGTGGTTGACGATAGCAGAGAGGGAGCATTTTCGGAATATTTTTCCAATGGCAAAAAGAAAACGGAAGCATTCTATAAAAACAACGAACTCGAAGGCAAAGCCGTTTGGTGGTACGAAAACGGGAACAAAGACATGGAAGGCGAATTGCATGCTGGCAAACGCAACGGCATGTGGACGTACTACTACAAAAGTACGGGTACTAAGGGCAGCGAAGGCAACTACAAGGACGATAAAGAGAGCGGTCATTGGACGTATTATTACGAAACAGGAGAGAAATGGAGGGAAGGGGAATATGATACAGGCAAGCGTATCGGCTTATGGACGACATATTATGAAAATGGCAAGATACACCATAAAGGAAGTTACGTTGCAGGTTTGGAAGAAGGCATTTGGGAAAGCTGGTCGGAGAACGGAAAGACGGTGGAACGCGGAAATTTTGTTGCAGGCAAGATGAACGGTAAATGGGAGGCTTTTTACCCCGACGGAATTTGCAAGACACGAACTGTTTATAAAGATGGAATGAAACACGGCACCGAAATACTGTACGATGATAACGGAGACATTTATCAGAAAGCCGATTATGCCGATGGTATTCTTAACGGAAGATGGGAAAAATACCTTGGTGGCATACTGATAGAGAAAGGCATATACTTAAATGGCAGGAAAGACGGTTTGTGGACTTTTTACAGTGCTAACGGAGCAAAACAAAGAGAGCAGAACTTTCGTAACGGCAAACCGCATGGCAAGTGGGTCGAATATTATTCCGCAGATAAAAAAGCCGCAGAAGGAGAATACAGCAACGGATTGAAAAGCGGAACATGGAAAAACTACAATCGAAGCGGCAAAGTCCTTTCCACTACAGTCTTCGACAACGGCAAGAAAACGAAAGAGACAATATCCGATAAGTAAGTTGCGGAATGAAAAAAGATTTCTTTAACCTGATAGCTTGGAAAGAATTGTTGCTTATGGTTATATGCCTCATAGCAACAAGAATTTTTATCTTGAAATATTTTTACGCCGAATTCGAGCTTAGTCCCACTATTTCCGAACTCGAATACGGCTTGTTCGTTCTTTCTGCGGTGCTTTTATTTTTTTCAGCCTGCATAGCAAACCATTGCTTCGGCATCGGCTCTGTTTCAAACAAGGAAAAAAAAGAAACGCAAGTTGCTCTTGTAAGCAGCAAGCAAGCAAAAATATTCTTTTGGGTACTTTCCATCGTCGCAGTCGGACTATCTTTTGCCATAGGAGTGCCGAACGGTTTCATTCATTTGGGATTTATTTCGGTCGCATCGGTGATTGCAATTTGGCTTTATGCGGACAGTTGCAACCGACAACTGCTTACCGGTAAATTCATAGTTTCCGCATTGTGTGCATTGCTGTTTATCTTGCCGACGATTTATGAACTCTTCTCGCTGATGCACACACCTGATTTGTTCAGAGTAATCGGCAATGAGGTAAAACAGCCTTTGTTCATAAGCCTCTTCTTTGCTGTTTTTGCTTTCGTCCTTTGCTTCTTGCGGGAAGTGATAAAAGACTTGCGAGACAAAGACGACGATGAAGAAGCCGCAAATAAAGATACGTTTGCCATGGCTTTCGGTGAAAAGAACTGCAAGAACATAGCATATATACTCACCATAATTCTTATGCTTACCATAGGTGCTTATCAATACTTGTATTACCAGCACTCGAAGTTGATGATACTTGGCGGCATAAGTGTCATAGTACATCTGCCATTGCTTTATTTCATCAAAGAACTCCGTTCCGCACAATCCGTACAGGATTACGATTTTCTTGCAGGCTTGTTGAAAATGGTCTTTGTGTCTTTGCTGTTTACCATAACAACAGCCAAATATATATTGCAGCAATGAATTTATCCGAAATGCTTTCTCTGCGTCTGCTTCTTGCCTCACAATCTCCGAGAAGGAAGCAACTGCTCGAACGAATTGGCTTCAACGTGGAAATTGTAAACGTAAAAGCAGAAGAAGTCTTTGATTCGTCGCTCGCAGACTATGCCATAGCCGAACATCTGGCTTCCATAAAGAACCAAGCCTACATATTACCGATACCAGATAATGCAGTTCTTGTAACAGCCGATACTTTGGTTTTTGCAGACGGCGAACCGCTTGGCAAACCTCATGATGCGAACCAAGCAATCCGCTATCTCAATCAACTCAAAGGCAGAACCCACAAAGTGATAACGGCATGCTGTTTGAGAAGCAATAAAGACAAGAAAACTTTCCATCAAACCGCTACCGTTGCATTCCGCAATCTGACCGATGAAGAAATAACACACTATGTCGAATGTTATAAGCCTTTCGACAAAGCGGGAGCCTACGGAATACAGGAATGGATAGGTTTGGTGGGAATAGAAAGAATAGAAGGCGACTATTATACAATAATGGGCTTACCTTGTGAACAACTCTTCTGCATGCTCGGGCAGATGAATATATAAAATACTTTCACGATGAACAAACCCCTTGTGCTTTTGGTTGATGACGATACGGATATATTGGAGTTCCTGACCTTTGCATTGGAACGGGATGGCTTTGAAGTAAAAAGCAGTACAGATGGAGAAACCGCCTTTAATATTGCAAAGCAAACAATACCGGATATAATTGTTTTGGATATGATGATGCCGGGTTGGGACGGATTGGAAACCTGTCGCCATATTCGCAAAGAAGAAAGTCTGAAAAACACAATGATTGTTTTCCTGACAGCAAGAAGCGAGGATTATATGCAGGTGGAAGGTCTGGATACCGGAGCAGACGATTATATTCCGAAACCCGTTAAGCCGAAAGTTCTTATAAGTCGCCTTCATGCAATATTGCGAAGGAAAACAGACGTACCGCAAAACGACAACTCCATAATAGAACTCAAAGACCTCACAATAGACAAAGATAACTACACGGTCGTAAGCCATGGAAAAACAATGACCTTGCCGAAAAAAGAGTTTGAACTGTTGCTTTTCCTTGTTACGCACACGGATAAAATACATACAAGGGACGAAATATATTCCGCTGTTTGGGGAGACGAAGTCATAGTGGGCGAAAGAACGATAGACGTACACATCAAAAAGCTCAGAGATAAGCTCCAAACAGATAAAATAAAGACATACAAAGGAATAGGATACAAATACGAGGAATAACATGAAGACTAAGTTTATAGCATTGCTTACCGCCTTTTGGGCATCTTTGAGCTTGTTCGTCATATTGGCGTTGGTATTGAGGTTCTACAAGTTTGACACCGTCAGCATACTGTTGGTATCGCTTTGTCAACTTGTCGTGGTTTTCTTCATAGTCAGATATTGGATACAAAAGGAAGTATATGATAAGGTCCGCACCATTTACAAGAACATCTACAACTTCAAAATCAACAAGAAAGACCTTAAAACCAAAATCAACAGCGGTAAACAAAACCTTTCGGATGTTCATGACGAGGTCGATCATTGGATAGAGGAGCAAACAGGCAAAATAGACCAGATGGTTGCAATGGAGAAATACAGAAAAGAGTACATAGGCGATGTATCTCACGAATTGAAGACCCCCATTTTCACCATACAGGGCTATATTTCCACACTTTTGGACGGAGCCATGGAAGAAAAAGAGTTGACACGCAAATATCTGCAACGTACAGAAGCAGGAATAGAGAGGATGATTGCCATAGTGAATGACCTCGATACCATTTCTCAACTCGAAAGTGGCGAAATCCGGTTGGATATAACCAGATTCGACATATTGAAACTCGCACAGGAAACCGCCGACAGCCTCGAACAAAAAGCCAAGGAGCATAATCTGACCATACAGATACAATACAATGAACCGCTCTTTGTCGAAGCCGACAGAAATCGTATAAGACAAGTACTTACCAATCTTTTGGATAACGCAATCAAGTATTCAAAGCCGGACAGCGGGATAATAAAAATCAAATTCTTCGATATGGGCGACCAAGCCTTGATAGAAGTGGCCGACAAAGGCATAGGCGTAGCGGAAAAAGACCTTCCGAGATTGTTTGAACGTTTTTACAGAACCGACAAAGCCCGTTCTCGCCAAAACGGAGGCACAGGCTTGGGGCTGGCAATCGTCAAGCACATCATCGAAGCACACCGCCAAACAATCAATGTCCGCAGCAGTCTTGGCGAAGGCACCACTTTCGGTTTCACACTCAAAAGAAGCAAATAAGCGTTGCCATAATCTTTAATTCACCTCATGCAACTTTAATGGAAAGGAAGAATGTGCTTGCATGGAACAAGAATTTGAAAATTCTCTTTCCTGTTCGGATTTGAGAAATGACTATCTCGACGCACACAAAAAAGCACAAAGTTTATAGGTAAGCATAAACCTGTGGATTAATCGAGGTTTGAAGCATTATTCTTCTTCGTTCTGTTCTTCCGGAACGCTGTTGCAATAAGTTTCTATTGCTTCCTGTGCTGAAGAGTTACCGTTTTCGACAGCCATGTTGAGGTAAAAACACCCTTGTTCCCTCTTTCCTGATTTCATGTAAGCCAATCCCAGAATGTATTGTGTGTCCGAGAATTTGGGGTTCAGGTCATTTGCCTTTGAAAGCAACTTCACAGCTTGCTTATAGTTCCCTTCCGAGTAGGCAATCCTTCCGAGGTTGAAGTAAGAGTCCGCATAATCGGGGTGGCGTTTGAGATTGATTTTATAATGCTCCACTGCCTGTTCCTTGAAGCCGGCTTTCTCCAAAGCTATTGCAAGATTGTTGTGTATGTAATTGAGCTCGGCATCATACTTCAAGGCAGTTTGAAAATTCATAACAGCCTCTGCATAATTTCCTGTGTTGGTGAAAATAATACCTCTTTGGTTATAGTATCGAGCAATGGTATCATTGATTGATATGGCGGTATTCAAATCCGAGAGGGCTTTATCGTATTGTAGCAAACGAATATAACAAATGGCACGAAGACAATACAATTCATCGGAATTGCTGTGTTCGATACATATATCCAAGTCTTCTATGGCACCTTTGAAGTCATTGTTGAAACCTTTCGCAATGCTGCGGTCCTTGTACAGAGAAAGAGGTTTGTAGCCTATGGTTTCGGCATTGTTGTAATAAGCCGTTGCGGAAATGTACTCCTGTTGTCGGGCTTTCAATCGTCCCATTATGTAATATGAAATGCCGAGAGGGTAATTCTCCACTGCGGTCGATAGTTGGTTGTAGCACTCTTTGTAATCTTCGGCAACGAAACAGATTATTGCAAGGGCTGTCTTATAATCCGGAATGTCCTCCTGCTCCTGTGTGTCCGTGTATTCTCTTATGTTTTGGGCTATAAGCAGCAGGTCGTTTTTCCCCAATATTTTCAGTTGTCGGTAAAACAGTTGCGGATTTGCCTCCATAAGTTCACGACACTGCTCGGCAAGTTCTTCGGAGTTGCCGTCGAAACAAGCGTAATAAAGGTTCAAGACATCGCTTACAGAATCCGATATATCATTGTCCTCTATGTATGCGAGCAATCCACGGGCTTCTTTGTGCTTTTTGAGTTTGTATTCACAGTATGCTTTCGTCGATAGCAACACTTCCGCACTGTCGGGGTTAATGGCTTGGGTTTCTGTTATGAAATCTGCGGCTTGTTTGTATTTTCCTTCTTTTATGTATTTTCCGACCTGCTCTGTAAGACTTATCCCTTGCGAGTATGTCGTAAAGGTGCAGAGAGCGACGGATAGAAAGAGCAACAGCGTTCTCATAAACTCAATTCCGCCACGCCTTGCCTGATGATTTCTGCTTCTTCGCCCGTGTAATCGACAACGGTTGAAGGTTGATGTGTGGGGACATCGCTTTCTATCACCATCTCCACATCTTTGGCGAATTTTTCCTCCAACAATTCCCCGTTCACATAGTAATCCCTCTCTTCATTTACGTGAGGTACCGAAGTGATAAGCAATGGACGCCCCATGCTTTCGGCAATGTCTGTCGCCACTTTGCAATTCGGTATCCTTATGCCTATGGTTCGTTTTTTTGTAAGGAAGATTTTCGGTACTTTGTTCGAGGCTTGGAATATGAAAGTGAAAGCTCCGGGAGTGTTTTGCTTCAAGAGCCTGAATTGTTCCTTCGTCAGAGGCTTTGTGTATTCGGAGGCTTGGGAAATGGAACCGCACAATATTGAAAAGACAGCCTTTTCCAATTTCTTGCCTTTTATCTGCGCCAATCGGCTTGCCGCTTTATGGTTCTCTATATCGCATACAAAGCAATAGAAACTATCGGTCGGAATAATCATAATGCAACCATTCCGCAAAGCTTCGGTTACTTTGTTCAACTGTTTACCATCCAAAAAATCATTGTAAGCTATCATGACTATACCTTTAATTATAATAGCGATGCTTTACCGCCGATGAGACAATCGTTTCCTTGCATCAAAAAAAGAAGTACCCGAGACAAGACTTGAACTTGCACGTCGTAACCGACACCACCCCCTCAAAGTGGCGTGTCTACCAATTCCACCACTCGGGCATTTGCGAGTGCAAAGGTACGCATAAGTTTTGAATTCGTCGCAAGTTTATTCGTTTTTTTTCTTTACCTTTGCCGCCCGATAGAAGTAACGAAAAGCGTCATGCACTCAAATAACACTCGGAAAAAGTTATTATTGATAGAGACTGCGACCTCGATTTGTTCGGTTGCTTTGGCGGAAGAAAATCATATTTTGGATTTGGCGGAAAGCGATTTGCCGAATTCGCATTCTGCCAAGTTGCATACATTGATCGATACCATGCTTAGAAAAAATGATACCTCTTATGGTGATTTGTCAGCCGTGGCTTTGTCTCTCGGTCCGGGTTCTTACACGGGATTGAGAATAGGAACATCGGCGGCAAAGGGCTTTGCGTATGCTCTCGATGTGCCTGTCATAGGAGTGGAAACCCCTTGTATTTTAGCCAATGCGGCATTGAAACGGCATAAAAACTCATACGTTCTGACAATGATCGATGCCAGACGAATGGAGGTGTATGCAAATATTTTCGATTCTCGAATGAATGAGATAAAAGCTTGTTCGGCGGACATTTTGAGCGAAGATATTTATGACGAATACCTTGCTGATAAGGCAGAGGTGTTTTTGGTAGGAGACGGAGCAGAGAAAACCCGCTCGCTTTTCAAGAACAAACCCAATTACTTTTATGATGCGGACATCAGACTTTCGGCTTCTCATATTGCGGAGCCGGCTTGGAAAAAGTATTTGGAGAAAGATTTTTTGGATACGGCTTACTTCGAACCGTTTTACCTGAAAAGCTATATTGCGGTTCATTCACAAGTGAAAGGATTACGTTGATGGGAAAAAACAAATTGGAACGCTTTGCAGAAAACGCAGGCTTCAAAAATCTTATACAACTCTCGTTCGAGGAAATAACCGAATTGGGACAATGCCCGCTGAAAGGAAAATGGAGAGAGGAGTTTTTCGGAAATGGCAACCCCATTGTATTGGAATTGGGTTGCGGTAAGGGTGAATACACTCTCGGATTGGCACGGAAATATCCGCAGAAGAATTTCATAGGCATAGACATAAAGGGAGCAAGATTGTGGAGAGGCTGCAAGACCTCGAACGAAGAGCAAATGGGAAACGTGGCTTTCATTCGTACTCACATACAAATGATAGGCTCTTATTTCGATAAAGATGAGGTTGACGAAATTTGGATAACCTTTCCCGACCCTCAACCGAAGAAACCCAACAAAAGGTTGAGTTCGGAGCGTTTTTTGCAACTGTATTCGCAGGTTTTGAAGCCGCAAGGCCTGCTTCACCTGAAAACAGATTCCTTGGAGCTTCACGAATATACCCTGAATGAAGTGCTTATACCTTCACACAGAGAGGTGCTTTACCATACGTCGGATCTCTATCACTCCGATTTTGCGGAAGATGTGATAGGCATACAAACCTTTTACGAATCCATGTATTTGAAAGAGGGTAAGCCGATAACCTATATAAAATTCCGTCTGTAAGCAATAAGGACATAAAAAACACGTTCAAGTAAAGAGATTGGTCGAATGGCGTTTCAATCTTTTCTTTCGCCGATTCATTTCAGCGAAACGCCGAAAGAACAAAACGAAACGCCGAAAGAAAATCGCCTGATAGGAATAATTAGAAATCAATACTTTAACGAAGATGAAAAAAACAATTTCCTCACTTATGCTTGTGCTGTTCGCCATCGGTGCTTTTGCACAAGGAAACGAGGCAGAGAACACTAACAAATGGATTGACACCTATTCGTCTCTCAATGCGGCGAAAGACTGGAACGGCATGCTTGCAAAAATTCCGGAATGCAGGGCAGAAGTGCCGAATTGGGAGTTTGCAGACTATTATGAAGGAATAGCGAACTTCAATTTGAAGAATTACCAAAAGGCAGTCGAAGCATTGTCCGCTTTTATTCAAAAGAACAGCGAGACACCTGTCGCTTACCTTTGTCGTGCCAATGCATACTTGGAAATGAACGAGGCTGATTTCGCCGTGAAGGACTACGACATGTATTTGAAATCCAACCCGAATGATGTTTCTGTCATGTTGAGCAAAGCACAGGCAAGAATGATAAACAAGGACTATGCGAATTACATAGCGGATCTTACAGCCGTATTGGCGATAGATGCTAAGAATATAGATGCTTTATCGAACAGAGCAGCCGTCTATGCCATTCAAAAGGATTGGAACGCCGTGATAACTGACTTGACTTCCGCAATAGCATTGCAGGAAAAGCCGGAGTTCTATTATGACAGGGGTTTCGCCCGGTATTCCTTGAAAACACCGGAAAGTTTGGCTGCGGCAATCGAAGATTTCACCAAAGCGGAGCAACTCGGCATGCAGACGGAAAAGCTATATCAATCGAGAGCGATATGTAACAAGATGTTGAAGAAATTTGCCGAAGAAGCCGCAGACTACAACAAACTCATAGAGTTGAATTCCAACAGTACGGATTACTATTACAACAGAGGAGTGGCATTGTTCAAAAGCAACAAATTCAAAGAAGCCTTGGCGGATTTCGATAAGACCATAGAACTAAATCCTAAACATATAAACGCCTACAAATACAGAGCAAACACCAAAGGCAAACTCGGAGACAAAGCCGGACAAGCCGCAGATGTAGCAAAGGTTAAGGAATTGACAGGAAGTAAATAAGAAGAAACATAGGGATTTTCGGTGATAACACCGTTCGTGCGAAATTGTGTAAACATGCTTGTGCGGACGGTGTTATCTTTTTGGCAAACGGGTGAAAGGCAATCAGAGACCTTTACGGCGAACTCCAAAAACACAAAAAGGAAAGAAGTCTTTCAGATGTTGGTTTTTTGGCTTTTGAATTGGGCTATGTGGCAAAATCTTCATACCTTTGCAGACTGATTAGACCGAAGAAATAAACACTCAACGATAATGGAAAATAATAAGTTGTTTTCAGAATTTCCCGAAGTAAGCACGAAGGAATGGGAAGAAGTAATAGCAAAAGACCTCAAAGGAGCCGACTATGAGAAAAAGTTGGTTTGGAAAACTTTGGAGGGTTTCAATGTACGACCATATTACAGAGCGGAAGACTTGGCCACATTGGAATATTTGAACGGTAATCCCGGACAATCTCCTTTTGTAAGAGGATACAAGAAAATCACCAACGCATGGGATATACGTCAAGACGTAATGGAATGCGATATTGCAACGGCAAATGCCATTGCATTGGCAGGTTTGAAACGTGGAGTAACCTCTCTCGGATTGGTGGCGAAGAAAGTGAAAACCGCCGCAGACATGAAAGCCTTGTTGAAAGGAATTGACCTTTCCGCAGTAAAGATAAACTTCATCAAGTCCGAAGACTATGTTCAAACGATAAAGCTTTTCATCGACGAAGTGAAGTCTCAAAACGTCGATGGCAAGAAAGTGCAAGGTTCGATTAACTTCGACCCTTATACATGCGCCCTTAAAACAGGTGAATTTTGCGGAGGCGGATTGGAAAAACGCTATGACGAATTTGTAGAGATAATGAATTTGGTCAGAGAGAACATTCCTGCGTTCGATGTTGTAACCGTAAACGGCAATGTCTTCAACAATGCAGGTGCAGCCATCGTTCAAGAATTGGCATACACCCTTTCGGCAGCAAACGAATACATGTATAATCTTACACAAAGAGGAATTGCTCCTCACTCTGTGGGATACAGAATGGTGTTCTCCTTTGCCGTAGGAAGTAATTACTTCATGGAAATAGCAAAATTGAGAGCTGCAAGATTGTTGTGGACAAAGATTGTGGAGCAATACAATCCTAAATGTCCTACTGCTTACGAATTGCACATTCATACGGAGAACTCGTTTTACAACAAGACGATTTACGACCCATACGTAAACATGTTGAGAACCACGACCGAGACGATGAGTGCAGCAATAGCCGGAGCGGACTCCATTTCCGTATATCCGTTCGACGTTGCCTTGAAGAAAGCGGACGAATTCTCCACAAGAATAGCCACGAACCAACAAATATTGTTGAAAGAGGAGTCTTACATGGACAAAGTCGTCGACCCTGCGGCAGGTTCCTATTATATAGAAAATCTAACCAATGCTTTGGCTGAAAAAGCATGGGAGATATTCAAGGAAATAGAAGCAAAGGGCGGATTTGTAGAAGCAATCAAGGCAGGAATCATACAAGATGCAATAGCAGAAACCGCAGCGAAGAGAGCAAAAGACGTTGCCACTCGCAAAACAACCATATTGGGAACGAACCAATACCCTAATTTGAACGAGCCTAAGCCGACTGTCGAAAAGAAAGAGTGTTGCGGTTGCAAAACTACGGGCAAGGACATAAAGACATTGCCTTGCAATCGTTTGGCAGAACCATTCGAAGAATTGAGAATGGAGAGTGAAAACGCGGCAAAGACACCGAAGATATTCTTGTTGACGTATGGAAATCTTGCAATGAGAAAAGCAAGAGCCCAATTCTCGACAAACTTCTTCGGGGTGGCAGCATATCAAATTTTGGACAATGCAGGATTTGCCACACCGGAAGAAGGTGCAAAGGCAGCAGTGGAATCCGGAGCCGATGTGGTGGTATTATGCTCTTCCGACGACGAATATCCGGAATTGGTTGCAGGAACATTGCCGACATTGAAGCAACACTTCAAACATATAGTCGTTGCAGGAAACCCTGTCGATAATATGGAAAGTTTCAATGCACAAGGCGTTACGGATTACATCAATGTAAAGACCAATGCTTTGGAAAGCTTGAGAAGATACAATAAAGAATTGTTGTAAATCGAAGGATAAGGATATTTGCAATACCGAAAGCCGCTGTGAAAACAAGATTCGCAGCGGCTTTCTTTTTATCCGATTTATCGAAACGGCGAAAGAATTTTTTCTTTCGCCGTTTCGATAAATTTTTTCGGCGTTTCATTTCGGTAAATCGCCGTATTCATTTCATCAATCGCAGATAACGCGGATTGCATCGATGCTTCGGGTTTTCTTTTTTTTGTAAAATAGGCGTTCCGAAGGGTTTTATGCCGACTTTTGTGGTTCGTTACCGATGGAAAGTGTATTCCCTTGTTTTGCATTGCTTTCCTTTTTGAGGAACTTGCCTGTTATGGCAATATGTTGCTTCGATTTAGCGTTTTGTAATAAAAACGATTTTGCCTATGAAGCAGTTTTATTCTCTGAAAATCTTATTTTCATTTGTTTTGTCCGCCCTATCCTTGCAGTTTTATGCCCAAGTGAGTGGTGTTTTGAAAGATAGCACGAACCGAAGTTCCGTTGCATTTGCAAACATAGGGCTGATGAGCATTGCCGATAGCAGCTTGGTGAAAGGTACATCGAGCGATAATGACGGCAAGTTCGTTTTTAAGAACGTCAAAAGCGGTGAATACCTCTTACATGTTTCCTGCATAGGCTATCAAAGCTTGTGGCGAAAAGTGGAAATCAAAGGTAAAACCGATTTGGAGAATATTCTCTTGAAGCCTTCCTCCACGATGTTGGGCGGGGTGGAGATTGTGGAAAAACGACCGCTTTTTTCGATGGATGGCGAAAAGACCATGTACAATGTCGAGGACGACCCTGCAATTCAAAACGGCACGACGAGCGACGCTTTGCAGAACGCTCCGGGGGTAAGCGTCGATATAGATGGAAAGGTTACTCTCGAGGGGGTCAGTTGCGTCGAAATATGGCTTAACGACGAGCCTTCAAAGATAAAGTCGCACAATCTGAAAACCTTTTTGGACAATCTTCCTGCCAATGCCTTGAAAAGGATTGAGGTAATCACCCATCCGAGTGCGAAATATTCCAACAGTTCCGGTTGCGGAGTGATAAATATCATCACCAATACCAAGATCAAGAAGAACCATTTCATAAGTTTCGGTAGCGGAACGAACTCGTTTTGGGACATTTCGCCATTCGTGTCATACGTTTGGGCGAACGAAAAACTTTCATTCAGCATTTATGCCTCCACAAACATAAGAAACAGAACCTCGTCCAACGAAGACTATGCCGTATCGTTCAAAGATGCCGGCAACGGAGGCAAAGACACTTTATATACCGAGACTACAACAAACGAAAACGAGAGTAAGAGTTTCGGAGGCTGGTTCTCGATGGATTTGAACTACAAGATAGACTCGACAAGAGAGATAAGCATTTGGGGAGGTTTCGATCCTAATTGGTCTCGCACCGTTTCCAATGGTGAAAGGTTCAGACAGGACTTCGATTATGACCCCTTGATAGGGATAACACGTATGGACAGTCGTTACAAATCCTCATCTGCCGATACTTCTTTCGACGCTTGGGGAAATTTTTCGGCCAATTACCGCAAGAAATTCGATAATGAGGGACACCAACTGAGAATATCATTGAACGGCAACTTCTCTCCATCGGATAAGAACAGTAACCGGATAAGGGAATACAGTCCTGCAAGTTCGCTATACGCCGACATGAATAAGCGATACACCACCGATGACAACTCATACGGTTTGAGCATGTCGGCGAGGTACACAAAACCGTTCTCGATAAAGCAGGAACTTTCATGCGGATTGACCTTCGATTTTAACAATGACCGCAACTACTACAATACAAAGCTGTTCGACAGTACGCTATCGCTCTTCGACCTTATCGACACTCTACGCACATACGACAAGAAGGCCGACAACACCGAACTCAGGGGCTATGTGGATTGGAGACAGAAGTTCGGCAGGTTTACTTTGAACTTTGGATTGAACGCCACAGCCGGACATAACACTTTTACAGTCGTTAACGACTTTTATCCTGCCGATACATCGATGGCGTCTCTTACTTTGAGACCGAACATACGGCTATCCTATCGTACAAAATCCATGTATGATTTTTCGCTAAGTTACAGTTATTCCTCTTCCGTACCCTCTCTTTCTCGCAGAACGACTTTCAGAGAATATTCCGAGGACGGTTACAGTGTCGGAAACGGAGATTTGAGCCGTTCAAATCGCCACGCCATCAACTTGAATTGCAGCAAATTCTTCATGGGAGCAGGCTATCTCATGCTAACTGTGTCTTCCGATTGGAACAACAATACCATCAGCTCGATTACAGACCTTGTTTGGGACGAACACTTCGGAAGATACGTTCGTTTCTCCATGCCGTACAACTGCGGCGCCTCGGCTTCGCAAGAGGTGAGGCTGATGGGCAATATCAGGTTGGGAGCTTTTGCCAATCTGAACTTGTTCGGAACATTAAGCCATTCGGTTTATGAAATCGATTACACCGACGGCAGGCACTACAAGGAGGAAGGAACGAGGATTATGGTGAATACGAATCTTTGGGTAAAGTTCCTGAAAAACTATTCTGCATACGTGATGAGTTCGGTGCTTGTTCCGGGCAAGGAGTTATTCTCTCGGGACGACAATGTGTATAACCTGCATCTCGGATTCAGTGCCGATTTCTTCAAAAGGAAACTCTCGCTCAGCCTTTCGGTCAGCGACCCTTTCAACTGGAACAAAATAAGCAGCGACATCACCTCTCCGTACTACCACAGCCACAGTACCCGAGTGCGAAACAGCCGATACATAGCTCTTAACCTCACTTTACGTTTCGGAAAGCTGGAATTGGAGAACAAACAAACTTCTTCATCAGGCTCGAAGCCCGAATAAGAAATAGCATGTCCTCTTTCTTCGTGGCTCATGGGGAGGAGAAAGGTAGCAAGGCTTCTGCACAAAAGCCTTGTAGCTTGAATTATAAAGTATATCCCAATGTTATGACGAAGTCGGTGGTGGAAAAGCGAACGTTAGGGTAGTATTTGTAATATGTACTGCGGATAAAATGCCTGTTTCTGAGCGTAATGTTCCATTTCTTACCCGAGTGATAGGTTATGTATGGCGAAAGCACTGTCAGGTGGGAATGTCCCGCATCGCCTTGCGAGTTATTTATCCTGCCCTGCGAAGTATTCCTCCATGTATATAGGTAGAAGTGTTCCGCACTCAAATCAAAGCTCCACCGACCCTTGTATGTAGCTCCTGCATACAGCTTTATGCTGAAACCGCTGCCGAGGTTGTAATCCCTTTCGTTGTTGAAATAATGGTCGGTCGTGTTTCCACCGAGAACAATGCCGTTCACATAGCCTGTGGAACGGAAGATGAGCGGCTTGTTCCAAAGATTGTATCTTCTTACGAACAAACTGCCGATGCCGAATGCGGCGGCTTCCGAAATCCGATAGGGCGAGAACTTCTCGCCATCGCCGTTCTTTATTTGGGAATCGTAAAAATCGAAGTGCTGAAAAGCTCCGAGAGTAAGCGAATACTTCTCGCTGTTGTCTATGTTCTTACCCCAAAGGATACCGATCACATTCACCTGTGTGAACAAGGGTTGATCGGAAAACAAATCCGCCCCTATGTTGAGCGTAAACCATTCGTATGGTCTATAGTATTCGTCGTATGAATCCCTGAACGGCTCACCGTAGATGAGGTTTACGCCTATGTGAGTACTCAACTCCCCATTCTCGGAATCGTCATACTCCGCCAGAAATCTGCCTCCGGCAAAGACGTTGAAATAAATCGGAACGCTCGGCAACTCTCTGCCTTTCGATGCAGTCCTTCTCCAACTCTGTCCGTTCAACAGGCGGTTCACGCCCCTTACGGGCGAAATGCAGGCAATAAGAAATTCCCTTGAAAACCTTTCCCAGCCCGTAGAACTGTTGTCCACGAACAAATCAGACAAACGAAAAGTTATCTCGCCGAGACACATACCGCCGAGCGTCGTGGCATAAAGGTCATTGATGGACGGCAACTCGTTCTCACCGAAATATTCCCACATCATACTGCCGCCGAAGGAGAAAGGCACGCTCTCCCAAAAGGACATACCGTTGGAACGAGCCGCATTGAAGTACAAACCGCCGTGATAGGGGTGAGCGAAAAGGTTGGTCGAGAACTTATCCGTGTCCCATACCGGGAAAGAAGAAAGGTTCGTCTTCCAAGAACTCCAACTTATTTGGGCAAAATCCGCATTCAACACCGCTTTATTGAAACTCCAAACAAAAGTATTGGTGGCAAACACCTCCGCAGCAGCAAGAAAAGGTTTCTTTTTGGGAATAAAAAGACTGTCGCTTATGTATTGACGTCCCGCCTCTTCGGGAAAGATAACGTGTTGAGCCTCCACACGAACTAAAACACCCGTGAGAAGAAGGAAGAAAAGCAGAAGTTTTTTCATATCTCTGTTTTTGCAAAATGTCATCAAGTCCCATGATAACGCCCGAAAGACAAATTTGGTTTACATGGCAGTTGAAAAATCGTATATCCGATCGAGGCGTGTAAGAATTCTTGAATATTCCGCATTTTGCTTTGTTCGTCAAGTCGATATGGTATAAACTGTCCGATGACGACGTACAAGGTTAAATACAAAAATGAAACGTGATTTTCCAAACGCCGTTACACGAAATTAAAACGCCGAAAGAAAAAATTATTCCGCCGTTTCGTCGAGCGTAAAGCGGCGTTTTATGATGACCGAAGCGGTGTCTTGTTATCGGCTCGATTGGGTTGCGTCGGGTTAAAAAGTGAGGACGACCTCCCGACAGGCGGGAAGTCGTCCTCTTTCACTTGTGTGAAATCCGCTTATTTTACAATGGTTTTTAATTTCTCCGTAAGGATTGGAACGATTTGGTTAGCGTCGCCCACAATGCCCAAATCCGCAACCGACATTATCGGAGCGAATTTGTCTTTGTTTATTGCGATTATCAATTCGCTCTCTTCCATACCGGCAAGGTGTTGTATGGCTCCGGAAATACCGCATGCCAAGTAAAGTTCCGGTCTTACGGTCTTACCCGTTTGACCAACCTGTCTTTCGTGTCCGACAACGCCTGCATCTACGCAGGCTCTCGATGCTGCAACCTCGCCTTTGAGAACCTTTGCAAGGCTTTCCAACTTTTGGAAGTTCTCTTTGGAACCGCAACCTCTGCCTCCGGATACCAATATCTTCGCCTCTGAAATATCCACCATGCTGTCCGTCTTCTTCACGGTCTCGATAACCTTGACACGGAATTTGCTTCTGTCGAAGTCGATTTTGTAGTCGATTATCTCACCTTTGCGAGAAGCATCGGCAGGCATTGCTTTCATCACGCCGGGACGCACCGTACTCATTTGCGGACGGTGATCGGGACAAACGATGGTAGCCATAAGGTTACCTCCGAAAGCAGGACGGGTTGACCAAAGTTCTTTTTCCTCGGATATTTCCAATTTCGTACAATCCGCAGTCAGACCTGTAGTGATTCTTGCAGACAAACGAGGACCCAAGTCCCTGCCTATGGTTGTCGCACCTATCAAAACAATCGACGGTTTTTGCTCGCAGACGATTTGATAAACAGCCTGAGCGTATGGTTCGGTGGTATAGTCCTTCAAACTTTCATCATCTACGACCAATACCTTGTCTGCACCGTGGGCAATCAAATCCTGTGCAAGACCTTTCACGTTATGACCCAACAACATTGCATAAACCTCTTGGCTCAAGTCCTTCGCCAAATCGTGGGCTTTGCCCAAGAGTTCCAATGCTACGTTCTGCAATTTGCCTTCCCTTTGTTCGCAGAAGACAAAGACGTTTTTATATTGTGATTTATCCATTTCTTTCTTGGTTTTTAGATGATGAATTTTTCTTTCAATTTCTCGATGATTGCATCGGCCGCTTCTTCGGCAGACAAACCGTCCTTTACAACTCCGGCAGCCTTCATTTCCTTGGCACCTGCCTTCTTCACCTTTGTAGGAGAACCCTTCAAACCGAGTTTTTCTTCTGCGACATCGATTTTATCGGTATCCCAAATCTCCACTTCTTTGTTCCAAGCATCCATGATGCCGCTTACGCTCATGTAACGAGGCTTCACGGCAGACGCCAAGCATGTAAGAAGACAAGGGGTGTCCACTTCGACGATTTGATAACCGTCCTCCAACTGTTTCTTTATGCGGAGCGTTTTCTTTCCGTCGAACTTCAAGTCCTCCAAGTAGCTTACCTGAGGAATACCCAAGTGTTCGGCAATTTGCGAACCCACTTGTGCGGTGTCGCCATCTATTGCCTGACGACCGGCAAGCACCAAATCGAAATCCAATACCTTCAAAGCTCCTGCCAAAGCGTTGGAGGTTGCAAGCGTATCGGCACCTGCAAACTTGCGACTGGTCAAAAGAATGGCTCTGTCGGCACCCATCGCAAAGGCTTCCCTCAAAACAGCATCCGCTTGCGGAGGTCCCATGGTTATGACAGTAACCTCTGCACCGTATTCGTCCTTCAATTGAAGTGCATACTCCAAACCGCCCTTGTCATCGGGGTTCATTATGGAAGGAATGCCGTCTCTGATTAGGGTTCCCGTCTTCGGATCGAGTTTTACCTCGGTTGTATCGGGAACCTGCTTGATACAAACTACTATTTTCATTTCTTATTTCTGATGTTTTATTACCTTATTATATCGTCTCCCTCTTTCCGTCTGCGAAAACCTCTTTTAGCTTTCATCGCCGGAGAAAAGAGACCTTTATTCTTTATTTCAACAAAGACGCTCCTATGACCATACGTTGAACCTCGCTCGTTCCCTCGTATATCTCGGTGATTTTGGCATCTCTCATCATTCTTTCCACAGGGTATTCCCTCGTATAACCGTAACCGCCGTGCAACTGAACCGCCTTGGTGGTTACTTCCATGGCTGTTTGTGCGGCGAACAACTTCGCCATTGCTGCATCTTTGGAATAAGGAAGTCCTTTATCTTTTCTGTAAGCGGCACTGCGAACAAGGAAACGGGCTGCGTTCACATTCGTTTCCATTTCCGCCAACTGGAATTGGGTGTTTTGAAATTGTGCGATGGAACGTCCGAACTGCTTTCTCTCCTTTGTGTATTTCACAGTCTCGTCCATGGCACCTTGAGCTATGCCGAGAGCCTGAGAAGCTATACCTATACGACCGCCGTCCAATGTTTTCATGGCAATAACAAAGCCTTTGCCCACCTTGCCCAAAAGATTTTCCTTAGGTATGCGGCAATTCTCGAATATCAATTCGCAGGTTGCAGAACCGCGAATACCGAGTTTCTTCTCCTTCTTGCCGATTGAGAAGCCCGGAGTATCCTTTTCAACTATGAAAGCAGAGATACCTTTGTTGCCAAGGCTCTTATCCGTCATTGCGAAGATGACATACACATGAGCATAGCCCGCATTGGTGATGAAAATCTTGCTTCCGTTCAATATGTAGCTGTCTCCGTCCTCGACGGCAGTGGTTTGTTGCATTGCAGCGTCGGTACCGGCATTAGGCTCGGTCAAACCGAATGCACCGATCCATTCTCCGCTTGCCAATTTGGGAATATATTTCTGCTTCTGCTCCTCCGTACCGTTCTCCATTATGGGAGCAATACACAAAGAAGTATGAGCGGAAACGACAACACCCGTTGTGGCACACACTCTCGACAATTCCTCAACTGCCATCGTGTACATCTGATTCGTACCTCCTTGTCCGCCATATTCTTTTGGAACAGGAATGCCCATCAAACCTATCTTCCTCATCTTTTCCACCGTCTCCATCGGAAAACGTTCCTCTTCATCAATTTCCGCCGCCAAAGGCTTCACTTCGTTCTGTGCAAACTCCCTTATCATCTGCAAGAACAACTCTTCTTGTTTTGTTAGACTGAAATCCATATCTTGTCAATGTTTATTTTTTGCTCTCTTGTCAAATTCTAAACTGCAAATGTACGAAAAAAACACGATTTGCAGATGAACAAAAACGAAAACCGAATGTTTCACTCCTTTTCGGAGGCATTACCTGCAAGGAAGGGTAGGGGTAAAGCGGAGAAAAAACAACCTTTTCGCAACTTTGCTTTGCATAAACCCCATATTGCAAAATTCAAACGCCGTTGTAGAAGAAACGAAACGCCGAAAGAATTTTTTCTTTCGGCGTTCCATCAAATTCTTTCGGCGTTTCAATGCCGGTGAAAAGGCGTTGCGATTCGTGTCAATATCCTTTCCGGCTATCCGACCTCTCTGAAATGCGGGTTCAAAGCCCGAAGCTCATCAGTGTTTCTTGCAGAAATTCTTAGGAGACAGGCTCAAACCCAAGCCGATATAGTTTCCGCTCATATAAGTGGCACCCTCGACATCACCCGCAGGGGTTTTGTATTCGAAGGTTCCTGTATTGACGAACGGAATACCTATATTGGCGGTTATGTTCAAGCCGAGGACAAAGGCCTTGAAGTTATATGACGTACCGACCGAGAATAACAAACTTGGCAAAAGGGTGTAATCCGCTCTTTCGTTTTGAAGAGAATATATTGTTCCCTCCGAAGTCGATACGGAATAATCCTTTTCACCGTTATAATACGACATTTTCAAACCTGCTCTCAAACTGAACATATTCCTTTGCGAGAACAGCGTATTGCGATATTGCACCGAAGCAATGAAAAACGGGCTTACAGTGCGGTTGACGTGGTGTATGCCGATATTATCGAAAGTAAAATGCAAGTCGGTCTTATTATCCAATCCCGCTCCCAAGATATACGACAACTTATCGGCTCGCAGGAAGTTATATTCCAAAGACACGCTATACGAAAACGTGTTCTTCATTTCCGGCAAACCTGAAATCAAGCTGTAATCGTCCGTGGAAATACTTCCGACATGAGCTTTTTCATACATAACTCCCTCGATGTTCAATCCCCAAGGCGAAATGTCGAGCATTTCGGGAAAGTCCGCTTCTTTCTGTTGAGCTGTAAGACTTGAAAAAGCAAGGGCAAAAACAGCGAACCATGCAATCTTTTTGTTCTTCATGGTAATTGTATTGATTGTTCTTTAACAGGATTAAAACGATGGTATAAAGAAATTATTTCAATGCAATATGATTAAAAGCAAGTACCATATCGATAGAGGTAAATAAAGGTCGAACCGGTTAAATACACTTTACATTCCGGCAAATTGCAATCTTACAACATTGTGTCGGCAGATTGCAAAATTCAAACATCGTTCGGAGGGCTGATGCTTGCGGAAAACATTAAAAGAACAAGCGATGCAAGGTTGGATATTGTGTCTTCCCTGCATCGCTTGAATGATTAGGGTATATGTTATTTCAATCGGGATTTGTTCATCGAATATTCAAAGCCTTTTATCTTCAATAGAAAATTGACTTTCGCTTTAATCAGACGTTGCAAGCCTATGTCATTGCAAGTATTGAGGAATATATTATTCTCATTATTTTGGTTTATGGCACTATATGCAAATGTTACTTCTTTGCATCAGAGTCGCATTTCCTAAATAGCATGTAAAAATAGCCCTTTTCCTCATACATTTCTTTCAAACACTCATTGTATTTCTTCTTTAGTTCGATTGTTTGTATCATTTCTTCTGTTGAAGAAACAGTTGCAAATGAAGAGTAAACTTTCATGCTTTCCTTGCTAAAATGTTTGACTTTAAAAAACATTATTTTCGTTGTTCCATCTGGCATCAGAACCTCACGAGCCCTATATGATTCCGGATCATTTTCATCAACTCCTATTTCCACCAAATCAGCTTTCTGTTGGCAAAAACAAATGGTTGATAAGAAAATTCCCAATATGTAAAAAAATATTTTTTTCATGACAGTCTATTGTTTTTCAAGTTCTTCAATCCAATCACAAGGCTCATCAACAGTATAAAATACGGCATACTCTTTACATTTTTCCTCTTTATTATATACCTCAAATGCCACTACACATGGCATATTGTACTTTTCTTGTAATACGCTGGCTCTTGCACTTGCTGCCAATCCGCCTGCTTCTGTTTTAGGAAACTTACTGTCGCAAATAACAATTTGTTTTGTTTTGTAAACGTTTCCTGTACTAACATTGGTAGAGCTAATCAATCTACCATTTAAGACGTATAAATCATATTCGACTTTGCCGTTCATTAGAGTAAATGTTCCGGTAATATCAGAACTTTCTTCAAGAAGTTTCTTATTCAAACTTCTATTTACGCATTCATTTTCTTCTTTCTCATTGCAAGCGACAAAAGTAGATACTGCAATCATACATGTACATCCGAGTGCAATTAAAAAACCTTGTTTCTTCATAATTCATTCTTTTAATTAGACCTAACTCAATATTACGGGGCAAAGATACTACGAAAAATTCAAATTACAAAATATTTGATTGAAAAAAATTGCTTTAAGTTCGAGTTTACTTTCGGGATATTGCTTTTTTTATTGCGGTATAAACGTCTTCGGAAATAATGCACAACTCTTTGCTCTCCGAAGCTATAAGATATAGAATTCAAACATCGTTCGGAGGACTGATGGTAGCGGAAAACATAAAAAGAACAAGCGATGCAAGGTTGGATATTGTGTCTTCCCTGCATCGCTTGAATGATTAGAGTATATGTTATTTCAATCGGGATTTGTTCAGCGAATATTCAAAGCCTTTTATCTTCAATAGAAACGAATTTTCTTGTTCTTCGAGGATAGCATTGCCACCATCAGCCAACATGAACATCGTTCCTTTATCCGTAATTCGGGTTTCGGTGTATTTATGTGATTGTTCGCCGGAAGCGTTTGAGATAACGATTGTGTTTTCGGTTATTTCCACCATGCAATCGGTCGCCTCGCCTTTTGAAATGCGTTCTGCCGTCTCTTTGAAATCGGAAGGCAATTCACCTATTCTCTTGAATTCGCAATTCATTTCGATAATCGGTGTCAGGGAAGCCGAACCTTGAATGTCTTCTGCCTTTAACGGAGTAATGTTCTCCCTCTCTTCGGCAGGCTTGGTGTTGTCGCCTAATCTCACAGGCACTTTCCCCAAGTCCAACACTGCCAAACCTTCGTTGAAACTTTGTGCGAAACTTTTCAGACAGTCGTTGTCCGAAACGGTGCTGATTTTCGATACCTCCGCTTTGTACTTGCCAAGCGGCAGACCGTCATTGTCGTTTGCTGCATTGACCCCTGCGGCAAACAAACTAAGGCATAATGTCAGCGTAATACTTTTCATATCGGTTACATTTCGATTTTATTCTTTCAATGCTCCATTGCAAGAAAACGGTACTGCTGTTACCGTGACGGCGAGTGCAGAAAAACGTTTTTTTTGTTCATGGATACCATATTCTTAAACAACTCGACAAATATACGACAAAAATTTGTTCCGACCAAATTTATCATGAATAAATTTCAGTGATTGTACGATTAAACGAAACGCCGAAAGAATTTTTTCTTTCGGCGTTTCATCGAATTCTTTCGGCGTTTTGATTTTCCGGAACGGCGTTTCCGTTTGGGCTATTCTTCGTCCAAGGGGATTATGTCGAAGTTATCGAAGGCTTGATTGTCGTAGAGGAGTGTGCCGTTGCGGTCTATGGAGTAATAGTAGGGCGGATTGCCTTCGGTTTTCAACCATACGTATTTGTTCATAAGGAAGTTGAAGAGGTATCTGCCGCATATTTCTGCGTTGGAACGGGCTAAGAGGTAGGCATCGTTGGGGTTGATTTTGGTTATTTGGTAGTTGGCATAGTACTGTCCGTTGTCTCGTTCTATGTATCCGAAGAGGTCGTCCGTGGTTTCGTCATCGGCAAAGAACATTTGGCGGCTCGTGCTGTCTGCTTGGTCGAAAAGAAGCCATGTGTTCCAGCGTAATCCGTTGAGGAGTTTGTTATAGACGATATGTTGCCCGTATCGGTCGCTTGTAAGGCTGTCGTTGCTCATGTATTCCTCCAATTCCAATTGTGCTATGCTCAAAGTATGTTCGCCTGTTTCGAGTCGGGAGGGAAATTCGTTCGGATTGCATTCCACTACCTTGAAGCCGAGTGCGGCGAGTGTGGAAAGAAATTCCGCCTTGAACTCGGAGAGGAGTATGCTGTCGTGAACCTTGTCGAGAACAAGGGTGTATTTGGCTCGGAGTTGTGCCTGCGTTGTGCTGTCAAGCTCATCGAAGCCGGGCATAGAGTTTATGGTTGTGTTCGTGTGCATAATCCTGTCGGCGAAACCGACATAGATTGTTTCGCTTGTGGCGGTGTCGCTTTGCAGTGCAACGAATTCTTTGGCGAAATCCTGTGCCTTTGTGCTAAACTGCCCGAGGAGCAGTACGCAAAGGCTTGCGAGGTAAAGCAATTCTTTTTTCATGGTTTTCGTTTTTTAGAATAAGGAACCTTGAACGCCGTCTTGTCCTGCGAGGTCGCTTGTGTAGTCGTCCTCTTGTGCAGGAAGGTCTTCGTCCTCCGGCTCTTCGGTTTCGTAAGGCAGAGGTTCGAGCCATTTGATGGCGGCATTGCCGTCTTTGGATATGCGTTTGCCTTTTGCTTTCCACTTGTAGAGGTCGCAGAGTCCGGCAACTTCATATTCCTCTCCCTCTATCTCGACTTTCGGAAGCCAATCGGTGGAGAGGGTTCGCAGAACGGCTCCTTGTTGTTCCTCGAATATGTTGATTTTCTTTATGCTTGGTTCTATGAGAAAACGTTTCAGGTATAATGCTTGGCTGTTTTTGTCGATGTAGAAGACCGAAAGGGGTTTCTCCGGTATGAATTTCTCTATGCGGATAAGGTCGTCATCGAAGTGGTTCGCCAAGTCGTAATTGGTAATTCGGTAGTGTCCAGAGGCGTAAAGGCTCAGTATTTTGTCATCTGAGGAGAATTTACCCAAGAAAATGCCTCTTTCGTCCCGATTTAATCGCTTTACGGCTTCATCGAACCAAATGCCGATGGCTCCGAGTGTGGAAACGCCTTCGGTTTTGCGGTTGACGCTTACGACTACTCGCGTTGTGAGTGTGTTGCCTTTGGCGTTACGGGATTTGATGGCAAGGTCGGCAAAGTCGTATTCCATTCTGTTGCGTTTCATTCGGGGAGCCGGCTTCATGATTATGTTAACCTTTTCTGCCTCTCCGTTATGGTTTACGCTCAAATAGATAAGTCTCGAACCTTTTGTGCCTTGTGTTATGTCGTATTCCTTGCCTCTGATGGCGGTTATGATGTTGAAACGTTTTACATAGCACTTTCCGAAAGCTCCATCTTGGTAAATGGCATTGTAAATCGTCCTGTTGTCGTTGCGATGATACAATCCGACATACATAATGTTCTGTCCGAAGTATTCTTTCTCCGAAACCTTCTTCACGAAGAAGACACCGTCTTTGCGTATCACTATGACGTCGTCCAAAGAGGAGCAATCGGAGATGTATTCGCCGTCTTTGAGTTTGTATCCCACGAAACCGTCGGCATAATTGCAGTAAAGTTTCTCGTTGGCTATGGCAACGGAGGCTTCTTCTATGGTATCGAAACTGCGGATTTCGGTTTTCCTTTCGCGATTCTTTCCGAATTTGGTTTTAATCCGCTCGAAGTATGCAATGGCGTAGTCGGTCAGGTTGTCCAAATCATGTTGCACGGCGGCGATGTCGTCTTTTATTGCAATCAAAGTGTCATCTGCCCTGTTGCTGTTGTATTTGGATATGCGGTCTATGGGTATCTTTCTCAGACGATGCACATCGTCTATGGTAACTTCGCGTATGAGATTTTTGACAAAGGGTTTCAATCCCTCGAAGATGGTGTTGTCTATCTGTTCATCGGTGGTGCATTTTTCCATTCTCTTGTAAACACCCTCTTGTATGAAGATTTTCTCCAAGGAAATCCAATTCCACTTCTCGTTAAGTTCGTTCAGAGCTATTTCAAGCTCTTTTTTGAGCAGTGCAACGGTGTTTCGTGTGGATACTCGCAGGATTTCGCTCACGGAAGCGAAGCGTGGTTTCTCGTTATCTATGACACAGGAGTTGGGAGACAGGTTAATCTCGCAGTCGGTGAAAGCATAAAGAGCGTCGATTGTCTGATCGGCAGAAGTGTCGTTGGGTATGGAGATGTTGATTTCGACATCGGCAGCCGTGTTGTTGTCTATCTTTTTAATCTTCAACTGTCCTTTGTCGCAGGCTTTAACGATGGATTCTATGAGACTGTCTGCCGTCGTGCCGAAAGGAATTTCCGTTATGGAGATTGTGCGGTTGTCCACCTGCTTTATGCGGGCTCTTACCCGCAAGCGGCCTCCACGCAAACCATCGTTGTATTTGGACACCTCCATAAGGCCTCCGGTGGGAAAATCGGGGTAGATGCAAAAATCTTCTCCCTTTAATATCGATATGGAAGCGTCTATAAGTTCATTGAAATTGTGAGGCAATATTTCGCAAGCCAATCCCACTGCAATGCCTTTGGCTCCCTGTGCGAGCAAAAGCGGGAACTTTACCGGCAATGTGTCAGGTTCCATATTCCTTCCGTCATACGAGGGATGGAATGTGGTGGTTTTTGGATTGAATACCACTTCGAGAGCAAATTCCGAAAGACGTGCCTCGATGTAACGGGGAGCTGCCGCACCGTCTCCCGTCAAGATGTTTCCCCAGTTACCCTGACAATCAATCAAAAGGTCTTTCTGTCCCATCGTTACCAAAGCTCCGGCAATGGAAGCGTCTCCATGCGGGTGGTATTTCATGGTATTGCCGACTATGTTGGCGACTTTGTTGTACCGTCCGTCTTCAAGCTCTCTCATGGAGTGCAGGATACGACGCTGAACCGGTTTCAAACCGTCGTTGATGTGCGGAACGGCTCGTTCAAGTATGACATAAGAGGCGTAATCGAGGAACCAATCGCGAAACATTCCCCTTATGGAAGTCGTTTTGTGGGAAGCGGTCTCGTTATTTGCGTTTATATTGTCTTCCATTCTCTGTTTCAATGATTAAAACTCCACCTTGGGAGCATTCTCAGCCCCTTGTTGTGCTTGGAAGTAAGCCTTTTTGTCAAATCCGAAGCAGGAAGCTATGATGTTTTTCGGGAAACGTCTTATGCTTGTGTTGTATTCGTTCACCACATCGGAGTAACGTTGTCTTTCCACGGCAATCCTGTTCTCCGTTCCTTCCAACTGCGATTGCAATTCCAAGAAATTCTGGTTCGCTTTCAAGTCGGGATAGCGTTCAACGACCACATTGATACTTCTGAGAGCCGATGTCAATTCCGCTTGCGACTGTTGGAATTGATCCAACTGCTCTTGCGTCATCTTGCTCGGGTCGACCTTCACTTGCGAAGCGTTGTTTCTTGCCTCTATTACTTTGAGCAATGTTCCCTCTTCGTGCTTTGCGTAGCCTTTTACGACGCTTATTAGATTTGGAATCAAATCCAAACGTCTCTGATACTGGCTTTCGACCTTCGACCATTGCTTCATGCAAGCCTCATCTTTGCTCACAAGAGAATTATACGTGCTTAAACATGCCACAAACACCACTGCGAGAATGGCAACTACAATAATGATTTGTTTGTTCTTTTTTGTCATCTGTTCGTATTTTATTTTAGTGATTTATTCTTTGGTAAGAGCGTCAGAATTTACCGCCTCCTCCGCCTCCACCGGAGAATCCGCCACCCCAGCCACCTCCACCGGAGAATCCTCCGCCGTTGCCGCCTCCGCCAAAGCCTCCAGTAACGACCACAGGCGGCTTCTTGGGAATTACGCTCGTCTTTTCGCCACTGTGTCCGCAATTCTCACATCTGTAAACCGTCTTTATCAAACCATCGCTCAAAGCTGTGGCAGGTCTGATGACCATATCGTATTTCTTCGTATAAGTCTTGGCACCACAAGAGGGGCAAGTCTCGTATTTGGACAAAGCCTTATCATACGGAAACACCATCGTATTGTGGCATTTGTCGCAAAGCCATACATCGTAATCCACACTTCCCACTTTCTCTTCCAATTGCTTCACCGTGTCAAGGTATTCGTCCTCTTCGTCCTCCGATAAGAGTTTCATCGTATTGCCGCAATCGCACTTTATCTTGGCTTTCCGTATTCCCGGGCTTTTTATTCGATAAACCCAAACGGCGAGAAGCAACATGGCAGGCATGAAGACAATTCCCAATATCAGCCAAAGCGTGGAGCTTTTCTTCAAAACGCCGATACGTTCTATTTTGTGACGGGCATCTACTTTTGAAACCTTGGCGTTTATTGCAAAGACGGCAATCAGAAAATAGATTATACATAATAATATATAGGTTTGCACGTACGGCATGAGGTCAACAGGCTCCTTTTTTGCAAATCCGTTATCCTCGTATTCGGCATACAGTTTATCGCAAACCGCATCCACTCCTGCCGACAAGCCTTTGTCCCATTCTCCTTTCTTGAAATAAGGGGCCATGTCTCTGTTGAAAATTCTCGTGGTGGCGGCATCGGGCAATGCTCCTTCCAATCCGTAACCGGTTCTGAGGAAAACATCTCTCGATTCGACGCATAAAACTATTATCAAACCGTTATCCTTTCCTTTCCCGCCCGGTTTCCAAAGGTCGAATAGCTCCATGGACAAATCTCTTGCCGAAGTGGTTTCATCACCCTTTATTGCAACCACTGCAACCTGAGTCGTGGTCTTTTGAAAAAGGGCTTCCAATTTCTCGTTTATCTTTCCGACAGCCTCTTCGGTCAATATGCCGTCCGGATTCGATACATAACAAGTAGCACAAACCTTTTTCGGGTCTTGAATGTCCTTTGCCGATATGTTTTGAGCAAGAATACCGTCGGTAAAAAAGGTAAAGAACAGAACCGACAGCGATATCGATATATAGCGAAAAGTCTTTCTCATTCTTATTTCGTGAGTTTCAATTCGACAAACAAAGGTACGATTTTTTCCGAAAAGGCAAGAGTGGAACGAGAAAAAAAGCCCGAAACGGCTTACTTTCAAGGAAATTTATTAGTTTTGCACACAGAAACAGTAATTCCAACAAGCAAGAACATAAATATGGAAAGAGTAAAATGTATCATCATAGGCTCCGGGCCGGCAGGCTACACGGCTGCCGTTTATGCCTCTCGGGCGGGTCTTAATCCCATAGTATTCGAGGGAATGCAGGCAGGCGGACAATTAACGATGACAACGGAAATAGAGAACTTCCCCGGCTATCCCGAGGGTGTGCAGGGCAGCGAAATGATGGAGCAATTCAAGGCACAAGCCATGCGGTTCGGTACACGGGTGCGTCCGGAGAGTGTAACGAAAGTGGATTTTTCCAAACGTCCTTTTGCTTTGACGACGGACGGAGGGGAAACCATTGAAGCGGAAAGCCTCATCATCGCAACGGGAGCAAGTGCCGGTTGGTTGGGATTGGAAAGCGAGAGCAGATTCATGGGACAGGGAGTGTCGGCTTGTGCAACCTGCGACGGCTTCTTTTACAGAAATCAAACCGTTGCCGTTGTCGGCGGAGGCGATACGGCTTGCGAGGAAGCCTCCTACCTTTCCACTATATGCAAAAAGGTATATCTCGTTGTCAGACGCGACGTTCTCAGAGCTTCGAAGGCTATGCGGGAAAGAGTGTCGAAGAACGAGAAAATCGAAATCAAATGGAACAGCAAGCCGAATGAGATATTGGGCGATGCAAGTGGTGTGACGGGTTTGCGTTTGGAAGATTCCGTCAGCGGAGAAAAGCATGACATTGAGTTGACAGGCGTTTTCGTCGCCATAGGACACAAGCCCAATACGGATTTGGTTAAAGGCGTCATCGAACTTGACGCTCACGGATACATAAAAACGGAAGGCAAAACCTCCAAAACCAATATCCCGGGAGTGTTTGCCGCAGGCGATGTGATGGATCCTGTTTACAGACAGGCAATAGTTGCAGCCGGCAGCGGCTGCCGTGCAGCCATGGATTGCGAACGCTTCTTGAACGAAAATCCGATAGCGGAATAATACATTGAAAGCAATATTTACATTCTTCTTTTTTGCGTTTGCCTGCCGTATGCTTTGTTTCGGGCAGGCAAACGCTTTGTCTGATAGGAAAGACAGCATAACAGATAAAACCGAAGCCTTTCATCTCACCCCGGAAAGGGGAATAGAGAGAGTTGAAGGCGTGTTCGATAACGACCTTAGGAACGTTCACTGTCCGGATAAGGCATATAGAACCCTCGGCGGTTTCTTTCAGCAACTCTCCACAGCCGGAAGCAGCGGACAAAACCTCTTGTTCGGCAGCGGAAGGCAGAATACCCACACTTATCTGCCCGATTTGTTCGAACCATATACTTATTCGTTCGAGGACATCGCCTATTATCAGGTGAGCAAAGCCCGAAGCAATTTACGCTATTCCGATAACACCGACGCTTCCCGCCGTTTCAGTATTTTCCATACGCAGAACCTTGCCCGTAATTGGAACATCGGCTTGACATACGATGTGAATTATGCGGACGGAACCTTTGCTTATTCGCAGGTGATGAACCAATTCTTCAACCTGACGAGCAATTACATCAGCAACAACGGGCGTTACCATGCGGCAGCGGCTTACATAAGGAACAGAGCCTACATTCTGGAAAACGGAGGCATTCTTTCCGACTCTCTTTTCATCGACAACCTGTACTCGAAGCCCGAAACCTATCCTACGAATCTGCAAAACGCATACTCGAAGCATAAAACCTCGGATTTCTCTCTTTATCAGAGCTACAAACTTTCCCGGAATGAAGACAGCGAAAGCCGTCTTTTCAGTGCCGGAAAACTCACTCATCAAATCAAGCTGCAGAGAACTGCCCGCATATACTCCGATGAGACGCTCCTTACAGTGGATTCCATTGCCACACGTTCGCTTCAAAACATACTTTCTTGGACAAACGACAACGATTCCGCCACTCGAATGCTTCCGATACGCATAAACGTGAAGCATGAGTTGCTTATGTTCACCGACAAAGCCAACTCGCCACTCTACAATATCATCACGCCGCAAGCCTTCCTCGGTTTCAGGCATGGCTGTTTGGAAATAATGTCCTCATACGGTCGCAGCATTGCAACGGAGGTCTATTCCGGAGACTATACAGCCGACGTAACGGCAATCATTCGCCTTTCAGACAACATAATCAGTCTTTCCGCAGCAAGCAAACGACAGACACCGTACTATATATACTCGCACTTCGCAAGCGAGAACCTGAATTGGTATAGGAAAACAGTGAAAACAGACATCGCACGACTTAAAGCGACTTACCGATACAGGGATTTGCTGAACGTAAATCTCGATTACTTCCTCTTGGACAAGTATCCGACAATTCAAAGTAGCGACTTGTCCGTTTCATACAGCGACAAAATAAACCTTATTCGACTTCAAGCCCTTTGGAACAGGGATTGGAAACACTTCGGCATGCAAGGCAATTACGTCTTTCAGTCCACAGACGGCGAAAACCACATACACATTCCTCTCTTCATGGCAAAGCAAAGCCTTTATCTGCGGTTGAACCTGTTCAAAGGCAAATTGGAAACACTCATAGGGCTTGATTTAAGATACAATACCGCATACCATGCCGACAAATACCTGCCTCAAGTAGGCATGTTTGCATATCAGAGCGATGAAACAACGGGAAACTACCTCTATTGCGACTTTTTCGTGAATGCTAAGATAGACGTATGCAATCTCTTTCTCGCTTTGAGACACCCATACGCCGGAATGTTCGGCAGAAACTACATTGCCACACCCTTATACCCCCAAGAAGGTTTCGCCCTTTGCTGGGGATTGAGTTGGAACTTCATGAACTGACAAGAAACAACTCGTTTCTCTGCCTCTTTTTTGCTTCCGTTATCTCAAAACGTCGTTTTCGAGGAAGTGTTACCTATTTGTAGGAATTGTATCTGCGGATTTTGTCTATCGGTTTGCGGATTTTCTTTCTGGTTGCGGCGGCGGAATATCCCACGGCTATGAGCAGGGGAACACGCTTGGCGGTCGGAACGTTCAGAATTTGCTTAACCTTTTTCTCATCGAACCAACCGATCATGCAAGTACCCAATCCCAATTCCGTTGCCTGCATGCAGAAGTTGTTTGCTGCGATACCCAAATCCAAAAGTGTGTATTCCTTATCCTTTATGACAGAACCTATGGACGAAGTGAAGTTCGCTTTCTCCAAAACCACCGCAACGATGACCGGCACTTGGTGAATGAAACGGTTCAAAGCCATGTCGGCGGTTGCTTTCCGCATTTGCTGCAATACCTCTGGCTCATTCACAACCACGAAAGTCCACGGTTGGGAATTGCAAGCCGAAGGAGACAGACGTGCTGCCTCCAAACAGGCTTCCAATTTATCGTTTTCGACCGCACGTTCTTCATATTTGCGGTCGCTTTGCCTCTTTAGAAGAAGCTCTTTGTAGGTCATGACCTCGATAATTAAGCATTGATACTTGCAGATGAAAGAACAGCATCTGCTTTCACTTTCTTAATCAAACCCTGCAACACATTGCCCGGACCGACTTCTATGAATGCTTCCGCACCGTCGGCAATCATCGCCTTGGCAATCTGTGTCCACTTAACAGGAGAGGTCAACTGCTTTATCAAATTCTCCTTTATCTCGACAGGATTGGTCATCGGCAATGCGTTTACGTTCTGATAAACAGGACAAATAGGAGTGTGAATATCCGTTTTCTCTATTGCAGCTGCCAATTCCACTCTTGCAGGTTCCATAAGCGGGGAATGGAATGCTCCGCCGACTTTCAGCGGCAATGCTCTCTTTGCTCCGGCGGCTTTTAACTGCTCGCAGGCTTTGTTAATTCCCTCCATGCTGCCCGAAATCACCAACTGACCGGGGCAATTATAGTTGGCCGGCACAACCACTTCGGCGATTGAGGCACACACTTCCTCGATTTTCTCGTCAGGCAATCCTATTATGGCTGCCATTGTTCCCGGAACAGCCTCGCAAGCCTTCTGCATGGCACCCGCACGAGCGGCAACCAATTTCAAGCCGTCCTCGAAACTCATGGCACCTGCTGCAACCAATGCCGAAAATTCGCCCAAAGAATGTCCTGCAACCATATCCGGTTTGAACTCTTCACCCAATGCCTTTGCGAGGATTACCGAATGCAGGAATATAGCGGGTTGAGTTACATTGGTTTGCCTTAATTGTTCGTCCGTTCCTGCGAACATTATATCCGTTATGCGGAAACCGAGTATCTCATCAGCCTTTTCAAACATAGCTTTGCAGCTTTCGTTTGAATCATACAGTTCTTTGCCCATTCCGACAAACTGTGCTCCCTGTCCGGGAAATACGTATGCTTTCTTCATATCGTTATTTGTTATTGTAAAACAGTCTGCAAAAGTACGAAATAATAGCGACACCTCACTCAAACGCCCTTTCGGAAAAATGAAACGGCGGAATAATTTTTTCTTTCGGCGTTTTAATCTTCATGAAACGGCGTTTGGCGAAAAGCAAAGAGGGCTTGCATTTTTCGCATGCAAACCCTCCGGGTATTTTATGCCGTTCGGGCGTTCAGAAATTGCAACGCATTCCGATGGAAGTGGAAATCATTGTTACAGGGTCTTTGTCGATGCCATTGTATCCGTATGTCAAGAGAGTCAATTCTTCGTTAAGTTCTGTATCCGGTGCAGATGTACCCATGATTGCACCTTTTGCAAAAACAGATAAGTATTTGTTCAATTTGTAATCCGCCGTTACGGAAAATCCTCCGCCGAAACCGTATGATGTATTCTTGTAATCCATGGTTTCAATCATACCGTTGAAAGTATTTATGCGGTTATAGGTGAATTTGTTCGAGAAAGCAACCAAGCCGATGTTCACGGCAGGTTTTATACTCAAAGAACCGATTTTATATATCGTTCCTATTTCAATATTGGTGTACATAAGATTGGTGTTTTCCTTTACACCAATGATAGAAATGGGCATTGTGGACGAACCGGGTACGGCAGGGTACAATGTGCTTCCCGTTGTAAGCAGGTCGAGCTTCACAAAGAAAGCGTCCTTAAAGGATAAACCTATGCCGAAATCAACGTTCATTGCACTTCTTGCCGATTGTTCGTTGGAGTAATCGGAAGGGAATGAACCGAAGTGATTGAACAGTTCCGTCGTTCCGAAACCGACTTCAAAGAACAGGTTGGTTTTCTTTCCTTGTGCAAATACGCCTGTGGCGAACAGCATGCACATTGCTATCAAAAGCGATTTTCTCATTTTGGATTTTTGTTTTTGTTGTTTATTATTGCTATTTGCTTTTCAGAGAAAACGCTTTCAGTCTTTTGATATTGTTGTCTGTTAAAAAAAAGTGCGTTTTGAAAAATTTCAAATCCCGTATCAGCCCTCCGAATATCTTATCCAATCATCATCGACAGCCAGAAGACGGCAGAGGTTCAGTGCTTCCGTGGGAGCTTGGCGGTTATCGGATTCGATGAGGCTGTAATCTATATGGTCGCTTATGCGGTCTATGTCTATCGGCGGGGTAAGGTCTTGATGCATGAAGCCTTTGACACGCATGCTTCGGCACGGTGCCTGAATATTCGAGTAATGGGTGGTAACGACAGCAAGGCTCGATTGTTCGGAACAAACTTTTATGAAACCCTCCACAAGTTTCTTTCCTTCGATGGGGTTGGTGGTTCTTGCCAATTCATCGACCAAAACAAGGTGTCTGCCACCTTGTCGCATCGTTTTGATGATATTGTCCAATGTTTTGATTTCCCATGCGAATGAAGACAAGCCCTGTTCCTCGTTCTGCCCGTCTCCTATGCTGCATTGCACGCTTTCGACCAAGCAAACCTCACCGCTTTCGCAAGCAAGGAAGAAACCGTATTGCAATAACAGTTGATTGAGAGCGAGGGTCTTCAATATCATCGTTTTGCCTGCCATGTTCGCTCCGGTAATCAACAGCACCCTTTCATCGACCTGCACATCTATATCCTGATAACGCCTGCCAGATTTTGTCATAAGGCGTTTCACAACGGGGTGAAACATGTTTCGGTATTTGATTTCGGCAGTTTCGACAATGGAAACTTTGTTCAAATGCAGCTCTTCCGCCAAGACGGCTTTTGCGAAAGCCACATCCGTTTGGGCAATGCTCTCCATGGCTTGTTTGATTTCGGCTATAAGAGGACGGATACGGCAACATAATTCCTCTCTTACCTTGTCTTCCAAATCCAAGCATTCGCAATAGAGTTTGCGACTTGCCTCTTGGTCGTTCTTTTCCTTGGCTTTCTCCCATTCTTTCCGCTTTTCCTCCAATTCTTTCGAGTAAGCGGAATAAATGTAAAAGCGTGGCAATTCCAGCTTTTCTGGATCCAATATATTTATAACCTCCTGCAAATCCGGCAAAGGCATGAGCGAAGAAGCGAACAACTTGCCGACTTTCTTGACATTTATGCAGAATACTTTCAATTCAAACAAGCCCACATCGTCTGCCGTTTCCCCTTGTTCGATAAGGCTGATTGTACCGCTTATATCGCATATCTCGCCCATCAGGCAAAGGAAATGATGTAAGGATTGCTCGTTTTGAGCCTTTCTGAAAGCCATACACTCCTCCGTTTGCTCCCATTGGCGTTTTATCCATGCGGAAGAATGCGAGAATTCGGTGCTTGTAAGCAATTTTCTGCCCATGGAGGTTTGCAATTCCATTTGCGAATAAATCGTTTTCAAGGTAGGGTACTCGGCAACGGCTTGTTGAAATCTCATGTCTTTATAAGGTTTTTATGTTGTAAATATCCGCCGGAATGGCTTGGCGTAATGCGTCGAGCATTCGTTCGTTATCGAAATTGTAACCCGTAGGCGATATAGGGTTTGCCGTGATGGCTATAAGGTTTGCGGGATAGAGTACGCTCAATCTGCCTCCTCTGCGAAGGAATTGCCGTATGCTTTCCGGCGAAGCGAAGTTCTTGGTGAAGTCTTTGATGATTATCTCCGTTTTGTCCTGCTTTTTCTGCGAGCAAACGAAACGCATGAACTTCTCGTTCAGCACTCCGGATATGTAAATCGTCCTTCCGTGGGAGAATATCACGTCCTTATATTTTTCAATCATCAAGAGAGAGGGTATTTCCAGCGGAACGATTTCTCCGTCCGCCACGGCAAACACACCGCTGTCCTTTTGCTTCAACTCTTCCGCTTCTCTGCCCGAATATTTCGGCAATCGGATAAGTTCGTACGTGAAACGGGTCTTATCGACCATCGTTTGCAGGGACGCACTCACCGCAGCACCGGTCGAAAGCACCATTGCATCCGTTACGCAGGGCGAACCGAAGCTCATTCTCGACAAAGCACCGTCGATCAAACAAAGATTTACCTTTTTCGATAGTCGGTCTATGAAATTCTTCAACTGTTTCGTGTCGCTCGGACCTGCCAGAAGCACCTTTCCATCGCTTATTGCTTCCGCCGTTATAAGCCTTCCCAAGGCTGTTGTGCGGAAATCGACATCTTCAATGCAGCTTACGATTTCCCTTTGCAGGTAAAGAGCCTGTGCGGTTACGAATTTCGTACCTTTATATATATGTATCTCCGGTTTGGAAGTGTGAGTTACCTGATCGATTTGCTCACCGTCTATGCCGATAGAACTGATGGCAATCTTCGTATCAGAAAAAGAGCGGAGACGACCCAACACATAGTTCAGCGTCTGGGTCTTCCCCGCATTTTTTTCCATACCGACGAAAGAAACACTCTTGTATCCGAGTAACTTTTCTACAAAAGGCATTTCGTCTGTCGCTTGAAAACTAATGTTTCTTGTTTCTTTCGTGACGTGCAAGGTGGGCAGGCTCCATGGAAAGCTGGTCTCCGCGAAGCAACTTGGCAACACCGTCGTTCACAATCTCCGTTCCTTTCAAGAAATCCACATCGCATTCTCCCGGAACATAGTTTTCAGGTTCTGTATATGTCGTTATAACTCCCTCGAAGTTTCTTAGAACGACTCTGTTAGGCGATTGGGAGATTACGTATTGAGGCATAACCGGAGTCTTTCCGCCACCGCCCGGAGCATCCACGACGAAAGTCGGAACGGCGTAGCCGGATGTATGTCCCCTTAGGTTTTCCATTATCTCCAATCCCTTGGATACCGGAGTACGGAAGTGTTCCAATCCCATCGAAAGGTCGCATTGATAGATGTAATAAGGTCTTACCCTCATCTTGACAAGCTCATGAACCAATTTCTTGAACACTCTGACATCGTCGTTAACGCCTCTCAACAATACGGATTGGTTACCCAAAGGAATACCTGCATTTGCCAAACGCTCGCAAGCCGCTTTCGCATCGGCAGTACATTCGTTAGGGTGATTGAAGTGGGTGTTCAACCAAATCGGATGGTATTTCTTCAACATGTTGACCAAGTTGTCGGTAATTCTCATCGGGCAAACAACAGGGGTTCTCGAACCTATACGGATTATTTCCACGTGAGGAATAGCTCTCAATCTCTTTATGATAGATTCCAACATGTCATCGTTCACCATCAAAGCGTCTCCGCCCGATAGCAAAACGTCTCTCACTTGCGGAGTTTTGGCGATATATTCTATACATTTATCGATTCTGTCCTGCGTACTCTCGCAATCGTGTTGTCCTGCGAAACGACGACGTGTGCAATGACGGCAATACATCGAACACATGTCCGTTATGAGGAACAAAACTCTGTCCGGATAACGGTGAGTAAGTCCCGGAGCAGGTGAATCCTCGTCCTCGTGAAGAGGATCCAAAAGATCTGCATCTGCCTGATGAAGTTCCGCACCCGTAGGGATAGCCTGACGACGTACGGGGTCGTTCGGATTGTTCACATCGATTAAAGACAAATAGTAAGGAGTGATAGCCATACGCAAAGTCTTCAATGCGTTTGCCACACCTTGCTCTTCTTCCGCTGTAAGAGTGATGTACTTTTTCAAATCCTCCAAAGTCTCCACTCTGTTCTTCACCTGCCACTTCCAATCGTACCATTGTTCGTCCGTAACGTTCGGAAACAACTCTTTTCTTCTGTTTACTTGCATATTTATCGTTGGTTTATATTTTTTCGTCCTGCAAAGATATGGCTTTTTCACGACATTGCGAACGCAAAAGCGGCATGACTTGCAACAATGCGACCAAAAACCGAATTCAATACCTTACTTCATCTCACGAAAAGACTTTCTTTTCACCCTGTTTTGCCTTTCGGAAAAAGCCTTTGCACGTACCTTCTTCGACAAAACGCCGTTCCGAGAAAACGAAACGGCGGAATGATTTTTTCTTTCGGCGTTTTATTTCAGCGAAACGCCGATTCGTTTCCGTCTTCGCAAGTGCTTGAAACTCCGTCCTTGGCAAGGACGTCAGATGAGTAAGAGGAAATTTCGTACCTTTGCAAAGTTTTTTTTCGGAGGGAAAGTTTATGAAGTGGGATTTCAAAGGGGTTTTCGAGCCTAAGTTCTTTGAACTGTTGCGTTCAAGAACCTATTCAAAGGATTTGTTTTTCAAAGATTTCACGGCGGGAATTATTGTGGGCGTCGTTGCCATTCCTCTCGCCATAGCCTTTGCCATAGCTTCGGGAGTAAGTCCGCAGCAAGGCTTGATAACAGCCATTGTGGGCGGAGCAATAATCTCCATGCTCGGAGGCTCGCATGTTCAAATCGGAGGGCCTACGGGTGCGTTCATAGTTATCATCGCCGGCATAATAAGCCAATACGGTTTCAACGGATTGATGATTGCCACCTTCATGGCAGGCGTGATACTCATACTTATGGGGCTTTTGAAGATAGGAGACATAATAAAGTTCATGCCGTATCCCATAATCGTGGGCTTTACTTCGGGCATTGCCCTCACCATATTCTCCACTCAGATGAAGGATTTCTTCGGATTGACTGCATTGGATGGGGAAACGCTTGCCGTGCCGTCGGGATTTGTGGAGAAATGGAAGTGCTACATCGAACACTTCTCCACAATCAACCCTTTTGCAACGGCAATGGCGGTCTTCACGGTGGCGATAGGATTTCTTTGGTCGAAGGTTACGAAAGTCATACCGGGCAGCCTGATTGCCATAATCGTTTGTACGATAGCCGCAATCCTATTGAAAAATCACGGAATAGAACTTGCAACCATAGGAAGCGTCTATCCCGAATTGGCAGGCGGTGTTGCACTTCCGCAAGCCGAAGTCCCCGAGATAGACATAGACGCCGTGCGAATGCTGATTTCGCCTGCTTTCACGATAGCTGTGCTTTGTGCCATAGAAAGTCTTCTTTCCGCCATGGTGGCTGACGGAGCCACGGGAAAGAAACATAACTCCAATACCGAACTTATAGGACAAGGTGTCGCCAATGCGGTGTTGCCGTTGGTCGGAGGCATACCTGCCACCGGTGCGATAGCCAGAACGATGGCGAATATCAACAACGGCGGTCGTACTCCGGTTGCAGGAATTGTTCATGCGGTATTCTTGTTGTTGGTTTACCTGTTTCTCATGCCGTTGGCAGCCAACATACCGTTTGCATGCTTGGCAGGAATTTTGGTAATCGTTTCTTACAACATGAGCGAATGGCGTTCTTTCAAAGCGATATTCAAGAACCCGAAAAGCGATGTGGTGGTTCTTTTGATAACTTTCTTCCTCACCGTCATCTTCGACCTTACCATAGCCATAGAGGTGGGCTTGCTCATTGCCTTTGTGCTTTTCATCAAGCGTGTCATGGAGACTTCCTCCATCAGAGTGATAGAAGACGAATTGCAAAGGACGGAAGACCCCGAGTCGGACAGCGTTTATGAGAAGGTAAACAAGAGTGTACAGATTTATGAGATAGACGGACCGTTCTTCTTCGGCATTGCGAACAAGTTCGACGAACTTGCAGCCAAATCGACAGTCAAAAAGCCGAAAGTAAGAATAGTTCGTATGAGAAAGGTTCCCTTTATCGATTCGACGGGATTGAAGAACCTTCGTTCTCTTTGCGACAAGAGCAGACGGGAAAAGATACAGATTATTCTCAGCGGGGTGACGGATGAGGTATATCAGGTTTTGGATAAGAGCGGATTTGCGGACGAACTCGGCAGGGAGTTCATCTTCGACCATATTTCAAAGGCTTTGGATAAGGCAAACGAGCTTACAAATCCCGAGCAAACCCTTTCATTGAATGAATAAAAGGAAAGGGAATTTGATTTTTGCCTTTATGTGCATTGCGGCGGCTGTCTTGATGTTCGTCGATTGCATTGTGGGGGCATCTTCCTTGGAAGCGGGCAAGGCTTTGCAGGCTTTGCTTTCACCTTTGGGCGTTTCGTTGCCGGGATTGAGCCTTGCAAATGAAACGGAACGCTATATCGTTCTTTCTCTGAGGTTGCCGCGTGTTCTCTTTGCAGCCGTTTCGGGTGCAGGCTTGGCGGTTTGCGGCTTGGCTTTCCAATCCGTTTTCCGCAATCCTTTGTCCGACCCTTATATCTTGGGCGTCAGTTCGGGGGCTTCCCTCGGAGCGGCAACGGCAATCGTTCTCGGAGCGGAGGGTTTCGTTCTCGGAATAGGAATGAGCAGCTTTTCGGCGGCAATCATCACGGTGTTCGTCATCATCAGAATAGCTTCATACGGGAACAGGATACACACTTCGACCCTGCTTTTGGCAGGTATATCAATCAATTTCCTTATTTCATCGGTCATATCCTTGCTTGTGGTTTTGAACCGCGAGCAAATGACGAAGATAATTTTCTGGACGATGGGAAGCCTTTCCTATATAGATATGACCGATTTGGCGATGGTGGCGATATGTGTGGCAATCGGCATATTCACTGTGCTGTTCCATGCGAGGGATTTGAATGCTCTGTTGATAGATAACCAAACGGCACAAAGTCTCGGTGTGAATGTGGAACGCACAAAACGCATCATACTTTTGGTTTGCACCCTTATGGTCAGTGCAATCGTTTCTTGCAGCGGAGTAATCGGCTTTGTGGGCTTGGTTGTGCCTCACATGGTGAGGCTCGTCATCGGAGCGGACAACCGAAGGCTCGTTCCGTTCTCCATCGTAGGGGGAATTATTTTCATGACTCTCGGGGATATTCTCTCGAAAGTAATCATTCCGCCTGCGGAAATACCTCCCGGAAGCATAACCGCCCTGATTGGGGCTCCGTTCTTCATATATCTGCTTTTCAATTCAAAGAAACAACTCAACAGATGATAGAAGTAAAAGGTTTGAACTATGCCGTGGGGGAGAGAAAGATACTTTCCGATGTGTCTTTCGGCTTGGAGAGCGGTTGCTTCTGCGGAATAATCGGCAACAACGGTTCGGGCAAGACAACCTTGTTGCGATGTCTTACGAGAAATCACGATGTCGGAAAAGGGAAGATAAGGATTGCCGGCAGGGATATTTGTTCCTATTCTTTCAAAGACCTTGCGAAACAAACCGCCTTTGTTCCCCAGCGGACGGAACTTATGTTCGATTTCTCGGCTCATCAAATCGTTCTCATGGGACGCAAGCCTTACCAAAAGCCTCTCTATTCCGACAGTTCGGAAGACCTGAAAACGGTCGAGATGGCGATGAAGCAAACCGATACATGGCACCTTCGCAATGCCAATGCGAGAAACCTGAGTGGCGGAGAGTTCCAACGGATAATCATAGCGAGAGCCTTGGCTCAGCAAACGCCCGTATTGATGTTGGACGAACCTGTCAGCAACTTGGATATACACCATCAATTCGAGATAATGTCGCTTCTGCAAAGCATCAATGCACAAGGCCGCAGCATATTGATTGTTCTGCATGATTTGAACCTCGCCATGCAGTATTGCAAGCAGATTCTGCTTATTCAAAACGGCAGGGTGGGAGCATACGGCGAAACAAAAGAGATATTGACGAAGGAAAACATAGAGAGATACTTCGATGTAAGGGCGGAAATCATAGAAAAACAAGGCCATCTGCTCACTTCGCACATCGTAATGACCCGTTCCGAAAAATCATTGTAAAAACTATAACCGCTCAAACGCCGTTCTGCTTCGGTGAAACGGCGGAATAATTTTTTCTTTCGGCGTTTTATTTTTGCAAAACGCCGTTTTGCTGTATGTCTGAGGAACAATGATTCGCCGTGGCGTGATTTCAGTATGGTTTTATGGTGTTTCGATATGTTCGATTTGGAAAAATGGGGTGGTGAAAGGGTGAAAGAAATCGATGAAATGATAAATTTCGTCGAAAAATCGGCAAAAAGGTTGCGATAAAAAAAAGATTTGTCGTATATTTGCTCCCGAAACCGTCAGTCTATGACCGTTAGAAATAGAGTTAATTGATTTTCAGAAAGGAGAATTTATGAAAGCAGGAAAATTATTCGCAGGTGCATTGATGTTTTTTGCAGGAGTGTTGTTCTTTAACGGTGCTTACTCGCAGAATATGTACGAAGGAAGAACACAATGGTTGAAGATGAGTGCCGAAGAACAAAAAGCGGCGTACCAAAAGGCGACAGGCGAGGACAAAATCAAGATTTGGAATGATAAGTTCGTGGAAACGGAGAACTTGGATTGGTCTGCGGCAGAGTTGAATCATATAAAGGAAATGAAAAAGTTCATTTTCGATAATATGGGAGACTTGTTCCTTGACGGTAAGAACAAAGAGAAAGCAATGGCTTCCTTGCAGGATTTCACGACGAAATGGATGAATGATGGCAAAGAGAAGTTCAGATGGTCGAAAGAGTTGATGTTCCATATCGTTGCCGATACGGGTGTGTTGACAAACGAAATGCTGAAGCAACTCAGAGGATAGGTTTTTCGGCATCGGTTCACGGTTTCGGTACAGTCTCGTTCGGGGCTGTACTTTTTTTGTTCTGTTGTCGCCTGTGGCAAAAGTCATTGAAGCAAAGGCGTAATTCGTTTTTTTTTCGGAAATTTGCACTTTATTTGTGCTCGCGGGAATGATGGGAAACAAAAGAACGATTTACGGTTACGTTGCCGTTATTTTTTCGATGTTGTTTTGGGGCATCAGTTTTGTGTGGACGAAGCAGTTGCTTGCCGCTTCGTTTCCGGTTTTCTTTATACTGTTTGTCCGATTGGCGATTTCGGCTTTGGTGTTGTTTGCATTCTTCTCGCTGACGGGCAAGTTGGAGAAGGTGAAACGCAAGGATGTGCCTGCCTTCATTGCTTTGGCTTTCTTTGAGCCTTTCATGTACTTCATAGGAGAGAATTTCAGCATGCTGTTTGTCGATGCGAGCTTTGCGTCCATAATGATTGCCACTCTTCCTGTGGTAAACCCCATTGCTCTTTGGCTGTTCAACGGAGAGAAAATAAGGGGTAATCTTATCATTGGAGTGTTGCTGTCGATTGTTGGCATTTGTCTGATGAGCATGAACGGCGATTTCGGCTTTTCGGTCGATATAAGAGGGGTATTGTTGTTGCTTCTGGCCGTGGTTTCGGCTGCCGGATATACGGTAATGCTTTCACGATTGATTTCGAATTACAGTCCTGTTACGATAACGAGCTATCAAAACCTGATAGGTGCAGTATTCTTTCTGCCGTGTTTCCTGTTGTTCGATTTGAAAGCCCTGCCCGATGTGCAGTGGTCGTATGAGGCAGCGGCATCTTTGGTGTTGCTGGCGTTGTTATGCTCTTCGGGTGCGTTTATGTTGTACGGCTACGGAGCGAAGTTGATTTCGATGATGAAGGTAAGCGTGTTCACGAATGCGATACCTGTCGTTACCATAATATTTGCCGTATCCATGGGGCAGGAAACGCTCACTTGGACAAAGGCGGCAGGCATATTGATAGTTGTGGGAGGATTGGTGTTGAGCCAATCGGTATTCGGTAAAAAAGAAAAGATATGAAGATAAATGTAGGTTTGGTGCAGATGAGCTGCGTCGGTGATAAGGAAAGCAATATCCGCAAGGCGGAGGAGCAAATCCGCAAGGCGGCTGCAAAGGGTGCGAACATAGTTTGTTTGCAGGAGTTGTTTGCTTCGCTGTATTTCTGCGATGTGGAGGATTATGCCAATTTCGATTTGGCGGAACGCATTCCGGGCGGAACGACGCAACGCATGGGAGCCTTGGCAAAGGAATTGGGTGTGGTGATAGTGGCTTCGCTTTTCGAGAAAAGGGCGGAAGGGTTGTATCATAACACCACGGCGGTTTTGGATGCCGACGGAACGTATCTCGGCAAGTACAGAAAGATGCACATTCCCGACGATCCGGGATACTACGAGAAGTTTTACTTTACTCCGGGCGATATGGGATACAAGGTTTTCAAGACGAAGTTCGCCACGATAGGCGTTTTGATTTGTTGGGATCAATGGTATCCGGAAGCAAGCAGGATAACCGCTCTCATGGGAGCCGATATATTGTTCTATCCCACTGCAATCGGTTGGGCAACCGAGCAGGACGAGGCAACGAACAAGGAACAATACGAGGCTTGGCAGTGCATACAGCGTTCGCACGCCATTGCCAACGGTGTACACACCGTTTCGGTGAACAGGGTTGGAAGAGAGGGCGAGATGTTGTTCTGGGGCGGCAGTTTCGTTTCCAATCCTTTCGGAACGTTGCTTTACAAGGCTTCGCACACAGAGGAAGAGACGGCCGTGGTCGAGTTGGATCTGGCTTTGAGCGACCATTACCGTAAACACTGGCCGTATTTGAGGGATAGGAGAATAGACTCTTACGGAAATATTTGCAAGAGATTTATTGACGAATAAGTTATTGAGGAAAGACGATGAAGACACCGAAAGATTTGGGATTTCGTTTCCCTGCGGAGTGGCACCGACACGACAGCACATGGTTGAGTTACCCGCATAACGAAAACTCATGGCCGGGAAAGATTGACAGTATCTTTCCGAGCTACAACCGTTTCATAGCAGAATTATCGAAAGGCGAGAGAGTGAACATAAACATCGAGGACGAGGCTTCAAGAGAGAGGGTGGAGGAAGAGTTGAGAAATTTGAAGGCAAACCTCTCCAATGTGTCGTTTCACTTTTTCAGAACAAACGATGCTTGGTGCAGAGACCATGGTCCAGCATTCGTCATCAAGGCAAACCAGAAGGCGATTGTGGATTGGGATTACAATGCTTGGGGAGGCAAGTACCCTTGCGAGCAAGACAATCTCATTCCGGGCAGAATAGCAGAGGAGGCAGGCTTTGAGGTTTTCCGTCCGCATATAGTAATGGAGGGCGGTTCGATTGACGTGAACGGTAAAGGCAGTTTGCTTACCACCACATCTTGTTTGTTGAACAAAAATCGCAATCCATTGCTCACGCAGACGGAAATAGAGGAGAAGTTGTGCCAATACTATAATGTCGATAATGTTATTTGGTTGGGCGATGGGATCGAGGGGGACGATACGGACGGACACATCGACGATATGACGAGATTCGTGAACGAGGATACTGTCGTAACCGTTGTTGAAACCGATCCCCAAGACGAGAATTACGATGCCTTGCAGCAGAACCTCGCATTGTTGACCAAAGCTCGTTTGCAGGACGGCAAGCAACTGAATGTGGTGGAACTTCCGATGCCTTCGCCTGTTGTTTGGGACGATATGCGGTTGCCGGCTTCGTATGCGAACTTCTATATCGCCAATGGCGTTGTCATCGTTCCTACTTACCGTTGCGATAACGATGAAAAGGCACTTTGCATTTTGGAAAGCCTTTTCCCCGACAGGAGAATAGTGGGAATAGACTCCACGGACATAATCTGGGGACTTGGAAGTTTCCATTGCCTTTCCCAGCAGGAGCCTTCATTAAGCGAATAAGTAAATTGAAAGAAACAAGATGAGAATAAAAAGAATATTGAGCGTCTTTGCACTCGGATTGATGACTTGGAGTGTGAATGCACAAAGCGATATAGTTAATTTAAGCGTTGCCATAAAATATGATTCCGTGCAGTCCTTGGACGGAAGATACTTTGCAGTCAAGTCGAACGGCAAATGGGGTGTTGAGAAAGACAACAACAGGATATTGGCTTGCGAGTACGATTACATAGATGCCCTTGGCGATGATGTGATAACATTCGTTCAAAACGGAAAAGCGGGTTTTGCCGATGTCGATGGCAGGATTTTGGCGAAGGCTTCCTATCCTTTGGAACTTGAAACCTACACAGAGGACAAGACGCAGCTCAATCTGTTCGATAACGGCTCGTGTGTGGTTGTGGAAAACGGCAGATTGAAACTTATAAACAAAGAAAACCAAGTTCTTTTGGGCGACAGTCTTGAAATAATTTCGAGAATAGGGGAGGCGGTCATCGTAAAGAAAAACGGTTTGTACGGAATGGTCGATTCCAAAGGAGAAACGACTGTCGAACCGCAATACCAAGCCTTGGAAACCTTGGTAGCGGGAAAACTATATGCCTATCGGATTTATGGCAATGACGGTATTCCTGTTTACGGACTGTTGAATGCCGAGGGCAAATACAAGACAAGACCTCAATTCGTGGATTTTCTTACCATCAAAACCAAAAAAGGAATATTCGTCAAGGCTTATACCACAGGCGGTTCGCAGGCTCTTTTTTCCGAAAACGGAGATTTGTTGATGCAACCTTTGTATCAGGTGATAGAACCGACGAATTACCCGAACTATTTCAATATAACCGAGAATACGAAGAAAGGAATACTCGGTGCGGACTACGTTGTGTATGTCGAACCAAAGTATGATGAGGTCGGAATAGTGATTAAGAAAGACACGTTCTTCGTTGCCACTTCCGGTTTGACTTCATACGTTTTGAATACCAAGAATCAGGTTCTCGTAGAGTTTGAAGGTATGATTTTGGATTTGATACAGGATAATCAAGGCGGTCTCAGCCTGCTTGTGGAACAGGATTTGTCTTACGGGTTGTACGGAAGCGACGGCAAATGGCTCATAGAACCTCAATATGATGAGGTTATGGGAATAGTGGGAAACAGTCTCTGTGTAAGGAAAGGCAAGAAATGGGGTGCGGTTGACTTTAAGAACAATATCGTAGTGGACTTCCGTTACGAGAAAGCCCGTTTATCCAATACAGGAGAACTGATTGCTTTTTATGATTACAAGAAAGGTTCCAAACTATTATGCGATGACGGCAGAATAATGGACTTTCCGAAATGCGAATCGGTCTTGGCATTCGGCAACTACATAGAATACAAAGTCGATAAGAAGAAAGAACGTCTTTATTCCACAGGAAATAAAATTCCTGCGGGCTTTCTCTCCATCGGTTCCGACAGAGACGGCATAATATGTGCAAAGACGGAGAAAGGATGGTCGTATTTCGATTCGAAGACTTTCAAATCCCTTACCGACAAAACCTTCGACGCTCTCGGTGGTTTTGTAAACGGCATAGCTTTTGCAGCAAAGGGAAATGCACTTTTGGTTTTGGATAAATCATACAACACACTGCAAACACTCGAATTGCCGAAGGATGTGAACATATCCGCAATCGTTCCAGTATTGACCGTATTCCGTAGTGCAGGAAAGGATTACTGCACGGTAACGGACGCAAGCACAGGAAAAACAGGAGTAATAACAATCAACAAATAAAAAACGAATATCATGAAGAAGTTATCGACAGGAGCGGCATTGCTGCTTTGCGTTGCATTCGCAACATCAAATCTTTTTGCACAGGAATACAAATCCTACACCTTGGACAAGGTGCCTTTCGACCTTAAAGGCGTTTATTATTCTCTTCCTCAAACGGAGCTGGTTTTTGATGTTACGGTCGAGAAAACCACGGAATACAAAGGCTGTTACGCAGACTATTCCTACATGTTGGGACTTAGGAACATCATCATCAAAGACGGCGTAAGCTATCGCATAAAGGACATAAAGCTACGTCCCCGTGCCGTTGCAGACAGTCGTTATACATATTTTCTTGCAACAAATGGTAATGTGGAAGTGCAAATCGGAGAAACAGGAACTCTTTTGAGCATAAATAAAACAGTGGAGAAGCCTCATGATTGCAAGCATAATCGTTGTACCGACCGCAAGAGAAGACCGAATCGCCAAAACGATACACTCTTTCAGCCGAAGCCTACATTCGAACAGCGTATGCTCTCGCTCGGAATGCTTGAAGCCATGCCGGGTTTGACACCGGAGAAAGCCGTGAAGCAAATCGAAAAGTTGAGAGAAAGACAAGTGGATATTCTTTCGGGCAGTGTCGATGGCACCTATATGAATACGACAGTGGAATACATGTATAAGCAATTGGATGCCATGATAGACTCATACGTATCCCTCTTCACGGGAGAGAGAGTAAGCGAAGAATTGCATTATACCTTTTCCGTCATACCGCAAAAGCCGCTCATAGTCGAGCAGGACTTATTGGTGGGAATATTCAAGTTCTCCGAACAGGAAGGAGCAAAACCACTGTCTTACAAAGGCGATATGCCTACCATCATAGCGAACCTTCACAGCCTTAACACAACAAAAGAATACACCAAAATAGAGGCTCAGAAAGAAAAAGACGAAAAACTGCAACGCACCATCGAGAAAAAAGGTGTGGGAGTTTATTATTGCATACCTGAACAAGTTGAAGTATCGGTATCATACGGCGAAAAAACATTGATGAAAACGCTTGAAATATCTCAATTCGGTCAAGTATCCTATATGCTTGCCTCACCATCGCAACTAATCTTCGATTCCGCAACAGGAGCATTGAAATACATGGGTAAATAAGTCTTCATATCTATTCATGATGAGAGCGAACCACATTTCTCACCGAAATCGGTTCGCTCTTTTTGTTTAATCCTGAACCCAACCGATAAAATATAACGACCCGAGGGAATATGAGACCTGAGTTCAACTCATAAATGCAACTTTTAGAGAGGGAAAAGATAAAATAAAGCTCGAACGAGAAAACTCTTTCTCTATTTTAGTCCGAAAATACGGTGTTCGTCCTTAGCTATACTTTGTAATATGGAAATTATAAAGTGTGCCGATTATGTTAGAAAGTAAATTACGGTTAAATGATTTGAGTTTGGCATTATACCAAACTCAAATCAATCCTACTAATGTATATCCGTCCGAATTTCAGGCGTGCTTTTCATTTGGCAAAACGTTATTTTGCAAACGATAATGGCAGTTTTATTTTGTCAGCCATAAAGAATAGATTTTTCTTATGGACATATTATCAACTTACAAAGCTCAGAGAGCGAGACGGAAACCTATATCGCTGAAGCGATTAATAGGTGAGCTATCATTACGCGAGGACACTCGTGCAAGTTTCGCTTCATAATACCAACTGCCACCACGTATGACATGGTCAACTCCATCACTCGCTCCTTTCGGATTTATCTGTGGAGTACTTGAATAATCTCCATACAAATCTTGACACCACTCCCAAACATTACCGGACATATCATACTCTGAGTTCAACTCATAAATGCAACTTTAGGAGATAGGGGAAAGAGACAAAATAA